>Ga0055584_100004394_pt1 | contig 13871 bp, 10 predicted proteins | sample OSDHelmetaG_FD_58716 | JGI IMG/M metagenome (GOLD analysis project Ga0055584, IMG submission 58716) | Pelagic marine sediment microbial communities from the LTER site Helgoland, North Sea, for post-phytoplankton bloom and carbon turnover... | ecosystem: Environmental > Aquatic > Marine >... | reverse complement strand
GCCTGTCCCCAGTCTGGGTGACACCGGCGTGGTGCGCGGTTTGCGGCGCGAGCGGTTTGATAAGCGCTGGGTAGCCTGCAGCAGACCGCTGATCATCACCGGTGGTGAACTCTCCATCGAAATGCTGGACCTGAAGTTCAATTCACTCGCGAAATTCTATGAAGCACCGCTCCACATCAAGGCGCTTAACGGCACGTTCCTGATCGATGATTTCGGACGCCAGAGGGCCTCCCCGTCAGAAATTCTCAACCGCTGGATCGTGCCGCTCAACAGCCGTATCGATTTCCTGTCGTTCCACACCAGCAAGGCGATCGAGCTGCCCTTTGATGAACTCGTCATCTTCTCAACCAACCTGCACCCCAACGACCTGATGGACCCCGCGTTCCAGCGCCGGATTGCCTACAAGCTGGAAACGGTGGAACCACCAGTCGATCTCTTCCGCAAGGTGTTCGAGGGCATGGCTGCCAGCAAGGGCATGACGCTGACCGACGAGGTCTTCAACCAGGTCATGCGCATCATCGAGGAAAACGAGGCACAGCTCGCCTACTTCCAGCCGAAATTCGTCATCGAACAGGTCATGGCGTCCTGTAAGTTCGAAGATATGGAACCTCAGTTCACGCCCGAGAATGTCGAGGATGCGCTACTCAACCTTTTCGTGAAGGCGCCCGAAAGCAAGATGTTCGGGGTCGCACGAGACTGATTTCAGGTGTGATCACCGTACCCAAGGAACTCATTGCTGCTGCAACCTGTTGATCTCAGGATGTGACGAACCACTTCATAACTGAGCGCAGGTTTCATCATCAGGAGTGCACCATGAAGAAGTCATTAGTTTCTGCGGCCGCAGCGGCCGCCTTTCTTGCGGCAGCTGCACCGGCGGCCTTCGCTGACGACCACGAAACCGATACGGCCAGCGCAGGTTACCTGCGTTGCGACGTCGAAGGGTCCGTCAGCTTCATCTTCGGGTCGACGCGTGATGTCAGCTGCAAGTTCGAGCCCGCAGGTGGCGAAATTCAGCACTACACCGGCGAGATCGAACGTTACGGCATCGATATCGGCTATCTCGAAAGCGCCGTTATGATCTGGGGTGTTGTCACGGCTGGTGAAGACCTTCCTGAAGATGGTCTGGCCGGCAAGTATGCTGGTGTGAGTGCCGAGATTGCTGCCGGCTATGGCATTGGCGCGAATGCCCTTGTCTTCGGTGAAGAATCGATTGCTTTGCAGCCGCTGTCTGTTCAGGGCGGCGAGGGCCTCAACATTGCCGCAGGTGTTGCCCAGCTCACCCTGAAACGGGTGCAGTAAGCCACATCAGCCTGACACAAGACCAAGTTTGAAGGGCCGGACTCCATTTTCGATGTCCGGCCCTTCTAGCATCTGATTCCTGAAGGCAAGCGTTCTTTTGGTGTCTGCGTTTGTTCGTCAGCCCGTTTTGAAGCTGGGGCGCAGGTTCACAGGGGTGTTGCACCAGATAAATGCCGCACGTTTGCTGCCCCCGTTGAAGAGGCGGTGTGACAGTTCGCTCGAGAAGGCATAGCTGTCGCCGGCTTCCAGAACAAAGGTTTCACCTTCAATGGTAAGTTCGATACTGCCTTCCAGGATGTAACCTGATTCTTCGCCTTCGTGGCTATAGGCGTCGTCACCTGTCGAGCCTTCTGGCTCCAGGGTCGTCAGGCCCATGGCCTGACTGCCTTCCAGATTGGGCGAAAGCAGGTAGTCCTTCATGCCCAAATAATCGGTATAACCAAGGTCGCTATAGGCTAGGCGCCGGCGGCTATTCTTGCGCACGATATAACGCTGCTCGCGCGGGTCAGCGTTTTCATCAGCGGGGTAGAACCAGCCAATCTGCACGCCCAGCGCGTTACTGATGGTCTGGAGCATCACGTGTGATGGTTTGGTAATATCGCGTTCGACCTGGCTCAGATATCCGATCGATTTGCCGGTTCGTTCTGAAAACGCAATCAGGGTCAGACCCTTGACCTTGCGAAGCGCCCGAATTTCCGCGCCCAGCGACCAGGAATCCTCTGACTCTTCATGGGTAACAGCGTGAACCACGAGTTTTGCTTCCAACTATCGAACTGGTCCGGCCATCGTAGCCTCGCACCGGCCTGAAACAAAGGAACTTCACATCCAGTCCGGTTCAGTCTCCAGCACCGTGGCGTCGCCGTCTGCCGTGGTCTTGAGCCAGGCACGCGCTGGCTCCAGTTCGTACGCCACCATGTAACGCATTGCCTGGATCTTGCCGCGGTAGAATGCCGCGTCATCGGTTGAAACTTCGTTCCCCAGCGCGCGACCGGCGATCGCCGCCTGTCGCAACCACAGGGCGGTCACAACGATGTGCCCGAACCCGTTCAGAAAAGGCGTTGCACTGGCAAGCGCGGCTGCAATCCGACCTTCCCCCAATCGCACCTTTGTGGCCTCGAGCGCAGAGCCGACCTCCCGCCATGCGTCCCGGACCGCCAAGGCCTCATCAGCAAATCCAGCGTCTTCTGACTCGGATGCCATGACCTCGATTTCGCGGGACAGCGCGTCAAAACAGGCACCATCGTCCATCACCGCCTTGCGCCCCAGAAGATCGAGGCCCTGGATACCCTGGGTACCTTCATGGATGGGATTCAGCCGGTTGTCGCGATAGAGCCGCTCAACGGGAAAGTCGCGGGTGTAGCCATAACCACCATGAACCTGTATCGCGAGCTTGTTGGCTTCCAGACAGAACTCACTGGGCCAGGCTTTCGCCACTGGCGTGATGATGTCCAAAAGACGCTTGGCATGCCGCCGAGCTTCTTGGTTCTCCGCAGTCTTTTCATTGTCGACGATCATGCCGCACCACAACCCCAACGCCAGACCACCTTCGAGATAGGCCTTTTGCTGCAGCAGCATCCGCCGGACATCAGGATGTTCGATGATGGGGATCGGAGGCGTCGTCGGGTCACGGCCATCCAGCGGCCTGCCCTGCTTGCGCTCCCGCGCATAGCTCAACGCGTGGAGGTAGCCCGAATAGCCCAACATCGTGGCGCCCAGGCCAACCCCGATCCGTGCCTCGTTCATCATGTGGAACATGGCGATCAGGCCTCGGTGCGGTTCACCCACCAGCTCACCGATGGTCTCGCCGTTCTCGCCGAAATTGAGCAGGCAGTTGGTAATGCCGCGATAACCCATCTTGTGGTTCAGGCCCGCAAGTTCGATGTTGTTCCATGCGCCGGGATTACCATCGTCATCCAGCCGATACTTGGGCACAACAAACAGCGAGATTCCCTTCACGCCTGGCGGTGCATCGGGAAGTTTGGCCAGTACAAGCTGCACGATGTTCTCTGAAATCTCCTGCGCGCCACCCGAGATCCACATCTTGTTGCCCTTGATCGCATACGTGCCGTCACCCCGCGGCGTGGCACGCGTGCGGATATCGGCCAAAGACGAGCCAACATCGGGTTCGCTCAGGCACATGGTGCCAAAGAACCGCCCCTCGTTCATGGGCATCATGTAGCGGCGTTTTTGATCTTCGGTGCCGTGCGCCTCTAAAAGATTGGCGGCCGCACGTGTCAACAGAAGATATCCCGTCGTCGAGACATTCGCGCCTTTGAAGAGCGCGGCGCAGGCCTGACCGATCGTAAACGGCAGCTGCATCCCGCCCAGGTCTTCGCTCACGGTGGAAGCAAAGAAACCGGCATCACGCAATTGCACCAACGCAGCCCCGGTTTCGGGAATCTGCACCACCTTACCGTCGACGACGTGGGGCTCCTCAACATCGGACTTGGCGGCATGAGGCTGCAGCTGTTCATCAGCCAGCCGGAACGCCAGATCGATCACGGCATCAAACGAAACACGATCATGCATGGCGTACCGGTCACGCTGAGCCAGCCCACCAGCATCAAGCATTTCATAAAGCAGAAACTGCAGGTCGCGCCTGCTGCACACGGTCGACATCAGGTTTCCTCAGACAACTAGAAACAGCCAGACCCGATGGCGCACGTCCGGCTCACCGCCCGGCATGCCCTGGAACGGCTCACTCACAGAAACCTGTTTCCAAAGGCCCTCTTCCTTCATCCGCTCAAACGTTTCAAGAAAGCCAGGCGGTGTTACGTCATGACGTAACGTGAAGCAGATCGCTCCACCCGGCTTCACGATCCGGATCAACTCGTCGAAACCTTCAGGCGGGGCATGTCCAGGTGTGAAGACGCCTGCGCTCAGCACCGCATCATAGCTGTCGGTCGCATAGTCCAGCGGCTCGCCCAATACTCCGACCCGGACGTCACGGTAGATTCCGTGTTCCCGCGCAATCTCGAGCATGTCCAGGGAAAGGTCCATCGCATCCAGTGTCGGGAAACCGGCGTCACGCGCGGCCAGGCCCACCGCGCCGGTCCCGGCACCGGCATCCAGGATCGCGGCCTCATCCTTCAGCAACGGCCTCACCTGTTCGACAATCAGGCCCGGCCCCAACCAACCGTAATCGACCATGATCTGCTGATCATAAGTCTTGGCCCAAGCGTCATAGGCCTCGCGCAACTCCTCGAGATTGCTTGCGTTGTAGAGCTTCGCCAGATTCAGATGGTCGCTCATCAGTTGCTCCCGCAAAGTCGCATGGGTTACCTGATGCAAGCTTGCCATAAGCCCTTATGGCCGCATAGAAATTGCTGAAATTTCCAATTGGCACCTTCAATCACCGGCGCATTCACCAGCCCTAGCTGGCATGTCACAATCATACCGGACCAAGGAGAGCCGAACATGACCCTCATCGAACGCCTCACCAAAGGTGATTTCCTGGTTCTGGACGGCGCCAACGGAACCGAGCTTGAGGCTCGTAACGCGCCAAAAACATCGGATGCGTCGTGGGCTGATTGCAGTGTGACGCATCCCGAAATCGTCTGTGCGGTCCATGAGGATTACATTCGCGCCGGCGCTGACATCATCACCACCAACACCTATTCCACCGGTCCGCACGTCCTGCGCCAGATGGGACGTGACGAGATGATCGTGCCCTGGAACACTGCGTCGGTTGCACTTGCCCGAAAAGCAGTCGCGCAGGCAGCACCGGATCGTGAGGTTCTGATCGCTGGATCCGCCTCTGCCTATGGCAACGGCGCCATGCGTTACGCCAGCGTGGATGGCAAGTACATCTGGGGTGAAGGCGATCTCGGCCAACTCAGTGCCAACTTTCACGAGCAGCTTTCGATTCTGGCCGAGGCTGGAGTCGACTTTCTTCAACTCGAATTCCTGGGAGCAACGGCCGAAGACATCGAAGCTGTGATCCCCCGAGCCTTGGAACCTGGCCTGCCGGTCGTTGTTTCACTGAGCGCCACCGTGGACGACAACGGCACGGCCATCCTGACCGATGTGTCATCGGGCAGCACGGTGGATGCAGGCATCGACACCGTTCGTGAAACCGTGCGCCGTATTGCGGGAAGCGGGCTCACCGCGATCTGCGCCATGCATTCGGAAATCGATAAAATCGACACCATCCTGCCTGCCATCCGTGCTGAATGGGATGGGCCGCTTGGTGCCTATCCCAACCGCACAGGCTTCTGGGATGGCCGCGAATGGGTCTTTACCGAGCAAGTCACCCCGCAAGCCTATGCCGACCGCGCCAAGCGCTGGGCCGGTTTGGGCGCTTCCATCATCGGCGGCTGTTGCGGCACGACTCCCGCGATGATCGCAGCCGTCAGCGCAACCCTGAAAGGCTAGACCGCCATCGCCAACTGAAGACCTTCCATGACCGCCTCCTCGGCCGTGCGTGGCGCCAGGGCATCGCCGATCAGATGCAGTTCACCAGCCCATTCCTCAGCAAGCTGGTCATGCAGTGTTGCTTCGCGCCGATGTCCCTGCGCCAGCACCAGTGTATCGACCTCTTCGGCCACAACAGCCTCGCCGTTGGTCATGTGCTGGAAATAGACACTGTCGCTGTCGGCCCCGAACAGGCGTGTGTAGGGGCGTGTCTCCACACCGAGACCATCAAGCACACCGATCCAGTGATCCCGCAGATAGGCCTGCAGGTTCTGGCCGGGCTGGACACCCTGGCAATAAAGCCGGACATGGCAGCCGTTGCGGGCCAGCATCTCTGCCACGCCCATACCGACCCAGTCACAACGCCAGTCGGCAATGACCACGCGCCCGCCAACATTGGCTTCACCCTTGATGACAGACCATGCATCCACCGCGTGGGCCTCATCCAGCCCTTCTAATGCCGGCAGGTAGGGCACAGCTCCGGTCGCCACGATTACAACATCCGGTGCTTTAGCAGCCACCAAGGCGGCGTCCACTGCCGCGCCCTTCATAACCGTGACGCCTGATTGCGCCATCTCACGGCTCAGATTGGTGATGATGCCACCAAACTCAGCCCGATCCGGCAGCATCTGCGCCAGCCGGGTCTGACCACCCAACTGGGCGTCCCTCTCATACAGCGTGACGGCATGTCCTCGCTCGGCCGCGACAGCAGCAGCTTTCATACCACCGGGCCCACCGCCGACGACCATGACCTTACGCCGCTCCTGCGCCTTGTCCTTGATGTGAGGAAAGGTCCGTTCCCGCCCGGTCTCGGGGTGCTGGATACAGGAGACAATAGCCCCCATGTGCCGATGCCCGATGCAGGCCTGATTGCAGGCAATGCAGGCACGGATGTCATCGGCCTTTCCATCACGTGCCTTGGTCGTAAAGAACGGGTCAGCGATCAGCGCGCGCACCAGGCACACCATGTCAGCCTGACCCGACGCCACGATCTGCTCGGCAGTCTGGGGCTGGTTGATCCGTCCGCCCAGCATGGTCGGCACGCCCACCGCCTGCTTCAGGCGCGCCGCATCATCCGCCAGATACCCCTGCTTCACAAACATGGGCGGCACGATGTGGACCGCGCCTCCCACCGACGCGCCGGACCCGCCGATGACGTTGACGTAATCGATCAGGCCCTCGTCGGCCAATGCCTTGGAGATTGCGATACTTTCGTCAGGCGAAAGCCCACCGTGGTCGAGCTCATCGACCGAAATCCGGACACCCACCACGGTCGTGCTGTCGACACCGGCTCGCACCGCGGACAGGGATTCCCGCACGAACCGCAAGCGGTTCTCAAAACTACCGCCGTATTCGTCGGTCCGCACATTGGCGCGCGGATTGACGAACTGAGCCGGCAGATACCCCATCGAGATCATGTATTCGATGCCGTCCAGTCCAGCCTCGGCCATGCGACGCGCACCCTCGCCATAGGAACGGATGATGTCGCGGATCATGGCCTGTGACATGGGTGCAGGCATCACGTGATGGCGTTCATCCGGCACCTCCGAAGGCGCGTAGGCAGGCAACAATGCACCATTCACCCGATGTGCCGCCGCCCGGCCGGGATGGAACAACTGGCCAAACATCGCCGCACCATGTTTGTGCGCGACATCGGCCATCTCCCGCAATTCGGGGATGGCGTCATCATCGCTGACCGCAAGCAGGCTGTTGCGCACCTCGTAACTCTCGTGAACCGTATGGGCCTCAGTGATGATGAGCCCGACGCCGCCTTGGGCCCGCGCCGCGTGATAGGCCACCAGATCGGGCATCGTGCCGGGTGCCCGACCCTGACTGGTGCCATGCGGCCCGAAGATCACCCGGTTCCTGATTTCCAGACCGCCCAACTCGATGGGCTGAAAAAGGTGTGGGAAGTGAGTCACGGGCCGAACCTCAACGATGAATAGGAAGTGTCATCCCGGTCGACCGGGATGACACATAGATATCTCATCATTACACCTCAAACCCCGCACGCAGTCCTTCCAGAACGGCTTCCTCTGCCGTACGCGGCGCCAAGGCGTCGCCAATCAAGTGTAGCTCCACGCCGGTGCCATAAAGCTCTTCCCACAGGCCGGCTTCACGTTTGTGCGGGGCGGCCAGAACAAGGGTCTCGACATCATCGCAGATGATCGGCTCACCGCTGGTCACGTGCTGCATGAAAACGCTGGTGTCATCGGCGCCATACAACCGTGCATAGGGAATGACCTCCACACCGAACTTGTGGAGCTGACCCATCCAGCCGTCGCGCACCATCATGGGCAGATGTTCGCCCGGCATCGGTCCGTTGACGCACAGGCGCACGGAACAGCCGTCGCGCGCCAGCTTTTCGGCGACACCAAGCCCGATCCAGTTGGCATGCCAGTCATAGACAACCACCTTGCCGCCAACATTGGCAGTACCCTTGGCAACGGCCCAGGCATCGACGACATGGGTCTGGTCCATGCCCTCCAGGTCAGGGCGTTGCTCCACCGCACCGGTCGCCATGATGACGACATCGGGCGCCTCAGCCGCAATGATCTCTTTGGTCACTTCGGTGTTTTTGCGGATCGTGACGCCATGGATTTCGCATTCGCGCGTCAGGTTTGTGACGATTCCGCCGAACTCCGTGCGTCCCGGCAACAGCTGCGCAATCAACGCCTGCCCACCCAGGTGCGGAGCTTTCTCCATCAGTGTCACATCGTGACCACGCTCAGCAGCGACCGCAGCCGCTTTCATGCCGCCAGGCCCGCCACCGACCACCAGCACCTTGCGTGGTGTTTCCACCTTCGGTTTGTCGTAGAAATCCAGCTCTCTTCCGGTCTCTGGATGCTGGATGCAGGAGATTGCAAACCCCTTCAGACGATGACCTATGCAGGCCTGATCGCAGGCAATGCAGGCACGGATATCGTCTGTCCGGCTCTCGCGTGCCTTGTTGACGAACTCGGGGTCGGCAATGTGGCCGCGCACAATGCCGACCAGGTCGGCCTGCCCGCTCGCAACAATCTCTTCAGCGATCTGGGGCTGGTTGATACGTCCGGCAATCATCACCGGCAGACGTTTGACCGCCGACTTCAGCTCTCCGGACTTCTTGCCGGTATAGCCGGCGTCATACTGCATGTGCGGTATGATGTGCTGCCACCCCGTATAGGTCGCGGTCGAGCCCAGCACGATGTTGAGATAATCGAGCACACCGTCTTCATCGAGCGCCGCACAAGCCGCGCTCGATTCTTCCATGGTGAGGCCTTCCTCATCCATCTCGTCGGCCGAAATCCGCAGCCCCAGGATCTTATCATTGCCAACCTTGGCCCGGATATCGGCGGCGACCTCACGCACGAACCGCATCCGGTTCTCGAAGCTGCCGCCGTATTCATCGGTGCGACGATTGAGACGCGGATTGATAAACTGGCTGGCGAGATAACCCATGCTGGAAATGATCTCGACACCATCCAGCCCGGCCTCGGCCATGCGCGCGGCGCCATCGCCATGGGACGTCACGATTTCCTTAATCAGATCGGTCGTCAGGGGTGTGGGCACGGTCTTGTAAATCTCATCGGGCACTTCGGACGGCGCGTAGGCCACCATCTTGGTGCCGTCGATCGAAGCAGCCGCAACCCGTCCTGGATGAAAGACCTGGCCGATGACCTTCACACCATAGTCGCGCCCCTTCTGGCCCAGACGTTTTAGACCCGGCAGGCAGTCGTCGTTTGAGGCCCAGGCACGACCCAGAGGCATGTATGTGGGGTGCACACAGTGCACCTCGGTCATGATCATACCCACGCCGCCCTTCATGCGCGCTTCGTGATAAGCGATCATAGCATCGCCGATCCGCCCCCCCTCCGACAGCGAGGTGTTATGTCCCGGCACAAAGACGCGGTTCTTGATTTCGTGACCGCGAATTTCGATAGGTGAAAAGAGATGGGGAAATTGTGAATGGCTCAAGACATGGCCTCCACGACCAGATTGGCAAAATGTTGATGCGGCCGATCCCAGAAGCCTGAGAGCACACCACCGTCAAAAGCAGGCGACCTGCGACCGGTTTGCATCCACTCGACCGCGCCGATGTCTTCACGGTTCAACTCGTCCCACATGTCAGCAACACTTTGGGCGGGTTGCGCGTAGGCTGGATCGGTTGCTGCATCTCCGACCATGAAGATGTGGAGCTGTTCGACCGTGTGATCAGGCGCCACAGGGAAGACCTGAAAGATCGTCAGCTGATCAGGCCAGAGCTGATAACAGCAGCTTGGAAACAGGTGGTAACCACCAGAGAATCGCGCTTGTTCTGGCGTCAGACCAGGATGATAGGGAAGCCCTAAACCCCGGCCCTCCTGGGGTTCACCCACCATGTATTCCGTCCGCAGGAAGTTGCCATCAGGCACGAACGCACTGCGTTCTCGCATGGGATAGAAGGCGTTCAACCTGGGATGAATGGTCGCGATGTGGTGATTGTCGAAGTAGTTCTCGAACACCAGCTTCCAGTTCGCCCGGAACTCCCATGTGACGGTCTTGTAGAGACGCAGTGCGCCCAGGTCATGATGCGGAATCCGCTTTGCGAGCGGCGCGATGTAGTCCTCGAGCGGCTCAGCGATGCCATCGAGATTGATGAAGATCGAACGGAACCACAGGCTAATTCGGACCGCTGCCAGGCCGGGGCCCTCCTTCGAGAGATCATACTTGTCGGCACCATGAAAGTGCGGTCGCGTGCGCAGCTTACCGTCCAGCCCGTAGGCCCAGGCATGGTAGGGGCAGGTCAGCTGCGAAAGGTTGTTGCAGGGTTTTTCCACCAGCACGGCACCGCGATGACGACAGACATTGTGAAACGCACGGACTTCCCCGTCCCTGCCGTGGACCAACACAATTGGCTTTCCGGCAATGGTCGTGGGGAAGACATCGCCTGGTTCCGGCACCTGATCCAGACACCCGGCATACATCCAGGTGCGTGCAAACAGGCGTTCGTTCTCCAGCTCCAGCCATTCGGGGTCGATGTAACAGGCATTGGGCAGGCACGTACCACCCTCACCCGCAGGACGTGACAGGCGTGCCCTGATCTCGGGCGTGATGATGGATTGAAAACTCACGAAGCCTTGCCTTCATGCGTCAGCATCAGCTCGGCGACCTGGCGCGCGAAGAAATGGGTTCCGGGATCCCAGAACGGCGACAAGGTGCCGCCGTCAAAACCCGGAGATTCTCGTCCCCGCTGCATCGATTCCAGCGGCAGGATGTCTTCCCGATTCAGGCTGTCCCAGGTGTCGATCGCAGTCTGGCGTGCGCTATCGAACTGGCCAGCCATCGCCTCAGGTGCAAACAGCAGATGAATCGTCTCGCGCGTTGTACCGGTTCCTGTCGGCTCTGCGACAAGGACCGCAATCTGGTCGTACCAAATGTTGATATTGCAAGTCGGGATCATGGTGAAGAAACGGCCTTCGTGATGCAGTGCATCGGGCAGACCCGGCAGTGGCGGAAGGCCCTTGCCGCGACCTTCCTGTGGCGCAGCAATCACATGCCAGGTCTTCAACAGGTGATCGGCAATGGGCACCATCGGATTGCTGGTTTCCAGCGGCGCAAACTCGCAGAGCGCCGGATGAATTGCGAACTTGTGGTACACGTCAATGAAGTTCTCGTGGATGTGTTTCCAGTTGGCCGCAACCTCAAAGGTCAGCGAACCACCATAGGCCAGAGTCTGCGGCTCCCAGCCTTCCAAATGTTCTTCAGCAGGTGCCATGTGTTCGGCTAACGGCGCAGCATTGCCGTCGATGTTGATGAACAGCATACCCCGCCAGCTTTCACAGCGGACACCGCGCAGGTTGCCGCGATCATCACCGTCTCCCGGAAAGTCATGATGGCCGCCGCCATGAAAATGCGGCCGCGTGCGCAGCCTGCCGTCCAGACCATAGGCCCAGGCGTGATAAGGGCAGGTCAGCGTCGCCAGTCCCTTACAGGGTTCGGTTACAATCACCGCACCACGATGTCTGCAAACATTGTGAAAGGCAGCAATCTTGCCACCGTGACTGCGCACCAGAACAAGCGGGCAGCCCGCCACGGAGACGGGAACGGCATCACCGGGATCTGGAATCTGACTCTCGAAGCCCGCCAGCATCCACATCGGCCACATCAGATGGCGACGTTCATGTTCCAGCCAGGCGTCACTGGTGTAAGCCATGTTGGGAAGACCGTGGCCTTGAGAAACATCGGCTCGCAACCCCGCAAGCGCCGCCTCACCCAACAGCTCTCTCGTACCTTCCGTCATTCCGTTCCTACTGTCGCGGTAGTAAATATCCAGAACATTCTTCAGTCGGAAGCCGTGCCATGAATTCAGCTTCCAAGTGCAAACATACAGCAGTTATGAAATTTGTATTCTATAATTTCACACGTTTTGTTAGGATTGAGACCAATCAGGTCAGGAAACCCCATGTCTGCGCGCAACGCCCTCGACATCGATGTCGCCGAAATTGACCAGCGACTGGCTGACAACTACAGCCTGCCGACGCGGTTTTACTGGGATCCCGAGATCTTCGCCTTCGAGCAGGAGGCGATCTTTGCCAAAAGCTGGCAGTTCTTTGCGCCCATTCACAAGCTCAGCGAACCCGGTGATGTGGCCATGCGCCAGGTTGGCAAGTACCCCATCGTCGTGACCCGCGACAGGGCCGGGAAACTTCACGGTTTCCTCAACATCTGCAGGCATCGCGGTTACACGGTGGCCGAACGCGACCAGTCGAAATGCCTGCGACTGGTCTGCCGGTATCATACCTGGTCCTACAACCTCGACGGTTCGCTCGCCAACGCGCCGGATGCCGATGGCGAGGCTGGCTTCGACAAGAACAAGCTGGGCCTGGTTCCCGTCTCGGTCGAGGAGTGGGGACCCATGGTCATGGTGCATCCCGACTCCAATGCGCATTCGTTTCGCGAGACCTATCCGGTTCTCATGCAGGCCGCCGATGCCGTTGGCTTCGCTCCCGATCCCGCGCGTTACACACAGGCCAGGGAAATCGAGTACGAAATCGATACCAACTGGAAGCTCTGGTACGACAACGGCACCGAGTGTTACCACTGCCCCAACATCCATGGGTCGTCGTTCGGTGATGCCTTCAACGTTGCGCCCGAAGATACCACCATCCGACTTGACGAGCAGTTCAGTTCCTACACGTTCAAGGGCAATGCCAACCCCAAGGCAAATGGCCTGACGGCAGAAAACTACATTTCGTTCCAGGTCTTTCCAGGCCTCGTTGTCGTCATGCACGATGACATCCTGCACATGACCGCCATGACCCCGCTTGGGCCCGGCAAGACACGCCATAGCACCTGGTATTTTGCTGAAGAAGGTGCCGACCCTGCCCGCGTCGAAGGCTGGATCAAGATCTGGCACGACACCTATTCCGAGGACAACGTCGCCACGGGCATCCAGTACGAAAACCTCAGGAGCGCGGGCCAGCCTTACAACCGCTATGTGCCCAGCCGCGAGGCCGCCGCTCAGCATTTTAACGCCATGATTTGGGACGACTACAAGACTGCTCTTGCCGCCTAAGCGTAAATACCGCCAGATTTCCATTGGCAGGCGCGCGTCAGATGTTAGAAAAGCAGTCAAATCGAAACGTCAGAGAGAAACCATGGCCACATCGTCCCAGAAAGTCAGCAACGAGCTCAACGAACATCGCGTCCGTGTCGAACTTGCCGCGATGTATCGCATCTCACATTTCTATGGCTGGACCGATGTTATCGACACGCACCTGTCTGCACGTGTGCCCGGCGTCGATGATCAGTATTTCATCAACCCCTATGGCCTGATGTTCGACGAGATCACGGCCTCAAACCTGCTCAAGGTCGATTTCGAAGGCAACGTTCTGGAAGGTGATTACCCCACTAACGAGGCTGGCCATCTGATCCACACCGCCATTCTGAAGGCACGGCCCGATCTTAACGTCTCCCTGCATACCCATTCGCGCGCCGGCACCGCCGTTTCGGCCATGCAATGCGGGCTGCTGCCGCTCTGCCAGCAGGGCAATGAGATCATCAAGCTGGTCGCCTATCACGACTATATCAACGTCACGTCGAGCCCGCAGGACGAGTGTGATGCCCTCGCCCGTGACCTGGGCCAGGACGCCAAACTGATGATCATGCGCAACCATGGTCTGCTGTCAGGCGGACGC
>Ga0055584_100004393_pt1 | contig 13874 bp, 11 predicted proteins | sample OSDHelmetaG_FD_58716 | JGI IMG/M metagenome (GOLD analysis project Ga0055584, IMG submission 58716) | Pelagic marine sediment microbial communities from the LTER site Helgoland, North Sea, for post-phytoplankton bloom and carbon turnover... | ecosystem: Environmental > Aquatic > Marine >... | reverse complement strand
GTAGCAAACATTGTAGGTGGAACTATAGTAATTCCCCATACTCGCAGGGCACTCGAATACTGGGATGAATTGCAAGGAAGTAAATAAATCAGAGTGAGAAAAAACACTTTCACAGAAAGCTTTACGCCTATATTTTAAAACGTTTAAAAATATAGCAACAAATGATTTTAGTCTCCTTTATGAGAATATTTTTCTCAGACTGGTTTCATAAACTTATTTGTTTAATGTAATTTTGTGTTGAACTATCTAAAAGAAATAATGACGCAAGAACCACAATTGAACTTTGAATCTATCAGACCATACGAGGATCATGAAATTCAAACAGTATTCGGTCGTCTTAAAAATGAAAAGTTTTTTCTAAGACTCCTGGGGTTTTTATACCCTCAGATTCCTCCTGAACAATTCATGGAAAGGATGATGAACATATCTTCCATTCGTCAATTTCAAGAGGAAGTAATATCTGCTTATGTGCGAGATGTACTTAAAAAAACGACAGATGGAGTTACCGTTGAAGGACTCGATAAACTTGATCCCAATGAGTCTTATCTTTTTATCTCAAACCACAGAGACATAGTTTTAGATCCAGCCATACTAAATGTATTACTTGTTGAAGCTGGTTTTAATACAACAGAAATTGCAATAGGTGACAACCTATTAATTTATCCTTGGATTACAGATTTAGTGAAACTAAACCGCACTTTTATAGTTAAGCGTAATTTACCCATGAAGCAGATGATGGAGAGTTCACGCTTACTGTCGCAATACATACGACATACCTTAACAAATAAAAAACATAGTGTGTGGATTGCCCAGCGTGAAGGGCGTTCTAAAGATGGCAACGACAGAACACAAATCAGTCTGCTAAAAATGCTTAACATAAGCGGGAAAAACAGCCTCACCGAAAACTTTAAAGAACTAAAGCTGGTTCCTGTTTCTATTTCGTATGAATATGATCCGTGTGATTACCTTAAAGCCCAAGAATTTCAAATGAAAAGAGATCAACCGGACTTTCAAAAAACAAAAGACGACGATCTCCTACATATGGGAACAGGTTTAAGGGGACGAAAGGGACGAGTTCATTTTGCCTTTGGAAATCCCTTGCTAGAAGATCTCAATCCTATTGATACACTAACTGTTAAAAACGATCAATTTTCAACACTGGCAGAATTAATTGATAAACATGTACATCAAAACTATAAATTATGGCCAGGAAATTACATCGCATGGGATATACTAAACAATAGTACAGAACACCAAGCTCACTATAGCTCTGAAGACAAGAAGATTTTTAACACTTACATTCAGGATCATATAGACCGCATTCCTAAATGCGATATAAAGTTCATATTCAACTCTTTAATGGAGATGTATGCCAATCCTTTGACCAATAAAAAATCTTATGATATTGAAAACATCTAAGATATTTCCATTAAAATTTAATCAACAATATTTAAGTGCAAAAAATAAAAGCTGTCTAAATAATTAGACAGCTTTTATTTTTTTCTATTGCTGTTTAATATTCAATTTTATACTAAGTTCATCCATCTGATTATGATGTATGGCAGATGGAGAATCTATCATCACATCTCTTGCGGCATTATTTTTAGGAAAAGCTATAACATCCCTTATGGAATCAATTCCTGCGAAAAGCGAAGTCCACCTATCAAAACCAAAGGCAATACCACCATGAGGAGGAGCCCCGTATTTAAATGCATTCATTAAAAAGCCAAACTGCTCCTGAGCTTCTTCATCACTAAAACCAAGGACTTCGAACATCTTTTTCTGAAGGTTATCATTATGAATACGTATAGATCCACCACCAAGCTCAACACCATTAATCACCAAATCGTAAGCATCAGCCCTAACTTTCCCAGGATCACTATTCAACAATTCTAAATCGTCCTTAACAGGCGATGTAAAAGGATGATGCATAGCATAGTAACGCTGAGTTTCGTCCTCCCATTCGAGCAAGGGAAAATTAACAACCCACAAAGGAGCAAATACGTCTTTATCACGTAATCCCATTCTGTTACCCATCTCCAGTCTTAACTCACCAAGGGCATTCAAGGTTTTATTTTTGTTACCTGCCAATATCAAAAGTAAATCGCCGGGTTTAGCACCCATCAAATCGGCCCACACCTTTAACTGTTCTGCATCAAAAAACTTATCTACCGATGATTTAAATGATCCATCAGTATTATATTTCACATAAACTAAACCTTGAGCACCTACCTGAGGGCGACGCACAAAATCAGTCAATTTATCCAAATCTTTACGACTGTAACTTGCTAAACCTTCAGCACAAATTCCACCTATATATTCAGCATCATCAAACACTTTAAAACCCTTTCCTTTAACTAAATCAGTAAGCACCTTAAAAGTCATATCGAATCTAATATCAGGCTTATCTGACCCATAATTTGCCATCGCATCAGCATATTCCATACGAGGGAAAGCATCTACCATTTCTACCCCAAGTATAACCTTAAATAGATGTTTAGTTAACCCCTCAAAAGTAGAAAGCACATCTTCTCGTTCAACAAAAGCCATTTCACAATCAATCTGAGTAAACTCAGGCTGACGATCGGCACGCAAATCCTCATCCCTAAAACATTTAACAATCTGAAAATATCTATCAAACCCAGCTACCATAAGCAACTGTTTGAAAACCTGAGGCGACTGAGGCAGGGCATAAAATTCACCTGGATGAACACGTGATGGCACCACAAAATCACGAGCTCCTTCTGGAGTAGACTTTATTAATACCGGAGTTTCTACATCCAAAAAACCATTCTCATTTAGATAGTTTCTGATCTCTATACTCATACGGTGCCGTAATTCCAGATTGCGTCTGACGGAATTTCGACGTAAATCAAGGTAGCGATATTTCATACGCAACTCCTCTCCCCCATCAGTATCATCCTCTATGGTAAATGGAGGTAATGCAGACTTATTTAGTATGGTTAATTGAGACAAAATAAGCTCAATTTCACCAGTAGCTATTTTTATATTTTTACTGCTTCTTTCCTTAACTATTCCTTCTACTTGAATAACAAATTCACGCCCCAACTCACGAGCCTGCTTACTCAACTCCTGCTGCTCATCAGTGTTTATTGCCAATTGGGTTATACCATAACGATCACGCAAATCAATAAAAGTCATTCCACCCAAGTCGCGCACTCGCTGTACCCAACCACTTAATGTCACTTTTTTATCAACATCTGAAATTCTTAATTCACCACAGGTATGAGTTCTGTACATTGTATTATCTTTTAAAAATATCTTTTATATCAAAAAAACCATTTCAAATCTTACCAATAAACTCTAACTTTTACAAACCTATAAAACTTATGATTTGCAATTATATAATTAAAAGTATTATTTAAATAGAATATCGATTTGAAATATATTTGCGAAAATAGCAAGAAAAAAAATGATACGCATAAGATTAGATTGTTAGATTTGAAGATAAAATATTAGAATATGGATAAAATAGACTTTTCAGATAAATATTTCATGCAACAGGCATACAAAGAAGCTCGTGAAGCTTTCAGCAAAAATGAAGTACCCGTGGGAGCAATAATAGTGAGTCAGGGTCAAATTATAGCACGGGCACACAATCTTACTGAAACTCTAAATGATGTTACAGCACATGCAGAAATGTTGGCCATTACCTCAGCAGCAGTAAATCTTGGAGGGAAATATCTAAACAACTGCACGCTATATATTACATTAGAACCCTGCACCATGTGTGCTGGTGCATTAAGTTGGGCACAAATAAAACGAATAGTAATAGGCGCATCAGACCAACAACGCGGTTTCACCCGCCTACAACCATCACCTCTACACCCAAAAACAGAAATAACCACAGGTATAATGGCAGAAGAATGTTCTGAATTAGTTAAGGAGTTTTTTAAAAACAAGAGATAGAACCAATTAACAAGTATTTGCATATCTAAATAATTTGCACCAGCAGACTTATATCATTATATTTAAAAATGGTCATCACTAAATAACTATGACAATGCCAGATACTACAAAAAAAGCTCTTATTGCCGGATCTACAGGGCTGGTAGGCAATAAAATACTCCACTACTTATTAAACAACCCCCAATACATAGAAATTCACGTACCTGGTCGACGTCCACCAGAGGTATCTGACTCTCGAATAATTTTTCATCGAACAGACTTCATGCAACTCAACACTCTTGTAATTAAAGATTTGGATGAAGTATACTGTGCACTTGGCACTACAATAAAAAAAGCCGGTTCACAAGAAAAATTTAGGCAAATAGATTTTGATGCAGTAGTAAATCTTGCCCGCTGGGCAGCCAAAGCTAAGGTAAATCATTTTGTTGTAATCAGCTCCATTGGAGCTAACCCAAAATCACGAACTTTTTATTTAAAAACTAAAGGACAAATGGAACAGGTTTTAAAAACCTGCAATCTTAAGAATTTAACAATAGTTCGCCCCTCTCTCCTACTAGGTAAAAGAAAGGAATTTCGTACAGGCGAAAGAATCTCAACATGGCTTATTAAACCTATTTGCTTTTTAATGAAAGGGCCCTTAAAAAATTACCATCCAATAGAAGCCTCACAAGTAGCAAAGGCAATGCTACATTTAGCAAAGAACGACATAGGAGATACATTTATAGTTGAAAATAATAAATTACTAAATATTTCTAAATACTAGAATCAAATAGTAGCAACAAGACGGTTGTCAGCTTTTTTCTATATAGGAATTTATACTTTTGCAAAATCAAGAGTTTCTAAAAATATTTTTCATGAGCGAAGAATTAGGTTCCATACTATCGGCAGCAACCATGCTTTTCTTTTTGATAGACCCACTGGGAAACATTCCGGCAATACTATCAATTATGAAAGGAATTGAGCCTAAACGACAACGAATCATTATTGCTCGAGAACTAATAATAGCCCTGGGTATACTCATGCTCTTTTTGTTTGCTGGCAAACCGGTACTGTCATTTTTGCAACTGGGTGAAGAAGCTGTTACGATATCAGGTGGTATCATCCTACTCATTATTGGTATACGACTGATATTTCCTCAAGAATCAGGGGTAATGGGTGAGCAACCGAATGGAGAACCCTTTCTGGTACCAATAGCTATACCCATGATTGCCGGACCATCCATTATGGCAATGCTAATACTTATGACTCATAGTCAGCCAAATCGAACCCTCCACTGGTTAGCAGCTCTATTAATCGCATGGGCATTATCGGCAGTTATATTAATAGCAGCTCCTTTTTTGCTACGTTTCTTAAAGCAAAGAGGATTAGCAGCTATGGAACGACTTATGGGTATGATATTATTAATGATGGCAGTGCAGATGCTGATCAATGGTTTTAAAGAACTTTTTGGATAGCATCTGTTATTACCACTTTGCTTTTTAACACAGGGTATCTCATTTTAATCAGCATTTTATCTTTAATCAAAATTATGATGCTTTTATATATCAATAAAAAGCAAACACAGGAAAAACAACCTTTTTACATAAGCTACAAAAAAATTATCCTAAACGTATGGCTATAACAGCCCCCGCCTACCTGGCCGCCAAATCGGTCAGCAACATCTATAAAAGAATTACAAAAAATTATCAGACTTGGCGAAAATAAAATTGAACAATTTGGCAAATATCTATTAGAAATAATTGATACTTACCGAATTGATAAAAGTATGGAATAAACCTTCATTCATATACTAATATTTAAAACATTGTATTTTTTAACGAAAAAGAATAATGTTTTAAATAATTTTTACATACTTTTAATTGTTATAAACCGTAATTCTACTCAAAATGTATGGAACAATCATTTACCTAAAACTTAACAACGGCACGCTTGAGTACCGCGACTCAGAAGGTCACCAAGGTAACACCATCACCACCCACGCCAAGCACAACGGCAAAATCATCTGGAAACTGGACCAATGCTCAGGCATCGCCGAAATCACAGGCATCAAAATCGAAGGAGACATCAACATCCTCAACGGTAAACCACGCAAAGTGGACTTCAACCAATGGGAAGCACGCGCTGCAGAAGAAAGCGAGGGCGAAGTGTCCTACACTGTGGAAGTGGAGAAATGCAAGTATGTGAAAGATGAGGGAGTGGAGATTCAGGGGTTGAAAGATTCAAGACCCCCATTACTCAGAATTCCATAAACAATCATAAGTGAAATGTAAAAACCCACACTTCAGGTCACAACATTGGCAAATCAAAAAGGAAGCTCCACCCTCCGTTAGGCTGGCTTCCTTTTAACTCAACCATCCACATCAATGTAAAGAAAATATTCATTATTAACCTTCAGCTATGAGGCGGCTCTTTATTATAACGATCGGACTGCTTATTTTAAGCAATGCCACTCATGCCCGCTCACGATCTGTGGCCGATAGTTGCTTGCATATAATCAACAGTGACCCCAAACTTTCTTCGATCGAAAAATGCGAGCTTTTGCTAACCAGCATCCACAACTTAAACTACGAAAACAACTTTATTAGTCTTACCAACCTTTTAATTCAAGAAGCCAACAAAGCACAATCCAATTATCACTTATTCTACGGGTATTACGAAAAAGGACAATACCAAATAATTCATTCAGGGAAAATTCAGGAAGGACTGGAACTACTTTTCAAAAGTTTGGAAATTGCCAGATTGAATCAACTAATGTTAGAAGAAGGCTTTGCTTCCTATGGTATTAGTATGGCATTTGCACTAACAGAGAACCTACAAAACTCAGAATTATATTTAAAAAATGCTATAAAAAGGTTTACGTTAGAAAAAGATAGTTTTTATTTATATGGGGCTATAATGGAACTTGCCAATCTGAAAATTAAGCTCAATCAAATTGATACTGCCCTTTATCTTTATAAAAAAACGCAGCAATATTTAAATTCTATCAACAATCCACAAGCACAAGCTTACATTCTTGGAAACATCGGTAAAATTCAAATGACCAAAAACCAACCAGACTCAGCCCGGGAAAATCTTAAAAATGCCATAGTTATTCTAGAACAACTCCAAGACTATCAAGCCTTAATACCTTATTATACTTATGCCTCTCAAAATGAGCTGAATTCTAAAAGAAAAACATTAGCACTCATTTATGCTCAAAAAGCATATCAAACTGCTGAAGCACTAAACAACCCCGAAAGGAAAAGGGATGCCTACGATCAACTCGTTAAAGTATACGAAGCCATGGGCAACTACCAACTAGCTTACAACTACCAAAACAAATATCTTCACCTGCGCGACAGCCTCATCAATATTGAAAAAGTCACCCAGATAGCCAATATGCGCGCAAATTTTGAGATTAATCAGAAGGATCTGGAGGTAACGCAAATGGCTGCAGCTAAAACGATGATGACCCGCATCGCTATATTAACAGTAGCGGGTTTATTAGTGGTTGTAATATTATTGATAATCGTTTATCAAAATGCCCGCCGTAAAAAAATCTTAAACAAAACACTGCTCGAAAAGCAGGAAGCACTCAGAGAAAATAAAAAAGCACTGGAAAAAGCCAATGCTTCCAAGGACCGCCTGTTCTCAATTATATCTCATGATTTACGGGGGCCTATGGGAACACTCTCGGGTCTGTCAAAGATACTCACCCAAATGCTAAACAACAATCAAATAAAAGAAGCAAAAGACTTAAATGTTTCTATAAGCGACACCATACATCAAATTGATTTTTTACTCAACAATCTTTTGCATTGGAGTATTAATCAACAAAATATTTATGCTCCACGCAACAAAATCTTCGATTTGATTAAGTTAACAAAAGGAATAGTGAAAATGTATGATCAAACAGCTAAGACCAAACAAATTCGTCTATCCATAGAATCGCCTTTTCAACAATTAAACATTTATTCAGACAGTAACTGCTGGGGCACCATCATACGTAACCTGATAAATAATGCCCTTAAATTCACCGATGCAGATGGCTTTGTTATTGTTAAAATTACTGCAAATGCAAACAAGATAATACTTCAAGTGGTAGATAATGGAATTGGCATGAGCCCCCAGCAAACAAATACCCTATTCAACTCCACACACAAGCAGCCTAGCTGGGGAACAAACAATGAAAAAGGACTGGGATTAGGAATGTCACTGGTAAAAGACTTTGTAACTATCAACAAAGGCTCTATTTCAGTAAACAGCGAGATTGGAAAAGGCTCTCAATTTAAAGTAACCATTCCAGTTCAAATAGAACAAGAAAAAAAACAACCAAAACCTGATCAAGAAATTAACATAAATCACTCTATAGAGGAAACAAACAAAAATAAAAAAGCTCTCCATAGCCAAAGGGAACACTGATACTACTCTAGCCAACTAGGGCAAACTATGCTTCCCTTCTGTTCACTATTTTCTATTCGCAAATGAATATCTATCTCTTGTTGCATTTCTTCTACATGAGAAATAACTCCTATTATACGGTTTTCTTGACGCAGTGATTTCAAGGTATCAAACACTATGGACAAAGAATCTTTATCTAGTGACCCAAACCCTTCATCCAAGAAAAAGAAATTTTGATTAGACTGGGTAATTTTTTGGATATTATCGGCCAAAGCAAGTGCCAGAGACAAAGCAGCCTGAAATGTTTGCCCCCCAGAAAGTGTTTTCACACTGCGAACTTTACCCCCATTCATAAAGTCGCGCACCTGAAAACTATTATCGGGAGTAATTTCGAGACTAAGCTTTTGACGGGTTAGTTGAAAAAATCTATCATTTGCAGTATTACATAAATTTTGAAGATAAACAGATGAAACATAATTTACAAATCCACTTCCTTTGAAGAGGGATTTCATAGTCTTGATATTCTCGGCTCTAATACTCAGAGCAGCCATTTCCTTTCTTAATTCAGTCTGATGCTGCAAGTCTTTTTGCAACTTCTTAAGCAATTGTGAAACCTTTCCCAGTTCCTGATTCTTTTGTGTCAGATATTCTTTCATCCTATCCATATCAAGCACCAGCTGCTGATGTTTTAATGCATCATAAACCTTACTACCCATTTCTTTTTGCAGCTGAATACATAACGAGTTATATTGCAACAGTTGCTCTTTAAAAAGAAAGAGTTTTCTCTTCTCTTCTTCTATATTTAAAGGCTCTGAAAGTATCAGCCTTACCTCATCAATGGATGAGAAAGAGGATTTCTTTAATTGATCTCCTACTTGCTTTTGAAGATTCTCCATTCCTTTCAACTGCAATTCCATTTCATTTTTATTGACAAGTAGACTTCCAATCAGCGTATCTTTAAATTTATTTAGTTCTTGCAAACGAGCTGACTGCTCAATATATGATTTCTCAATACGAAAATGTTCATCAAGCAAACGAGCTTGCTCAGCTTCAATATCTGCCACATCAACATCCCTGTATTTATTTGCATCTACTAATTTCAATTGTCGCTCTATAGTCTTTAATTCTGTTTGATTAACAGCCAGAGTCCTGCGTATTTTCTCTACTTCATTTTGATAACGGTCCCTGTTTTTTTCGGCCATAATAACCTGTTTATTTACAAGCTCCACAGCAGCTTCTGTCTTTTCTATATAACCATTTAAAAAATCCGCTTCCTGAAAAGCTTTAGTCAGATCAGAAACTTGACGATACTTATCCCAAACAAATCTGCGCATATGCTCTTCCATCCTTTTTTGGTAGACACTCTTTCGATCGGATAATTCTTTTTGACGCAGACTGACAAACTCACTTTTTTGATATAATACATTTAACTTATCACGTAATCCTAATATCTTTTCCTGCTCAGCTTCCATAAGACGCTTATCTTTTAAAAGTTGCTCCTGAGCTTCCCTAACATCCTCAGCATTTAACAATTCGGGATGATGCACAGATCCACAAAGGGGACAAGCAGCCCCTTCTTCTAAATTGTCAGCATAGTTTTTTAAATGTGCCTTAAACCTTAAATTATTATCCCTCTCATTCAAATGACTAATTTTCTCTTTTACATACTCCATTGTCTCCTGCAAAAACCTAATACAATCAGAGTAATCAGAATCCCCAGGTAACTTTGCAAATAAAGGATTCTGCAATAATCTTGAAAAAGATTGTTGACCTTCTTTAACCTCTTTCAAATTATTATCTAATTCTCTATCTACATCTTTTAATTGCTCCTCAATCTGTTTTTTTTCAGCATACCACGTTTTAACATTTGCCAACAGAGTCCAATTCGGCAGTTTTTTTCTCAATTCTTTAAGCAATGCTTCTTGCTTAGCCTTATCCTTTCTCAGATTTTCTAAATTTTGAATGGTTTGCTCACAAACCTTCTCTCCTTTTCTTAATCGCCCAACTTCATTTTCAACAATTTTTTCAAGTGCTTTCATTCTTAACACTAAAGTCAACTCCCCTGCCTTTATTCTTAAATCTTCCCTCTTTTCATAAACCGGCTTTAAATAATCCAACTCCTTATGCAGCTGAGCTATAATTTCTTCCTGCTTTTTCAGTTGAGCTTGATCCTTGACAACTTGCTTTTCACGTTCAACTAATTTATTACTTGAATCCTTTAATGCATCGAGCAAATGCTTAAAATAAAGAACACACTGTTCGTAACCAAGCATCCTTTTCTCCTTATCCCTCACTTCAGGCTCAAGAGTCTTAAGTGCCTTTAACTCTTTTTCAGCCTCCTCCAATTTATTTGTAAGACCCTGCAATTGACGAAATTCTTCCTCCTGTTTCTGCAGCACTTCAAACTTCATATTTTGTTGCTCTAGATCTTTCTTTATTTGAACAAGCTGATTTTCAAATGTTTTAAGTTGATCGTAATTGATTGTACCTAGCTGTTTCAACTGCCCCTCAATATTTTGTTGCTGAGCGTTATTTTTAGATTCAAGAGCCGCCACCTTATAATAGAATTCATACTTGCTCAAATTAAAAAGATCCTTCATCATTTGCGTACGATCTTTATTTCCCAACTGCAAAAACTCCTGGAACTGTCCCTGAGGTATTATTATAGTCCTCTTGAAATTTTCATAACTTAAACCAATCACCTCATTCATAGAATCTATCGCAACAGGCATCCATTCACCACCTACCTTTTTATAGGCTGTTCTATCCATGGCGTTAACATCTTCAAACTTTTTACTGTTACGACGTCCCTTTACCGTAACCCTATAAGAGTCCTGTTCCTGACCTGTCTCGAAAATAAAATCAATGAATAAATCATTGCATTTCAAATTCATCATATTATAGTAACGGTTATCTCCTGAGCGATTTAATCTGTCGGTACGTCCATAAATGGCAAAAGTAATAGCCTCCAGAATAGACGACTTACCACTTCCAACCGATCCGAAAATGCCAAATAATTTAGCGGCTGTAAGCTGACTAAAATCTATAGTTTGCTTTTCCTGATAGGAATACAAACCTTTAATGGTTAGTTGTACAGGTATCATTCTTCTTCCTGGGCCAATATCTCGGTGAATAAATTCATGATTTCGTCGTTGGGCTCCTGCCCTTTTTCATGCTGAAAATAATCCCTGAAAAGATCCTCCATACTCTGCGTCAAATCTATCTGCTTACGCTTATTACTAGAAAACCCTTTAGCATTGGAAACTTCAGGTATGATGGAAATAATTCCTGCATGAACAGCATTTAACTCTCGCCTCTCTTCTGCTGTAAGAAAAGTGTCTGTAACCAATGTCAATTCCACCAGAGCTTCTGTATTTTCTGACAACCATTGCAATGCATCCTGCATTCCTTCAGCCCTTTTTCGCAACAAAGGCTTTCCCTTAGTTAACTCTAGTTGTCTGACCTCAGCTGTCTTCTCCGGCTCAACATCAACTATAAGCACATATTTCTTTTGATCTGCCTCACCAAAACTGTATGAAAGGGGACTGCCGCTGTAATAAACAGGACTCCCTTTTTTAGATACACGGTGCATTCGGTGCAAATGTCCTAAAGCTGTATATTGAATCTGAGAAGGAATATTATCAGTATAAATAGCCTGAGCCCCTCCTACGTGTAGAATAGGCTTTTCATCAACAGGCTCCTCGGGAAACTCATTACCTTTACTAACCATAAATAAATGGCATACCAAAATATTCACCCCTGTGTTATCACAAAACTTGTCGGCAATAGCCTTCCACTTCTGCTCAAGCACTTCCCTTAAAGCCTCCTCACTATTTTCTATACCTAAACAAGTCTTTAATCTGTACTCATTAGCATATGGTGTTAACAAAAGACGTAAGTACTCATCTTTTGCAGGTAACTTTAGTTCCAAAAATCCTTCTTCGCTACGGGTTACTTTTAATCCCGATTCTAACTCAAAAGGTAGAACCTTTGAATTGGGATAACCAGCAAAAACAATTCCACACTCACGAGCCAAAGGATCGGGTGCTTCTATCCTATCGGGTGAATCATGATTACCTGCAATTACTATCACGGGTCTGCTACCATCTTTAGAAAGACACTTTAAAGTTCGGTAAAACACTTCAACTGCTTCGGTAGGAGGATTAAAGGTATCAAACAAATCACCTGCCAACAATACAGCATCGACCTGCTCACTATCTGCAATATTAACTATCTCTTGCAAAACAGCCTGTTGCTCTTCTATACGCGAAAAATCTTCAAGCTTCTTACCCAAATGCCAATCAGATGTATGAAGTATTCTCATTAAATATTACCCATTATTCTTTAAAAAATCATCAATTATTAGATCTGCCTTCTCCTTATCATTCTCTTGAATATATAGATCTAAAGCCGAAGGTGTACCACCAACAAAGCCTGCAGAAATACTAGAGCTAAAATCATCCTTTATAATTGAGGAAATTCCAACCTCATTCAAAAGAACTTTTAAAATTCCTACTAGCACTTCACTCCCTGTGTAAACTCTAATTATTCCAGTGTTTTTATGCATGGCACTATATTTTAGTAATAATTTATAATATATTATAGAAACCAACACCAAGATACAACTTAATTACAGCAGAGAGTAAACATAAGTTCAAATTTAATAAAATATACATTTTATAGACTCCAAAGAAGCTAAGGAATCAATTATTGCGACTTGTTCCATTATGTATTATGCAGAAAGGTTTTGTATTTTTAAAGAATGAAAATAAAACTAGTAATATTTGATTTAGACGGAACCTTACTAAATTCAATACAAGATATAGCTACATGTACCAATTATGCTTTGCAACAATTGAACCAGCCTACTCACCCAGTAGAAATCTACAAAAACTTTGTAGGAAACGGAATATACAAACTATTTGAACTTAGCTTACCCAAAGCGAAAAGGTCAAAAGAGAATATAAATCTAATGCATGAGTTATTTACCAAAAGCTATAACAAGCACATGACAGATGAATCTAAGCCCTATGAAGGCATCCCTGAATTGCTAAAAGAATTACACCAAAAAGGTATAAAAATAGCTGTAGCATCAAACAAATACCAAGCTGCAACAAAACATCTTATTTCTCACTTTTTCCCTAACCTTCCTTTTGTAGCAGTACTGGGACAACGCCAAAACATTGAAACAAAACCAAACCCAGCTATAATTCAGGAGATACTAAATATAAGTGGGGTTACTCCTAAACAGACTCTTTATGTAGGTGATTCTGGTGTAGATATGCAAACAGCAATCAATAGCAAGACTATTGCATGTGGAGTAAGCTGGGGTTTCAGACCACGTCAGGAACTGGAATGCTATAACCCACCCTACATTGTCGATAACTCTATAGAACTCAGGGAACTAATTTACACTGCTTATTAGCTTTTTTATATAACCAATAAATGCAGACTATATACTAAACAAAAAAGAGATCATCATAATGATAATCTCTTTTTTATTGGTGACTCAGCTGGGGTTCGAACCCAGGACCCCATCCTTAAAAGGGATGTGCTCTACCAAC
>Ga0055584_100004392_pt1 | contig 13876 bp, 19 predicted proteins | sample OSDHelmetaG_FD_58716 | JGI IMG/M metagenome (GOLD analysis project Ga0055584, IMG submission 58716) | Pelagic marine sediment microbial communities from the LTER site Helgoland, North Sea, for post-phytoplankton bloom and carbon turnover... | ecosystem: Environmental > Aquatic > Marine >... | reverse complement strand
GTTGGCTTTTAATGCTCTGCGTTTCTGGCCTTTGGCCACTACCTTTTCTGGATTTTCTTTACGCCACTTGCGGACATATTCTTTAGCCCGTTCTGGGTTTTTTTCACGCCATTTGCGGCTGTTTTTTTTATGCCATTCTGGGTTTGATTCACGCCATTTGCGGTTAGATTCTTTAGCCCGTTCTCGATTTGCTTCACGCCATTTACGGTTAGATTCATTATGCCGTTCTCGATTTTCTTTACGCCACTTGCGGACAGATTCTTTAGCCCGTTCTGAGTTTTCTTCTCGCCATTTGCGGCAGGTTTCTTTTTTCCGTTCCGGATTTGCTTTTCGCCATTTGCGACTTCGTTTCATATCACAAGATTTACAAAGTGAATTCAGACCCAAAGCAGCTTTTTTCCGATTCCCAAAAATCTCATTCGTCGCTGTCTTCCACTCTTTGCACATGCTGCATTGCTTCAAATTATCTATTGTAATCATATTACTTTTTAAGCCTTGAAATCTCTAGACGAATATGTTTTTTCTAGCGGTAAAAATCTCTCTTCGATATTATACTTTTTACATACTTCATTTTCTTTTTTATTGTTGTTTTCCGGGTTTCTATCTCCGCTATTAAACAATGTGATTTTATCACCCCAGTTGTTTAGCTTGGCGATTGCCTCTATAGTCTCAGCGCTACTATCATCTTTATCTGTAGATATAATAGCCAGATCAACACCCTTAACATTATTAACGATAAACCTTCTATGCTCTTCATCCATAAATGGTTTTGATTTTTTTATCTCGACCTGAATATCATTATTTACAATTACAACTAATTGGTCGCAGTTAGCCTTGGCCTCTTGTATATACTCAATATGGCCCTGATGGATTGGATTAAAAAACCCAGAGCATATACCTACTATCATAAATCTATGCCTCCAAGCCCGACATTCCTATCCAGAGGTCTAGCGAGCGCGGTAATGGTGCCATCGCTCTTCGTGTCGTTAATTAAGACTCTAGGGCCTGTTGTAAGCCCCATTACTAACTGATCAAAGAAAATACCCAGTCTCGAAAGTTGATCCTCAGTGACTCGCCTGACGCCCTCAACCCTTGCTGTTGTCAAAACGATGTAGTGGCCTTCGGATCTCCATTGGAGGAACTTGTCTATTACAGAATCGAGAACGACAGGTTCTTCAGTTATCATCCTGTGTAGATTTTCCTTATGCTCCAATATTGTACCGTCTATGTCTAAAAAAATTGTTTTTGACATTATGCTTCAACCTCAGATATTCCAATATTTCTTGTAACGCAGTATGCAGTGGCAGTATTTATACCGTCAGGTCTACTATCATTAACCAACACCCTCGGCCCGTTTGGTAAGCCCATAATTAATTTATCAAAAAATATTCCAGCGTTAAAAAGTTGCTGTTCTGTAATTGTCCTAACCCCTTCTGCTCTAGCTGTTGTTAAGATAATATAGTGTCCATCACTACGCCACTCCAAAAACTTTTCTATAACACCATCAAGAACAACTATCGGTTCAGTAATCATACGATGTAAATCACCTTTATGCTCAAATATGGTCCCGTCTATATCTAAAAAAAATGTTTTTTGTTTATCATTCATAAATAATTTTCGATCCTTCCGTATCAAAATTGTATTTAATATTTAACTTATGATACTTATTCAACATATCATTTCTATCTTTTGCGTTTTCGAATACTCCAAAAATAAAACCAGATCCACCAGAACCAAGTAGCTTTCCACCAGTCATTCCGTTTGACGTTAAATCCTCATAAAGTTCATCAACCATATCGCTAGTTATCATGGACGATATCGATTTCTTTGCGGCCCAGCTTTTGTTCAATAGGTATCCGATGGTAAACAAATCCTCGTTCTCAAACGCTTTATAAGCCTCCTCTGCGATCCTCTTAATGTTGTGCTTGCTCTCTTCAGATGACTCTGTGTCATGAGACTTAGCTATTGCAAATGACTTTCTAGATCTTCCAGTGTAAATCAAGAGACTGTGATCTCTAAACTTATTTAAAAACTCTGTAGAAAGCGACATTGGCCTTACTGTATAACCATCCTTTTTTAGAGATATAGAATTAAACCCACCGTAAGATGCCCATATTTGATCTTGTATGCCCCCGCATTCATTAAGCAGCTTCCTTTCTATATAAATGGCTGCGTCTGCATAAAACCTTTTACTGTGTGTTTCCTTGCATCCAGACTTTAAATATTTGACAGCCTTTAGTAGGCCAACAATAAAAGAAGAGGAAGATCCTATGCCTGTTTGCGCCGGAAGATCGGAGAAGTGATTTATTTCAATGCCCTCATCAACACCTAAATAACTTAAAACACCGCGAACACCATCATGCTCTATTTCTTGATTGTTATTTACCACCTCAGTTTTAGAGTAAGTTACGCGAGTGTAGTGATTTAAAATATCTGGAGTGTATCTCGTGTTAATGTATGAGTATTTGTCAATACAAAACCCGATTAGAGAAGCTCCATACTTCTCATAATAGGACTTATAATCTGTACTGCCACCAAATAAAGATACTCTAAATGGAGTTCTGGTAATAATCATTAATAATTCCTACACCTTTGTTCATCTAACGGATCAAATGTTTCGTAAAACTTTTTCATTTCATTTATTCCTTCAGTTAGAGTAACACGCGCCTCATAACCAAGGTTGTAAAGTTTCTGACTACTCACAACATAATCTCTTTTATCAGGGTCTGTTCTAGAATTGTCATGCGTAAGGGTGGCTCCAGTAAGCTGACACACTTGCTCAACTAATGTTAGCTTTGTCGTGTTAATAGAGTCATTGCCTAGATTAAAAACGTTGCCAATCATGACAGGCCAATAATTCATAGCAAACGTAAAGGCGGAGCAGATATCGTTAACATGAATGTAGTTTCTTCTAAAGTGTCCGTCGAATACAGAAATGTTTCCATCTTCCAGCGCCGTTTTGACCAAGTTGTTTACAAGTAGATCTGTTCTCGTTCTAAAAGAAGACCCGAACACCGTAGCTAATCTGAACACTATAGATTTATTGTGGTTTGATATTAATAATTTTTCAGCATCGTCCTTTGTTTTAGCATATAAAGAAAGTGGGTTTGTTGGTGTGTTTTCATCACAAATTCCAGTACCAGTACTTCCATAGCCAGAGTTAGTATTTGGATAAATAACCAACTGATCTTTTAACAGTGGGAGAAGATCTTCATACCACTCATAGTTAAGACTGTAAGCCAACTCTTTGTTTCTGTCACACAGTGGCGCTCCAACAAGAGCTGCTAAAGGGATGACTACATCCGCACCCTTGATTGATTCCTTTAAGTTGTCACTCCAGTCAAGAACATCCTCGTTAAAGAAAGAAATCCTGTCGCTTTGTGTTAGACCCTTACTTACTAATGACCCTTGATTAAAATATAAGTTATCATAAATATGTATTTCATTACAGTTAACCTTCATTTTATTGATGATAAAATTACATAAGCTACTGCCGATATATCCACCACCACCAGTTATTACAACTCTTTTAAAAGACGTTAAAGCTCTGTTATCTCCGTCAGGTACTTCCATATTAATCTCCTTTAATTATTCTGTATGAGTCAGAGTCTTCATGATGTGTTGAAAATTCAATAAAATCACAAGGCGTTGACAAATTACTAGTGAATCTATGTGCTGTGTACGTACTTAATGTAAATGAGTCGCCAGTTTTTAAAACAATCGTTTGATAACCTTCGTCCTCCCAGTCTTCTACCCTTTTATTGTTGGAGTAGTGCAGGAGTAGCTCGCCATGTATAACATAGAATGTTTCTTTTTTGTTTCTATGGTAGTGTACAGAACACCACTTTGTTGGTAGCACATGCAGATGCTTACCACAATAAAGATTGTTGTTCTCTACCCACATCTCATATCCCCAACCTTTTGTAACTATTTTCTGCATGCTTCCAACCCCTCAGTTAACGCTAAGCAAATACGGTCTAAATCGTGATCAGATAAATATTGGTGACAACCTATATGAATTCCATTACTTCCGACCCATTCTGATTCAGGAAAGTCCCCAAGCTTATACCCCATATCGGAAAACGCTGCATGTTGTGTCGGTATGCAGCCAAAATTTCTTTTATGGTGAATTTCGTACATATCTAAAGCGTGGGTGATATTATCAATATCTCCTTCTTTTTTACATGTAATGCTAAACCCATGAGGGCAGTTAATGTTTCCTTCATCCTCCTCGGAGAACCAAGCAATGTCTTCATACCCCTCACACTCTGATCTCATCATTTTCATTGATTTATGGCGAGTCCAAAAAGTGTTCCAAAAAACATCTACAGCCTCAAGTCCAATAGAAGCCTCTAAGTCGTTCATTTTTGAGTTTAAACCAGATCTCTGATGATCAAAGTAAATTGAATTAAATGGTCTTCCATGAGATCTTGTAGAACTTAAAATATCTGCTATGATATCATCATTAGTAGAAACCATACCTCCTTCACCGCAGCATACTAGATGAGCAATGTAATAACTATAAATAGACATGTCTCCCCAGTGGCCTACCGCTATATCCTTAAATTTAGCGCCATGCGCCTCACAGGCGTCCTCTATGACCATTAAGCCATATCTATCAGCAATATCACAAATGACGTCCATTTCAGCCATACGGCCCATTGTGTGTACAGGCATGATGGCGACAGTATTTTCATTGATAGCTTCTTCTATTTTAGATTCGTCAATGTTTAATGTTTCTTTTTTTATGTCCACAAACTTAGGAACCAATCCTGCCGCGCGCACGCCATTTGAAGTGGCTATAAACGAAAGGGCGGGAACGATTACCTCGCTGACATTTCTTTCTGCATTTTGCAAATCATATAAAGACAAGCACGCATTAATTACGCCGTCAGTACCAGAACTCATGGCTACACTTCTTTTGTATTTAAAAAGCTCGCTCCAATTTTTTTCTAATGCTTTAACTTTAGGACCACCACTGGCCCAGTTGGTATCACAAACATGCATAAGATTTTGACGAGCTTTTTCGCCTATTCTTAGTTCACCAAATTCAATTCTTTTCACTATTTAGTTCCTTAACTTTATATTGTGCTAGTTGATTATCAAAATGTTGTAGTAGTATGGCAGAGTTGACTCTAAAATGGTAGAAGTTATTCTTAAGCATGGGTATATTTACGATAGCATCATGCATGGTCTCTGCGGGTTTTGATGAGGTTACGTTGTCATAAGGAGAAACCCCATCATAATGTGAGACATGTTTAGTAGAAATTTGGGATGTTAAATCTATTTGAGATTTGATTGGGGTTTGGTTAAATATACTATAAACATAGGTGTCGCCACCAGAAAACTTGATTTCATTTGGAACTATACCATCTATCTGATGAACGGCATCTTTGGTGAGAATGACCCAAGAGCAATAATCTTGCGATTGACCCCTCAATTCTTCATGATCCCGCCATCCATCATTAATTAAAATTTGAAAAATTTTATGATTGTATTTTTTTTTGTTTTCATTAAATGCATCGACCATGATTTTATCAAAATGTTTAGTTTGTATAATACAGTCATTAGGCATACCAAAAATAACATCATGAGTGCATATTTTAGCTAATGGATTCCAGTAATCTCGATGAATATTTCTATCTACATACTCGTCTGGATTTTTGCACCAACATTTTTTAAAAAATTGTATGTTTCTATTTGAATATTTTTCTATATAATCTCTACCGTATTCAATAAGTTCATTATCGTTACAATCTATACCTACAAGATGCTCAATGTTTTCCGGTTGATGAGCATTATCCCATATGCTCTCAAATGATATTTTTGTCAAATCTTTTCTAGATTTAGCTACTGTTATAATAGAAACACCCATGAGTCTATCCCTTGACTATGTTTTTTATTTTATTAATAATTTCATCCTTAGATGGGGGTAGATTATCAAGGTGCTGTGCAAAACCAGCAGATTTTTCCTTTAGGCCCATTGAGTATACCTTAGACGCAGATCCTATCATTAACTTTTGAGCTAGTGTAGATGCTATACCGTCTGGGTAATCATCGTCTAGTACCAACCCCTTTCCGCTTTTATTGAGCGCATAAATCCATTTGTCGGAAATATTATAAGGTTTTAGAACCTTTTGATGATAGACGGCGACATGTATCCCCTGAGTGCGCAACTCTAATGACGCAGCTAATGCTGCAAATCTACAAATAGATATAGGAAATAACACAAAGTCTGGTTTATCAAACTCCACATCAGGTAATTCTTCAGTATTATTATATGCCCCGCGATGCTCAGAAACGTAAAAAACATCATCAGATTTCATAAAATTTTCATAACATTCTATATATTCTCCGGGTGTCATTGGAGAATATATTTGCACTCCCGGCATTCTGTGATATAGTGAATGGTGTGAACTTCCAGCTACTGGACCTATGGACCCCTCCATAGCAATACTTCGAACCATTATTGGACACGGAACACCCCACATTTCCTTACTCTTGCAAGCGTAGTTTAAAATGCTAACACAATTGTACCAGTTAAATCCTTGATAGCGTATAACATAAATTGGCCTCCTTTGACTAAGGCCAGCGCCCGTAACTATGGCGCCGCCAGCCACATCAGCCATAGATAACTCCACCATGCCATCATCCTCGTACATTTCTGGTAGAGTGCCTCCAACCCATCCAACCGCTGTTAGACACTGACCAAAGGCTAAACCACCTTGATTTAGATGTTTAGCTACCGTGTTCTTTATAGTTTCTCTAAGCGTGATTCCCATAATTTTTCAAACCTGTTTTTATATTCAGTAATATCCTCGCCATGTAATAAATCCCTAGTTTTACCGTCCGTTCCAGCACCAGCGTGCCAGAACATTCTAATGGTATTTATGTTTAACAGTTTAGGTCCAGAAAAATCCCAGTCTTTTATGTTATTAATTATGTCTGTTGGATTATCTGTAATATTTTCAGCATCTAAGCCCATAGACTTTGCCACACTGCTTATCTCCCAAGATCTCCTGACTTTTTTTTCTGTGAGAATAGAAAGATTGTTATCTTCAACAATAAAAAGAATAGGGAGGTTTTTTGTAGCTGCCCACCCGTATGCTGCCAACGCATAATCTTCTTCGCCAGCGGCATCACCCACAAATACGACAGTTGGTTTTTTAGTTGCAAAACACGCCCCAACACCTATTGGAACATTACTTCCCATTAAGCCATCATGACCAAACATATTTATTTCTGGGCAATGAGCAGAAGCGGATCCACCCATGCCCTTCGCGCAACCAGTTTCTAAACCTAGTAATTCATCAATTAGGCCTACTGGATCACCACCAAAAGATAAGTATATTGAATGACATCTATGTTGACCAAATAGCAAAGGTTTTACATCTATGCTATTACAGTATTCGCTTATTGCTGATGGAATCATTTCCTGACCAGCAGATAAATAAACGGGTATTTTTATATTACCTTTCTTTATTTGATCGAATGCGCAAACCTCAAACGCTCTGCACATTTTTGCTTTAGATATAATTGAATCTAACATACTACTGAAACACCCCTTATTGTTTTTTCCATATCAAATTTTTCAAGTAGTTTTTTTAGATTTTTGTGGCTAATTATATCTCCGGGTCCGGCAACTGTATGATTCATGTGCTTAATAGAGCCAGATGTAATCATAAAGTTTTTAAATTTAATGTTTATATTTAGATCGCCATAAAAGATGTTACAAATTCCTACATTGTGACTTTCAATATCAATCATATTTACTAATTCACCATCCTCACCCATATTAGTAGACCCAGCTCTGCCGTAAGCATCTTCAAGTCTAACAATATCCTTTTTATTTACGGGAGTTTCTATCTCAAGTACTTGTAAAGGATGTTGAGTCATGGACTGCGTCTGATGGAAAACCCCCTGCCTTATCATGACCTTTTCACCATAAAATAATTTATCATACCCACTAAGAAAAGATACCTTAGCAGCTCCATCTAAAACTAGCAATCCTGTTTTTTTATTTGGATGACTGTGTAAAGATGTTTTTTGATAAGCGTCAATTTTCAGATGCCATATAGCAACATCATTATTTTGATATAAAAGATATTCACACCCCCAAGGCTTCTTAACTGTTTTTACTAGACTAGACATTAAATTTTTCCATAGATAATCTCATCCATTCGCCCATATCATCATAATGAGCGCAAGAAATAAGATTTTCATCTATAACCACCCCCCTATCATATTCCGCCCCAGCGTTTCTAATGTCTGGTTCAATAGAATAGTATCCAGAACACTTTCTGCCACGGAGAACGTCAGCAGTAATCAAAAGTTGACCTCCGTTACAGATACACATAACCGCCTTGTTGGCAGCAAACCAGTCCTTAACAAAGTCTACCGCATGTGTCTCAAGCCTAAGTTTTTCAAGCGCTTTTACACCCCCCGGTATACATAATAAATCGTAATCATCTACTGATTCAAGATCATCAACATGTATATCAGAACAAATATGAGCGCCTAGTATTCCAAGAATTCTTTGACCGCCTCTCGCATTTGCTGCTACGGTAACATCATACCCATGCTCCCGCATGGCGTAAAAGGGATAAATAACTTCGTGATCTTGAAATTTTTCCCATGTTAAAATCAATGCTCTTTTCATATATTTTTTCCTTTATTTTTATAAGAATTTATTTTATGTACATTATCATCTACTGAACTTAAAGAGCATATAATAATACTAACGTCCATTTATCCTCCTAGAATCTTTCTCTTTAATTTAATATCGGTCATTTTATTTATATTTAAATATGCCTGCTTGCCATATTTATGCAACATGCGATTAAGCACTCCGGGGTTAGTAAAATATGCATCAAAAAAATAATCCCTAAACTCTAAAACATCCTCTGATGAAAGATTCGCTGTACTATCTGGAATATGATCATAGCTTAAGAATCCAAACTCTGAATACTTTTCTGGAAGCTGTCTACCATCACGTTTTGCATTAAGGTATAATGGACTTCCCGGCAGAGCAGTTGAACAGTATACATTCATATTAGCTAGGTCCAGCTCAAAAGCTAGATTCATAGTTTGCTGCATTGTCTCGTAACTATCTGTTGGCAGACCTAGTATAAAGTTACCACCAACACCAATATCTTGGTCAACAATATTATTAACCACCTCGCGTATGTTAACCTCTTTAAATCTACCCTTGTCTATCTCCTGCCTTACCGTTTGATTGGCCGATTCTATGCCTAGAGCCAAATGCCTAACGCCAGCACTGCGCAATGTTTCTAAATATTTTGGTCTAGCCGTATCTACTCGGCTATACGCCCATATATTAAAATCCAAACCCCTGTCTATAATTAAATTACACAGGGTCATAAAATGTTTTGGCTTGTAGACAAACATTTCATCTGCGATTTTTAAGTGTTTAACACCTTGATCTGAAAGATACTCTAACTGTTTAATCGTGAATTCTGGAGACCAATATCTAAAAATATTAAAAGAATCTGACGCTAAGTTTGGGTCATTAGATGTCTTATTTATTATGTTTATCATACAAAACGAGCATTTTGAGAAACATCCCAAACTAGTATAAATACTTGCAAAAGGAGAAGTGTCTCCAATGAAATTTGTATGCCAAGTACTGGTTCTATACTTATCCAAAGATGGCATTAAATCATAAGCCACTCCGGGTAGATCTTGCTCTAGAAGACTCTGAGGTACTATTCTTTCTGGATTGTTTAATTTTATGTCACCAGATGAATCCCTGTATCCTATACCATTAATACCTGATAAATCTGTATCTGATAAGTTACTGTTTAAAACGTTTTTAAGAGCGTACACTCCCTCATTTGTAAAAACAATATCAATTTCTGGATGTTTTTCTAGTGTTTCAACTGGTAAAGCATTGACGTGAGGACCAACAAACGCTATCTTAAACTCATCGCCAAGAATTGCACATGCATCTGTTGCTCCAGCCATAGCTGCTGTAGAAGCATTTGGGTTCTGACCAGTAACTACGAAAAGAACTAGTTTAGGGTTCATATCTTTGACTGATTGATAAAACTCGTCCGCTGATGGGCGGCTAATTTCCATATCGTAAATAGATACGCCGTGTTCTTTTCTTACGGCATTTGCTAAAAGACCCGCCCAAATATTTGGTTCTTTGGCGGAAAAATCTTTCTTTAGATCTTGGTAAAGACCTGCCGAACTTGGTGAGATAATTAACAAATCAATCATAAATTTTACTTTTTAACTCGGAAAGGCTTTGGGACAATCTATCCCTATTAGATATTATATCACAAAATCCACCAATCCAGTCTGGAAAAATTTCAAAATCATTAAAATAAACACTCCATTGATTTTCTGGAGGTGTGTAATATTCACTCCACTTATAGTGGAAAATGCAATGGCCACTTAAACACTGGTGAGCGTTTAAAAATCTTGGGGGAACTAATACCGATGAAGAGAATTCACTATCTCCATCTAAAATATATTCTTGTTTTTCACTTTTATCTACATCGTATGTAACTAACTTAACTTTACCATACAGGCAGGTAATCAGTTTCCAAGTTTTCTCATCTCCGTGAAAACCCCTTATGACACCTTGGTTAGACTTGGATATTTTATCTTGAACAAAATTGATGTCAAAATCTCTACTATCATAAATAGTATATAAACTACCCCTGTTTTCAAAATGTTTATCTTTTTTATGTATCTTCAATGTATGGCATCCTCAACGCTTATTTTATTATAATCTAACTCACCACTATTTAGAAAAAAGTATTTATTGACAGACTGCGCAAGTCTTTCATTATCCTTTGCTAAACCGTTTTCATACGCGGTATCTTTATGAGACATAATTTTATTACATTCTTCATATCCCATTCCAGCATCAATAGCTTCTGGATCATTAATAAAATCTAAAGCATTCCTCTTGTAGAGTAAGTTATTCCAATGGTTTCTATAAGTTAATGATATATGAGATTGTCCAGAAGATGGACCATCCACCGCTTTTTTATGTTTTAGTAATATATCTTTAACAATAACCCATCTTTTATTGACAGATAGCGATACGAATGGATAAGCCGATTCGGTACAATAAGCGGCAAATACATCCGGCACTACCTTACCAAACCTTTTGTAGATATCATTGTTGAATATTTGAGCATGAGCATTAACTGCTGTTCCCAACGGTAAAACAAAATCATCGCAAGTTATTTGCACGGTTGGGCTATCCTGTTTTAATCCTATGACTTCATAACCCGTATCAGTATCTGTTTGAAAAGATACTATCCCAAAATCTTTTAATCTTTTTGCGCCTTCATTAATAATATTTACACCATCAAGAATAATGCCAGAATCTATAAAAAGATACCCATCAAACTCGCCGTATTTTTTTACAGCCTCTTGCACACTTCTATTAAAAGTAATGTTTACCGTGTGTGGATCTTTATATCTATAGATATCCACGGCGTTACTAAAAACGTCCTGTAGTTGTGAAACACATTGATCGCTATTTAAACAAGAGGATATAACTACTTTATTGTCAATATTTTCTTGAACTAATATGCTTTTAATACATTCAGCATACCACTCTGTATTCTCGCCTCTAATACCACAGGTATTATAAACTGTTAATATTTTCATTTCTGTTTCCTTGCGTCAAACCACCTAATAAAAAATTTCGTAGGGTCTTTAAAGTAAAGTCTTACATATTGGTTAAAAAATCTTTTTGCGTTGTGTGAATATTCTTCTATTTGATCATCGGTTAAATTAAAAATACCATCAAAGAATTGCTCATAGTTTTCATTTGGTCTTGGTTGAAGATAAAACTTCACTGGAAAATTGTAACCAAAACAAACATTATCTGATATTACTATTGGTACTCTGCCATGATAACATGATTCAAGAAACCTAACACTATCCACCCCGGTTCCTCTAGGGCATAAGGAAAATGTACCTGACAATATTTTATCATTAAATATCTTATGGTCACCCTTTGAATCAGAAGATCCAAGCCATTTATTGGTCATGACTATATCTGTATTGTCTGGATATTTATTCTCTAAAAACTCTTTTAATCTCAGCCTTATATTGTATGGGTCGTTAAATCCCATAAATGTAAATTTTCTATTATAATTGACAACACACTTACTATCCTGTTTTAACAGGTTTATTAAATTCTTAGAGAATGTAGGTCTTATAAACATTCTATCTATATTATGCTTATATTCATTTTTAAGACCGTTGATTGTAAATAAAGATTTTAAAAGAACACGATCAGACAATGAAACATTAAACCAGTCGCCCTCTATATCACACACATGCCTATCTGGATATTCTTCTATCAGGTAGAATTTGTCTAGTCCATAAAATCTACCCTCAGAAAACTGACCCATGTAAAATATATCTGCTTCTGATGGTTCAACTGTAATTTCAAAATTATCTTCTATCCCCTTCTTGCAAAACGGAACAGTGTTTTGATATACATCTACAGTATCATGTGATGGCATATCTATACTGTCATATAGAAATAACTTACGCATTTTATTTAATGCCTTCTATACATGTTGTTTCTACGCGATAGATATTGCATTTTTCATGACCATCTAAAGCAGTTTGTATTTCTGAAAACATAGATTTATTCTGATTGCAACTCATCGTATTAAACCCAGCAAGTTTCATTACTGTATTTAATAATTGCTCTGTATAAACTACTTCATGTTCGAAATCAAACATTACATTTTCAATAACTTCAACTAAATCACCATTAGCTCTCTCTTGTATGTAATCTGGTATCATATTGGCATAATGATAAATTCGATGAATATCAGGAACTTGCATTCTTGCAACACCGCCTATCTTTAAGCATCTGTAAATTTCTTTAAGTAGTGAATACCCTTGCTTGATATTTATATGCTCCAAAGCGTGATTGGTAAAAAAATAATCAATGGAGTTATCTTCAAATGGCAGTGGCTTCGTCATGTCAACATCCTTATCATAATTTTCCCAACTATCATAATGTCTTTGACCACATCCTAAATGAACTTTCCTCATATCTTTTCTCCGTTAATTATTGTTAATAGTTTTTCGACATCACTCATTCGTCTTTGAGTGGTTTCAGCATTTGTATATATGGCTGCGTTATTTGTGTTATGCCTTCTTTGATGAGCCTCGATTGCAGTTTGGTCCATTTTCATCTTCCCGAAAGTCCAGTGCATATGCTCAATTAAAACATTATCTACGTAGAAACGTCTATTAATTGCGTTAGCTAAATCATTAACGTAATTGTCAGAATAATCTACTGTAAATAGTGGTGGCGACAAATAACCTAGAGTGTCAAACCATCTTTTGTGAAAAAACCCGTGAGTTCCTAGCTTGTCACCCCAGTGACCATCATTTGAGAAAATATACGCGATTTTGTCTGGAACCTCGTCGAATTTATCTATAGCTATTAAGTCCCATTCCTTAGTTCTAAATATAAGATCATCTGCGCATCCAAAAACAATATCAGATCTTGCATTTGAGCAACAAACATTATGTAAGTTACTATATATTTCTTCACCCCTTTTGCCAATCGTAATATTTATTTGATCTCCAAACCTGCCTGTTAAATCTTTGGATTTTATTAAGCTAGATTGGTCATCATCATCAATGTAAAGAACTAGCTCTATCTTACTTGGCTCAGATGCGTTTTCAATAGCTGAAGACCACATCTTCTCAAGCCCATCTGGTCGATTTCTTGTTGGGCATAAAAGGCTTATATTATACATCTAAAATCTCCCAAAATGATGCATCAGCTCTGTCGCACTGCGTTATAAACTCATCTTTACCGATTTTATTGTACATATTTAGACACCCTATTTTATCC
>Ga0055584_100004391_pt1 | contig 13876 bp, 10 predicted proteins | sample OSDHelmetaG_FD_58716 | JGI IMG/M metagenome (GOLD analysis project Ga0055584, IMG submission 58716) | Pelagic marine sediment microbial communities from the LTER site Helgoland, North Sea, for post-phytoplankton bloom and carbon turnover... | ecosystem: Environmental > Aquatic > Marine >... | reverse complement strand
GGGGGCCGTAGCTCAGTTGGGAGAGCGCGACGTTCGCAACGTCGAGGTCAGCGGTTCGATCCCGCTCGGCTCCACCAAAACCCGTCTCGCCACACATCTCTATATTGACCGCCGGCCGGCGCGAAAATTCGCCTGCACGCCCTATACGGATACCCTGGCCCTCTAATACTTTTGGATAGGTGAGGAAGTCGTCTCCCCCAGCGATAATAGGGAAACGGGAAAATCCGGTGACTTTCGTTGCATCTGATCATACCCGTCGGGAATTCGATGATCCATGCCCTCTATCACCAAGCATCGCGGGAATACCGCTGACGCCCCCATGCCAGTGGACCGAGAGGATCTCAGCGAGCCGATTTCGGCGTCAGATCTTCTTGATCTATTTAAGGATGTCAGCCAAACGCTAGGCGAAACCGAAGGACAAGACAAAACCCTTCTGACTGTGCTCCACCAGATTGCCACAAAAACCGGATGGCCCGTTGGGCATGTGTATTTTGTCGACACCACCACAGATGTTTTAGCCCCCAGTAATCTTTGGCACCTTGAAGACCCCATAAAGCTCAAAGCGTTTAGGGAGATCACCGCACAAACCACCTTCGCGCGATCCGCAGGCATGCCCGGGAAGGTGTGGGTCTCTGGGAAACCAATGTGGATCGCTAACGTACAACCTGGCCCTAAGTTTCCACGTGCTGCCGCCGCCCATGAGATTGGACTAGTCTCTGGTTTTGGGTTTCCACTTACTGCGCACGGAACGGTGTTAGGCGTCGTTGAATTTTTCTCGACCGATCATCGCAAACCTGATGACGGTTTGATGGATTGCCTCGCGGTGATCGGTGGCCAACTCGGCCGTATGGTTGAACAGTACAGATCCAATGCGACCATTTCCCGGCAAGCAAAGATTGTTGATCAGGTTGAAGAAATTATCGCCGTCGCCGATTCCACAGGTGTGGTTTTTGACTGCAATGAAAGTTTTCAACGCACGTTCGGTCTACCCAAGGAACAAATTATTGGGCGCCGCACGCGAGATTTTCTAGCTCAGGTGAATGAGCCAGCGACGTCAAGAGCAAGCATTATAGAAGGCCTGGCCACACATGGCGCCTGGCGGGGAAATTTGGACTTTGAAGTCGCGGATAAAAGCGTTCGAACATTCGACTTAAGCGTCGTTCTATACGCGGACCCCACCACAAAAACTGAAGGCCGCATGCTGGTCGGCCGGGACATCACAGAAACCCTGCAGGCCACCGATGCTTTGCGCCTGAGTAGCACGGCACTCAATGCAACTGACGGTGGCGTCCTGATTGTGAAGTGGGATCCGCCCTTCACCCCCATCGTTTTTGCAAATCCCGCAGCCGAACACATGTTCGGTTACAGCAAAGATGAATTGGTAGACCAAGACCCCGCAGATATCCTTTATTGGCCCGATACAGAAAACGATGAAAGAGACACGTTTCTAAACGCAATACGGACTGGCAAATCGGCCGAAGCTATTATCCGTAGCGTTCGCAAAGACGGATCACACTTTGAGCGTCAGGTTATTGTATCACCCATAAAAGACGAATCCGGCGCAACAACTCATCTCGTTAGCGTGAGTAGAGATGTCACAGAAATCAGGAAGAGAGAGGATTTAGTCGAACGGCAAGCGGCGGTCATGGAAACGATGACTGATGCCGTCATCATCACCGATGACGGTATCGTTCTCGACTGCAATAGCGCTTTCGCTGATTTGGTGGGCGCCTCAAAGGCAGACCTTATAGGAACTAACGCACGCACAACACACATCTCGCCAAGCGATGACACGACGAAAACAGAGGGTATTATTGCTGCGGTAGAGGCAGAGGGTAGGTGGGCAGGTGAACAGCATCTGTGCCGCGCTGACGGCAGCATTCTTACCATTGAATCCCGCGTCTCAAGCATGCGCGACGATCACGGCAATCGCAAAGCAATGGTGACCGTATGCCGTGACATTACGGCTCGTCGGACCCTGGAGGACTCGCTCGTTCAGCAGGAAGCGATCCTGAGTAATATTAAGGAAGCGATGCTGATCCAAAGCACAGCCGGGATCATTCTTGAGTGCAATGACGCGGCTACAGAACAGTATGGCTACTCGAGGGACGAATTGGTCGGGATGAACAGCCGAGACTTGCTGCCGCCCGATTTCGATGCGGAGCCGTTTTTCGAATTAGCCATAAAAGGACTTTCTGAAACGGGGCACTGGGCCGGTGAGATTGAGATCACGCGCAAAGACGGTGTGAAAATCGACGTTGAAATTTCATCCACCCTGCTCAGAGACAGACAGGGCAACGTAGTAGGCTGGGTTGAACTCAACCGTGACATCACCGAACGCAAAGCCCTTGAAAAAGAACTGTTGCTCAGCCGCGCAGCCTTGGAAGCCGCAGATGTGGCAGTCGTTATTTCTGATGCCTTGGACCCCAACAATTCTGTGACATACGTTAATCCAGCCTTTGAGAAAATGACCGGCTATTCACGTGAAGAAGCACTCGGTAATTCCGTTGGCAACCTAGTGAACGTTGAACACACACAGCGTAATGACTTCGATGCTTCCAAAACACAGGCAACACTAAAACCGATCAAGGTCACCACCCCCAGCACACGAAAAGATGGCCGTAAGATCATGCGCAATGTGCGCGTCGGGCCGATCTATGATGACAATGGCGTATTGGTTAACTGGCTAAGTCTCAGCACCGACGTCACCCAAGAAAAAGAACGAGAGGCCCTTCTCAAACGACAGGCCGCAGTGATGCAGGCCATGGCCGACGCGGTGATCGTGTCTGATCAAGAGGGCGTTATTCTCGAATGCAACCAAGCTTACGCAGCTCTTATAGGGCGGAACAAACAAGACATCATTGGAATGAATGCGCAGGATTTCACGGCAGCAGAGGATTTCGAAACATCAGCCAATATCCTCAGGGCTATAGAAAACAATGGGCATTGGATTGGTGAGGGACGGTTACGCCGCAGTGACGGCGAGACACTCACCGTTGATGCGCGACTAACCGTCGTGCCCGGCGGAAATGAAGATGAAAAAGTTGTGGTCACGGTCGCCCGTGACGTAACCACCCAACGCAAGATGGAAGACCATCTAGAGCGCCAAGCCGCCACACTGAAAAACATCAAGGAAGCGATGCTCGTTCAGAATTCTGAGGGTATTGTTGTCGACTGAAACGACGCTGTCGAAGATGTTTACGGGTACACCAGAGCTGAAATGCTTGGCATGAGCAGCCGCGACTTGGCGCACCCTGATTTTGATGTCGACACAATTTTCCAGACTGCTATTCCCGAGATTATGGCTAAAGGCCACTGGTCTGGAGAACTTGAAATACAGCGGAAGGACGGGGTGCGCAGAACCATTGAATCGTCATCGACCGTGCTTAAAAACCGATCGGGTGCTGTGACAGGGTGGGTTGAGCTGACCCGGGACATCACCGACCGTAAACAAGTTGAGAAGACGCGACGACTTCAAGCGTTGGTGATGGAACAACTGGATGAGTCCGTTGTGGTGCTCGATCTCAATGGCGACATTATCGAGTGCAATGCAAAATCTCTGGAAATTTACCGGTACACCAGAGAAGAGTTATTGGGGACACAAGCCATATCCATGCTCTCGCTCGCAACCGAAGATGAGAAAAAATCCTTCCGCGAACAAGCGATTGAAGCGGCACAAAGCGCCGGCACCGTCGAGTTTTCAACCAGCGTCCTTCGCAAAGACGGCACTGCCATCGACGTGGAAGTGACGTACAGCGTCCTGCGCGATGAAGATGGTACCGAATTCGCGAGAATTCTTGTCACAAAAGACGTAACGGCGACAAAACAGGCACAGCGTGACTTGGAAATTGGCCGACGGCGTCTAGAAGCTGTGATCGAAGCCAGCGGCGCTGGCATTTGGGAACAAGATTCAGCGACGGGTAACACGTTTATCGGCCCCGTGCTCAAAGAGCTTTCCGGTTATGGTGACGCGTTTACGAATGACATCAAACAGTGGCGCAATTTGGTCTCACCTGAAGACTTACCCATTTACGACGCGCGATATAAGGAATGGGATGGACGCAAGCGCAAGGTCGAAGCGGAATACCGTATCACCAATAAAAATGGAGAAACAAAGTGGGTGCGGACGCGCGGTGAGATTCTTGGAAATAAAAATCAAGAAATGATAGAGGGAATTGGGCTGGGCTGGGACGTCACCGCAGAAAAACTGAGGGAGCAACGACAAGAGGATCTTGAAAAGCAACTATTGCAGTCACAAAAAATGGAGGCGCTCGGAACCCTGACAGGGGGGATCGCCCACGACTTCAATAATATCCTGACGCCTATTCTTGGTTATCCCCACCTCGCTCAGAGTGACTGCCAAGGTGATGAGACCTTGCAAAAATACCTCGGACGTATTGTTGGTGGAGCAGAGCGGGCGAAAGACTTGATCCGCCGCATCCTCACCTTCAGCCGACACATCGAGCCAAAACGAGCACAGGTGAGCATTGAAGATATTGCCAACGAAGTCGTCTCATTGATTGAAGCATCCGCACCGCCGCAAGTATACGTCGAGGTGTCTTGCGACTCTCCAGACACAACGGCGATGGCAGATGCCATACAAATCCACCAAGCCTTGATGAACTTATGCACCAATGCGCTGCAAGCCATGGGCGACAACCCCGGCATCTTGTCCGTTTATGTGAACGCGCTAGACTTGACGCAAGACCAATGTGAAATGGACGGCCTACCCATTACGCCGGGCCGCTACATCACGATAGGTGTGCAAGATTCGGGCGGCGGTATAGCCCCTGAGATTGCCAATCGCATTTTCGAACCGTTTTTTACCACCCGCGCTGTAGACGAAGGCACCGGGTTGGGGCTTTCAGTTGTGCACGGCATCGCGGAGGCCCATGACGGAGTGATTACTCTAGATCCTAATGTAGAACTCGGTGCCAAATTCCAAATTTACCTCCCAGCCCATACGAAAGAAGGGGGTGCGGCAGCGTAAGCTGGCGTGACTAGAAAGGTTACCCATGACGACTGTTTTGATTGTTGATGACGAGCCGGACATCAGAGACCTGCTCCGGATCGTTCTGGAGCGCGCCGATTTTACTGTGCTCGATGTGGGTAACGGGGCAGAGGCGCTCGAACTTTGCAAAGAGAAGGCGCCGGACATTCTATTGACCGACCTCCTGATGCCAAGAATGAGTGGCGCTGACCTTTTGACAGCGCTCGCGGAGAAGGGTGTGAGCTGCAAGGTTATCGTTATGTCGGGTGGTAGCCTGGGAAGCGACCCGACAGCAGAAATGTCTAAGGTCACTAAAATGGGTGTGGATGACGTCATCGCGAAACCATTCAACCCGGCAGACGTTGTAACCGCCTGTCAAAAGGTCGCGTCTAAACTCTAGACCACCCTGTCACTGACCGTCGGACAACCACGCCGAAGTCTGCGGATGGACGCATCCTGACAGAGCCGATACAACTCTGCGCAGCATGAAACGATCCTTGTTTGATTTTTCCGGCCTACGTCAGGCCTTCGCCATCCGAAATTTTGCCCTGTACACCGCCGGCAACACCTTGTCGTTGACGGGCATGTGGGTGCAACGGCTGGCCGTCGGTTGGCTGATGTGGGAGCTGACCGAATCCGGCGCATGGCTTGGCGCCATAGCGATCGCTGAATTTTTACCGATTATGATTTTGACACCGCTTGGCGGAGTCGTTGCTGATCGGTTCAATCGATTACGCGTCTCCATGATTGCACAAGGGTTTGCCTGCCTTCAGGCGATCGCACTTTGGCTCCTAACCCTGACCGGGCATATTTCGCCAGAGAGTCTCGTCGTCTTGATGTCAATCGGCGGCATCACAAACGCGATGAACCAAGCCGCCCGCGTGACGCTTGTGGTCAACATGGTCCCCCGTGAAGTGATGTCGACGGCGATTGCGATCAGCTCCATCATTTTCAACGTTGCGCGCATTATCGGACCGGCTATTGCGGGAATTCTCATTGCGACCACAGACATTGCCTGGGCGTTTTTCGTCAATGCAGGGTCTTACGCAGCATTGATTGTGGCCATGGCGATGATCCGCATGCCTCGCGTGGAGGATAGCGTTCGGCCCACCGCGTCTTACTTCCGAGACTTGATGGAGGGAGCCCGGTTTACATTCACTCACACGGGGGTGGCCGCGATCATTGCGTTAACCGCTGTGAACTCTTTGTTTGCTCGGCCCTTGATCGACTTGCTTCCGGGCTTTGCCGGTGAGGTCTTCGAAAGCGGACCACAGGGCCTCGCGATCTTGACCTCGGCCATGGGGGTGGGTGCCATTTGTGCGTCTATCTGGCTGGCCCAACGGGGCCGATTAACCGGGCTGACGAATATCGTGTTTATCGGCGTTATGATTAACGGCGCAGCTGTTTCAGTCTTTGCCATGTCGACCAATATTTGGACAGGTGCGTTGCTCCTGGCTGTGTCCGGCTTCACACAAGCCTGCACCGGCACCGGCACACAAACGCTGATTCAATCGTCCGTCACTGATCGATTGCGTGGCAGAGTGATGAGCGTCTGGCTGGTGATTGGACGCGGCGGACCGGCATTAGGTGCAATGATCATGGGAACCACAGCAGAGCTGTTTGGCTTCGGACCACCCCTTCTAACGGGTGCGCTCGTGACGTTCTTCGCGGCAGCTTATGTTTTGCCTAGACGGTCTAAGATTGGGCAGGCGCTAGAACGCACGACTTTAGACTAATCTTTATACCGGGATCGACCCGGCTACCGTCGTCCGATTCATATGGCGAATGCTATCGGCGGGATAGGGTGTAGCGTGGTGCATCAAGCAGCGGTTATCCCAAAACACGAGATCACGGACATGCCACTTATGCCTATAAACAACGGCATCATCAGTTGCGTACCCAAACAGGGCATCAAGCAATTTCTGGCTTTCGCCCTCGTCCATATCAACGATCCGGTCTGTGAAACCTGGGTTTACATAAAGCGCCTTTCGACCCGTATCGGGATGCGTCCGCACAATAGGATGGACAGCACCAACCAACTGTTTCTTTTGTTCTTCGGTCAACGGTTTTCGGGCGCTGCCATCTTCTGTCTGAATCTGTGTGTAATTGAAGCGATGATGCGCTTTTAGACCGGCAACGCGATCTTTGAGATCTTGCGGTAAATTGTCATAAGCCCGGTACTGACTTGCAAACAACGTGTCACCTCCATCAGGAGGAACCTCCAAACCGTAGAGCAATGACCCCATGGGTGGGACCGCCTCGTAGCTGACGTCCGTGTGCCAATACCGGCCAGCATCTTCAATCCCCACGGGCTCACCATTTTCGTCCTTCTTATTTGAGACGACCAAAAGTTCAGGGTAACCAGGCAAAAGGTATTGAGTGAGAATGTGACCGTTGATATCTCCCCAGCGTTTGGAGAATGCTGTGTGTTGATCTGGCGTTAGGTGTTGGTCACGAAAGATCAAAACCGAGTGAGCATTGAAAGCAGAGCGCACCGCTTGGAACTGTTCCGGGTCCATGCCGCCGCCGCAGTCTAGGCCAACAACTTCAGCGCCACAGACATCTGAGAGAGAGTTAATTTGCATAGCTTACCTTAGGCGTGGATTGAGAGCGTCACGCAGCCAATCTCCAAGCAAGTTCACAGACAGAGCAAGCATAACAAGGGCCAACGAAGGAAACAGTGTAATCCACCATTCGCCAGAAAACAGGTAATCATTGCCAATGCGGATCAATGTACCAAGAGACGGTGTTGTCGGCGGCATGCCAACCCCCAGAAAGCTCAACGTCGCTTCCGCAATAATGGCCAGCGCCAGACCCAATGTCGCAAGCACAAGAACAGACGTCATGACGTTTGGCAGAATATGGCCGAAGACGATTGCAACAGAAGACGCCCCGCTTAGTTTCGCTTGTGCCACATAGCCCGATTGTTTTTGAACGAGTGTCGCTGAACGCACCACACGCGCATACTGCGGCCAATCGGCAATTCCAATAGCGAAGATCAACATATAAAGGGCAATGCCGTCATGAGCCTCCGGCGACAGAACGGCCCTAGAAAGGCCATCAACCATAAGCGCGATGAGTAGGGCTGGAATCGTTAACTGAACGTCTGCCAGCCTCATCAGTAGCGTTTCCGCCCAACCGCCAGCATAACCAGCAATGAGCCCAACCGTAATGCCGAGCGTTGCCGAGAAGGCAACGGCGGACAAGCCAACGGTCAGCGATATCCGGCTGCCATAGAGAATCGCGGACCACATATCGCGTCCTTGATCATCCGTCCCGAGTATAAACGTAGAGCTCCCTTCGGTCGTCCAAGCTGGCGGCAAAAAGGAATTCATAAGTTCAAGGTTTATCGGGTCAAACGGATTCTGCGTCGCCAGCCACGGCGCAAGAAACGCGCATAGCAGAAAAGTCAGAACAAGACCTGTCGCGACTATGGCTAACGGGCTCTGGCGAAAACTGATCCATAACGCGGCACGAGGCGAAGCTGATAATACGTTAGTCATTTCGCATCTTCAGCTTTAGTTCGTAAGCGCGGATCAATGAAAACGTACAACACATCAACTGCAAGATTGATAACGACGAAAACTAGCGCCACCATAACCAAGTAGGCGGCCATAATGGGAATATCAGCAAACGCGACGGCTTGGATAAACAACAATCCAAGGCCGGGCCATTGAAATACCGTTTCCGTCACAATGGAGAACGCGACCAATTCGCCAAGCTTGAGGCCGATCACGGTGATCACGGGTAGGAGCGTATTCTTCAACGCATAAACATAGTGAATGCGACCTTGAGGAACGCCCATGGCGCGCGCCGTACGAATATAATCTGTGCCAAGCACTTCGATCATTTCAGCGCGCACAAGGCGTTGAATGAACGTCATTTGAAAAAGGCCGAGCGTGACGGCAGGAAGAATGATTGCCTTTAGACCCGCCGTCGTTAAAAAGCCAGTCGACCAAAATCCTAGAGAAACTGTTTCACCCCGACCGAAAGACGGGAGCCAACCGAGGGTCACAGAGAATAAGTAAATAAGACCTATGCCAATGACAAAGGTTGGCAATGACACTCCGATCAATGAGACCGACAACACGACACGGCTTATAAAACCCTCGCGATGAATCGCCGTATACACACCCATGGGAATACCAAGAAGCAACGAGAACAAAGCCGAGGCAATGACCAATTCAACAGTCGCAGGTAAGCGCTCAGCAATGAGCTCAGAAACCGGCCTTTGCATGCGATACGAGATGCCGAAATCAGCAGATAGAGCATTTCCCATAAAGCGGACAAACTGAACCGGTGCGGGATCGTTTAACCCAAGGCGGTCACGCAGCGCTTGCCTGTCTTCAAAAGATGCTTCCTGCCCGACAAGGTTGTTAACCGGGTCGCCGACGTAGTTGAACAGCAGGAATGCAGCCGCACTGACCAAAACCATGACCAGGGCTGCTTGACCAATACGGCGGAATAGGAAGGAAGACATAACGCGTTTGTGGCACGCCCTAGTTGCAAGTCAAGATGGGCCGACTCATTGCCGAGGCAAAGGTACGGCGACAACAAGAAGGCGTTCTGGCATCTCGGGCGCAATCGGCTCTGCGGCCAGAATATTAAAATACTGACCCAGGGTGTTTCGCCACCACCCTGCATCCTCAACAATGAGGTGAGCGTTTCGACCATCAGCAAGTGTTTTTTGAGCCAAGACGGTATCAACGATGAAAAATGCGCCGCCTTGCCCTAGTGTTTGGATATGACTGAGAACATCATCTAGACAGTCAGGCTCCACATGCTCCAGCACATCGATACAGACGGCAACATCCACAGGCGATGGTTCGGAATCTTTACCCGGCATGGCGGGGTCATATTCGGTGACGACTAATTCTGGTGCGAGAGCGAGTATTGCGGGGCGCAGAGTGCCCTTGCCACAGCCATAATCTAAGATCGTTTGCGCTTTGGTTTCTCGCGCAAGGTGAACGACGAGGGGCGCAATGGCATGGGCTGCCCTACCGTAGTCAGGGTTGCTACGGTGAAGCTGAAGGTTCAGGTCGCGGTATTCAGGCGATATCCGCATGTCTACTCAGCCACCCGCGCTAAACGAAATTGTGGCTGGTTGTCTGGCTGAATCGGAAGACTGAGACGGTCCTTCATAGTCCAAGCAAGTCCTTGATGATGGAGTGGGACATAGACCTCTGCCGCTTTCAGCCGCAACCACGCCGTGTTGATCATCTCGTCACGTTTAACGAGATCCGTTTCAATAGCAATATCATCGATCATCGTGAAAAGCTCAGGGTCATGAAGGCCCGTGCGATTCCAGGCGCGATCAGGCATGGCCAGAAAATCTAAATGGTAGTGACTGTCCATGGTTCCAGAGCCCCAGCCAAGCAAATAGAAATCTGATTCATTATTTTGAATTTTAGGAAAATGCAGAACCTTCGTCTTTGCATCAAGGCGAACTGTAATTCCGATACGCGCTAACATTCCGACCACCGCTTGACAAATAGCTTCGTCATTCATGTAACGATCGTTGGTGCAGTCCAATGTGACAGAAAAACCGCCGGCATATCCAGCGTCGGCCAACAGAGCGCGAGCAGCCGCTGGATCGAGTTTCGGGAGAGCATCGATTTCCTCGGTATAGCCGCCAATACCAGGCGACAGAAGCATCCCCGCGGGTTCGGCCACGCCACGCATAATGCGCTGCACGATGGCATTGCGATCGACGGCCATATTCATGGCTTGGCGCACGCGAAGATCAGAGAACGGGTTTTTGCCTTTAATATTGGACGACCGCAACTCTACCCGCCCCGTATCAAGCCCCATAAAAATGGCGCGAACTTCAGGGGTGGATTGCACAGCGAGACCCGGGGTTCTGCGAATGCGAGCCAAATCCTGAACAGGTGTATCGAGAACGAAATCCAGTTCGCCCGACAGCAGGGCCGCAACACGTGTCGCTGCATTTGAGACTGGCGTGAAAATAATACGGTCGACATTATGGGGTTCGTCTTCTTGAAGACCCCACCACTGAGGGTTCTTAGTCAGCACCGTTCTGACGTCGGGCTCACGTAGGTTTAAAATAAAAGGCCCCGTGCCATTCGTGTGACGCACCGCGTAGGTTTCTTCCCCTGACGCAACATCTTGCGGCCCAGTGACGTTGTTTTCTTCGGCCCAGCCACGGGACATAATATAGATGTCAGTGATCTGCTGAGGCAAAATAGGGTTCGGCCCTTCGGTCGTGATCCGCACTGTAAAATCATCGACAGCAACAGCCTCACGGACCGTGCCAATAATATCTTTCAGGTCGGAGGTCGGCATTAACGCGCGAGTAAAAGAGAACACCACGTCATCAGCCGTGAACAGTCGACCATCATGAAAGGTCACGCCCTGCCGCAGAACGAATTCCCATACGGTGGGGTCTGCCGTTAGCCCCCAAGACAGAGCTAAGCCGGGCTGAAGCGCCATCGTTTCGTCGCGATGAACCAGAGGTTCATAAATTTGTTTCGCTGTAGCGAGAGTCATGCCCTCATTCTGGGCATGGGGATCAAGGGTGATCGCATCGCCTTGGGCTGACCACCGCACGGTATTTTCCGCAAGCACGGTGCTGCCAAACACACTCATCAGAACAAAAACTAGAGTAATAAAACGCATAGTCATAAGGATCGTTCAGTCATCATCGTTGTTCAAAAAATTCTATCCGTGCGCCATTTGGCGCTTTTAGCGCCATTATTTTCACAGGCCCATAAGGGGGCAGAGAGAAAGCCGAAACAGGCGCGTGGATCGGATATCCCGCTTCTTCGATCCGGCGCGCCATACCCTCAATATCATCAACGGGCACGCGGGTCGTCAGCACGCCAAGGTTTGGGGGGTCGCTGCGTTCACTGAAGTCCCTGCCCGTTAGCCCTTCAGCTTTCAGGATTTGCAACGAGCCATTGCGGTCTGACTCACTATTCGCAAAGGCTGCAAATTTACGCGGCAAGGTGCTGGCAAGATTGAGCGGAATGGCTGTGGGGTTTAGACCCGGCGGAGGGGTCACAGACTCACCGCTGAGATGAACCGTCCACCCCAATACATCGGCAAAGAATTTTTCGTTAGCCGCATAGTCAGAGACAATAAGCGCTGTGTTAAATGGCCAACTCATACCGCTTTCCGACCCGGCAGCGGCTTTGTCGTAAGGGGGCGCGTTGCGCTGCATCAAGACCAAAGCCTCGCCATTGGGGCCGCGGGCAATGGCCTCGGTAATATCAAACACCTGAAGCGTGTAATTGACTGGATCGGTATAGCCCTGCCAACCGCGCGCACGGAGTTGTTCAAATACAGACTCAACATCACTGACATAAACATAGAGGTCAAAGTAACCACCGTGATCCCACGGCATACCGGAAGACCGAATTTGCACCTGAGGCACGCCATAAATTTTGACGAGCCGGACAAGCCCACGGTTGCCCTTTCCCTTGCGTAAGACAACTTGGTGCATAGGTGTTTGAGAAGGGAGTCCCCAAAACTCTGCGAGTCCCGGCTCAACCGGGCCATCACACAAGACTTCAAATCCGCCGACCGTTTGCCAGGTTTCATTGGCCGCATCGAGATCGTCGACACTGATCACCGCCTCTTGGAAGCCTGTAACACCCACAGACGAGAGGTCATCTACAGTGCAGGCCGCCTGGACCGATCCAGAAGCAAGACATATCACCAGGATAGATAGAAGTCTCATGGGGTCTCCTTCGCCCTAAGTGTGGTATCTGGCAAAATTCACGATAGAGCATGCCTTATTTGCGCCATATATAATGTCAAATATTTTCGCATCTCTTAGGGACTCTTAAACGTTGGGTAGGGTATAAGCGGGACAGGGTAGGATGACACATTACGATCATCCGAAAAGGACGTTCTCATGATTGGACGGCGCGTTTCAGCAGGCCTTGGGCTTGTTCTGCTTAGTTTATCCACGTCTAGCTTCGCACAAACTTTTAACTCCGACTCTTTATCTGAAATCAGAAACCGAATCACTGCGCGTGGTCAGGCGACAGTTCTGGTTCAAATGGATGTGGAACCGTCGGTAGAACGCTCGCGCGAAGGGTCGACTGCACACTCTCTCGACACTATAGCGCCTCGCGATAGATTAAACCGTGTCCGCGAAGGCATCGCATCGCGACGGTCGGGCCTAGAAAGCTCTATGGCCTCCCGCGGCATCCGCATGCAGCGCACCTATAAAAACCTACCGTTCTTTGTCACGACCGTTGATGAAGCGGGCCTAGAGGTGTTGCTGCGTGAGCCTGGCATCACGTCCATCACGTTAAACAAAGCCCGCGCCACAAATCGAGATGTCATCCGGAAAATGATCGTTTCGGATAGTGAGCTTGCAGCATCGGGCTCAACCGCAGCGACGGCAGACCAAGTCGCCATCGAAAGAGTCCAGCGTGGTGTTGTGGCATCACCCTCATCCGGCAACTCACCTAGCGCGGCCGCAAAAACGCTGCTCGATACCTCGGTCACCTACATTGACGCCAATGAGGCCTATGATCAGGGCATTATTGGAACCGGACAAGTAATTGCTATTCTTGATGATGGCATTGATGCCGGCCACGACATGTTCGCAGGAAAAATTGTAGCCGAAGCGTGTTTCTCGGACACCTTTGATAGTGTCGATGAGTCACTTTGTGCGAACGGCAATGACAGCCAGACCGGAACGGGATCAGCCAGCTTATGTCCTTCAGGCACAACCGTATGCCAGCATGGATCTCATGTCGCCGGCATAGCCGCCGGCAACGACACCACAGGGCCAACAACCCGCCGCGGGGTCGCTTACGGTGCCAATCTCATTCCCATTCAGGTTTTCACGCGGGTCAATGATAGCGAAGCATGTGATGGCGAAGAGTCCTGCGAGCTCTCTTATGATTCATC
>Ga0055584_100004390_pt1 | contig 13877 bp, 11 predicted proteins | sample OSDHelmetaG_FD_58716 | JGI IMG/M metagenome (GOLD analysis project Ga0055584, IMG submission 58716) | Pelagic marine sediment microbial communities from the LTER site Helgoland, North Sea, for post-phytoplankton bloom and carbon turnover... | ecosystem: Environmental > Aquatic > Marine >... | reverse complement strand
CGCACGAGCTGACTGATGGTGGGCATTCCTACCTCACTGCACCTTGACTAAAAAACGGCGGCCACAAACAACGCGGACGCCGGTCCGACAGAGCATGGAAAGGTAGAAACGGGTCCTGGGAGTGTCAACGGACTGGAGGCCCCTATTTCAGTGTGTTTTGAGCGGGTAGTCGATCGGAGGTCGAACCGCGCTTGCCGGCTCCCCCGCGCGCGCTCCAAGAGCACGCCCCCGGCGCGCCAATCAGAGTCTTCGGGCCGGTCCCATCGCCCTGGTTGTGGGGTCGTTCCCCACACGTGAAATAGCGAATTGCGGGCGTCGGGCGCATCTCCGGCGCGATACATTGAAGCTTGAGAAGTGCAGGGGTCTCCGACGAGAGGAGGTTGCGTTGCGTGCAGGTGCCAGTCGGCTCTACCTCATCACCGCTGCGATCCTGACTGCTGCGGTCCAGCCGCTTGCTGCCCAGCAGGGAGCGATCGCGGGTCGAGTGACCAACGCCACGACACTGGATCCGGTGCCGGCTGCCCAAATCAGTATCGTCGGGGGCGGGCCACTCGCCACCGTGTCGAGTCGACGCGACGGCAGCTTCGAGTTGCGACTCGCGGCCGGTACGTACGACCTGCTTGTGGAGGCCGCAGACTTCCCGCCGACGCGATTCGAGCGACTTACCGTGTCAGCCGGCCAGACCACGACGCGCAACCTGCCGCTTGAATCTCGCGGCTTCAGGCTGGCAGGCTTCATCGTCACGGCCTCGCGCGGGACCGTGGACACGGAAATTACTGCGCCGAGCTCCAGCCACTCGGTGTCGGCTCGTGAGATCAGCGAACGGCCGGCCGTATCACCGGTAGAGCACCTGCGGGAATCACCCGGCGTCGACATCGGCACCCACGGGCTTCAGGCTTCGAACATCGTCGTCCGGGGGTTCAACAACATTTTTTCCGGCGCGCTCCACATGCTGACCGACGGTCGGCTGGCTGGGTTGCCGGCGCTGCGCGCGAACTTCATGCACTTCCTTCCCCAGACCGACGAGGACATCGATCGGATGGAAGTGGTGCTCGGAGCAGGATCCGCCCTCTACGGCCCGAACACCGCCAACGGCGTAGTCAATGTGATCACGAACTCGCCGCTGGAGAGCCAGGGGACGTCGGTCACATTCGGTGCAGGCGAACAGTCCGTGTTTCAGGGGGCATTCAGGACCTCGTTCCTGGCCAGTCAGAACTTCGGGGTGAAGGTGTCCGGCCAGTATTTGAGGGGCGAAGAATGGCCATACGTTGATCCCGTCGAGGCCGATGAACGCGAAAAGGCACGAGACAACCCGGACGCATGTATTGCGGATCGGGTGCTTCGCGGCTTGTCGAGCGAAGGGGCTGAGCTCGCTTGCTCACGGGTGGGGGACCGAGACTTCCGGATCCGTAGATACGGCGTGGACATGAGGGCGGACTGGCGCTTTTCCAACCGCGGGACGCTGGTCGGCTCCTACGGTCTGTCCGATGTAAGCGGCATCGAACTCGCCGGCCTGAGTGCCGCCCAACTCGAACACTGGGTGCATCAATACGTTCAGGCTCGGCTCAATTACGACCGATGGTCCGTCCAGGCCTACTTCAACGCGAACGACTCAGGCGACGCCTTCCTTCTTCGCGATGGCCTGCAGCTGATCGATCGATCCACGCTCAGCGTCTTCCAGGCACAGAACGGATACGCAATCGCGGGCGGGCGCCAGGACTTCACGTACGGGTTCGACTACTTCTCGACCCGGCCCGAGAGTCGCGGGACGATCTACGGAGCGTACGAAACCGAGAACGACATCAAGGAGTGGGGCGTCTACCTCCAATCCAAGACCGCGCTGTCACCAAAACTCGATCTGATCGCGGTCGGGCGGATCGACCACCACTCGATCCTGCCCGATTACGTCTTCTCTCCTCGCGTGGCCCTGGTCGTGAAGCCAAACGAAGCCCATGCCATCCGGTTCGCCTACAATCAGGCCTTCTCGACCCCAACCACCCTGAACCACTTCCTGGACCTCGGTGCAGGAGCCGCGCCCGACGATGTACTCGCCGATCTGGGGTATACGACCCGGGCATTCGGATCGGGGCGCAACGGCTTCGCGTGGCAGAACGACGATGGCAGCCTCCGCGGCATGCGCTCGCCGTTCAATCCCGGTGGGCCGGGGCAGCTGCTCCCCGCCGACGCCGCGACGCTGTGGCAAATGGCGCTCGTTCCGACCGGCCAGAGCAGCCAGCTACCCGCCGAAGCACTGAGCCTCCTTGGGGAGCTGACCCCCAGCGCAGCAGAGGTCGGCATCTTGTACCTCGACACGAACAACACCGACCAGGGCCTACGACCGCTCTCCGAGCTGAAGCTCCCGTACGTACCCACGGTCCGTGAAAGCAATACCGAGACCTTCGAGGTCGGGTGGAGCGGCGTCTTCTCCAATGCGATTCGGCTGTCGGCGGACATCTACTATCTGAAGCAAAACGACTTCGTGTCCCCACTCGTGGTCGAAACGCCCCTGCTGTACCTGGACGGCAACGCGCTCGGGGGCTGGCTCGGCACCGACTTCGTTCCTGCGCGTACAAACGATCTCATCAACGCCCTCGGCCTCTCACGTTCTGACGCGACAGACCAGGCAACGGAGGAGGCTTCATCCATCGCTGGAACGATCGGGGGCATCCCGCTCGCGGTCGCTTCGTCCGACGTACCAGAGATGGCAAGCGGCAGCGCCGACCTCATCCTGACCTATCGAAATCTCGGGGACCTCAGTGTGTGGGGTGGTGACGTCACCATACAGTGGCTCCTGAACTCTGCGTGGACGCTGGCCGCTACCTATTCCCATGTCAGTGACAACTGGTTCACGGTCGCTGGCAGCGTGCCGCTCGCGCTCAATGCGCCCTCGAACAAAGGGACCCTTCGCCTCGGGTATCGGGACGCAGCGCGAGGGTTGAACGGCTCGGCTCGCATGCGCTACACCGGTTCCTTTCCGTTTCTCTCCACGACGTTTAACGGTACGCGCTGTATCACTGGCGGTCGTTCCGACGGGGCCTGTATCGACGCGTACGTGATCGTCGATCTGACCCTCGGCTACAGGATCCCACGGACCGCAGCCACCGTGCAGCTGGGGGTGAACAACCTTCTTGATTCCGCTTATCGATCCTTTGTGGGTGTGCCTTCCGTCGGACGGATGGGCATGGTCCGCGTGAAGTACGAACTCTTCTGAGCGGGAGAACATCCATGGCCACTCGCTCCCTCCAAGTTCGCAGCTCAAAAATTCTCGCGGGCCTTCTCGGGGTCGGACTCCTGTCGATATCGATCCCACAATCGGTGTCGGCACAAGATGTTCTTCCGCCCAACCGAGGAGGGTTCACCCTCTCGATGGGTATGCCGTCGACGTGGACGTGGGCGGCTGGATTCTCGGCGGGGGTGCACGGCGGGGACGACCGTGCCACGGCCTACATCAATGCAGGTTTCTACCGCGACCTCATCAATCCGATGACCGCTGGACTCGGGTTGATCGGGGAAGCATACCTCGGGACCCGAGGGACATTTTCGGGCACCAGCAACTTCGATGGTGGGGGGCGAGTCGGCCTGTTCTCTCCCGCGGCCCGCTTAGCGGTTGGGGCGGACTACAACGGCAGGGATCAGAATCTTGACCTCTTCTTCTCTCTGATTCACCCATTCCAGCGAGGTGGGATTCTAGTTCCGGGCGGGGCACTCCGGGTCGACTTCCTGCCCGGGCGAGACCGATCAGTGAGTCTCGGCGTTCGACTTCCTATCGGGCAGCCGTTCGTCGGAAAGACACGACCAAGACAGGATCACGTGGTGCTGTCGGCGCCCGAGCCAACACCGATCTTCCTGATCCCGGACGCGACGCTGGTCGAGGCGCTGGCGAACGTGGCCGAGCATGCACACTGGCTCAACCGACTCACCATTCCCTATTCCGAGCAGTGGGCCTGGGGTCAGGAAGCCGCCCTGGAGCAGTTCGCTCAGGAGATGGTTGAACTCCGCGAGCATATGTCTGGAGGCCGGGACGATCGAGGTCCGGTCCGTTCCCCGGTGGCCGATGTCGAGGCGTATCACACAGAGCTGGGTCGAGCGTTCTCGGTAGCGACCTCAGGCCGCAGCATGATCGCCGGGTCATCGACCGAGCTCGGACGGCGGACGGCAGAGAAGGCTCGAGAGGTCATCCTCGAACATGTCCTGCTTCCCTACAACCGCCTCCTGGGGCAGAAGAAGAACCCCGACTCGACGCATGGCCTGGGGGCCTCCGCGTCGGCCGAGTTCTACGAGTGGCTCACCCGCGAGACCTCTCTGGATTTCGCGCAGCTCCGTGCTACGACATGGACCTTCGCACAGATCCTCGACGTGATCGAGAAGGTCCGGGCGTATAACGCGGAGCGTTGGTTGGACTCACGCTTCGTGTGGCTACCGTTTCAGCTCGCGCTCACGGCTGACCAGCACGATGAGCAGACGGAACTGAACGCGATTGTCGAGCGAGCCACGCGACAACCCTTCACCCACGGTAACAGCCGCTGGTACATCGAGAACGACCAGTTCCAAGCGGAATTGACACGAATGATCCGCGAGGCCGAGGACTATCATGTACTCTGGATCCATGACTTTCGAGGGTACGATGGAGAGGGTGATCCAGATGAAGAGGGGTTCCGTCAGGTCGTCGACTCCTACCTCCCGGCACTGATCGAACGCGTCGCTCAGTACGACGGGGTCGGCCAGATTCCTCAGTATCTGATCTTCATCGATCAGATGTACTTTCAGGCCAACCAAGGGAAATTGTGGTTGGATCTACTTCAGGACCCCCTGCACCACGAGATCGACCTTCCTGAGGCATTCGAAGCGTGGGAAGACTCGATCGCGACCCTGCAGACTGAACTCCGCTTCGCAGTCGCCAACTCCGAGTTGATGCAGTCTCAATCACTGCACTTCGGGGCAGGCTGGATCGAAAACGTGGTCAAGGTTCACGTGAACGTGACGAATCCGCCCGATCCATCGTTCTGGACCAGCGAGATCTTCCCGTTCTTTATGGGACTCCCGGACACCGTCATGCGGGATCACCGGAAGATCGCATTCTATGATGTAACTGAAGAGGATCCGTTCAAGGGTAGGGCGATCTATACCGGCATGGGTGTCGGTGAGCACTACGTGGGTGCCTCGTGGGAAGACAGGGCGATGATGGTGCAGGGGCCAGTCCTGCTCTCCCTCAAAGACGCTGCCCGACAGCTCCTCCTCAACCAGGGAATGACGGACCGCGAGATCCCGTGGGAGCTGAGACCGAACGAACGTGCCGAGAACTACGACGTCATGATCGCCGACAGCCTGTCCGCCATAGGTGACTGGGGTGGCGATATGCAGCTCCACAACCAGATCGGCTTCCGATTCAAACCGGTATCGGTGTTCAAGGCGACGCTCTACACCCTGATGCCCCCGGGCTCGGTCATCAAGGCGCCCGATTCCATCTGGGGGTCGCACATGTGGGCGTCCATGCTGATGGGGCACGCGCTCCGAGGCGGCCGTTCACTGCTCATCGCACCTGCCATCGACAACGCGCCCAGCGCAGGATTCCCGCAGATGTCGCGTGCTCAGGAAGCCCTGACTCGTGTCGTCTTGGCAGAGGACATCTTCGAGCAGGAGCTCGCTGAGATCGGTGGCCTGCTCAAGGTCGGCTTGTACAACTCCGATCTTCCCGTTGGCGATGTCGCCAGTAAACTGCTTGCCTTCGCGTCCACCCTCGAGCGTACCCCGTGGTTGAGAGAGCTCTACGGCTTCCACCCCGAGGTACTGGAACGGCTCAGGGTAGAAGCGGCCGCTATTCAAGAGAGCGGTTACGCCGGCGAGGGCGCAGAAGAGGTCCAGATCAACCCACCCAAGCTCCATATGAAGGCGAACTACTTCGCCACGAGCACGGCGTGGGACGAACTACTCTCCATCCCCGACGTCGCCCAACCGATCACCACCTACTTCCGCGAACTTGCCCAGCGCAACGAGGCCCTCGCTCGTGGCGAGTATCGTGATGTCCGGGTGATGGCAGACGAGTTGCTGCCACCGACACGGGAGATCCTCATGGAGTATGCATCAGGGCTCTCTCCCGAGGAGCGATCGAAGATCGCGATCTTCTTCGCCATCGGCTCCCACAATCAGAACAACCGCAGCATGGTCCTGGACGGGGAGGTTGCACTCATCGTCTCGGGTTGGTCAGCCCTCTTCGGGCTGCCGGACTTCCTGATCATCGTCGGTCTTTCCGAGTGGATCGACGACCTCGACGAACTGGAGTCGCTCTTTCCAGGGTATGATGGTTTCAAGCGTCACCTCAGTCGGATCCTGCGGATTGTAGTCTGAGCTCATCGAGAAGCTCGGAGGCACGCTCGAAGACGGACGCGAACGGCGCGCTCGGCGTGAGGTCGTCGAGCTGTTCGAGTTGAGAGATCGCGAGGTTCCGGTCCCCACGTTCTGCATAAAGACGTGCAAGCTCGTAGTGATGATCCGGTACGCACGGGTCGTCCATCACGGCCGCTTCCAGACGCGCGCGGGCCTCACCCCACGACGCCCCGGACAGCGCGCCGCCACCAAGCAGGCGGATCGCGACGAACCGCGTGACTCGATCCATCCGCATCACCCCTGCATGAAGGCGGCCCATCAGGTACTGGGCTCCGCCATGATCAGGATCGAGGGACAACACGTGAAGGGTCTGGGCGTGCAGCGCCTGCGCAGTTTTCACGAGGGTGCGCCCACCCTCGACCTCGGCTCGTGACCCGAGCACGGCAGCCAACGCATACTGTGCGTCGATATCAGTCGGCTGCGCGTTCGCCTCGAGCGACACGGCCTCCTGCATGTGCAGCAATACAACCTGTGCCGTCTCCTGCTCGAGAGGTCGCGTATCGAGGACGGCGAGCACTGTCTCCTCCCGACTCTGGTTGGTCAGGACACAGGTTCCGAGCCCTGTCGTCGGCCGTACGTCGCTCATCACGATGCCGGCGCTGAACTGACCCGCGGCATTCATCGGGCTCACGGTCAGGACGAACAAGGACATCAACATGACTAGAGTGTTTCGGTGCATGAGGCACCTCCTCGTGGTTGTCAGAATACCAGTGCTGCAGTGGCCCACACGAGCAGGCCATATCGCGCAGCAGTGCCGGCCACGCCGGCGATCGCGAAGACCATGAACGGCAGGCGGAGAACCCCGCACGCGAGCGTAACGAGGTAGAACGGAGGGATCGCGACGAGCGCTCCCGAGAAGACGGCAAGTCCGAGAACTTGTTTCCGATCTCGGTAGCGTTCGACTCGGCCGAGGAGTCGACGCCCACGTTCGGGCAGCCGGTCGGGAGCCCATCGGGTGACGCCATAGAGCCCGCATTTAGCCGTCATCTGAGCCGCAGTGCAGAGCAGAACCAGAACCGGAACCGCGGAGGCTGGCAGGAGCGCAGCCGCACCTGCCACGGCGATTTCCGAGTTGATCCATGGCATCACACCACCCACCAGACAGGCCGTCGCTGCTCCCAGAAGAATGCTCACGTCCATGACACCCCTCCCGAACGGCGCACACCGACCAATACCAGAACAAGACTGCCCGACATGATTACGTGTGCGATATCGATGTGGTTGAGCCAGGGGTCCAGGGACACGGGGACGACGTAGACCAGCCCACTCGCCGCCGAGATCGTCAGACCTGCACTGACGAGTCCAGCCCCCGGCAGGTGCCGGGCATGTATCCCCTCCACCACGAGCACGGGGATTAGCCCGATGGCCATACTTACGATGAGAATCATGAGTTCAGGACCCCAGGCGATGTTCATAAGGACGAACAGCCCGAGCTGCAGTCCGACGAGCCCGTGGTACGAGGCTCTCCACTGAGGTGCCGAGTAGGAGACGATAGCCGCGCGTTGAGCGAAATACGTGGCAACCGCGCTTCCCAGATTCGACAGAGCCAGAACGACGAGGAGCCACTCCTCGGTCATGAGGTGCCGAGCCCCGTGCTTGAACGCACCAGCCAATGTCGCCAGCGCCATGAGCAGGAAAAACCCGCTCCACATGCGATGACGTTCCGACGAGGACAGGCTCAACAGCCGGCAGGAAACCAGGCACTGGATCGCGAGCAGCAGGTTGGTCCCCGCCGTCACGGGCGCTCGCACTGAGAAGCCAAAGACCTCGATCCAGAGCGTGCCCATCGGTCACCTCGTTCGACCGTTACGGCTGGCCTTGTGTTCCTTCCACCAGCGGAACGCCTCGACGAGCTCGAACGCCGGATCGATGTCGGGTTCCCAGCTCAGCTCGGAGCGGGCACGATCCGACGTGAATGGATTGTCGCGTGTAAGCATGTCGAACGTGCCGCGAACATGCCGCGCGAGGTCGCCTCGCCCCGCCATCCGAAAGGCCAGGCCGAGTGCGGCGAAGCCTCCCTTCCCCACCGGAATGGGAAGCCGCGGTGCATGTACAGATCGATCGAGCCCCACGCCTGCCGATCGGACCAGAAGCGAGACGGAGACGGGTGCGTCATTGGTCAGGTGGTAGATGCGCCCTCCGGCCGTGTCCGTGGACGCCGCACGCACCGCTCCGTCTGCGACACTTCGGGCGTGGGCGAGCGTCAGGATCGAGCGACCGCCACCGATGAGTGGGAAGACACCCGTTTCGACCACGGGAGCCAGGCGGGGTGCGAACTGCCGATCACGCCGCCCGTACATGACCGGCGGACGCACAACACACGTCCACTGCCGACCTGCCTCGTGAGCCTCCAGAACGTGCAGTTCCGCTAGCTGCTTGCTGCGACCGTAGTGGTCGTAGCCCGGCAACTCGGGCAACCGTACCGTTTCGTCCGTCGGGGTGGCGCGATAGCGCGCGCGACCGAACACGGCCGTACTGCTGACACAGACGAGTCGTGCTCCCGCCCCTTCCGCGGCCGCCAGCATGTTGGCGGTACCCACCACGTTTGCCCAGTAGAACGCCCCCCAGTCGGTGCCCGACCCAATCGCCGCAGCCGCATGGAATACGGTGTCACATCCGGCCGCGGCCCGGCGCACCGCCTCACGGTCTCCCAGCTCACCGGCACAAAGCTCGACCCCGCGTTGGGCAAGCCACCCCGCCTGATCCGGCTGTCGTACCAAGCCGCGGACCTGCGCACCCTCGGCCTGGAGTCGCTCTACGATGTAGGAGCCGAGCATCCCGGTCGCACCGGTCACCAAGGCACGCTGGATCACCGGTCCCCCTCCTGCTCGACCACGAGCGGCAGCGCATACGCTACCACGTAGTCGCCGAGGGTCGACTTCATACCGTCATGGCCTCCAGCAGCCACCACCACAAACTGACGGGCGCCCGGACGAGTCCGATACGTGAGGGGCGAGGCCTGTACCGATGCCGGCAATACATCGCTCCAGAGCAGTTCACCGGTCTGCAGGTCGAACGCTCTGAAGCGGCGGTCCATCGACGCCCCGATGAAGACCATTCCTCCCGTTATGAGTGGTCCACCAAGGTTGACCGAGCCCCATGACGCCGGGGTCGGGACCTTGGTCAGATCTTGCAGCATCCCGAACGGACGCTCCCACACGATGTCGCCTGAGGCGAGATCGATCGCGTGCAGCATACCCCATGGCGGAGGCGTGCACGGGATGCCCAACGGCGACAGAAGTGGTTCACGCGTCACGGCGTAGGGGGTCGACTCTTGCGACGCGATCGAAAATTTCGCCCCCGCACCCACGGGGGGCAGTGTGTCCGCGATTTCCCGCGGAATCAGCGTCGCAACCATCGCCAGGCGATTGGTGTTCGTCACCAGAATTCCCGTAGACGGGTCATAGCCGACCCCCCCCCACTCCATTCCACCGATGAATCCGGGATAGGCTATGGAGCCGCGTACACTAGGGGGCGTGAAGAGTCCGTCATTGCGCAGGCCCCCGATGCGCTTCTCACATGCCGCCCGATCCCATGGAGTCAGGCCCCACGCGTCCTCGGCTTCAAGGCGCTGTGGGTGAAGCTGTACCGGCCGGCTCGGAATGGGCTGCGTCGGTGAGGCAAATTCACCTGGGACGTCAGAGGCGGGGACCGATCGCTCGTCGATCGGAAAGAACGGCTCTCCAGTCAGCCGATGGAAGACGAAGATGTGGCCTGTCTTGGTCGCCTGGACGACGACCGGGATCACATCCCCTTCCCGCTGGATCTCCACGAGTGCCGGCGGCGCCGGCAGGTCATAGTCCCAGAGGTCGTGGTGGACCATCTGGAAGTGCCAGACGACTGCTCCGGTTTCTGCCTCCAGCGCAACCAGTGAATTCGCGTACTCGTTATTCCCGGGCCGCAAGCCACCGTAATGGTCGGGGCTCGGGCTACTCGTGGGCACGAACAGGAGTCCGTTCTGCTCGTCGGCTGTGATTGTTGCCCAGGTATTCGCTGCCCCGGCAGCAATCGCCTCGCCGTTCTCGAGGACGCCGCCAATCCCGACGAGTGGCTCCCAAGACCAGCGGCATTCACCGGTGCGAAGGTCGAAGGCTCGAACCTTACCACTTGGGGCGTCGGCGACGTGACTGTCGTAGATGGTCGATCCCACCACAACCAGGTCGCCGATGATGGCAGGTGGCGACGTGTGCTTGAAGGTGGTGCGCCGACCCTCGATTCTCTCGATGCCGTCTCGCAGATCTAGCTCTCCGGAGTGTGCAAAATCGGGGCATGGACGGCCCGACTGAGCATCGAGGGTGAACAGCCGCGCATCGTATGACGCGAAGACGACACGCTGGGCGCAGAATTCGCTTGCAGCGCGCAGCGGGTCCTTCCAGAGCGAGAGGCCACGCGAGGTGACCATACCGTGCTCGTCGTCAGAGACGTCGAGACCGGGGTCGAAACTCCACTTTTCGACCCCCGTTTCGGCATCGAGTGCGATCACACGACTCATCGGCGTGATCACGAACAGCCTTCCGTCGACCATGACAGGCGTTGACTCGAACGCGGTCCCAGCCTTTCCGTTCTCGTGAGTCGACCAGTCGCCTGTTCGGTAGGTCCAGACGATCTCGAGGCCCGCGACGTTGGCGGGGGTGATGTCCGACAACGACGAGAAGTGGGCACCCGCTCGACCATCGGCAGTCGCCCATTCCACCACATCGACGCCCGGCACGTAGACGGCGCTCCGAGCCCAGCCAAGAGACTGGATCGCGCCGAGGACCAGGAGTCCGACAGTCGCCATCGTGATCGAGGTCGTACGCACGGTGACCCTCCAGGGAAGAAATGCGATCCGTGCACGGAGGATCGTACATCCACCCGTGGCGCTCTCTGGGTCGTTCGGCGTAGGTGTCCCGTTGTCCTACGTAGACGGGTAAGTGCATTGACGTAGACAGAGCCGGTGGTCAGCGAATCGGCAGCGAGATCTGAAGGCGGTGGGTGACGGTCGTCTGATCTGGAGTCGCTAGACCACCGGCCGGAGGAGCGAGAATGTCGCCCCCCAGCAGCTGGTCACCGACTTCCAGGATCCCGGCATCCACGAAGCGCGTCTCACTATTCAGGTCCAGGAACGGAAAATGCCCCGCAGAAGACGCCATGCCGACGTACCGGAGCTCGATCCCGCCAAGGTCGTAGGAAACGCCCCATGACGGCGTCCATTCGGTCCACTGCTGTGTGAGACTGCGCTCCAGGCCCAGGATGTAGTCGTCCTGCTCCATTCGATAGCTGTAGGACCGCATTTGCACCCCGAGCTGGAAGGCCCAGGCGTCCGAAAACTGCTGGTCCAGCCCCAGCCGAGCCGATGCGTTCGAGAAGTCGAAATGATTATCCACCGTGTGACCGCCCGCCGGAATGATCATCCCATCCACAGCGGCGACGTCGACCACATCGTCGGCCCACGTGTCGCTGACCGCGGGCTCGTACGCTACGTCGATGGCGAATGTGGTAAGCCCCTCCTCATAGGCCAGTCCAGCGCCGATGGTGAACGCCCAGCTGTTACCCGGGTCCCTCGGGATCGGCGGACGCTCCGCAATCCGCACCGCGAGAAGATCATACGTCGGGATCTTGGGGTGGTCCTTCCTGTTCAGCGTGAGAGACCCACCCACGGTCCAGCCCGGTGCATCGAGCGGCTGCAGATAGCTGAGGTTGGCCCCCCAGGTCCGGGTGATGTTGCGATGTGTTTCCTCCTCGATCGCGGGTGTCCACCGCCAGTTCAGACTATCCGTTAGCGCCCACTCGACCGACGTGACCTCCTGCGTCAGGTCTGCGTGACTTCGCACGACCGAAAGCTCTACCGTCCGATTCCCCGGCAGCGATCGACCACCTCGGACCGAGTTCACGCCCCACGAACATCTGCGCGAACCGGTTGGTTGCTGACCGATCTGCCATCAGGTCAGGGTTCGGCAGGCTGAAGTCTCCCTCGTCGAAGGGCAAAACCCACTGCCAGTTCGACGCCGCTCTGCCCTGATCCACATCCTGGAGCGCGACCAGTCCACCACCAAACCAGGTGTCCGAGCGAAGATGGATCCCCACCGGCATGCTCCGAGCACCTCCGTTCCCATCAGAGACGGAGTAGAACGTCGGCACGCTGAAGAAACTCGAGCCCGTCGATCGTGCACCGGCTGCCGGGTTAGAGAATGGATCGGCCAGCGGATCCTGAAGTGCAATGGACGCCCCCCCCCATCCCGAGGTTCTGAGAGGGAAAGATCAGGAACTGATCCCCCGCGGCGAGGGGGACGGTCTTGAGCCCGATCACCTGACCAGGCAAAGGAGTGGCAAGCAAGGCGATCGTGACGATCGCGGCGCATGCCTGGAGTCCGAACGCGAGACGGATCATGGGACCCTCCAGTTGAAGTATCTGCATCCAAGACACGTTCAAGCCGGTGGGAATGTGACGATGGCAGGGTGCCACTGCGGTTAGCCGCCCAGCAACTCCAGCACACGGTCGGCCAGGGCTCCAATGGCCTCCATATTCCGGCCGCCCTCGGTCAGCAGCACATCGGCATGTGCGCGAGATGGTTCCACGAACATGTCGTGCATCGGCTGGACGCGATCCAGGTGCTGTTGCTCCACCTTTTTCCTATCCCTGCCGCGCTCAACGGTGTCCCGGGCGATCCGTCGGGCGAGGCGCTGCTCAGGCGTGGTGTCAATGAACACGCGAAGGTCCATGAGCACCCGCAGACGCTCCTCGAAGAGCGTCAGCATGCCTTCCACAATCAGCACCGGTGCGGGAGTGACCACGATACCTGCGATTCCCCGGGTCTGCGAGACATAGTCGTAGTCGGGCATGTCCACGGTGCGCCCTGCCCCGAGCGTAGCGATGTGCTCGACCAGCAGGGATGTCTCGAGCGAGTCAGGATGGTCGACATTGACCTCGACTCGTCGGTCGAACGGCATGTGAGACAGGTCGTAGTAATACGCGTCGTGACTGAGCGTCGCGGTACGACCCGGACCGAGAAGTCGAGCCAACTCCCGCACGACCGTCGATTTACCCGAGGCACTTCCACCTGCGACTCCGACCACGATCCTGTTCACCTGCGACTCCCGTTATGCCACTGTCTCGTTCTCCCAGCCACCGGTTCATTCGCAAACGAACACGGCCCGGATCGCAAACGCGACCCGGGCCGAATCCTGAAGCTCCGAAGAAGTCCCGGCTACTTGAGCCCGGGGATCTCGTCACCCTCGATGCCGAGGCCAGGTACCAGCTCACCCGGCTCACCCAGAGGGACGATCTCCTCATCGTAATACGACTGCTCGACCATGAACTCGACGTTCGAGTATCGGTGGATACCCGTTCCCGCCGGAATCAGGTGGCCGATGATGATGTTCTCCTTCAGACCCTTGAGCTCATCCTTCGCACCGCGGACGGCCGCATCGGTAAGTACCCGCGTCGTCTCCTGGAAGGAGGCAGCCGAGATGAATGACTCGGTGGTGAGCGATGCCTTGGTGATCCCGAGCAG
>Ga0055584_100004389_pt1 | contig 13878 bp, 14 predicted proteins | sample OSDHelmetaG_FD_58716 | JGI IMG/M metagenome (GOLD analysis project Ga0055584, IMG submission 58716) | Pelagic marine sediment microbial communities from the LTER site Helgoland, North Sea, for post-phytoplankton bloom and carbon turnover... | ecosystem: Environmental > Aquatic > Marine >... | reverse complement strand
TTGGCGAAGCAAGGGTTCGGTGAAATTGCAAAACGCCTGACAGCTGCGGTGATGCGGGTCAATCCGAACCTGCGGGCCGAGACAGCGTTGGAGGAAGCCGAACACGCGTGGCGCGAGGCAATGGCCTTGCACGGGCGTGCGTCCTTACAAAAAGAAATCGAATCCGCGTGGCTGGAGTTTGCTGAGGACTCCAGTGAGGAAAAGCGGGATCGCGTCACGTCGTTGCAGGAAGAGCTGGGCGGTACCCAAGGGGTCCGGACCCGCGGCAACCTGATCAGATCGGCATAGCGCGACCCACTGCACAACACCATCCGGCGTCAGCCGAATGCAGGAGCACACTTTAGTATGGCCACCAAGACCGCAAAAACCGCCGAGCCTGAAAAACAAACCGACGATGCGAGCGATAGCCCGCTCATCGATTCGGTCAACAAAGACGTCAAAAAGCTCCTGCAAAAAGCCAAGGAGCGCGGGTACGTCACGTACGACGAAATCAACGAAGCCATGCCGCAAGACCAGGTGACCTCCGAGCAAATCGAGGACACCATGGCGATGCTCTCCGAAATGGGCATCAACGTCGTCGAAAGCGAAGACGAGGCCGAGGAAACCACCGACGTAAAACCCTCGACCAGCAAAGAGCTGACGACCACCACGCCTAAGGAAGAACTCGACCGCACCGACGATCCGGTGCGCATGTACCTGCGCGAGATGGGCTCGATCGAGCTGTTGTCGCGGCAGGGCGAAATCGAGATCGCCATGCGGATCGAGGCCGGCCGCGAGGAGATGATCTCCGGCCTGGGCGAAAGCCCGCTCACCATGATGGCGATCGTGCAATGGCGTGATGACCTCAAAGAGGGTCGCGCGCTCCTACGTGATATCATCGACCTGGACGCGACCTACGGCGGCAAACCCGGTACCTCTGCGCCCGGTGCACCCGGCACGCCTTCTGCCCCGCCGGCACCGGCGCCCGGTAGCCCTGCTGCCGTGGCGAAAGCCGCCAACGACGACGATGACGAGGATGACGAGGCCTCCGTCCCGCTCGCCGCGATGGAAGAGCAGTTGCTGCCCAAGATCCTCAAGAAATTCGATGACATCGCCAAGACCTACAAAAAGCTGGCGAAGCTGCACGAAGCCACCGTTGAAGCGGCGCTCGCCAAAGAAGAGATCACCACCGCGCAAGGCCGACGTTACGAGAAACTCACCAAAGAATTGGTCGACCTCATCGAAGGTGTTCACCTCAACAATGGCCGCATCGAAGCGTTGGTCGATCAGCTCTACGGCCTCAACCGCCGCATCGTGAACATGGAGAAAGAGCTGTGGGCGATGGCCGAAGCGTGTGCCGTCGAACGCGAATCCTTCATGGAGCAGCACACCGGCAACGAGCTTGATCCCAATTGGCTTCGTCGCGTTAGCCGCCTCAAACAAAAAGGCTGGGCCGAATACACCAAGGAGTACCGCGATCAGATCAAACCGATCCGCGCGCACTTCGCCGAAGTTTCGCAGTTGGTAGGCCTCGATATCTCCGAGTTCAAGCGAATCGTGCACCGCGTACAAAAAGGCGAACGCGCCGCCGCACGCGCCAAGAAAGAGATGGTCGAGGCCAACCTGCGCCTCGTCATCTCGATCGCCAAGAAATACACCAACCGTGGCCTGCAGTTCCTGGATCTCATTCAGGAAGGCAACATCGGCCTGATGAAGGCAGTTGATAAGTTTGAGTACCGCCGCGGTTACAAATTCTCGACCTACGCCACGTGGTGGATTCGCCAGGCGATTACACGCTCCATCGCGGATCAGGCGCGCACCATCCGTATTCCGGTGCACATGATCGAGACCATCAACAAATTGGTCCGTACCTCGCGCCAGATGTTGCATGAAATCGGTCGCGAGCCGACACCCGAAGAACTTGCTGAGAAACTCGGCATGTCGCTCGACAAGGTGCGCAAGGTTCTCAAAATCGCCAAAGAGCCGATTTCGCTCGAAACCCCGATCGGCGATGAAGAAGACTCACATCTGGGCGACTTCATCGAAGATAAAAACGCGATCCTGCCGATCGACTCGGCGATCCAATCCAACCTGCGCGACACCACCACCCGCGTGCTGGCCTCACTCACGCCGCGCGAAGAACGCGTCCTGCGCATGCGCTTCGGCATCGGCATGAACACCGACCACACGCTTGAAGAAGTCGGTCAGCAATTCTCGGTCACCCGCGAACGCATCCGGCAGATCGAGGCCAAGGCCTTGCGCAAACTCAAACACCCGTCCCGCTCGCGCAAATTGCGCAGCTTCCTGGACAACTAACGCGGCGCCCCGTATGGGGCTTCCATGAAAAGGCTGGGCCCTGTGCCCGGCCTTTTTTGTTGTTGGACCGCCGGACTCCGCAGGTTTCTCGCACCCACCAGATTTCTAGTCTTGCCAATCGCCCGAGGCGGGCGACAATGTCGCTGCGGGGCATAACAAGGGGAAGGGAGGCACCGATGGGGCACTTCCATCCGTTACGCGCCATGGTGGTCGCAGGCGTTCTCGGCGTCATGGCAAGCTTGGCAATCCCACCGGCCTTGGCGGAAGAGGCCGAAGGGATCGTCGAATCGGTCGATCTCGACCGTCGCTTGTTAACGCTGGTCGATGGCGAGGCTTTCATCCTGGCCGAAGCCGTCGCGGCCGAAGAAATCGAAACCGACGAAAACGTGTTCATCGTATTTGAACTCGATGACCGTGGCCGAAAGATTGCGCTTGAGGTGCTGCTCAGCGTTCAGGACTAGGGGCGCCGTCGCATTTTTCGATCCCTGCATGTTAGGGTGGGATCAATGCCCCCAACAAACACTGCATCACCGGCAACGCCAGCGGCTGCGTTTTTTGACGAGATGCGCGATCCACAAGGGCAGGTCCGCGCCGCCTATCGCAATCTCGAAACCTGGCTGACCAATACGCCCAAGGCCGAGTTTCGCCGCCGCCGCGAAGAGGCAGAGCTGCTATTTCGCCGCCTCGGAATCACCTTTGCCGTCTATTCCGAGGACGCCGGAAACCCCGAACGACTCATCCCCTTTGACGTCATTCCCCGTGTGTTGACAGCGCACGAGTGGGCCGGGTTAGAACGCGGATTGGTCCAACGCGTGCGGGCGTTGAACATGTTCTTGCACGACATCTATCACGACAAGGACATCATTCGCGCAGGACACATCCCAGAACACTTCGTGCTCGACAACGATCAGTTCCGGCCCGAAATGCAGGGGCTGACCCCGCCGGGTGGCGTCTATTCTCATATTTCGGGTGTCGATGTCGTTCGGGTGGATGCGGACGACTTCTACGTTCTTGAAGACAACCTGCGCTCGCCATCCGGCGTCTCGTACATGGTCGAGAACCGTTCGGTGATGATGCGGCTCTTTCCGGATTTGTTCGCGCAGAATCGGATCGCCCCCGTAGATCACTACCCAGATGCCCTGCTCGACACGTTGCGCTCTGTCGCGCCGTCGTGGACATCGGACCCGACCGTCGTGGTCTTAACGCCTGGACAATACAACTCGGCCTTTTTCGAGCACGCGTTCCTCGCCGAACAAATGGGTGTCGAAGTGGTTGAGGGCCAAGACTTATTTGTCGACGATGGATTCGTTTTCATGCGCACGCCGCGCGGCCCGCAGCGCGTCGACGTCATCTATCGGCGTATCGATGATGATTTTATCGATCCACTCGCGTTCAATCCTGATTCGATGTTGGGCGTGCCGGGTCTCCTCTCGGTCTATGCCCAGGGCAATGTCGCGCTTGCCAATGCCGTCGGCACCGGCGTCGCCGACGACAAGGCGATGTATGTCTACGTTCCGGAGATGATCCGGTTCTACTTGGGCGAAGAACCGCTTCTGAAAAACGTGCCGACGTGGCAGTGCCGCGAGCCCGACTCCCTTGCCTACGTTCTAGACCACCTCGAAGAGTTGGTTGTGAAAGAGGTCGCCGGATCGGGCGGCTACGGGATGTTAGTTGGACCGCGATCGACCAAGGCCCAGCGTGAAGCGTTCCGCATTCGCCTGAAGGCCAACGCCGACAACTATGTTGCGCAACCTACCTTGTCGCTCTCCACCTGCCCCACCTTCGTGCGCCAAGGTGTGGCACCACGGCACGTCGATTTGCGTCCGTATGTTTTGTCCGGCCGCGACGACATTCGCGTGGTGCCCGGCGGTCTGACCCGGGTCGCGCTGAAGGAAGGCTCGCTGGTCGTCAATTCCAGCCAGGGCGGCGGCACCAAAGACACCTGGGTCTTGCAGGGTTAGCTGGCATGCTCAGTCGTACCGCCGATAATTTGTTCTGGCTGGGTCGTTCGGTCGAACGCGCCGAGAACACCGCCCGCATGCTCGACGTCACCTATCGCAACGCCATGTTGCCCTCTGCTACCGAAGGCAGTGGCGAGTGGGAGGCGACATTGAATGTCGGCGGCGACATGGATGCGTTCTTTGATACCCACGACGAGGCGACGGCGCGCAGCGTCATCGAGTACATGGCGCTTGACCCGTCGAACTCGTCATCGATCTTCACTGGCATTGGCACTGCGCGCGAGAACGCGCGCGCAACCCGCGGCACCATCACTTCAGAGATGTGGGAAAGCATCAATGATACGTGGCTCGAGATGCGCGCCCAGACATGGGAGAAGATTGAACTCAAGGGTCTGTCGCGGTTCTTCGACTGGGTGAAAGAGCGCAGCCATGTTTTTCGCGGCGTTGCCGACGGCACCATGTTACGTGACGATTCTTATCTCTTCTTGCGCCTTGGGCGGTTTCTCGAGCGCGCCGATAACACGGCGCGTATGCTCGACTATTATCAGTGGGGCGCGTTGCTGCGCTCCCTGTCTTCGCTGCGGGCTTAAAAGCGGCTGTTTCACGACACCATCACGCCGCTACGGGTGGGCGAGCTATTGATCTTGCGCGAAGAAAGCCCGCGCTCACTGGCCAGCTGCTACCGCGAAATTGATGGCGTGTTTAGCGCCTTGCGTGATCTCTACCGGCAGGAATATGAGTGTTTTCGGGGTGCCGGCGAAATGCACGCACGACTCCGGTTTAGCCGTATTGAAGAAATTTTCGAACGCGGGCTTCACGAATTCCTCGAAGAGTTCGTGACGCGCAATCACGCGCTCGGCCGTCAGATATCGGCTGACTTTATGCTTCGGGTTTAGACCATGCGCCTGTTTGTCCAGCACGAAACAACCTACCGCTACGATCCGCCGGCCCGTTTCACCACGCAATACATCCGCATGACCCCGCGTCAGCACGGCAATCTACAAGTCTGGTCGTGGAATGTGTCCGGCCCGCGTCAGATGACCCAATTCGTCGATTGTTTCGGGAACACCGTCCACGTCTTGTCGGTCACGGAGGCACATGAAGAAGTGCGGCTGGTCGTCAAAGGCGACGTCTGGACCCAGGAGACAAATGGGGTCCTGCCGGACGAACCTGATCCCTTTAGCCCTATGTACTACGCCAACGAAACCCGGTTGACGGTTGCCGACGCGGCGATCCGTGACTTCGCGGAAAGTTTCCGGGACGCGATCGCGCGGGATCGCCTTGCCGGTCTGCACGACATGATGGGCGCGCTGCACAAACGGGTTCGCTATCGCATTGGAGCGACGGATGCGGCGTCCCCCGCGGCCGACGCGTTCGCCAAGGGCGAAGGGGTCTGCCAAGACCATGCCCACATCTTCCTTAGCGTTTGCCGGGTTCTGGGCATTCCGGGGCGATATATCTCTGGTTATTTCTGGGCCGACGCCGCCGAAGGCACTTTTGATGCGAATCACGCCTGGGCTGAAGCGTTCGTCGACGACTTGGGGTGGGTCAGCTTCGATGTCGCCAATTGTGTCGCGGCGACGGAAGCTCATATTCGCGTCGCGCAAGGCCGTGACTACCTCGATGCCGCGCCGGTGCGTGGCCTGTGGCGGGGTGATGGGACCGAGGATCTATCCGTCTCGGTGCGCGTCAGCCAGGGACAAGCACAACAGTAATCGACACCCCCGCGACCCTGAATCAGGTGTCGTTTTCTTGATCGGTTTGGGAGTCGTGGAGAAGGCGTGACAACATGATCGGCGGTGAACTCACAGGAATCGCAGTTGTCGCCTCTGCGGCGTTGATTTGTGGGGCCTTGTTCTCGCGGCTCCGGCAACCACCGCTGGTCGGCTACATCCTGGCCGGCATTTTGCTGGGCCCCACGGCGCTCGGGGTCGTTGAGGATCGCGAGCAAATCGCCTTGCTGGCAGAGCTTGGCGTCTTGGTCTTGCTCTTTATCATCGGCTTAGAGCTCAGCTTGCGGGCGTTTAAGCTGGTCTGGCGCCAATCCCTGGGCACCATGGCGTTACAAGTCGCAGGCGCAACAGCGATCGCATTCGTCCTCAAGCTTTTGCTGGATTGGAGTACCGGGCAGGCGTTACTCGTCGGGTTTGTCCTGGCCCTATCGTCGACCGCGGTCGCGATCAAAATCCTTGAGGACATCGGCGAACTGCGCACCGAAATCGGTCGCGTCGCCGTCGGTGTTCTGATTGCCCAGGATCTCGCCGTCGTCCCGATGTTGTTGGTGATCGCATCGCTCGGCGAAACCCAAGTCAGCGTCGCTGGCTCGGTCATCGCGATCGCGGCGGCGGTCGGCATTCTTTCGGCGGTCATTCTCATTCTCGGGCAGCGCCGCAAATACCGCTTGCCGTTCATCGAAACAATCGAAGGCGACATCGACCTCACCACCATGGCGGCGTTGGGCATTTGTTTTTCTGGCGCGGCGGCATCGGGTTTGATCGGTCTGTCGCCGGCTTACGGCGCGTTTCTCGCCGGCCTCGTCGTGGGCAACACTGCAGACCGCGCCAAAATGATGAGCGCAACCCAGCCCATTCAAGCCGTCTTGATCATGGTGTTCTTTTTGTCGATCGGGCTGCTTATCGACATCGCCTTTATCTGGGCCAATCTTTGGCTTGTGGCGGTCCTTGTCTTGGTTGTCACGGTGGTCAAAACAGCCATGAATATCGGGATCATTCGGCTATTTGGTGAATCCTGGAAGACCGCTTTTCTTGCCGGCACCGTGATGGGTCAGGTCGGCGAATTCTCGTTTGTGCTGGTCGCGGCGGGGCTCTCGGTTGGTCTCATTGGCGATGGTGAAAACCGCCTTCTCGTTTCGTTGATTGCCCTTAGCCTCGCGGTCAGTCCGCTATGGCTGATCACCGCGCGCCGTCTCGAAGCGATTCGGTGGCGAGAGCGCATGAAGCCAAAGGTCATCCTGCAGCGCCTCTATGGTCGCGAACTCAGGTCGCTTGCGCGCGTCGCGCGCCCCGGCTACGGCGCTGTCCACCAGATCGGCGGTAGGGTGACCCGAATGGCGACGGCCACGGCCCGCATCGCAAAACGGCCATTCCAGCGCCGGGCAAGAAGCGCTACAACAACGCCCCACCAACCGGCAGGCGATGTGTCCGCCGGTTCACCAGATAGTGGTACGAAAGGGATGGAGTGATCCGCGAATGACCTATTGTGTTGGCCTGTTGCTCAACGACGGCCTCGTCATGTTGGCGGATTCTCGCACCAACGCCGGCGTCGACTACATCTCGACCTATTCAAAACTCACGGTTTGGGAGCAGCCTGGCGAGCGCATGATCTCCTTGATGACGGCAGGCAATCTGTCGCTCTCGCAGAGCATCGTCACCATGCTCAATGAAGGGCTGCCCAATGGAGATGGTGAGTCCGTGACGATGAGCAGCGTGCACTCAATGACCGAAGCCGCCCGCCTTGTCGGTCGTGCGATTCGTGAAGTGCGCCGCCTCGATGCGCCGGCGCTGAAGGAATCCGGAATTGATTTCGAAGTGAGCTTCGTCCTGGGGGGGCAAATCGCCGATCGTCATCTGCGGCTTTTCTTGTTCTATTCAGCTGGCAATTTCATCGAAGCGGGACCCGACTCGCCCTATTTTCAAATCGGTGAGCTCAAGTACGGCAAACCGATTCTCGACCGCGTCGTTACGGTCGAAACCTCGCTCAACGAGGCGGCGAAGTGCGCGATGATTTCGATGGACTCGACCATTCGCTCCAATATTTCCGTGGGCCCTCCGCTTGATCTCCTGATTTATCGGCGCGATTCGCTCAAGGTCGACGCCCGGATGACGCTCGCCGCGGATGACCCCTACTACAAAATGATCTCCGAGGGTTGGTCCGGCGGCCTCCGCGAGGCCTTCGACAAAGTGCCTGATCCCGACTGGGTCTAGCGCGCATATCCCGGGCGGCACCGATCACGTTTCTTGGTCCCGCTATTGATCGACAAGACCCTTGCTAACACCTCGTTCCCGAGACCGGCGTTCAACGCCAAACCGGGGAACCCAAGGTTCCTGCGGGCGTTGGCTTTGTTCCGGCAAAATGAGCGGCAGGGCATGGTATGAAGCCAACTCAAGGGTTTCCGCGGGTGTTGGCTTTGTTTCGGCGTTTTGACGGTCCCCACGAGCCGGTTCAAAATGGCACGCTCGGAACCGTCGGTGGCATTAGAACCGAGGGTTTCTGCGGGCGTTGGCTTTGTTTCGGCAAATTGACTTCAGGTGGTGTCTTCTCGCCGCCGGGGATGATCTAGAGTAGCGCCCAGGGCGTCGCGTGTCGGCGCCGGGTGGGGGGCCCGGGTCATGCGCAAAAGTGGGGCAGATTGATGCGTCGGATTGATGCGGATCTCGTGGCGGCGTTTTTCGACCTGTCGGTCGATGCATGCGTCATCGCCGGTCAGGACGGTTACTTCAAGGCGGTCAACCGGACCTTCGAGCGGCTCACCGGCTATACCGAAGCGGAGCTCTGCGCGCGCCCTTTTTACGACTTCGTTCATCCCGATGATCACGAACTGACATCGACCATCGTCGAAGCGTTGCATAAGGACGATCCTGACGTGCGCCGAATGGACAACCGATATTTGCGCAAGGACGGCAGCATCGTCTGGTTCGAATGGCACACTGTGGCGCGGGGGGATCTCCTGTACGGCTCGGCCCGCGACGTCACCGGCCTGCGAGAACGTCGCGCGCGCGATGCCTACCGGGCGACCCATGACCCGCTAACCGGATGTGCCAATCGCTTTCAGTTCGACGATCGACTGGCCCATGCGATTGCTTTTGCCGAGCGTCACGGCGTCCTTCTCCACGTCGTGATGTTGGACCTCGACGGGTTCAAAGTGATCAATGACACGCTCGGCCATGCCGCGGGGGACCAGGCGCTTGTCGAGATCGCAGAACGGCTGAATGAGGTCGTCAGGCCCTCGGACACCTTTGCCCGTGTCGGGGGTGACGAGTTTGCCCTGCTCATCGAGTCGGAACCGGCGGACGTGATCAACAACGTTATCGAGCGGTTTACCGAGGTGATGGCGCCGGCGATCGAGATTGGCGATCAGGTGTTTCAAATCGGCGTCAGTGTGGGTGGGGCGACCTACCCCTCTGATGCGCGCTCGGCTGAAGATCTGGTGACGCATGCTGACGCCGCGATGTACCGAGTGAAATCGGCACGCGGACGACGCGCGCCGCCGCTGACTGAGGTTCGGAAGGGTTGAGCAGGATCAAGGTCTAGCCGCTGCGGGAAGCGCTGAATGGGGAGGACGATCCGTAGCCACCTCTTCTGAAGGAGTTCGATATGCGCGCCGCCGATGTGATGACCACCGGAGTAATCACCGTTTCACCAGAGACGACGGTCCTTGATGTCGCCCATCTGCTGCTGGATCGCCGGATTAGTGCGGTCCCGGTTGTCGGCGATGATGGCGCCCTCCTGGGCATCGTGAGTGAGGGCGATCTCATTCATCGCCATGAGAACATGACGGAGCGCAAGGGGCGGTGGTGGCACGCTCTCATCGAATCGTCCAGCGATGCCGCCCGCGCCTATACGCGCGCCCACGGTCGTCATGCCCACGACGTCATGACTGAGAAGGTGCAAACCGTCACGGAAGACACGCCGCTATCAGAAATTGCCGACCTTCTTGAAGCCCACCGAATCAAACGTGTTCCGGTGGTGCGAGATCGTCGTGTGGTCGGGGTCGTGAGCCGGGCCAACCTGCTGCAAGCGCTTGTTGCGCGACCGGAGATGCCGCCAACCGAAACCGTCGCCGTTCCCGATGATGCCGGTATTCGCGATGCGATCATTACAGAGATCAAAGACAACGCGCTGGTCGATCTGGAGATTAACGTTGTGGTCTCTAATGGGCTTGTCAGTCTGTGGGGAACCGTCAACTCGGATGATCAACGTCGCGCGGTGATTGTCGCGGCCCAGAACGTCTCGGGGGTCACGGGTGTCGACGATCATCTTGGCGTGCCGGCCAACCGTGGTCTGACGCGCCTTTAGGACCCTTGCAGATCTCATCGCTCACCTCGCGGACAGCGGAAAGATTGCCACCCTCCGCTTGAGGCAGGTCAACACACCCATCCAAGCCGAGCCCTAGCGTGACCAAAACCTAGGAGCACATATGACCCTCGCGATCGCATCCATCCAAAAAGATCACCAGCGCTTTGACGCCTTGTTGGCCTGCTTCGAAGCGGTCTTAGAAAACGCCGAGAACGGTGTTCCGGCAAACGGCGATCTCCTGAACGCGATGGTCGACTATGTCGAGTCCTTCATGGATCAGTATCACCACCCCAAAGAGGATGAGTATCTGTTTAGGGTCCTACGCAAGCGTCAGCCGGAACTTGAATCGATTCTGAACGACCTGCGCGAAGACCACTACCAAGGTCGTCGACGTCTTGATGAGGTCAAACAAGCGCTCGCCGCATTCGATTCCCACGGCGCCCAAGCGCTTGCACCGCTTCGCAAGGCCGTTGCCGAGTATGTAGCTTTCGAGCGAAAACACATCGGCACCGAAGAACGCGAGGTCTTGCCCAAGGCGCGTGAGTCCCTCACCCATGAGGACTGGGAAGAGATCAATGCGGCATTTGCTGCGAACCAGGATCCGCTTTTCAGCGATAACCGCCAGCGCCGGTTCGATCTCTTGTTCAACACGATCGAACATTTGGCGCCGCCGCCCTTCGGTCGCGGCGAGGCCCGCGCCTAAGTGCATGGCGCGTTCGTCGCTTCTCTCTAGTTTGCGGGAGGACCACGTCAACGCGGCGCGCCTTCTGGACTTGCTTACCCGCGAGGCGCAAATGATCCGTGACGGGGACGACGTTGACTACGATGTCATCGAAGGCGTCTTGGATTACTTCACAGGTTATCCCGACGCTTTTCACCACCCGCTCGAGGATCAAGTCTTGAACCGATTGTTGGCGGTCGATCCGGATCGCGCTGCCGCGATCGGCGATCTTCTCGCCGATCATGCCCGGATGCGACGTGACACGGCGGATCTCTTCACAACATTAAAGGGCGTGCGTTTAGAGGCAGAAATACCGCGCGATACCCTCCTCCAAAAGCTCGACTCCTTTGTCGAGATGTACCGCGCTCATATGGCGGCCGAAGAGGATAGGTTCTTTCCCCTTGCCGAAGAGGTCCTTGGGGCGGTCGACTGGGCGGCGGTTCGCCAAAGCCTTGAAGAACGGGCTGATCCGCTTTTTTCTGGCAAGGAAGGCTTCCAGGGCTTGCGCAAACGACTACTCGCGTTCGAAAACAACCTCTGACTGCGTCGCAACAACCGGACTTTCAATGAACGGCGTTCCCGCCTTCATCGCGGATGACCCGCGATTTGCCAACATGATCGCCACCGCCGCTGGTAGCGACCGGATAGAACGGATCGATACCCACGGCGCAGCAATCTTCCTCGCCGGGTCTCACGCCTACAAGATCAAACGACCCGTCCAGTTTCCCTATATGGACCTCTCCACACCGTCTAAGCGGCGAGCGGCGTGTGCGGCGGAAATCAGGCTCAATCGACGCACGGCTCCACAGATCTACCTCGGGCTAGCGCCCGTCGCCGATGTAGGCGAACGCTTGGTGCTCGGCGAGGTCGACGCGCCGATCGATGCCGACGCGGAGTGTGTCGTCGTGATGCGTCAGTTCGATCAAGCCACGCTCTTCGACCGGCTTGCCGCGAGTGACCAACTTAGCGATGGCCTCGTGGTCGGACTGGCGGAGCGAATAGCGGCTTTTCACGATGAGGCTGAGGTCCTATCCGATCGCGGCGGTGGTGCGCAGGCTATGCGTTGGGTAGCTGAAGAAAACCTCGAGGAACTTACCGAGTGGGCGAAGGTCCTTGATCCGCAAGATGTCGCGCAACTTCGCATGCTAACGATCGGTGCACTGGACCGCCTATCGTCTCTCATGGACACTCGCTTGGCGGACGGCCATGTCCGCCGTTGCCACGGCGACTTGCACCTACGGAATGTCTGTCTGATCGACGGTACACCGACCCTCTTCGATGCGCTCGAATTCAACGAGTCACTGGCCATTACCGACACTCAATACGACCTAGCCTACGTTCTTATGGACCTGCTCCACCGCGATCGGCGCGTACAGGCGAATTTCTTGCTCAATCGATATCTCGAGCGCCGCCCCGATTACGAGGGGCTCGCTTTGCTGCCCTTTTTTATGTCGGTCCGCGCCTCGGTTCGGGCCAAAGTGTCGCTCAGTATGTCGGCCGTCCAGACCAGCGACTCGAGCTCTCTTGCCTTGCAGGACGAGGCGAACGATTACCTGCGTTGGGCCATCGCGATTTTGTCGCCCGTACAACCCCGGGCCATAGCCATCGGCGGGTTTTCGGGAAGCGGAAAGTCGACTATCGCACGGGCATTGGCGCCGATGTTGGAACCCGCGCCGGGTGCTACCACGCTTCGCAGTGACGTCATTCGCAAAAGCCTGCTTGGGGTGGATGACCATACGCGCCTTGGTTCGAAGGGCTATGGGGCGGATGTATCTCGACAGGTATACGAAATCCTCATTGATCGCGCGGAGACAACGGTGAGAGGTGGGTTTAGCGCCATTGGCGATGCCACTTTCACCAAGGCCGAGGGACGGGACGCTTTCGCGCAGGCCGTTGAGGCGTGTGGGGTCCGGTTCTTCGGATTTTGGCTTGATGCAGACCAAGAGACCTTGGTCTCACGTGTCACGTCTCGAACTGGCGATCCGTCCGATGCTGATGCCGAAGTTGTTAGGCGTCAGCTCGACGCCGGTGTCGGCGAGCTTGATTGGGTGCACCTTGACGCAAATCGGTCAGCGGTCGACATCGCGGCAGATATCGCGACGCGCGTAACGAAGACAACTTGATCCGACACGCGCGGGTGCTCAGGATGCATTCTTTCTCTTGATCGGAGTCCCATGTCGCCCCGAACCAATTCCGCCTCGATAGAGTCTTGAGCAACGATCGAGACAAGCTTGATCGCCGAGCGCTCTTGTTCGGTCGGTGGCGACGGGATGATTCGGCTGTACCGACAACGCCGTCTGTTGCGCGTGCGATCAACTGGGTGCGCCCGCCGGGGGCGATCGATCCAAGTCTCTTTGTGCAGGCTTGCGATGGTTGCGCCGAATGTGCGACCGCTTGTCCGGCGCAGGCGATCAATATGAGCGGCCCTGCTGTGGCCGGGCGCAAACCTGGCCCTCGAATCGATGCAACACAGAATCCGTGTGTCATGTGCGACGAAATTGCCTGCATCGCCTCTTGTCCGACCGGCGCTTTGGCCCCAACAGCGCGGGCGGCTATTCGCATCGCCGAGATACGGTTCGACGAATCGCGCTGTTGGTCCGCCGATGGCACTGAGCCGACGTGTCAGGTGTGCGCCGATCGCTGCCCCGTTGGGTCCGCCGCTATCACAGTAAGCCCAGGCAATGGCCCGACGATCGACATCGGCTGTACAGGGTGTGGCGTCTGCGTGCACTACTGCCCTGCATCACCACCGCCCCTGATCCAACTACCTCCACGACTCTAAGCGATCGCGGATTTGGAGGGCGGTGGTGCCGGGTGCAGGATTTGAACCCGCGACCCCCTGATTACAAATCAGGTGCTCTACCA
>Ga0055584_100004388_pt1 | contig 13878 bp, 14 predicted proteins | sample OSDHelmetaG_FD_58716 | JGI IMG/M metagenome (GOLD analysis project Ga0055584, IMG submission 58716) | Pelagic marine sediment microbial communities from the LTER site Helgoland, North Sea, for post-phytoplankton bloom and carbon turnover... | ecosystem: Environmental > Aquatic > Marine >... | reverse complement strand
GGGGTTAGGACGCCAGGTTTTCATCCTGGAAACAGGGGTTCGATTCCCCTAGGGACTACAACCTTTAAAACCCATCATTTGATGGGTTTTTTTATTTTTTTTAAATTATTTCTTAATCCAATTAAAAACTATCTCTATTTATTATATAATTATCATATCCCATACTTCTCCAACTAAACTTATATCATAAACATAAGGTTTACTATCAACCCATATACAAGGTATCCCTGGAAAATATCCTAATGTTCCAGCAGCAATTATTTTATTATCTTCTTTTAATATACTTCTTACGACACCAGATGATTGACCAGGTTCAATAAGTTGTTCGTTTTCATCTAGACCTCCTAACAAAATCTTTTCACAATTTTTCCAAATAGTTGGATGTTCTGCGTTCATATCTTGAGAAAAGCCTCCTAAATACACATCATCATTATCATCAATAAACATACTAAATATATCACTACCTTGCCATCCATCATTAACATTTCCAATATTGCATGAATTTTTATTACCATTAACCCAATAAGTTGGTTTAGTCAGATATCCTAAAAAATTATGTGAATACATAAGTGTACCTCCAAAAATCTTTTTGTTTCCTTTTAATTTTATATACTTTGCTTCTCCATCTCCTCCATTTGGTCTCCATAAATTTGATCTTGTATTATTCTTCCAAAAAGAAGGTATAAGATTGTGACCTTTCATATAGTAACCTGCAGTATAAACATCACCATTATCATCAATATCTATTCCCCAACCCATTGAGTCAGCATTAGTTGTAAGATTTATCTTATTTCCATTCTTCCAATAACAAGAACCATTATCAAAATAACCTCCTACATATACATCTCCATTTTTAACAATTATTTTTTGTCCTTCTCCAAATTTCCCAGGTAATTCTTCAATTGTTTGATTACTTCCATCAATATCCATCGTCCATACTAAGGCAGATCCACCATACTTCCATCCTGTGACATATATTTTATTATTCTCATAATATAATCCCATTGCATCAGTAGCATCTCCCATAAGTACTATTTTTTTGTTGTTTATCCAGACTACTGCTCCATCACTGAGAGTAGAACCTACGACAATAACATTTTTACCATTTAAATCGCCATTAAGAAAATTTGAAGTTTCATTGTTTAAGTTGTCAGGTGATTCATTACAACTAAATGATATTAGTGCTATTAATAAGGATATATATCGTTTCATAAAAAATTTATTTATAATTTTAAAAATCAAAAACAAAAATAACCTTTAAATTATTTAAAAAATGAAAAAATTTATTTTAATAATTATAATCCTTTTTATTTCAGAAATTACTTTTTCTCAAGAAAGAACAATCAACATTGAGGATAGTTTTATTAAGTGGACAGGAAAAGAATTAACAACTAAATCTCATTTTGGAAAACTATTATTATCAGAAGGAAATATTAAAATTGATGAAGATAATGTTAGTGGTGAGGTAATAGTAAATATGGAATCTCTTTTGGTTGAGGATTTACAAGGGGAGTGGGGTAAAAAATTAGAGGGTCATCTTAAATCTCCAGACTTTTTTTCTGTTGTAAAATTTAAAGAGTCTTCTCTAAAGACAGTTTCTTCTATAAAAATATCTGATAATAATTTTAAAGTTGACGGGATTTTAACAATAAAAGATATTTCCCATCCTATAACTTTTGACTTAAGTATTAATGAAAATATTTTATCAGCAAATTTAGTTTTTGATAGATCTAAATATGATGTGAGATTTAGATCAGGGTCTTTTTTTGAGAATTTAGGAGATAAGCTAATATTAGATGATATTGAACTTGAAGTCATACTCCAATTGAATTAGTAAGATTAACACATTAGTTAAAATACTAAGCCATAGTATCTTTAAGAAAGTTAGATTTATACTTTGATATTTTTTTAAAAAACTTATGATCTGACTTATCTTTTACTCTTAATTTCAAAAAATATTTATCATAGTTTATAGTGTAATGTGATGTGTCAACTTTGAATATTATAAGCTTATAATATGGTATTGACAATCCATATGTTAATAATTTAGATTTAAAATAAATGATAATCCCTTTACTTCTAATCTCTATATTACATTCATTTAAATCATAGCTTTTCGAAAGTTTATCATATATTATATTATCTGCTTTCTTAATTATAAGTTTTTTTGATCCAATTCCTCTTCTTATTAATTTTTCTAAAAAACTGTATTCTTTTCCAATAAGAGTATTGATTTCTTTCTCTATTTTTAAATCTTTGTATGATAAATTATTTAACATATTATATGAAACGATTTGAAACAAGAAATGATTTAAAATCTTTTTTAGATGAAATGTATTTAAAGTATAATAATTCAGATTTTATAAATTCAGACCCAATACAAATCCCTTATCATTTTAAAAGAAAAGAAGATATAGAAATATCTGCTTTCCTAACTTCAATCATTTCATGGGGGAATAGAAAGATGATAATAAATAATGCTAATAAGATTATAGATATAATGTCTAATAATCCTTATGATTATGTCATGAACTCAACAGAGAATAATATGAAATCAATATCTTTTGTACATAGGACTTTTAATAGTGATGACTTTAAGTTTTTTATTATGTCTCTCAAAAATATTTACATCAATCATGGTGGTTTGGAAAAAATTTTTAAACCGATGAAAGATGATAATTGGATGTTTGATTCAATTAAAAGATTCAGAAATATTTTTTTTTCGATACCTTATCAAAAAAGAACTCTAAAGCACATATCAGATCCACAAAAGAGATCATCATGTAAGAGAATAAATATGTTTTTAAGGTGGATGGTAAGAGATGATAATGTTGACTTTGGATTATGGAGAGAATTCCCTAAATCTATTCTCTCTTGTCCTTTAGATACTCATAGTTTGAGAATAGCTCTAAAATTAGAACTTATTGAAAGAAAACAAAACGACATAAAAACATTGATGGAACTTGATAAAAGACTTCGTTTTTTAGACCCTTTGGATCCTGTAAGATATGATTTTGCTTTATTTGGATTAGGGGTAGAGAAGGAGTTCTAACCTCCATCTCCTCCACCTCCAGCATCACCACCTCCACCTCCAGCTGGTTTAAATAATGGTTGGTTAGATGAATTTATGTCGAGAGCTGAAGACGAAAACCTAAGAATAGATTTTATTTGTCTTCATCTATATTTAGGTAATAATCCAGTCTTATTTCTGGATAAAGTAGATTATATTTTTCAAAAATATAACAAACCTATTTGGATTACAGAAATGGCAGTAGTTGATAATAGTGCCTCATCAGTAGAAGATAATAAGCACACTATTTCTGAAGTTCTAGGAACGATGAGGGTTTTATTACCAGAACTTTATAATAGACAATACGTCAAAAGGTTTGCTTGGTTTAATGGAACTAAAGACTCTCCAAATTTTCCTAGATTGGCATCGTCAATTTTATATGATGAAGATGATAATTTAACAGAACTTGGAGAATATTATGCTAATTACAAACCCAATTTATTAAGTGGATCAGGATCTGACCCTGTTATTGAGATAGTTCAAGAAGTACCAGGGAATTTTTTACAGAATGGGACCTTTGAATCAGGAGATATTACACCATGGGCAGGATTTAAAAATGCAGTCTTAACTTCCTCAGCTCAAGAGCCAAATACTGGAAATTTTCTTGCAAGAATTGAACCTCATGATGGATCAATATTTCAAATATTTGATTTAGAAATTAATAAAAAATATGAATTATCTTTTTTTAGTAGGTGGAAATCAGAACCATCAAATACATTTAATGTTGTTATTAGAAATGAAGAGGATGGTAATAAATTTAAATTTGTTGAGCATGAAATACCAAAGTCTGATGAGTGGACTGAGACTAAACTAGAGTTTACTGTACCTGACTCCGTTTCTCTTTCTAAACTTGTCTTTTATAAGCCTCAGCTTGACCCAATTTTACCTACATTTTTTTTAGATGATGTAGTCGTTCTTGAAAAAGAATAACTTATTGATAAGGCACCTTATCTAAAATCTCAAATTTTACTAAATCAATTGGGATATTTCCTGACTCATTAAATTTTTTGAAAAAACCTTTAAGAGTAAACTCTTTATTTTCCTTCTCAAGCTTCTCAGCATACTCTGCTAAAATTTTTTCTGCCATATATTTTCCTGTTATGTATGACGTTCCATATCCAGGTTGTCTTAAATATAGATGCTGTTCAAATTTTAGAAGGTGTGGTTCTCTGTTCATCCATCTTCTTGGTGTCCACTTAACATGAACCCCTCCTGCTTCTTCCATTGTCATCTCATTGGCATGAGCATATAATGATCCAAGACCTCTTGCAGCTCTCTGTGCAATCATAATCCAAACAATTTCTCTTGACCTAGGGCTATCATTATATAGACCGGCATGCATAAACATTTCTTCAACTCCTGTAGCAATTCCCTCATTCTTAGTATCAAAGATATTATAAAGGAGAGCTCCTCTTCTAATAGGACTTGGATGAGGATTATCTCTCATCTCAGCTAAATCAAACCAATGAACAAAATGAGAATAAAGAGGTAAAGGATCAAGATGAAGACCTATATTAAAAAAATTCCTTTCGTTCTCAGGAACATATTTTCCCATGTGTTCTCTTAGAGCTGGTTCCATATTTTCTTTGAAAGGCATAATATCTTTATTCTTAATAAACTCAATAAACCTTCTTACTCCCTCTTCAGTTAATCTTTTAAAATCCTCAGGTGTGTTTGCAGGAGAAAGTTCAGGAAGATTTCTGTTATTATGTTCTTCCAACTTTAAAGATGACCATGACCTGTCAAGTTCTCTTTGTAAGAGACTTACCTCATCCTCCCAAGTCATTGGTAGTAGGTGTACATTTTGTTGGTACCAGGTATAGTTTTCTTTACCTATACCAGATGGACCTGTTTTTTTTGATGACTCATCTTCTAACCATTTAATAAATTCTTCAGTAGAATTTATTGCATTCTTAATTTCTTTATTAATCTCATGCTCAGATGATAAATTTAATTTAGATCTCACTACTATTAAGTTATCTCTCTGCTGTCTTAAGTTTTCAATACCAGCTTCCCAAAGTTCTTTAGCATTACCTGTCAAGTTTGTCTTAGCTTGATTTAAAAATGGGGTAATTGATTTTAATTCTTTAATCATCTTTTGTTCGGATTCTAAATCTAGAGGTATGTTATACATCCAAAATTCAAGAACTCCATGGTTTGTTGGTCCTTCGTGAGCTGGAACATCACTCTGATACATCCATAATGTCTGATAATAAGCTGGATCTCTCTCCCATGGCCTTAATACTCTATAATTAAAATCATACCCATTCATTTCAGCTCTAACTATATGCCAATCTATCTGCTCATTAACTGACCAATTACTAATATTAAAAGAGTTAAGTCTTTTCCTTAATGAAATAAAATTGTTGTGGTATTTTTCAAACCTTTCTTTTGTATAGTCAGGTGCGCCATCAAGAAGTGGCGGAGACTCAAAGTCTCTCCACTCATTAAATAGATTTACTAAATCTTTATATTCAAGTTTAGAATCGATATTATAATTTTCTTGTGTACTGCATCCAAGTATTAATAGTAGAATAATAATTGCTCTCATATGACTAACTTAATTTATTAACTCGAAGTAAATATAAATTGTTTTATTTTGTGAAATGAGGATTTCTCATAAGCATAAGTTTATTTTCTATTGTAATCCTAAAACTGGCTCTGATAGTTTTAGAGAAATGTTAAATCCATTTTCTGATATCAAAGTAAATAACAACTCAAAAATACAAGGAGAAAAATATCCCTTCTATACTCATATTTCTCCAATAGAAACAAAAGAAATATTTAAAAATATGGGTTGGGATTATGAAGATTACTATAAGGTAGTGTGTACAAGAAATCCTTATAATAAGTTGGTATCTCTTTATGAGATGATACACAAAAGATACCCAAATTTTTTAAAGCCAGATTTTAAAAAATGGATTATTAAAACAAAAAATAATAAGTCTGGAGGTGGAGGAAAAGACCATCAGAGATGGCGAAAATACGGTACTTATGCTTTAGAATATTTCATAAAAGATGAGAAAGGAAACTTTCTAGTAGATAAAGTGATTAGACTTGAAGACTTTTCACAAGAGGTTCCTAAATTATTTAAACATCTTAAATTACCTGAAATTAGAGGAGTTATAAAAAAAAATGTTGGTAAAAAAAGAAAAAATATCCAAGAATATTATGACTCTGAGTTAGTCTCAATTATCAAAAAAAGATACTCTTGGGAATTAAAAAAATTTAGCTATGATTTATTTTGAAACTCTATCTTTAGCTTCATTTTCTGTATCAAAAGCTTTAGTGCTAAAAAATTGAACTTCTCTAATTATTTTTCCACCCTTCCACTCGTATGAGATGTGAAATGGAAAATTAATATTTTCATTTGTATATTTTCCTTTTGCAGAAAATTCGCTCCATATAGAAGTCCATACATTTCCATTTGAATAGTAAGTTGTCTCAATCTCTAGATTGTCATGATCTTCATATTGAGATTCTTTAAATTTGATGTCATCAAAAAGGTCGAAGATATTTTCAACTCCTGCTATGAACTCTTCCTTATTTAAAATTTTTCCATGGGAATCAGTAAATTCAAGGTCTTCAGAGAATACTTGTTTTAGGTATTCAATTTCTTCTTTTTCAACTGATTCAAATACCTTTTGAATCATTTTAGAGTTATCATCATCAATTTTAACATCTCCGAAGCTTGTGTTTTTATTATCACAGGAGATTAATAAAATTATTGATAGAAAGAATAAGTTTTTCATATTAGTAATTTTAGTTTATATTCTAATTTAAATATGAAATAAGAGAATTAAAAAGTTTATTTAGATATAAAAATTTCATGAGAAACCTTCTTACAATTTTTTTTACACTTGTAATGTTATCCTGTAAAGAAAAAGAAACCAAATTTGTGGATATATCAGGTATGGTTTTTATTAATGGATCTACCTATTTTATGGGGGGTAATGACCAGGAAGCAAATCCTGATGAACTTCCAGTTCATGAGGTTAAAGTAAATTCTTTTTGGATAGACGAGACAGAAGTAACTAATGAAGAATTTTCTGCATTTGTAGACGCAACTGGATACATAACCACTGCAGAAATTAAACCTGATTGGGAAGAAATAAAGAAAGATCTCCCTCCTGATACACCTAAACCTGATGAGAGTGTGTTTGTTCCTGCATCACTAGTTTTTAAAAAAAATGAAAACGTATCAAACTTAAATAATCATACTCAGTGGTGGGACTGGGTCCCAAGTGCAAACTGGAGGCAGCCTGGAGGAGAAGGTACTTCTATAGAGGGGAAAGAAAATCATCCTGTAGTTCATGTTAGTTGGTTTGATGCTGTCGAATACGCTAGATGGAAGGGTAGGAGGCTACCAACAGAAGCAGAATGGGAATATGCCTCAAGAGGTGGACTCATAAATAAAACGTATAGCTGGGGAGATGATAGAAACTTAAGTTTATATGCTAATACATGGGAGGGTGAGTTTCCAAAAAATAATATGAAGATGGATGGCTTTGAATCAACAGCTCCAGTTAAAAGCTATCCGCCAAATAGTTATGGTCTTTACGATATGTCCGGAAATGTCTGGGAATGGTGTTCAGACCTCTACAATTATAATTATTACTCTTCTCTAGTTAATAAGGTATCAGATAATCCAAAAGGTCCAAATAAAAGTTTTGACCCTAATGAACCATTTGCTCTTAAGAGGGTAGTCAGGGGAGGAAGTTATTTGTGTAGTAAATCATACTGTACAGGGTATAGAAATTCTATGAGAATGAAAAATACTCCAGACACAGGCTCTATGCATATAGGTTTTAGAACAGTTATGGAAGTTAAATAATATTTAACATGAGAAATTCAATTTTAATTTTACTAATACTACTGCCATCAACTATTCTTTCACAGAACAAATCAGATGTCATTGATAAATTTATTACTGAGGGTAAAGAACTCTGGAGTATTCCAGGAATGAGCGTAGTAATAGTTCAAAATGATTCAACAGTTTATAAAAATACCTATGGAGTAAAAAATTATTTTCAAAATGACCCTGTAGATAGTAAAACAATTTTTTCGATGGCCTCTACTACAAAAGCATTTATTGCTATGGGTTTGGGGATATTGGTTGATAGAGACTCAATAAATTGGGACGATAAAGTAATATCACATTTCCCCTCATTTAAACTATCTGATGATTATATAACAGAAGATGCCAGGGTAAAAGATTTACTTACACATAACCTAGGTATTGGCAATGAAGATAGGTTATGGACCACAGATAGTACGTCTGTTGATGAAATGCTATATCATTTTTCTAAATCAAAAAAAAAATATTCTTTAAGGGGAGGTTATACATATCAAAATATCATGTACGTAATAGCAGGGAAAGTAATTGAGAATATTTCTGGGATGTCATGGCAAGACTTTATTGAAGTTAATATTTTAGATAAAATTGATTTTTCTTGTACATTAACTTGGTCTCAAGATATTTTCAATTATAAAAACCACACATATCCTCATATGATTGATTATGATGAAGGTATTGTTAATGTCCCCTTTACTATTTCTGATCAGATTGGAGCTGCTGGAATGATGTGGTCTTGTGCTGATGATATGGAAAAATATCTAAATTTCCTTTTGAATAAGTCAGAAGTTAATGGAGAGAAGGTTCTATCTGAAAACACATTTAATTATATTTTTGAACCTCAAATATTAATCGGAAACTCTTTCTACCCAACATCAAAACTTACAAAACCTAAATGGAAAACTTATGGTTTAGGTTGGTTTCAGCATGATTATAGAGGATATAAAATAGATATGCACACAGGTAGTCTACAAGGTTTAGTAGCAATTATTGCTTTGGTAAGAGATAAAAATATAGGAGTTCAGGTCTTTGCAAATCTTGATGGTGCTGAGTTAAGACACGCTATTATCTATAAAGTATTTGATTTGTTATTATTTGATGATGACTCAAGAGATTGGAATGGAGAAGTATACTCATTATATAAAGAGAGATCAGAAAAATATAAGAAATCATACCAAGACATTTTTAATAATAGAGATATTGAATCAAAAATGTCCTTGAATTTGGAGGATTATGTTGGTGTTTATTCCAGTGAGATGTATGGTGAAGTTTCTATTTCTTTAAATAAACCTAAATTAAAAAAAGGGAAACCCTATTTGAATGCAGATATTAATAATGATATAAAAAATTTTGATTTGCAGTGGTGGGAAAATGATACTTTTATTACTGATAAAGATGAGAAATGGAGAGAAAAGTTATTGATTGATTTTATTGTAGAAGATAAAATTTCCAAACAGTTAATTATTTATGATGTTACATTCAATAAGAAAAATTAATATTTTTTTAATTTTCTACTTTTTGTTTTCTTGTGATAATACTGAAAAGAAGAACGTCATAATCATTCTTGCCGATGATTTAGGTTACTCTGATCTTAGTTGTTTTGGTAGTGAGATAAATACTCCTAATATTGACAATTTAGCTTCTGATGGAGTTGTTTTCACTAATTATTACTCATCTCCATTATGTGCTCCTTCTAGGGCTATGCTTTTATCTGGAAACGATAACCACGTAGCAGGCATTGGTATTCAGGCATTTAGATCTAACGACTATGGGTATGAGGGTTTGCTATCAGAAAGAGTAGCAATAATTCCTGAGATATTAAAAAGTAATGGATATAGGACATTTATGTCTGGTAAGTGGCACATAGGAGGAGATCCTATAAGTAGGGGATTTGATGATACATTTGTATTACTACCTGGAGCATTTACTCACTATGATAATAATAAGCCCATCAAGGGGTATCCTGATTCTGCATTTTCTTTGAACGGAAAAAGAATTTTGTGGGATGAAGGTAAATATTCGACAGATGAATATACTGACAGGTTTATAAATTATATAGACAAATCTGATGACTCCCCATTCTTTGGATATTTATCATTAACTGCACCGCATTGGCCTCTTCAGGTTGATAAAAAATTTTCAGATAAGTATAGAGGTCTTTATGATAGTGGTTATGAAGACATTAAAATTTCTAGACTTAATAAAATAAAAAACAAACAACTTATAGATATTAAAGAGGAGCATTTTAAAGTAAAAGAGTTTAGATCCGAATGGGAAAGTCTATCAGATGAAGGGAGAAAAATAGAATCAAGAAAGATGGAAATATATGCTGGAATGATTGATAATCTAGATCACAATGTTGGAAAAATAATTACACATTTAAAAAATAAAAACAAATTAGAAAATACAATTATATTTTTTATGTCAGATAACGGAGCAGCAGCTGAGGATTTCTATTATAATAAGACATACGGGCCATATATTCAAGATAAATTTTCATATGAATATGATGATATGGGTAAACCGGATTCTTTCGTCTCTTTGGGAAAGAATTGGGCTGATGTAATAACTAATCCTTTTAATTTATACAAAGGCTATACAACTTCTGGGGGTATGAGGTCACCTCTTATTATATCAGGGTTATCTAGTGAAAAAAAAATATCTAAAGAGTTTGTGACTTTACTTGATATAGCTCCTACTATTTATAATTTGACTAATTCTAAATATGAATTATTAAATAATAATAGAATTAAAATACCTATTGGAGAGAGTATAATTCCTTATCTAAGTGGTGAAAATATTGAGATTCATGATAAGGACTATGTTTTTTCATTTGAACATAGTGGAAATGCTGTTTTAATAAAAAATAATTGGAAAATTGTAAATAAGACTTACCCTTTCAATATAAATAATTTTGATTTATACAACCTTGATGATATATCTGAAATAAATAATTTAAAGGAAAAAGAAGTGATTATTTATAATGATTTACTTACTGAATGGAAAAAATATAGTTTATCAAAAAATATAATTTTCCCAACTCCATATAGAGATGATTTAAATTAATTAATCAAAATTAATATCTAGCTTATTTTCCTTAAAAAATTCATTTAATATATCTTCAACTTCTTCTTTATCTTCAACTAAACTAATTAAGTCCATATCTTCTCTAGAAATTAATTTATTTTGACTTAGAGTATTTAAAATCCAATCAAATAATGGTTGGTAATGCTTTTTCCCTACTAATACTATAGGAAATTTTTTTGATTTATTAGTTTGAATAAGAGTTAACGCATTAAATAACTCATCTAACGTTCCAAATCCGCCAGGCATAACTATAAACCCTTGAGAATATTTTTGAAACATTAACTTCCTGATGAAGAAATAATCAAATTTTAAGAGATATTCATCGTCTACATACTTGTTAGTATATTGTTCAAATGGTAAATTAATTCTTAATCCGATTGACTTTCCTTTTGCTTTTTTTGCTCCCATGTTAGCAGCTTCCATAATTCCAGGCCCTGCTCCTGATATTATTCCAAATCCCATTTTAGATATCATCTCTGATATTTCTATAGTTTTTTTGAAGTAATGGTCATCGGGTTTGGTTCTAGCAGATCCAAATATTGAAATAGATGGACCAACCTCTAGTAATTTTTCAAAACCATTTACTGTCTCAGCGTTATATTTTAAAATTCTCCAACTATCTTGTGTAATTGCATTGTTCCAATCTTTCATTTTTTATTATATTTACGCAATATTATTCTTAAACTATTGTTTATAATGTAAATAAACTTAATCAAAATTATGAATTATATAAAATCCATCTCATTATCAATTTTTACTTTGCTATTTATAATATCATGTAATCAATTTGGTGATGACTTCAAACTTCCAGGTGAAAATCCAAAAGATATAATCTATTTTGAATTGGATAATGACTATTTAGCCCCTGAATCTAAAGAATTTATTGAGACTAATTTCTCATCAAATAATGTGAATACTTCTTATGTTTTAATTGGAAAGAAAACTTATGGATTTGAGGCTGATTTAGATAATCAGATGAGTCTTTCATTTGACGAAGATGGTAACTATAAATTAGATAGAGATCATCCTTTCTTGAAGGATAATTATAAAAAAGGAAAATTTAATAATTCTGATTCGGATAAGAGAGAAGATAAGGATAAGAGAGAAGATAAGGATAAAGAAGAGGATAAGGATAGAGAGGATAAAGATAAAGAAGATAAAGACTTAAGGTGTTTTGAATATGTTATGCCATTTTCCTTAATGATGCCCGATAGTAGTGTAATAATAATAGAAAAGGACAGTGATAAAAAAATGGTTGATCTATGGTACAGAAACAATTCCCAAACTGAAAAAAGACCGAGAGTTATCTTACCTGCTAGTGTTTCAATTATTGATGAAGAGGGAGATGAAAAAGTTATTGAAATAACCAAAGAGGAGGAAATGAGAGAATTAATTTCTTCCTGTTCTAAAATAGGTGAAAAAGATAAAGAAAGATGTTTTGAAATTGTTATGCCTTTTAGTTTCTCAATGCCAGACTCATCAATAATAGTTATTGAAGAAGAAGAAGATCATAAAAAAATCGAAGAATGGTATAAAAATAATCGTGATACATCAATTTTTTCTATGAAAAGACCAAATCTAGTTTTTCCTGTTTATATAATTATGGAAGACAAAAAAGATGGTGAAGAAGAAGCAGTAACTATAAAAGTAAATAATGAGGATGAGATGAAGAAGATCTCTATGGATTGTACTGTTAAAGATGGTAAAAAAGGTAAAAAAGATAGGTCTAAGAAGTTAAAAGGTAACGAAGTACCAGAATGTATAATTGAGTTTATTACCTCAAATTATCCTGAAGATAAAATATTACACTCTAGAATGTTAAAAACTAAGAGTTCTGAAATATTCTATATAGTTAAACTAGAAAATAAAGGAATACTCAAATTTGATCAAGATTGTGAGTTATTAGATTAAATCTATGATTTCTTCCTCTATATCATGGACATGTAAATCTACCTGGAAAAAAGCTAAAATAAACACTCTCTGGTGTCTTTTAGGGTGTTCAATTGGTGATTTTGGGACTATTCTATTTTTTCAGTACACATCTTATAATTTACCTGTAGAACAGATAATGGTTTTAGCTATAATCAATGGGTTGATCACATCTATAATTTTAGAAACAATAATTTTAAGTTTTACTCAATCCTTTTTAAGTGCTTTTAAGACAGCTATAGGGATGTCTCTTATAAGTATGGTCGGTATGGAATTGGCAATGAATTTGGTTGATTTTTTAATTACAGGAGGTGCTATGATTAATATTTATGTAATAGTCCCAATGTTATTAGCGGGCTTTTATACTCCTTTACCTTATAATTATTATAGACTTAAAAAGTATAATAAGGCTTGTCACTAATTATTTAAAAACCTCTTTAAATTCTAAAGCGAAACCTCCACCAGGAGCTAAATAAATATTTACATTATCTTCTGAGGTTATGGTAGAATTTTTGATCTCATATTCCATTGGGTTATCTTTCCAGTGTGTATCATATGTATCAGAATACATAGTCATCTTATACTGTTTATCATTATCTAAAAATGAAAAATTAATTTTAAAGTTTCTCTCTTTTTCATCTGTAATACCCCCAACATACCAGTCACCTGATAATTTATCTTTTCTTGCAATTGTAACATATTCTGAAAAACTACTATTTAAAATTACTCTTTCAGACCAGTCTACTGGAACATTTTTAATAAATTCAAAAGCATCTAAATGTTTATCATAATGTTTAGGTAAATCAGCAGCCATTTGCATAGGAGAGTAGTATACTACATATAGTCCTAATTCTTTTGCCAATGTAGATGGAACGATTGCTCCTTTATCAATTATTTTTGATTCAGGAGAATCATACCTGAAGTTATTTAATTGAAA
>Ga0055584_100004387_pt1 | contig 13880 bp, 9 predicted proteins | sample OSDHelmetaG_FD_58716 | JGI IMG/M metagenome (GOLD analysis project Ga0055584, IMG submission 58716) | Pelagic marine sediment microbial communities from the LTER site Helgoland, North Sea, for post-phytoplankton bloom and carbon turnover... | ecosystem: Environmental > Aquatic > Marine >... | reverse complement strand
TGATATTTCAACCTTAGTTACGATTTTTTACAAGTCCGGGCAGGCTCGCGGGCCTGACGCGAGCTATTCTGCTCAGCGGGTGTCCCTGCATCCATTACGCTCCTAAACACGAAGGACCCTCAAGTGATGATTCGAAACTCCTGTGTTTTGGTGATCCTGGCGCTCATCCTCGCGCCGTCTTTCGCGGGCGCCGGCGAATGGCCCTCCTGGAGAGGCCCGTCTTACACCGGCGTCTCTGACGAGACCGGGCTGGTCGAGTCGTGGTCCGTCGAGGGCGACAACCTGATCTGGCACGCCGACTTCGTCGGTCGCTCGACGCCGGTTGTCTTCAACGGCGTGGCCTGTGTGATCGGCCGCACCGGCGTCGACTCCAAGATCGATCGCCAGGAAGTGGTCGCCTGCTTCGACGCCGGGACCGGCAAGAGGAAGTGGGAGCACAAGTACAACGTCTACATGACCACCGTCCCGTTCAACCGGGTCGGCTGGGCCAGCCTCGTCGGCGATCCCGAGACCGGGACGGTGTTCGCTCACGGCGTCGCCGGCCAGTTCACGGCTTACGACGCATCGAGCGGCAAGATCCTGTGGAGCCGCTTCCTCACCGAGGAGTTCGGCCGGCTCTCCGGTTACGGCGGTCGTACGCAAACGGCGATCGTCGATGGCGACCAGGTGATCATCAACTTCGTCAGCGTCGGCTGGGGCAAGTTGATGCCGCTGCGGCACCGCTACTTCTCGTTCGACAAGCGCACCGGCGATCTGCTCTGGATCTCGACGCCGGGCAACATGGCCAAGGATTTCAACACCCAGGGCGGGCCGGTGGTCGCGACGATCGACGGGCGTCGGCTGATGATCGCGGGGAACGCCGACGGGTTCGTCTACGCGATGGACATCGCAACGGGCGAGAAGGTCTGGGGGTTCCACCTGAGCAAGCGCGGGATCAACGTCACGGTCGCCGTGGAGAACGACACCGTCTATGTCTCGCACTCCGAGGAGAACCTCGACAGTAGCGTGATGGGGCGCATGGTGGCGATCGACAAGACCGGCCAGGAGAAATGGCGCATCGAGCAATTCGGCGCCGGTTTTCCGTCGCCGGCGGTCAAGGACGGCGTGGTCTACCACGTCGACAACTCGGCCAACCTGCATGCCATCGATGGTGCGACCGGTGCGATCAAGTGGATCCACAACATCGGCACCGTGGGCAAGGCTTCCCCGGTTGTCGCCGACGGCAAGATCTATGTGCCGGAGACCAACGGTCGTTTCCACATCCTCAAGCTGACCGACGACGGCGTCGAGGAACTCGACCACGACGAGCTGTCGATTGCCGGCGGGGACTACGCGGAGTTCTACGGCTCCGCCGCCATCGCCTACGGTCGTGTGTACTTCGCCACCGAGGGTGGCGTGTACTGCCTCGGCGACAAGTCCAGGCCGATCAAAACATCCAAGCACAAGGCCGCCAAGACCAAGGCCAGGCCCGGCGCCGCCACGACGCTCCAGGTCGTCCCGGCCGAGGTCCAGCTCGAACAGGGGCAGTCCGCGGAGTTCCGCGTGCGCCTGCTCGACGCAGCGGGCAACGTCCTCGCCGAGAAGCCGGCCGAGTGGTCGCTCGACGGTCTGGGCGGTTCGGTGAAGAACGGCAAGTTCGCGTCCGGCGGCGACGGCTTCCAGGCCGGTAGCATCGTCGCCAAGGTCGGCGACTTGTCCGGCGAGGCGCGTGCCCGTGTGTACCCGTCGCTCCCGTGGACGTTCGATTTCGAGGAATTCGACGAGGGGCAATTCCCCAGGCAGTGGATCGGCGCCAACCGGATCTACCTGGCGGGGACCAGGGACGAGGCCAAGGTGCTGGTCAAGGCTCCGCGTGGGCGTGGGCTCAACCGCACGTTCCTCTACATGGGGCCGTCCTGGCTGAACAACTACACGGTCGAGGCCGAGGTGCTCGGTGAGGGCACCAAGCGTCGTCGACCGGACATCGGGCTGATCAACTCGGGGTACATCCTCGACATGATCGGGGCCAAGAACCAGCTCGAGATCCGTTCCTGGACCGCCGAGCTGCGCATGGCCAAGCAGGTGCCGTTCGAGTTCGAGCCGCTAGTCTGGTACCGCATGAAGATGCGCGTCGAGAGCGACGACAAAAAAGCCACGATCTACGGCAAGGTCTGGAAGAAGTCCGATCCCGAGCCGGAGGGCTGGACGATCGCCGTCGAGGACCCGCACCCGATCGCGTCCGGTACGCCGGGGCTGCTCGGCTACTCGCCGGTCAATCTTTATTATGACAACGTTTCCGTCTACGCCAACAAATAGGCACGAGAGGTTCGATCGATCATGAAGAACGTATTCTGGGTGACGGTCAACGTCCTGTTCCTGCTCGCGAGCCTGAGTTTCGCGGCGGACAAGAGCGACCTTGTAATGTTCGGCGGCGACGCGTCGCGGAACTTCGTCTCCGATGAGACCGACCTGCCCACAAAGTGGAACCTGAAAAAGGGCGAGAACATCAAGTGGGTCGCCGAGCTCGGCAGCCAGACCTACGCGGGGCCGATCTACTACGACGGCATGATCTTCGTCGGCACCAACAACGAGTCGCTCAAGAACCCCGATCTGAAGGGTGACCGCGGCAACATCATGGCCTTCGACGCCGAGACCGGAGAGTTCCTTTGGCAGTCTGCGCATCCCAAGCTCGGCGCCGGCCGCGTCAACGACTGGCCGCTGCAGGGCATCTGCTCGACGCCGGCAATCGAAGACGGAGTCGTCTACTACGTGTCCAACCGCGCCGAGATCATTGCGGCCGACGTTGACGGCTTCCGTGACGGCAAGAACGACGGGCCCTTCACCAAGGAGGGCGAGATGGGCATGGTCCCGAAAAAGGGCGAGGACGGCGAGACCACGATGGTTCGCGGCTTCATCCCCAAACAGGGCAAGACCGACGAGGACATCCTCTGGCGTTACGACATGATCGGCGATCTCGACGTGTTCCCGCACAACCTCGCGGCGGGCAGCCCGCTGATCGTCGGCGATCTCGTGTTCGTGATCACCGGCCAGGGCGTGGACGAGGGCCACTTCAACGTGCCCGTGCCGCTCGCGCCGAGCTTCGTCGTGGTGAACAAGAAGACCGGTGAGTTGGTCTGGGAGAACGCCGATCCCGGCGACAAGGTCCTGCACGGCTCCTGGTCCAACCCGTCGTACGGCGTGTTCGACGGCAAGCCGCAGGTGCTGTTCCCCGGTGGTGACGGCTGGCTGTACAGCTTCGAACCCGAGACCGGCGAGCTGATCTGGAAGTTCGACCTCAACCCCAAGGGCACGGCGTGGGAGCTCGGTGGCCGCGGCACGCGCAACAACGTGATCTCGATGGCCGTGGTCCACGACGAGATCGCCTACATCGGTGTCGGGCAGGATCCCGAACATGGTGAGGGCGATGGGAACCTGTACGCCATCGACCCGCGCGGGAAGACCGGGGACATCACCGACTCGTCCGTGGTCTGGCACGTCGACGGTGACGATTTCCACCGCACGATGTCCTCCGCCGCGATCCACGAAGACGTGATGTACATCGCGGATCTCAGTGGTTTTGTCTATGCGCTCGACCTCGAGACCGGCAAACAGCTCTGGATGTACGACACCTTCGCAGCGATCTGGGGCTCGACGTTCTACGCCGACGGCAAGGTCTACATCGGCGACGAGGACGGCGACATCGCCGTGCTCAAGGCCGGGCGCGAGGGCAAGGACGGCGAGGGCATCCTGCTGCACGAGACCAACATGGGGACCGCGGTCTTCACCACGCCGATCGCCCAGGACGGTGTGATTTACGTGGCGAGCCGTACGAGACTGTTTGCCATCGAGACCGGCGCGACCTGGAAGAAGCCGGAAGAGAAGAACTGATGGACGTCCTGGACGGGAAGCTCGCCGAAGCGGCGGCAAAGACGCAGGAGCGGCTCGACGCGCACGTGCGCGAGATCGTCGCCTGGCACTTCGACCCGAAGACGGGTTCTCCGTTCTGGTTGACGCGCGCGGCCGAGGTCTTCGATTTCGACCCGATCAAGGATGTCGGCGGCTACGACGACCTCAAGATCTTCGGTCCGTTCGAGGACGACTGGTTGCGCGGCGGCCCCGTGCGCCGCTGGGTTCCGAAGGGGTTGGCGGACCGGCCGAAATATGTCTTCGAGACCGGCGGTTCTACCGGTGTGCCCAAGAGCCGCGTCAACATCGAGGACTTCCAGCGGGATTACGAGATCTTCGGGGACAACCTCTCCGACGAGACGTTCCCGCGCGGCGCCGACTGGTTGATGCTCGGCCCCACAGGGCCGCGCCGGTTGCGCCTCGCGATCGAACACCTCGCGCAATACCGCGGTGGCATCGCCTTTCACGTCGATCTCGATCCGCGCTGGGTCAACAAGCTGATCCGGCGCCAGGAGATGCAGGAACTCGAACTCTACAAGCAGCACACGGTCGACCAGGCGTTGACGATCATGCGCGCCCACGAGATCAAGTGCCTGTTCACGACGCCAAAGTTGCTCGAGGCGCTGTGCGAGAAGGTCGATCTTGCCAAGATGGGCATCACCGGGATCTTCTGCGGCGGTACCGAGATGAACGCGCAGTTCAATCGCTTCGCCCGTGAGGAACTGATCCCCGGAATCGACTTCGTGCCGACCTATGGCAACACGCTGATGGGGCTGGCTTCGCCGAAACCGTTCGACCCGGCGGACGACTATTCGATCACCTACTACCCGCCGTTGCCGCGCGCGGTGTTCGAGATCGTGGACCCCGACAACACCGATGAGCGTGTCGACTACGACGAGCGCGGACGGGTGTTGCTGACGACGCTGACGAAGGAGTTCTTCTGCCCGCGGTTCCCCGAGCGGGACGAGGGTTACCGGGCCAAGCCCTGCGAACGCTATCCCTGGGACGGCGTGCGCGACCTCGGACTCTACGCAGCGCTGTCCGACTCTGTCGTGGTGGGGGTGTACTAGATGCTGCACCTTCCCGTGCTCCGGGCCGGCGTCCCGTACCGCAGCCTCAACCTGAACGTGTTGAAGGATGTGCGGACGGGAGAACCCGTGGCCGAGGTCAGCCAGGCCAACCGTGGTCTGATCTCGCGCGACCTGCTGGGGATGGCAGCGCGGCGAGCCGAACTGCGTGAGTTTCCGGTCGAGCAATTGATCGAGATGTGCGGCAAGGCGGCGAAGCTCTTCTACGAGGGTGACCTGCCGATCGAGCCTGGGATGGATGCCGTCCAGTCTCCGGACGACTTCGTGACGAGCCAGTCGGCGACGACCGGGATGCCCGAGTCGATGTGCCGAGCCAACATGGAGAAGGCTCGATTCGTGATGGCCGAGATGCGTCGTGTGCTGGCCGGGTTGACGCGCGGCGTCGATCTCGGTGTGCTCGATCGAGGCGCCATCGAGCAGGACGGACGCACGGTGAGCTACCTCGGCGAAGCCGACGCGCTTGGCGCGGTGCTACCGTCCAACTCGCCGGGCGTGCACTCGCTGTGGATCCCGTCGGTTGCGTTGAAGGTGCCGCTGGTGCTCAAGCCCGGCAGCCAGGAACCCTGGACGCCGTTGCGCATCGCCAACGCGCTGCTCGCCGCGGGTTTCCCGCCGGGGACGCTGAGTTTTTACCCGACCGATCATGGCGGTGGGATCGAGATCCTGCTGCGCACCGACCGCTCGATGCTGTTCGGCGACGAGAACACCGTGCGGGCCTGGAAACGTGACCGCCGCGTTCAGTTACACGGGCCGGGCTGGAGCAAGGTGATCCTCGGTGCCGACCGAGCCGGGGAGTGGGAACGACACCTCGACCTGATGGCCGATTCGGTCGCCGCCAACGGTGGGAGATCGTGCGTCAACGCGTCGGGAGTCTGGACGACCGATCACGGGGACGCGCTGGCCGACGGCCTGGCACAGCGCCTGACGCAGATCGACGCCCGCTCGCTCGACGATCCCGAGGCGACGCTATCCGCGTTCTCGAACCCGGCCGTCGCGCATCGAATCAGTGAGTTCATCGACCGGCACCTGAACACGCCCGGAGCCGAGGATGTGACCGCGAAGTACCGCTGCGGCGGCCGCATCGCCGAAAAAGACGGCTGCACCTTCCTGTTGCCGACGGTGATTCGCTGCACGGACCCGGGTCACGCGCTGGCCTCGGCCGAGCTGCTGTTCCCGTTTGTCAGTGTGGTCGAAGCGCCGCACGAGACACTCGCCGACGCCATCGGGCCGACGCTGGTGGCCAGCCTGATCAGCGACGATCCGGAGTTGCGCCGCAAGATGACGATCGCGCGCAACGTCGACCGGCTCAACCTCGGCGAGCTGCCGACGATGACCGTGTCGTGGGATCAGCCGCACGAGGGCAACCTGTTCGAGCACACGTATCGCCAGCGGGCCTACCAGGACCAGGCGCAGGCCTCCTGAATGACGCCGCCGCTCGACGCCACCGGCTGCTGGGAGGTCGAATTCGACGCGACCCGGCTGGTGCACGGAGCGGGTCAGTCCGGCCGGCTCGGCGAGCTCGTCTCGGAGCTTGGCGCCCGCAAGGTGCTGCTCGTGACCGACCCGGGGGTCCGCGGTGCGGGCCACGTTGATGGCGCGCTGCGGTCCCTCCAGGCCGCCGGGGTCGCCGCCGTCGTTTTCGACGAGGTGGATACGAACCCGAGTTCGCGGCACGTCGAGGCCGGTCGTGCGCTGGCTTCCGCCGAGCAGGTCGATGGCATCGTCGCGCTCGGCGGGGGAAGCGCGATGGACTGCGCCAAGGGCGTGAACTTCTGCCTTTCCAACGGCGGGACGATGGAGGACTACTGGGGCAGCGGCAAGGCCACGAAACCGATGCTCCCCTCGATCGGTATCCCGACCACGGCGGGTACCGGAAGCGACGCACAATCGTACGCACTGATCGCCCACGCCGAGACCGGCGCAAAGATGGCCTGCGGCGATCGCAAGGCCAAGTTCCGCACGGTCATCCTCGATGCCGAGCTGACCCGCAGCGTGCCCCGTGACGTCGCCGCGGTTTCCGGCGTTGACGCGATCTCGCACGCCGTCGAGAGCTATGTCAGCACACGCTCCAACCCGATCTCGCGGCTGCTCGGCCGTGAGGCCTGGCGTTTGCTCGATGCCGGGTTCCTGCCCACGCTCGACGAGGACGACGCGGAGTCCCGGGGCCGCATGCTGCTGGGGTCGCACCTCGCGGGCGCTGCGATCGAGCACTCGATGCTCGGTGCGGCTCACGCCTGCGCCAACCCGTTGACGGTGAACTACAACGTGACCCACGGTATTGCCGTGGGACTCGTCCTGCCTCACGTGATGACCTTCAACTCCGAGGAAGTCGGCGCTCGCTACGACGAACTTATTGCGCCCCTGTCCGGAGACGAACCGGGCGAGGCGTTGCGTCGGAGAGTTCTCGAACTGCGGTCGGCAGCCGCGCTCCCGGCGCGTCTGTCGGAGTGCAGCGTGCCGCGCGAGTCGCTGGATCGCATGGCCGGCGAGGCCCATGAACAGTGGACCGCTCGCTTCAACCCTCGACCCGTGACCCCGGTCGAATTGCTCGAGTTCTATGAAGCGGCTTACTGAAGTCGCGTGCGCGCTGGTCCTGGTCGCCGCGGTCCACGCACCCGCGCAGGCCCAGGACTGGACGTTGTTCCGGGGTGACCCGCAACTCCACGGGCGCGCCGGGGCGTTGCCGGCGGATCTCCAGCCGTTGTGGATGTACGAAGTCGCCGAGGGCATCGAGTCCGGCGCGACGATCGCGGGCGGCGTGGTCTTCGTTGGGGCCCTCGACGGGGCGGTGCACGCCGTCTCGCTCGCCGACGGCAAGGCGAAGTGGACCTACCAGACGGGAGAGGAGATCAAGGCCTCGCCCTCGTTCAACGCTGGCGTGGTCTATGTCGGCGATGCGCTCGGCGTGTTCCACGCGATCGATGCCGCGAGCGGCAAGGTGAAGTGGACGTTCGAGACGGAAGGGGAGATCGTCTCGTCCGCCAACTTCCACGGCGAGCGGATCCTCTTCGGGTCCAACGACCAGTTCCTCTATTGCCTGAACGCGGACGGTACGCTGGCCTGGAAGATCGAGACCGGCGGTTACGTCTACGGGACGCCGGCGATCATCGAGGGGGTAGCCTACTCCGCCGGTTGTGACGGGTTCCTTCGCGGGGTGGATATCGCCAGCGGGGAAGAGAAAAGAAAGATCGAGATCGGGTCGTACGTCGGCGCGAGCCCCGCAGTCCGCGACGGACGAGCGTACATGGGAACCTTCGACAACCAGGTCGTCGCGGTCGATCTCGTCGCGGGCAAGGTGCTCTGGCGCTACGAGAACCCGGAACGCCAGTTCCCGTATCTCTCCTCCGCCGCCCTGGACAAGGACCGGCTGATCGTCGGTGGCCGGGATAAATCCGTGCATGCGATCAAGCTCGAAGACGGCAGCTCGATCTGGTCCTACCGGACCAAGGCCAAGGTCGATTCCTCGCCGGTGATCTCCGGGAACCGGGCGTACGTCGGTTCGCTCACCGGAGAGTTGTTTGCGTTCGACGTCGGCAGCGGCGCCGTCGAGTGGCGTTTCGACACGGGCTCCGGCGTGATGGCCACGCCGGCAATCGCCGACGGGAGGCTCGTGATCGGTACCGTGGACGGCCAACTATACTGCTTTGGCGGGAAGGAATAGCCTTGAGCAAGAGCGATCCAGCCACCGCCGTCGGCAAGGACCACAAGCGGACCGAGGTCGGCAGCGTCTTTGTCTCCAACTACCCGCCGTATTCGTTCTGGAACGAGGACGCTGTACCGGCCGCGCACGCGGCCCTCGCCGCGGAGCCGACCGACGACCGGCCGCTGGGGTTGTACCTGCACATCCCGTTTTGCAGGCGGCGTTGCAAGTTTTGCTACTTCAAGGTGTACACGGACAAGAACGCCAAGGAAGTGGAGCGCTACCTCGACGCGGTGGGCCGCGAGTCCCGGGCGTTGAGGGACCAGCCGCGGATTGCCGGCCGCGCTCCGGGCTTCGTGTACGTGGGCGGCGGTACGCCGTCGTACATCAGCGCGCGGCATCTGCGCATGTTGTTCGACGGGCTCAAGGAGACTTTCGGCTGGGACGATGTCCAGGAAGTCACCTTCGAGTGCGAACCGGGTACGCTGACCGAGGCCAAGGTGGCCGCGATCCGCGATGTCGGTGTGACGCGCCTGTCGCTCGGCGTCGAGAACTTCAACGACGAGATCCTGAGAGAAAACGGCCGGGCGCACGTCTCCAAGGAGATCGACCGCTGCCTGCCGTGGATCCGTGACCAGGGGTTCGACCAACTCAACATCGACCTGATCGCGGGCATGGTCGGCGAGACCTGGGAGCGTTGGCGCGAGACGGTCCAGAAGGCGATCGACCTGGGGCCCGACAGCGTGACGGTCTACGAGATGGAGTTGCCATTCAATACGGTGTATTCCAAGGACGCGCTGGGTGGGGGCGGGATCGCCGTCGCAGACTGGGAGACCAAACGCGCCTGGCATGCCTGGGCGTTCGAGCAGTTCGAACAGAATGGCTACGAGGTCTCCAGCTCCTACACCGTGTTCAAGAAGAGTTCGAAGACCCGCTTTGTCTACCGCAACTCGCTGTGGCACGGAGCGGACTTGCTGGCGATGGGCGTCTCGTCGTTTTCCCATGTCGGAGGCGTTCACTATCAGAACGAGCCGCGCTGGGAGTCCTACCTCGAAGCCGTCGAGGGCGGCAAACTGCCGATCCAGCGAGCGTTTGCGCCGACCGAGGCGGAACGGATGACGCGAGAATTCATCCTGCAACTGAAACTGGGCCGGATGGACGCCGAATACTTCAAGGAGAAGTTCGGTGTCGACCCGTTGGAGAAGTTCCAGGTGCCGCTGGCCGCGTTGCAATCGGCAGGCATGCTGGAGCTGCGCGAAGACGGCGCGCAGCTGACCCGGGAAGGGTTGTTGCGGGTCGATACGTTGTTGCCCGAGTTCTACGACGAGGATTATCAGAATGCCCGCTACACGTAGATTCCTGGCTCTCGCGTTGCTGGCCGCCTGCTGGGCGCCGGGCGTCGTGGCCGAGGAACCCGCCGAGAGAGCTGCCTGGGAGACTGCCGAGTGGCCCCAGTGGCGCGGCGCGGATCGAACCGGCGTTTCGATCGAGACCGACCTGGGGTTCGACTGGGTGGGGAAGGCTCCGCGAGAGGTCTGGCGCCGCCAACTCGGCAACGGCTTCTCGGCGATCAGTGTCTCCGCGGGACGTCTTTTTACCCAGTACGCCCGTGACGACAAGACCTACCTGTCCTCGTTCGCCGCCGACACCGGTGGAGAAATCTGGCGCGTCGATCTTGGTCAGAACTTCGTCAACAGCTACGGAAGTGGCCCGCGGGCCACGCCGACACTCGACGAAGGCTTGGTTTATGGGCTGACATCCAGAGGGGTCGTCGCGGCCATCCGTGCGACCGACGGCGAGGTTGTCTGGAAGATCGACACGAAGGCGACTCACGGTGCACGGGCACCGCGCTGGGGGCTCTCCGGTTCGCCGCTGATCGAGGGCGACCTGCTGATCGTGAATACCGGCGGCGACGAAGGGCGTTCGGTACTCGCATTCGACAAGAGAACGGGTGAGCTTCGCTGGTCCGCGAGGGACGAGAAGGCCGGCTATGCCGCCCCCGTGGCGATCACCGCATCCGGTGTGCGTCAGATCCTCGTCTTCCTGGCCAACGCGCTCGTGTCCCTCGACCCGACCGACGGATCGACGTTCTGGGAGCTCGACTGGAAGACCGACTGGGGTGTGAACGCCTCGACGCCGATCCTGCTCGACGACGACCGGCTGTTCATATCCACGGGGTACGACAAGGGCGCGGTGATGCTGCAACTGGGCAAGGACGGGCAGAAGGCCGTCGCCGAAGAACTCTGGCGTAGTCGTGAGATGCGCAACAGGTACTCGAGCTCGGTGCTCTACAAGGGCACGCTCTACGGTTTCGACGAGGGCACACTCAAGGCGCTCGACCCGTCCGACGGCACGACCCTGTGGCGTCAGCGCGGGATGGGCCACGGTTCGCTGATCGCGGTCGACGGCAAATTGTTGGTGCTGTCCGACCGTGGCAAGCTCGCGTTGGCCGAGGCATCCCGCGACGGGTATAACGAAGTAGGCTCCATCCAGGTGTTCGAGACCAAGACCTGGACTGTACCGACCCTGGCCGGGGGGCGGCTGTATCTGAGGGACGAGAAGGAAATCGTCGCTTTCGATCTATCGAAGTGACGAATTGCACGGCGAGGAGAACCGGGCGCACGACGCTCACAGGGGAATAGACGTGTCAGGAATCAGAACCAGGCGATGGTGGCCGATTGCGCTCGCGGCGCTGTTGTTGTTCAGCGCAGCGGCATGGGCTGAACCTGCCGAGAGCGACGAGGAAGGCCGGGACGAGGAAGAGACGACGCTGGAGGAATACGTCCGCGTCGATGTCTCCGCGATCCCGCAGTCGAACACGATCGGGACGAAGCTCCCGATCAACTTGCAGTTCACGCCGGCGATCGTGGGGACGGTCTCGTCGGAGTTGTTCCGTGAGCAACAGGCGGTCACGCTCTCCGATGTCCTGGAGAACGTGTCGGGCCTGAACATCCAGTCGCAGAACGGTATCCAGGATTTCTTCATCCTGCGCGGCTTCGACTCGCTGTCGGGAAGCCTGGTGATGATGGACGGCGCCCCCGTGCCCGAGGCCACGATCTACCCGACGTACAACATCCAGGGCGTCGAGGTGCTCAAGGGGCCCGGTGGATTCCTCTACGGCGGCGACCCGCTGGCCGGCGCGGTCAACATGGTCCGGAAGCAGCCGGTGGGCAACGATTTTCTCGACGTTGAACTTAGCGGCGGGAGTTTTGCGACTTACCAGGGCGCGGTGGACTGGAACGCGACGAACGACGAGAACAGCCGCTCGTTCCGCCTGAACGGGTTTTACCGGGAATCGGACGGCTACCGTGACGACAAGGCGAGCGACCACTGGGCCATCAACCCGAGTTTCTCGTTCCGCATCTCGGATCGCAGCACGATCAACATCAACCTCGAGTCGATCGAGGCCAACTACAGCCCCGACGCCGGTCTCCCGCTGATGTTCGGCGCGATCCCGTCGGTACCGCGCGACCGGTCGTACCAATCGACGCTCGATTTTTCCGAGCAGTCGATCGAGCGGCTCCAGGTCGACTACCAGCTCAAGCTCAGTGACCGCGTCACGTTGCGGAACAAGACGTACTACCGCGATCTGGACTGGCAATCCGCCGGGACGTTGCTGTCCCAGGATTTCTTCGCCGTCATGCCGACCGTCAACCGCACCGTGAACACGCTGGACAATCAGCAGCGGTACATCGGAAACCAGTTCGAGGCGGTGTTCCAGCTCGGTAACGGCCGGATCAAGCACAACCTGCTCGCCGGTGTCGAGTTGGCCCAGCGTGACAATGATTTCGACATCCAGTTCGGTTTCCTGGCGCCGGTCGATCTTGCGAACCCGGCCTTCCCGACGGTCGACGCCCCCGCGTTCCTGGCCCCGTTCCAGGACGGGTTCTCCGAGAGCACGATCGTGGCGCCCTACATCGTCGATCAGATCGAGTTCTCTCCGAGATGCCACGTGATGCTCGGCGTGCGCTACGACGACATCGATTTCGAAGGCTCGACCAGCGACTTCGGGTTTCCCGCGGTCTCGACCTCGCGCTCCGACGGTGACGTCAGCCCGCGCGCAGGTTTTCTCTGGGCGCCCGACGAGTCGCTGTCGTTCTACGCCAACGCGGCGGAGTCCTTCGCCCCGCCGTCGTCGCGGGTCGTCGGTCCGCGTGAGCCCGAGGAAAGCGATCAGCTCGAAGTCGGCGTCAAGAAGCAGTTCGCCGACGGCAAGATCCAGACCACATTTGCGCTGTTCGAGATGAACCGGACGAACATCGCGATCCCCGACAACAACGGTTTCACCCAGCAACAGGGCGACCAGCAGTCGCGCGGGTTCGAGTTCGAACTCGCCGCCGAACCGGCCCCCGGCCTGCGTACCTTCCTGTCCTACGCCTACACCGACGCCGAGCTGACCCGCTTTTCCGAGCAGTTGATCGTCGGCCTCGACCCGATGATGCAACCGATCTACATGACGTTCGACCGTAGCGGCAACACGCCGGCGTTCGCGCCGGAGCACCTGGTCAACCTGTGGGTCAGCAAGCGCTTTGGTAATCGTTGGGGCGTCGGCGGAGGCGCACGTTTCATCGGCGACCAGTTCATCGCCGAGGACAACTCGTTCGAGATCGATTCGGCGACCGTCTTCGACGCCACGGTGTTCTACCGGGCCGACGGCTGGCGCGTGAACCTCAACTTCAAGAACCTGACCGACGAGGAATACGAAGTCCGTGGATTCGGCTCGGACTCGGTGATCCCGGCGGACCCGTTCGCCGTGTACGCGACGATCGGGTTCGACCTGTAAGAGACGACGGAGACCTTCGATGGGTGAGTGGCCGGACAGCAACAACTATGACGTCATCGTGATCGGGGGCGGTCCGGCCGGCTCGACCGCCGCCACGCTGCTCGCTCAGGCGGGCCGTTCGGTGCTGCTCGTCGATCGCGAGCGGTTCCCGCGTTTCCGTCTCGGCGAATCGCTGATGCCGGCGACGTACTGGACGTTCGAGCGGATGGGCGTGCTGGACAAGATGAGATCCAGCCCGTTCGTCCAGAAACACAGCGTCCAGTTCTTCACCAAGTCGGGCAAGGGCGCGTTGCCGTTCTACTTCGCCGAGTTCGACGGGCATGAGAGCTCGCAGACCTGGCAGGTGGACCGCACCGAGTTCGACCACATGCTGCTGGATCACGCCTCCGAGAGCGGGGTCGAGGTCCGGCAGGGCGCCAACGTCAAGGAAGTCTTGTTCGAGGGTGAGCGCGCCGTCGGGGTCGACCTCGAAACGGACGAGGGC
>Ga0055584_100004386_pt1 | contig 13880 bp, 13 predicted proteins | sample OSDHelmetaG_FD_58716 | JGI IMG/M metagenome (GOLD analysis project Ga0055584, IMG submission 58716) | Pelagic marine sediment microbial communities from the LTER site Helgoland, North Sea, for post-phytoplankton bloom and carbon turnover... | ecosystem: Environmental > Aquatic > Marine >... | reverse complement strand
CTTTAGCGATTTGAGACTTGATTACTCAGATACGATTAGGCAGTACTTGTCTATGGTAGGTTTTAGTAAAAAACATGTTGAAATGCCATTCCCATTCGCTAGTGTTAGAACTTATATGCTAGATTCATACTCTTGTAGAAAAATGGTTAAAGATCTTAAAATATTGAATATTAGCACTTATTATGTGACAGGTGATGCTGATTTGGTGTCATTGTTTCCAGCTGGCTACAAGGACTCCATTTTCAAGTATATAAACAAGAAGATTTTAGAGAGCAACTATAATTTGCTTCGAGTAGGTGGTGGGGCTATGTATGATAGCTGCGAGATATATTATCATATAAAGTCGTTAAATATATCTACAGCTAGGCTTGCCTCTTCGGTGTTGTTAACTCAGCTTTTTCATGTTGTTGATTTTGTTGCAAGGTCATTATTATCTGGATTTGATCAATCACTTGCGTATTTTAGTGAAATAAATACTTTTATTAATTCAGATGTGTTTTCTTCTGATAATTTGTACTGCTCAAGTCCTCCAACACAAAAAATGAAGAATGATAATTCGGTGATTATAAACGATGGCGGAGATTTTATGTCGCACATAACAAGAATGCTGCGAGCTAAAAAGGGAAAGGACAGGCAATTATTTTTGTTTGGGAAGAAATTTTCTCAGGTCACTTCTTCACGCCATGAAATTGTTGTTGTTGCAGAGGACGATTCTGCTGAGTCTTCATCAGTTTCATCTTCATCTCAATTCAGCTCTGTTCAGGTTGTAGGCGCTACTTCATTGGGTCCATGCAAAATAAAGGGTGTGTTTTCACGATTAAAAAATATGCAGCTTACCCCATCTCAATTAAATTCACGTCTTTCTAATGCTTCTGTATCTGACCTTCCTTCTTCATTTCATGAGTCTTTGATGTTTGTGTCAGTTAGCTACGCACCATTTTTAATCTTTTTCTTAACAAGAAGATGCGTTCCTAAAAATAATATTGAGAGTCAAAAGTGTAAAGAAAGAATAAATGAATCACTCTCTTGTGTTCAAGAAGTGCTTAAAGGTTTCGTATCGAGCGAAAAACATACGTTTAAAGCTGTGGAAAAGCGAGTCATGTCCTTTGCGAAAAGTCCAAATAAAATTTTGAGGGAGTCGTCACAGAATTTGGTGGAATCTGCAGAGGTAGGGAGGTTTGAGAAGATGGGGTTTAAATTTAATGTGAAAAAGTTTATTTCGCTATGTACTAGATTAGAGTCTTTGTTGCGTTGGTTTTGGAAGCGGTTATACGAGGTTGTGCTTGTAGATGATAAGTTATCGTACCCTCTAAACACCGATTTTATGACGGTTGACTCAAGGCTCAAAGATTCTCTCTCTAGCAGTTTGCCTTTGGGTGTATTAAACGCATGTGTAGATGACCCTTGTGTTGACTCTGTAACTCTTGGACTTGGTGAAATTAAATTAAAGTAGCCTGGTTAAAGTCTTTCCACTGTTTTTATTACGGCCTTACTGCATAATGACATCAAATCCTTCTCTGTCAAGCATGGAACACAATGTTAGAAGGGGCAGCCCTTTGATTGCATATGGATCATCACTTTTAATGTTTTTTATTAAGGCAGCTCCAAGGCCTTCAGCTTTAAAGCTACCTGCACAATTTAGTGGTAGTTCAGTTTCTGCGTACCTGCGTATTTTTTCCAGGCTCAAACTTCTGAACTTGATTCTTGTTGCAATAACTTTTGTCTGAAAGGTGTTTGTTTTTGTATTTAATAGACATAAGCTGCTATGGAAAACAGCCTCTTTCCCACTAAAATACTGTAATTGTTTCTGCGACTTTTCTAAAGTTAGTGGCTTGCCAAAAATAATGTCATCACATAATAATATTTGATCCCCAGTTATTATAAATGAATGTTGTTTGCATTTTTGTTCTACAGCTATCGCTTTTTCTTGTGCGAGTCTATATACGTGTTCATGTGGGCTTTCTTTGCCTTTTTTTTCCTCGTTTATGTCTGGTATAACTACTTTAAAAGGAATCTTAAGTTGTTTTAATAGTTCTTTTCTTGGGGCTGAGCTTGATCCCAAAATTATATCCATGATTTGCTCCTGGTTTTGTTTTAGCTATGTATTTGAGTTTTTATTTGTGCTAAAAACACATGTATTCTATTCTACACATAATACTTGATTAGCGATAGACTTTTATATTGGCATTTTGTTGTTTATATTTCTTATAAATGATTGACAATACAAGCCTTAGAAGATATTATTGCTCACGTTAGATATTATTCTGGAGATGGTTTAAGATGGCAGTCCAAAAAAGTAAAAAATCAAGAAGTGTTAGAGACAAGGGTAGAACACATCATAATATGGAGCTAAAAACTCTTTCTGAAGATAAAGAGTCTGGTGAAACTCATTTGCGCCACCATGTTACTGCAAATGGTTACTACAAAGGAAAGAAAATAAAATAATTAGCCTTAAGGTTTGTTTTTTTAGATTATCTTTCTGTTCCCTTTAATGTCATGTTTTAAATTTATATTCTGGAAAGGGTGGTTATGGTTGCAGAAGTAAAGTTGGCAATTGATATTTCAAGTGGAGATTATGGTGGTAGTGTTACACTGCCTGCCGCTATCTCTTTTGCAAAAAAAAATATTAACGTTCATTTGTTTCTAGTTGGTAAAGACACTGAGATCGAGCCCTTCATCGACGATGATATTAGAGCTAGAGTAACTGTTGTTCATGCGGAGCAGGTAGTTGAAATGGATGAAGAGCCCGTAAAAGCCCTGCGATTTAAAAAGAAATCGTCTATGCGGTTGGCAGTAGAGTTAGTGCGTGATAAAAAAGCAGATATTTGTGTTAGCTCAGGTAATACTGGGGCACTCATGGCTATGTCACATACTATACTTAAAACTCTAGAAGGTATTAGCAGACCAGCTATTATGGGTATGTTCCCAAGTTATAATGGCTCAGAAGTTTGTATTCTAGATTTAGGTGCTAATATAACAGCTGATTCTGATAATTTATGTCAGTTTGCCTATCTAGCTAGTGAGATAGTTGGTTCTATGAATAACACTAAGCCAAGGGTAGGGATACTGAACGTTGGGCATGAGAGTATCAAGGGAACAACCACCGTTAAAAACGCGGCATCTGCACTTAAGGCAAAAAAAGAAATAAACTTTATAGGATTTGTTGAAGGTGATGAGTTATTCTTTGGCAAGGTAGATATCGTGGTCTGTGATGGTTTTGTTGGTAATATAATGCTTAAGTCATGTGAGGGGATTGTAGGACTTCTTTATAAAAAGATAACTGACAATATAAAGAAAAAGCCTGTTTTTTCATATATAAACAAGACCATACTCAAGTCCATAGTTAAAAGCTCTTTTGAAGATTATAGTACTGACCACAAGAACGGGGCTCTATTCGTTGGTCTAAACGGCCTAGTAATTAAAAGTCATGGAGGTGCAAAACAAGCCGCCTTTGAAAACTCAATAGAATTGGCGTATAAAACTGTAAATAGACTAGACTTTAAAAATTATGCAAATAAAATTAAGGCAGTATCAACAGCTGAGGAAACGGTATGATATATTCAAAAATAATAAAGACAAGCAGTTATTTGCCTGTAAATATTGTCCATAACAAAGATTTGGAAAAAATAATTGAGACCACAGATAAATGGATTCAAGAGAGAAGCGGAATCGTTCAGCGTCATCTTGTAGCGCCAGCAGAAAATTCAGCAACAATGGCTATATCAGCTGCTGAGAAAATTTTTGCTAGTGGTGAAATATCTAAAGATGATGTTGATATGATAATCGTAGCAACATGCACTCCTGCAAAGTTATTGCCATCTTCAGCGTGCTTAGTCCAGTCTGCTTTAGGGATTAAAAATATACCAGCTTTTGATATGAACTCAGCCTGTTCAGGGTTCGTCTATGCTTTATCTACAGCAGATCAATATATTAAAAGTGGTTTTTGTAAAAGAGTATTAGTTATCGGCTCTGATGCCATGTCTCAAATTATAGATTGGGAAGATAGGTCTACTTGTATTTTATTTGGAGATGGGGCTGGTGCAGTGCTATTAGGAGCTAGTTCAGATCCTGGTATTCTAGCAAGTAAATTAGGTGCTGATGGTTCAAGCTCTGATTTGTTAGCATCAAAGGGGTCCTTGCTAACTGCTGCTGAGCCACCATATATAACAATGCAAGGTAAAGAGGTCTTTAAGAAAGCTGTAAAAGCTTTGGGATCAATTGCTGAAGAAATTTTAGATGATGCTGATATTGATCCAAGCGCACTGTCATGGCTTATACCGCACCAGGCGAATAAAAGAATAATAGAATCTACAGCTAAAATGCTGGAAATGCCGATGGATAAAGTTATTTTAACTATAGATAAGCATGCAAATACATCTGCAGCATCAATTCCACTTGCTTTAGATGAGGGAATTACCTCTGGCAAAATAAAGCGTGGTGACTTGCTTTTATTAGAAGCGTTTGGTGCTGGGTTGTCTTGGGGCGCATCACTAATAAAATATTAGTAATTATGGAGAATGCTATGAAAGAAAGAGTAGTTCTTGTAACAGGAGCGAGTCGCGGTATTGGTTCGGCTATAGCAAAGGATGCGGCTCTTAAGGGCTATCACGTTGTTGGGACAGCAACAACAGAATCAGGTGCAGCAAAGATAAATAACGATTTGGAATTGTTTAAAGGTGATTGTGCTGGTATGGTTTTAGACATAAACAATCATGAAAACATTGAAGCTGTGCTTGCAGATATAAAAAATAAATATAACCAAGGAGTTGATATTTTAATCAATAACGCAGCTATAACCAGCGATGATCTTCTTTTGAAAATGAAAAGAGATAAATGGGATGATGTTATTGCAACAAATTTGACAGCCGCCTACTCCATAACAAAGGCAGTTATGAGACCTATGCTTAAGTCAAAATGGGGCAGAATTATTAATATAAGCTCTGTTGTTGCGGTTTCTGGCAACCCTGGCCAAACAAATTATTGTGCTGCAAAAGCTGGTCTGCTAGGGTTTACAAAATCTTTGGCGCAGGAGCTCGGTTCTAGCACAAGGAATATAACGGTTAACGCTGTTGCCCCTGGATTTATTGAAACTGATATGACAGATGAGTTAACAGATATTCAACGCGAACATATATTTGCTAAAATTCCAATGGCAAGAATGGGGTCTGCTCATGAAGTTGCTTCTGCAGTATCTTTTTTAGCATCAGAAGAGTCTTCTTATATAACTGGTCAGACACTGCATGTTAATGGTGGGTTGTTAATGGTATAATTTTTTATTGTATGCTAGGTTGTTTTGATATATCTTGTAACCTAGAATGTTTTTTTAGAGGAGAAAGTGGTAATGAGTGAACAAAATTCCATAAAGGAAAAAGTTATAAAGATAGTTGTTGAGCAGCTAGGCGTGAGTGATGATATCTCTGATGAAGCATCTTTTGTTGCTGATTTGGGAGCTGATTCTTTAGATACTGTAGAGTTGGTTATGGCTTTAGAAGAGTCTTTTGGGATGGAAATACCAGATGAAGAGGCTGAAAAGATTACTAATATAAAAGAAGCGGTCTCCTACATCTCAAGTAACGTACAAAATGATGACTAATAATGCGAAGAAAAGAGTTGTTGTCACTGGCGTAGGGTGGTTAACGCCACTAGGGTGTGACATTGAATCTGCTTGGCTTGCAATGCTAGCTGGTAAAAGTGGTATTAAGAGTCTGACACATTTAGATGATAAAACCTTAAGAACATCTATATGTGGCTTGGTTTCTGGCTATAAAGCTGATGAATACTTCTCTAGTAAAGAAATAAGGAAGCTAGATCCTTTTATCCAATATGCCCTGGTATCGTCAAGATTGGCAATTAATCATTCTGGAATTCCGGTTGATGAAATTGGTCATGATATGGGTGTCGCATTTGGTTCAGGTATCGGTGGCCTTTCTTATATAGAGAATAATCATAAAGTTGCACTAGAGCAAAATGCTCGTCGTATATCACCATTTTTTATTCCATCGACCATTATAAATATGGCTGCTGGAAATATATCTATAGAGCATGGCTTAAAAGGCCCAAATATTTCAGTTGTAACAGCTTGTGCATCTGGAACTCATAATATTGGTATGGCAGCTAGAATGATCGCCGCTGGTGATGCAACAGCTATGATCGCCGGAGGCAGTGAGTTTGCAAGTGGTATTTTAGGGATGGGTGGCTTTTCGTCTATGAAGGCATTGTCAACTAGAAATGACGCTCCTGAAAAGGCAAGTAGGCCTTGGGATAAGGATAGAGATGGTTTTGTACTAAGTGACGGAGCTGGATCTATGGTTCTTGAGGACTATGAATACGCAAAAGCAAGGGGCGCTAATATATTAGCAGAGATTGTTGGTTTTAAGATGGCAGCCGACGCATTTCATATGACATCTCCTGATAAAAATGGTGGTGGAGCTATTCGTTCTATGGCTGGAGCTATAAAAGACGCAGGTATAGATGCTGCAGATGTAGATGTGATTAACGCGCATGGAACATCAACTCAAGCTGGTGATTTAATCGAAAGTAATGCAATAAAAGAAGTTTTTAAAGAGCACGCATATAATTTAAAAGTTAGCTCTATTAAATCTATGCTAGGTCATACGCTAGGTGCTTCTGGCGCTATTGAAGGAATAGCTTCAGTGCTAACACTTCGTGATCAAATGGTCCCGCCAACTATAAATTGCGAAAACCCTGCTGAAGGCTGTGATTTAGATTATGTTAGGTTTGGCGCAGAAAAGTCACAAGTAAACTACGTTCTTTCAAATTCATTTGGTTTCGGTGGAACTAATGGCTCAGTGTTATTTAAGAAGTATGTCAAATAGATAAGCATACTTATTATGTTATAACGGAATATATAGTATGGATAGTGCTCTGTTAAAATTGTTTAAAAAAGTTAGGCTAGTAGTTCCTGGTCTATTTCTTGTTTTAATGATGTTTTTGATGTTGGCTACTCTTTATTCGTATAATTATATTTTTAATAGCAAGGTTGAATTCCAAAGTAATTCAAATACATTCATAGTGGATAAGGGACAGGATTTTACTGAGATTGTTTCAAATTTAGCTAGTCTGATAAAACTAGATAGCCCACTAATACTATCTCTATACGCTAGAACTAATGGTTTTTCAAAAGAAATACATGCTGGTGAGTATGAGTTTAATTCAAATATGACGCCAATAATAATATTAAACAAATTAAAAAAAGGTGATGTTAAGCGTCGTAAGTTTACAATTGTTGAAGGGTGGAACATATATCAGCTGTTAGATGCTTTAAAAAATGATAATAATTTAGTGCATAAAATAAATAATGAGACTTATGCTTCAGGCTTGCCTATGATAAAAGATAGCAGTGAAGGCGCCTTCTTCCCAGACACTTACTATTATACATATCCAGATAGCGATATAGATGTGCTAAAGATGGCGAATGGAGCTATGATTAATTACCTTAATACTCTAAAAGAAAATAATAGTTGTATAGATAAAGAAAAAGACCCTTATAGTATACTGACTTTAGCTTCCCTTTTGGAAAAGGAGGCGTCTGATATTGAGGAAATGTCTCTTATATCAGGTGTAATAAATAATAGATTAAGAAAAAATATAAGTTTAGACATTGATGCATCTGTAAGGTATGGCGTTAAAAACTTCACAAAGCCAATTTTAGCAAGTGAACTAAAGGAGCTAACTCCTTATAATACCTATAGGCTTAGAGGTTTGCCACCTACTCCTATAGCTATGCCTTCTGCAGCTGCTATATTGGCTGCTTGTAATCCCGTTGAGAGTGATTATTTTTATTATGTATCTATTGATGGCAAACACCATCATTTTTCAAAAAGTTTAAAAGAACACAATAGAGCTGTTCACAAATACCTCCGCTAGATATATAATACAACCTAGATTTATTTATATAATTTTTATTTTTTCGCGGAGATGCTGGTGTCAAAAGGGTTTTTTATAACAATTGAGGGAATTGAGGGTGTTGGCAAGTCCACTGCTGTAAATTTTTTGCGTGAAGATTTTAAAAGAAAAAAAATTGATGCTATTTTCACAAGAGAGCCAGGTGGGACCAAAAGCGCTGAACATATAAGGAACTTACTGCTTAGTAAAAAATTAGAAAATATATCTCCAGAGACAGAGTTATTACTAATGTTCGCAAGTAGGGTTGAGCATGTTAATGAACTAATAATTCCTGCTTTAAATAATGGCAAAATTGTCGTTTCTGATAGATTTTATGATGCAAGCTACGCATATCAGGGTGCTGGAAGAGGGATGAGCTTAGATATAATTGAATCGTTGAAAAAGTGGGCTTTACAGGATCTTACTCCTGATCTTACCCTTCTTTTAGATGTTCCTTTAGATGTAAGCTTGGATAGAATTGCACGTCGGAAGGAGCTAGATAGAATTGAAAAAGAAGATAGATGCTTTTTTGCTAGGGTTAGAAGTCAATACTTGGATTTAGCAAAAAATAATAAACGTTTTGTTGTGATTGATGCTGGCTGCAGCTTAGAGGATGTTAGACTACAAATAACGAAAGCATTAAATGAAAAAATCATTCTAGAGAAAGCTTAGTGGAAGTATGTAATGAGTTCGATGATATTTATTCTTGGAATTTGCTTTTATGGAAGCAGCTAAAAGAGTTTGTTGTTAAGAAGCGTGTGCCCCAGGCTATTATTATCAACGGCCAAAATGGTCTCGGTAAAACTGCCTTGGCTAATAAGTTCGCTGCTTTGCTTCTCTGTCATGATTTAGTTAAGGGTAATGCTTGTGGTTGTTGTGCTAGCTGTTGTTTAATTAGGCAAGGCAGTCATATTGATCTTAGTTATATATCTGCTGAGGAAGGCTCTAACATAATAAAAATTGAACAAATACGGGGATTAAGTGAAAAACTAACTAAATCAGCTGCCGTAGGCAAAAGGAAGGTGGCCATTATCGATGGTGCCGATACTATGCAAGATAAAGCTGCTAATTCGCTGTTAAAAACTCTGGAAGAGCCCTCTGATAATACAATTATAATATTGATTACGACGAATATTGCAAAGGTCCCAGCTACCATAAAAAGCAGGTGTAGTTATGTGCCTATAACAACCCCCTTGTTTGAGCAGGTCTCTAGTTTCATGTCAAATAATACGGATGCGCCAGATGCAGATATTCGTCTTGCTTACCATTTCTCGATGCAGGCGCCACTAACTACTTTAGATGTATTAAATAATGATAGATTTAAAAATATAATTGGTACTGTAAAGTCTTGTTATTTATCTAAAGATGTGCGTGCAACCGAATTAATTAGCTTGTTAAAGTCTGATAGCCTTACGGAAATAATAAAAGCATCTTATTTAATAATATATGAACTAATAAATTTTAAAGTTTTTGGTGTGTCTTATGCAGGGCCTATCTTTTCAAGTTATGACAATGTCGATTCACTTATCGGTAATGTAGATATTTACGAATTATATGAAATTTATGATTATCATAATGAGTTATATTCTGAAATTAGCATGGGAACTGTATGGCAGCCTAATACTATGCTGATATCATTAGGTTGCGTTTGGAATAAATTTTTTAAAGGTGGTGTATGTTAGTAGATTCACATTGTCATTTAGATTATGTTGCTTCTTGCGAGGGTATGGGGAGCTTGGATGATATAATATCAAGAGCTAGGTTGAATGATGTTGAACATATGTTGTGTGTGTGTGTGGATTTGAGCCAAACTAAAGCTCTTGCAGAAATTGCTATAAATCATGGGTGCGTAAGTATTAGCGTTGGGGTTCATCCAACTGATGTTGAGAGTGGTGCTGTTGTCAGTGTCGATCACCTGTTGGCACTTGCTGATAATGAAAAAGTAGTTGCTTTTGGTGAAACTGGCTTGGATTATTTTAGGTCTACAGATAGGGCTGCTATTTTATCCCAGCAGGAAAGCCTTGTTCATCATATAGAGGCCGCAAAAGAAATAAACAAGCCCTTAATAATACATGCAAGAGATTCTTTTGATGATATATACTCTCTGCTTGAGAAAACCAATGCTAAAGAAGTAGGTGGTGTTATGCACTGTTTTACAGGGACATTAGATCAAGCCAAAAGAGCTATTGATCTAGGGTTTTATATTTCTTTTTCTGGAATTGTTACATTTAAAAATGCGAAAGAGCTGCAAGAGGTTTCTAGGCAGGTTCCACTGGACCGAATTTTAATAGAAACAGATAGTCCTTATTTAGCGCCAATGCCTTTTCGTGGCAAGACAAATCAACCTTCTTATGTGAAATATGTTGCAGAAAAATTGGCTGATTTAAGGGAGGATAGTTATGCGAGCATAGCATCTGCCACATCAGGTAATTTTTATAGATTATTCAATCTAGATAGGGCGTAAACATATAGTTTTTATGATCTATTGAAATATCATCTTGTGTTTGTTATAGTATGGCAAATACACGGTTGATATTTATGAGTTTAAACAATAATTTTTCTTTTTTTCTGCCAATAGTTGGGCTAGGTCTTTTCGCTACATATTCTATGGTTATCGCCAGAAAGAGGTGCTATAGGCAATATCGTTCTAGTGAAATAATTAATGGTTTTACAAATGTTCCAGATGAACTTAAGTATTCTCTGGTTTGCATGTTGAATTTCGCAAAAAAACATCATCCTGATGCGCCAGATTTTATGGTTTACGCTAAGAATATCTATGAAGCCAGGGTGTTTTTTTTGCAAAAGTTAGAGGCTTATTTTGCTTTATCTGATAGCTACCACTCAAATTATAAAAAAATATCGTGGCTGAATAGCATTCTTGTTAAGACAGGCTTTCTAGTAATATTTCACAAAATCAGATGTGCTTACCATGCTGAATCAAAAACAAATGTCAAATCAGTTAGATCGGGTTCCATGGTTGCTACGTTCGCTAGTAGAAAAAACAATAGGTGGGCTCTTTTTAATGACATAGAGCCTAAGGATTTTGCTGTGGGCAAGAAAAAAGTTAGATTTTCAGGAGAAAATTTTTGTCATGATAAGACGCGAAGTATTCAAAAAGCAAATGGTCTTGACTTGGCTGCTTGCACTTATATAAAAATCAGATCTTCGATGCCCACGAAAAGTAATGGTTGCAATTATATGATTTCATTTGTTAATGATACGGCTTATAGTTTTGTTGGCTATGTAAAGAATCAGATTGATGCTGGAGCTATTACTGATGATTGTAAAATTATAATTGGCGCTGATAGTGATATTAAATATATTTTGTCTCAGTCTATAAGAAGTCGTATGCGCTTAGAGCATATGCAAAACAAGGTCGTATGCTCTATGGATGAGTACGATGAAGGTTTTGATATTAAAGATGCAGCATCTTTTTTTAATCAAGCATATTTGCAGCTAAAGAGTGCTGCTGAAGTAAGGTAGTCGTTATAATTTAATATTTTGTCTACATAGTGGTTTTTTAGCTATTGTTTTCATATTTATGTTGTTGTTTATATTCTATGATAGGCCCTTTAATTATATGCTGCGCCTGTTGGCACGAAATATTTTAACTCTAATTTGTTGCAAAATATATAAAACAGTTTAATATCATATTTTATTAATGGAATTAAGGAGATATGGATGACCGTTAAAAACACAGATAATTCAAGTTATTTTTTAGAAGAATCTATTCAAGAAAAAGCACTGTCCGGCAAAATGCCTGAAGTAGGTTTTTCAGCAGCAGAAGCTAAGTCTGTAATAGACAATACGTTGGCAACTGATGTTGTGCCTGCTTTAAATACTTCCTCCTACGTAAATGTTAAAAATGAAGCGGAAGAAAGAGATGTTATTCTTACTGGTATGAAAATAAATATTGCTGACCAGACCATATACCAGCAGGCATTTAATATACACAATAAAGTGATAAATATGCTTGGCGATTTATGGCATTGCCCAGAAGGCGATGATTATAAAGATGCGGGTGTATTTGCAGGTGCTGGAACTATGGGGTCTACTGAGGCATGCTTGTTAGCAGGTCTTGCTCTTAAATTTAGGTGGCGCCATTGGTATAGTAAAAAACATGGCATAAGTTATGAAGAGGCATCTTCAATCAAGCCTAATTTAATTATTTCTAGCTGCTATCAGCTTGCATGGGAAAAATTATTTTTATATATGGATATAGAGCCACGTATAATCGTAGCAAGTGTAAATGACTTTGGTCTTGATCCTGATAAAATTGCAGATTTTGCCGATGATAAAACCATAGGTGTTGTTGGTATTTTAGGTAATCATTGGGGCGGGCATTATGATAGAATTTGGGATATTGATGCTGCTGTAGAAGAAATTAATAAAGAGCATGGGTTTCAAATTGGCATACATGTAGACGCTGCTTCTGGAGGTTTTATTGCTCCTTTCCAAAAAGATATGCCTACATGGGACTTTAGGCTAAATAATGTCCTTTCCATTTCAACGAGTGGTCATAAGTATGGTGAGTCATGCCCTGGAACAGGCTGGGTTCTATGGAGACAAAAAACTGGCTTAAGTGAGTTTATAGTTACAACTGTAACTTATATGGGTGGTTCCTCTGATTCTTATAACTTGAATTTTTCAAGGCCAGCAAGTGGTATACTAGTGCAGTACTATAAATTTCTTCGATTAGGTCTGGATGGGTACGGTAGTATATGCAAGCAGGCAATGCACCATGCAGAGCAACTAAGAGATGCTCTTAAAAAGATGAAATACAAGGGTAAAAATAGATTTATTATATTGGATAATGGTGATAAACATTGTTTGCCGGTTGTTTCAGCAAGGTTAAATCCTGAGTGCGACTTTGCATTTGATGATATTGATCTACAACACATTCTATCATCCCATAATTGGTATGTTGGTGGCTATAAAATGGCATTTGAACACCCTTTAACGCAAAAGACTATGCAGTTGTTTCACGATATGGACAAAGATGCGACTATGTTTAGAATTGTAGTTAAAGGTAATATCACAAAAGTACTAGTTGATAATTTAATTGAGGCCTTTGAAGCAAGTTTTGAATTCCTAGATAAAATTGAGTTTAAGGATAAATTTGATAAAAGATCTCTAAGAAAGATACACAACAAAGTTGTAACAAATCACTGTTAGTATATATAAAAGACCCTGGAATAATCATAAGATGTCCAGGGTCTTTTATTTTTTAGGTAGTTTAGAAAGTATAGGCCATATGCTTGTTACCAACCTGGTTAATCTAATTGTTCTAGCTCTACTTGTTCAATTTGTGTGAATCTGGCTGATATTTTTTTAGAAGATTGATGTATTTGAGTGACATCTTCATCAGCTTGTCTAATGTGGCGTGCAAGATTGTCCATTCTTTTTTGAAATCTTGTGAAGTCTAAGCTTAGTAATCCTAGGTGTTTTTGTATTATATGTATTTGTTTTTTTGTCTCTACATCTTTAATTGCAGCTAATGATGTTGTAAGAATAGCCATCATCGTTGTTGGTGATGCAAGCCACACTTTTTTCTTGTGCGCGTATTCTACTAGTTCATAAAAATTGGCGTGTATCTCAGCAAATACAGCTTCTGCGGGTATAAAGAGTATGCTGCCATCAGCTGTTTCCCCTGGTATAATATATTTAGAGGCAATGTCGTCTATGTGTTTTTTTACCGACTGACGAAATTGAGAGCGCAGATTTTGATGATTGCTATCTGTGCTTTGGCTATTTATAAGTGCTTTATAGTTCTCTAGCGGAAACTTTGCATCAACGGATATTGATCCTGTAGGTTGAGGTAGTAATAGGAGACAGTCAACTCGTTTGCCATTCGATAGGGTAGCTTGAAGCTTGAAGTTATTCTCTGGGATTAGGTTTCTAATTAGCGCAACTAGTTGCACTTCACCAAAAGCTCCCCTAGATCTTTTGTCATTCAGTATATCTTGTAGGCTTAC
>Ga0055584_100004385_pt1 | contig 13882 bp, 10 predicted proteins | sample OSDHelmetaG_FD_58716 | JGI IMG/M metagenome (GOLD analysis project Ga0055584, IMG submission 58716) | Pelagic marine sediment microbial communities from the LTER site Helgoland, North Sea, for post-phytoplankton bloom and carbon turnover... | ecosystem: Environmental > Aquatic > Marine >... | reverse complement strand
CCCACCTAATGAAAAACAAAAAAAAACCGCGCTCTTAGGCGCGGTTTGATGCTTCTAGGGTATCTATTAAGAAAAGATGCTCTTAAAGATGTAGAAGAAGGTGATAGATAGGATAGCACCGGCAGGTAGGGTAATAACCCAAGAAGTGAAGATGTTGCCGATGACACGTAGGTTCAAGGCAGCGATACCACGCGCTAGGCCTACACCCAGTACCGCACCTACTAGGGTGTGAGTAGTGGAGATTGGCAAGCCAATGCCAGAGGCCAATACCACGGTGCAAGAAGCGCCTAGCTCAGCAGCAAAACCACGGCTAGGTGTAAGTTCGGTGATCTTTTTACCGATAGTGCCCATTACCTTGTAACCGTAAGTAGCTAGACCCACAACGATACCAATACCACCGGCCAATAATACCCAAGAAGGCATGGAGGACTTGGCTGTGATAGCACCGGACTTGATGGTACCGATAGCAGCAGCCATTGGACCAACGGCGTTAGCAACGTCATTAGAACCGTGGGCAAAAGCCATGGCACAAGCAGTAAATACCATTAGGATAGCAAATACTTTTTCTACGTTAGCGTAACGATCGTCTTCTTCGGCTTCTTTGTTGCGCTTAACACGATTCATCAATCGAGCACCAATGAAGGCAACAATGATACCAACTACAGCAGCAATCATGAACATTTCTGCAAAGCTAAGCTGGAAACCCATGTCTTTAAATACGTGTTTTAGACCTTTGATCAAAGTCACCATGGTGATCATGAAGCCCACCATAAACATGTACACAGGGATATAACGCTTGGCATTTTCAAATGGTTTGTCAGTATCCAAGATCAACTTCTGTACGCTACGGAATAAGAAGAAGGATATACCACCCGCTAGCAAAGGTGATACCACCCAGCTGGCAACAATGGTGCTTACCTTGCCCCAGTTTACTGCGTCTACAGAGATGGCGACGGCAGCAAAACCAACAATGGCGCCAACAATAGAGTGGGTAGTGGATACTGGCCAGCCTAACATAGAAGCAATAAGCAACCAGGTGCCCGCTGCCAACAAGGCCGATAACATACCATAGACGAGGTATTCCGGCGTCCCTTGCAGGGCGAGTGGGTCAATGATGCCTTTACGGATAGTCGCGGTCACTTCGCCACCCGCTAGGTAGGCACCGGCAAACTCAAAGATCATAGCAATAACAATGGCTTGACGTAGGGTAATGGCACCGGAACCTACGGAGGTACCCATGGCATTGGCTACATCGTTGGCACCAACGCCCCAAGCCATAAAGACGCCAAAGATAATGGCTAAAATGAGCAGTATTTGCCCGTATTCATTTAATACATCCATCAGATTAGTCTCTTAAAAAGTTAGCGGGCGATGATGATTTGGATTTGCTCACCGGCACTTTGTGCACGGTCTGCTAGGAAACCAACGGCTTCAATTGTCTTGTACAAGAACATAGCGTCAATTGGTGGTAAATCAGCTTCGATAGCGTGTAGCTTAGAACGCAAAGCAACTTGACGCTTATCGTTCTTGTTTTCTGCTTTTTCTAGCTTGGTGATGCACTTGTTGATACGGCTGATTTCACGACCGCCAAAACCAGAACCAATTAGTTCGTCTAGTTCATCAATGACAGCTTTGGCTTCGTGCGCAACAGCTACAGCTGACTTCACATAAGCTTGCATGTCAGTAGCAATCTTCTTAGGCACTACTTGCTGGCGACCTAGGATTAAACCAGCTATATCTTTAGCCGTGTTACAGATTTTGTCCTGCTTGGATAGCAAGTGGATAAGGTCAGAACGGTTGATAGGCATGAACAAGCTTTTTGGTAGATGCAGACGGATGTCTTGCTTCTGGTCGTCTGCTGCAGACTCTAGTTCAGAAATCTGGTTGTAGATAGTTTCTACGTTTTCCCAGTCTTCTTTAGTTACTGCTACGAAGTATTCGTTTAATAGGTCTACACAATCAACTACCGTATGCATATGGGTTTGCAGTGGTTTAATAGGAGATTGTCCAAATAGATTCAGAATAGTACTGGAAGCCATGCGCTTTACCTTTGCTATTTAATAATCAATAGAATGTTATTAACTTACTTGGCGCGCATTATAGGGATGCTTTGTTAAGACAATATAAAGATTTGTCTTAATATTACAAAATTATGACAATTATTTAGGTTAGAAATTCGACTTAAGACGATTAGGCTAGTGGCAGTTTGACTTCGAAACAGGTGCCCCTGTCTATTTCACTGTCTACTTGAATTCGGCCTTGGTGGCTTTGTACGATATGTTTGACGATGGCTAGCCCTAAGCCAGTGCTACCTACTTCACGAGAGCGGGCCTTATCGACACGGTAGAAGCGTTCAAAAATACGTTCACGATCCACAGCAGCAATACCTAGACCGGTATCCTCAACAATTAAGCGTATTTCATTGTCTTGTTGTGCTAAACGAACATCAACCCTACCGCCTTCTGGCGTATATTTAATGGCATTGTCCACAAGGTTGGTAACTAGCTGAGCTAAGGCTTTATCATCGCCAAAAAGCTCTATAGATTGTTTATCTGCATGTAGCTTAAGGTTAATATTCTGCCTTTGAGCGACAGATTGTAAGTTAGTACACACTTTCTTTGTAATAACAGTTATGTCAACCTTAGTATCGTAAGCTTGGTCGTTGCTTTCAAGGCGTGACAGGGCTAGTAAGTCTGATACTAGATCCGATAAACGGATGGATTGGCTATGGATCTTACGCATAAAACGGCGCAATAGTTTAGGGTCCACATTGCTGTCTTCCAACAAGGTTTCAGCAAAACCACGAATGGCTGTAATGGGGGTTTTTAATTCGTGGGAGGCGTTGGCTACAAAGTCTGCGCGCATGCGATCGATACGTTGGATCTCAGTAATGTCTTGCAATACTAAAATGGCACCACCCTCGCGGGATTCTTTGAGCAAGGACACGTGCAATCTGTAGTGTCGGGCAAAGGCATAGCCACGCAGTTGTATTTGTTGCTGTACACCTACTTGCGAATCAGAACATTTTTGCCAAGCCTTGTGCAGTACTAAACTGTTTTCGATTTCTTCTAATGACTTACCTAAGGACTTATCGGCATTAGAGCGTAACATGCGCAAGGCTGCAACGTTGATGTGCTGTATGACACCTAGGTTGTCGACGGTTATCACCCCTTCATTCATGCTTTTGAGGATGGTTTCTAGCTGATTTCGCTCGCTAGCTAAGTTGTTAAAACGTTGGGCCGAGATATCCGCCATTTGGTTTAGGGAGCGTGCTAGATCACCTATTTCGTCACGGCGATGGCTAGGAATACGCATTTGATAGCGTCCCTGGGCAAAGTTGTTGGCAATCAAAGTCATTTGGCGTAGTGGCTGGGCAAAACCCATGGCTAACCAATAGCCCACAAACAAGGCAATAATAGCCGTTAAACTGGTAGCGATGATAATTACCCGACGTAGGTAGTTAATCTCTTCGGCAATGCTTTGGGTTGATAGAGCGGTGCGAATATATCCCAAGTGGTTGGTGGCACTGATGCTAGGTACTGCCACATACTGCATGGTGGTATTAAGGGTGGTGCTAAAACGTCGCGCTTGGCCAATGCCTTTATCGCGGGCTTGTTGTATTTCGGGACGCTGACTATGGTTGTCCATTTGTTGTGGATTAAACTGTGAGTCTGCTAGTACCAAGCCAGTGTTATCGATTAAGGTAATACGGGCATCAATGCTCTCACCAATGGTGGCAACTTGTTGCTGTAATTGTAGCAGGGGCAACTCATTCTGAAAGGCAAAGGTTTGCTGCAATATGTAAGCTTGGTGTTCTAGGTTAGTACGAATATCGCGCAAGCTAGCTTCTTCAATTTGTCTTTGTACCATTAAACCCAAGACGCTAATACTAAACAAAATAACCACGGCGAAGCCGGCATAGAGTTTAATAAATATGGGGGAATAGCCGCGCATAGCTTGTCCTTTTCCTTCTATCCTTCGCCGCAACGGTAGCCGACACCGCGTACCGTTTCGATGATGTTATGGTCATCGCCTAAGGCTTTGCGAATAGCACGTATATGGACGTCTACATTACGATCAACGACATCTGTTTGTTCGCCTAGGGCGGACTGAATTAATTGCTCGCGTGAGAAAGCACGCCCAGGTTGCTGCATCATGGCTTGCAGCAGCTTAAATTCAGTGGTGGTGAGCTTTATAACCTGGTTGTTGATCTTGCAGGTAAATAGATCTGGGTCTAAGCACACGTCTTTGATGCATAAGGCATTAGATTGTGGTTTGCGGCGTAGGGCAACTTTGATTCTTGCCATTAGCTCAGCTTGGCTAAAAGGTTTGGTGATGTAGTCATCCGCGCCACGCGTCAAACCTTTTACTATGTCATCTTCTTCGCTACGGGCTGAGAGCATAATAATGGGCACACCAGCTGTTTCGCTGTTGGCTTTTAGTTGCTGACATACTTGCATACCGTTCATGCTGGGTAACATGACATCCAGTAGCACTAGGTCAGGCATACAGTCTTGTACTAGGGCCAAACCCTGGGCACCATCACCTGCTAGGCTTACCTTATAACCAGCACGCTCTAAGTTGAAGGCAATAATTTCTTGAATATCTTCTTCGTCTTCAATACAAACAATGTGGTTTTGGGCGCTTTGCATAATAGTTTGTTTAATGCTCGTGGCTTGTAAGTGGCTGGGACAATGTTAGCAAGTGGGGCATGGCTTGGCTACTTGTCGACTAGTTGCTTGTTGTATTTGTCCTTAGTTGCCTTACTTGGTCTACTTGCCAATGCAAAAAGAACTAAAAATGTGACCGAGTAGGTCATCACTGGTAAATTGGCCGGTGATTTCACTCAGGCAATCCTGAGCTAAGCGTAGATCTTCGGCTAGTAGCTCGCCAGCGGCGCTATAAGCGAGTTGATCTGCCCCTTGCTGTAAGTGGTCTGCGGCACGCAGTAAAGCGTCTAGGTGGCGACGGCGGGCGCTAAAGCCGCCTTCTAGAGTGCTGTTGTAGCCAACACAGTCCTTTAGATATTCTTGCAAGGCATCCATACCCAAACCCTGTTTGGCGCTGATGTGGATAACGGGGATATCAGTATCGGTTGTGCAGCTTGCCTGCAGACCTACGGCTTCTGCTGTCAGGTCTACCTTGTTGCGCACTAGACTCAGGTGCTTGGGTAGGGCTTGATCAGGTATCAATGATTGCCAAAGCTGCTGCGGGCTGGTTTGCTCGCGGGCATCTTGTAACAAGAGTATTTGGTCAGCATCTTGAATGGCTTTGAGGGCGCGTTCAATACCAATTTGTTCTACTTGATCTGGGCTTTCACGCAAGCCTGCCGTATCAATGATATGCAGAGGTAAACCATCAATATGGATGGTTTCTTTAAGAATATCGCGGGTGGTACCAGCTATGTCTGTGACGATGGCACGATCTTGACCGGCCAAGGCATTGAGTAGGCTTGACTTACCTGCGTTAGGTGCACCGGCGATAACGATTTGCATACCTTCTTGTAGCAAACTACCTTGTTGCGCCACTTTTAGTACAGCTTGAAGTTGTGCGCTTGCGGAATCGACTAGCCCACTGACCTTACCATCGGCTAAGAAGTCGATTTCTTCTTCCGGAAAATCAATGGCGGCTTCGACAAATAAACGTAGATGAATAAGCTGTTCAACTAGGCTATCTACCTGCTGGCTAAACTCACCCTGCATGGAACGTATAGCGTTGCGAGCGGCTTGCTCGGAACTGGCATTGATCAGGTCGGCAATGGATTCGGCTTGGGCAAGGTCTAGCTTGTCATTGATAAAGGCGCGTTCGCTAAATTCACCGGGGCGCGCTATTTCTGCACCCAGTTGTGTCAGTTCCCGTAGCAGCATGTCCATGATGACTTGGCCACCATGACCTTGAAATTCAAATACGTCTTCGCCAGTAAAGGAATCAGGGCCAGGGAAATAGAGCGTTAGGCCGGCATCAATCTGCACACCTTGTTGATCCAAAATAGGTCCGTAGTGGGCATAGCGCGGTTGGCCCTTGTTACGGCTTAGTTGCTGACCAATGTTTAGGGATTGGGGGCCAGACAGACGAATAATGCCAACGCCACCGCTACCTGGAGGGGTGGTTTGTGCACAGATGGTGGTATTGGATATTTGCATAATTCGTACTATATCAAAAACAAAAAAGGGTTAGATGAATATCACCTAACCCTGTTTAGTGCTGTTTGCAGTCAGACTGAGCTTGACCCCAACATGGCTAGTGTTGCTTAGCCTGCATATCACGTTCAATACGCTTGGTGATAATGTATTGTTGAGTGATGGAGAGGATGTTGTTCACTACCCAGTACAATACTAGACCAGCAGGGAACCACAAGAAGAAGAAGGTAAATACAATCGGTAACATCTTCATGATCTTGGCTTGCATTGGGTCTGGAGGTGTTGGGTTTAGCAACTGCTGTACAAACATACTGGCACCCATAAGGATTGGCAGTACGTAAGTTGGGTCATTGACTGACAAGTCAGTAATCCACAGCATAAAGGGTGCGTGACGTAGCTCCACACTTTCCATCAACATCCAATACAGACCGATAAATACCGGCATCTGAATCAAGATGGGGAAACAACCGCTAAGTGGGTTGGCCTTCTCGCGCTTGTACAGTTCCATCATGCCTTGGGACATTTTTTGACGGTCGTCACCAAAACGTTCTTTAAGCTTGGCAATTTCAGGCGCTAGGGCACGCATCTTGGCCATGGAGCGGTAGGAAATTGCCGATGGATAGAAGAAGAAAGCCTTGACACATAGGGTTACCAATACGATGGCCCAACCCCAGTTACCTACCAAGGAAAACATGGTTTTTAGCAACCAGAATAATGGCTGGGCGATCCACCACAACCAACCGTAGTCAACTACTAGGTCTAGGTTAGGCGAAATAGCTTTCAAATCGTCTTGGATCTTAGGGCCCACGTAAAGTTCGGCGCTAGTTGTGCCTTGCTGACCAGGTTGCAATTGCAAGGCTGGGCTGACAAAACCGGCAATGTAGTTGCCATTGCTAACACGTGTGCTGTAGGTATGATCTTGCTCAGCATTGGGTACCCAAGCACTGACAAAGTAGTGTTGTAGCATGGCTACCCAGCCGCCACTAGCGGTGGCTTTTAGATTTTCATCGTCCATGTCATCAAAGTCATAGCGCTTGTATTTCTCATCGTTTAGAGAAAACGCAGGGCCCAGATAGGCAGACATACCCATGCTAGTGCTAGCTGTTGGGTCCGCTGAATTGTCACGCTTAAGCTGACCAAATAGGTTGGCTGACCAAGGCTGGTTAGACTGGTTGTTAACGCGGTAGGTCAAGTTGATTAGGTGGCTACCACGAGTAAAGGTATACACCTTGTCGATTTGGGCGCCATATTGATCCGTGAAGGAAAGTACAACGTCCATGCTGTCTTGGCCATCGGCCAAAGTAAAGCTATCTTGGCTTACGCTATATACTGGACGGCTAGTAGCATCAGTACCGTGGCTACCTACTAGGCCGCTTTGCGCAACGTAGGTACGGTTTTGATTTTGCTCCAGCAGAGTGAACTTGACATCAGGGTGATCCATTTCAGCCAAGTATTGGGCCAAGGATGCCTGAATAACGTCACCACCACGGGTATCAATAGTTACTTGCAAAGCGTCTGTGCTGATCTCTACCAGAGTAGCTCGTGTTTCGCCTGCGTTGGCAGTGTTAGTTGGGGTGATAACTTGGTTGCCAGTTTCAATGGCAAAGTCGGTGCTTACAGGTTGGTCCTGATAAGCCGATACACTGGTCACTTGAGTGGGTTCGATTGTGCCTGGGCCATAATCTTGATTCCACTGAATCATCATAATGTAAGAGATGACGGCCAGTGCGCCGATAAGAAGTATACGTTGGAAGTCCATAGGGAATTTCGTCTACATGTAGTAATTGGGCTAATTGAGCTGCTTTTTAATTCAACCGTGATTATAGGGGCTGAAAAACTGGTGGCAACCGTCGCTAGCTGCTTTGCGTCATTTTTTTCGCTAAACGACGCCATTGTTTACCAAAAAGCTTATGCAATGCAGGTTTTTCTAATTCACCAAGGCCTTTGCGCGCGAGCACAACTATATCCATCGGTGGATCTAAAGGTTGTTCCAGAGTACGAAATGATTCCCGCAAAATACGCTTAATGCGATTGCGATCAACGGCGTGTTTGACGTGTTTTTTGGCAATCACTAATCCCAAACGAGAGTGGGGAGATTGTGCAGGGCGGGCAAGAATCAACAGATGTTGATCAGAGACTTTGAAGGCAGCCTTATCAAAAACCCATCGATAATCCCCGGCAGTCAACAGGCGTCGTTGCCGGGAAAAGTCGAATTCGGTCATAGCTAGTAGCTCTTAGTTAAACAACTAGCGTAAAACAATGAGCTTAAGCGCTCAGACGCTTACGGCCTTTGGCACGACGAGCGTTAATTACCGCACGGCCGCCGGCAGTAGCCATACGGGCACGGAAACCGTGAGTGCGCTTGCGCTTCAGTACGCTGGGTTGAAACGTTCTTTTCATGATCGGTCTCGCTAAATATTAAGTTGCTGGCCAGAAATTATGGCGGTTAAAACTAGGCGCGCAATTATATGGAAATAAAAGACCCGTTGCAAGCCTGTGTTTGAATTTCTTTTTGTTTTGGCCGTTAATTAGGTGCTTATTATAGTATTTATTACTCATGTTTTGTTAGATCTATCTAATAGTGAGCAGTCAGTGCTATCTATATAGGTTATTAAAATAGCTATTTGAATCATCTTTAAGTCTATTATAGCTGTGGATAAGTGCCTGTGGATAATGTTAGAATTCATGGCTGTTTTGCGGTTAATTCCGCCCTTGTTTTGGTATTTAATGACTATGTCTTCATCCTATTGGCCCCAAATACTTGCTAGCTTGCAGTCTGAGATGCCGAGCCAACCCTTTAATACTTGGGTTAAGCCGTTGCAAGTGGACGAGCAAGAGCTGCACTTGCAGCTGTGGGCGCCAAATAAGTTTTTCAAAAATTGGGTTGAGGATAAGTATTTGTCGCGTGTGCAGGAATTGGCACGGGAACAATTTGGTTCAACCATGCGGGTGAGTTTGGGTATTAACCAAACGCAAAAAGCTAAACCTAGTTTTCTAGCCCCTAAGGGTTCAATAAGTACCACTACAGCCTTTCAGACATCTGCGCAAGCAAGCAGTGTTGCCGAGTTCGGTGTGTCTGCAACTGTACTGGAAGCGCCCAGCCCTATCTCCGGTGAAATCCTTGTAGCTGAACCAGAATCTATTATTGTTCCTGATAGAGTGGAGAGGCAAGTGCAGGTAGATGGTGGTTTACGCCATCAAAGCTATCTTAATAGAGGTTTTACCTTTAATAGCTTTGTACAGGGTAAGTCGAATCAGCTTGCCTTGGCTGCAGCTAAGCAGGTGGCAGAAAATCCGGGTAGCTCCTACAACCCGTTGTTTTTATATGGTGGCGTTGGCTTGGGTAAAACCCACTTGATGCATGCTGTCGGTGCGGCCTTATTGGAGCGCAACCCTCATGCCAAGGTAGTTTATCTACATTCTGAGCGTTTTGTGGCAGACATGGTAAAGGCTTTGCAGCTCAATGCTATCAACGATTTTAAGCGCTTTTATCGTTCTGTTGATGCTTTGCTAATTGACGATATACAGTTCTTTGCAGGCAAGGAGCGCTCGCAAGAAGAATTTTTCCATACCTTTAACGCCTTGTTAGAAAGCGGTCAGCAGATGATATTGACCTGTGATCGCTATCCTAAGGAAATTGAAGGCCTAGAAGAACGCTTGAAATCACGCTTTGGTTGGGGCTTGCCAGTAGCAGTAGAGCCGCCAGAATTAGAAACACGTGTGGCTATACTATTAAAGAAGGCGCAGGAAGCTGGCGTATATTTGCCTGAAAATGCAGCTTTCTTTCTAGCCAAGCGTATTCGTTCTAACGTGCGCGAGCTAGAAGGCGCTCTGAAGCGTGTTATTGCTAATGCTCACTTTACTGGTGAAGCCATTAGTGAAGCTTTTGTGCAAGAGTCGCTGAAGGATCTATTGGCCTTGCAAGACAAGCAGGTCAGTATCGACAATATTCAAAAAACCGTAGCTGGTTACTATAAGATTCGTGTGGCAGATATTTTATCCAAGCGCCGCACCCGCTCTGTAGCAAGGCCGCGACAGTTGGCTATGGCTCTGTCTAAAGAGCTCACCAACCACAGTTATCCAGAAATAGGCGATGCCTTTGGTGGTCGAGATCATACGACCGTCTTGCATGCCTGTAGAAAAGTAAAAGAATTACGCGATATGGATCGCGAAATACATGATGATTATGCTAATTTATACCGTACACTTACGGTATAAAAATCGGTTTAACCTTAACAGGAAAGTTGTATGAAATTTACTATCAGCCGCGAAGCCTTATTGAAACCACTAGTATTGGTGGCGGGTGTTGTTGAACGCCGTCAAACATTGCCTATCTTGGCCAATATTTTGTTGGTAGTAGAAGACAATCAGCTGAGCCTTACGGGTACTGACTTAGAGGTAGAGCTGGTTGGTCGCGCGTTGCTGAGCGAAGCCTCTGTGGCTGGCAGTATCACTGTACCGGCGCGTAAGTTACTGGATATTTGTAAGTCTTTGCCTGATCACGCCATAATCGAAATTAGCCAGCAAGACGACCATGTTTTTGTGCGTTCTGCACGTAGTAAGTTCAAGTTATCCACATTGCCAGCCAATGACTTCCCTAACGTGGAAGATAGTCCAGAATCTTTTGAATTTGAGTTGCCACAAACTAGCTTGCGTAGCTTGATTGATAAGACTGGTTTTGCCATGGCACAGCAAGATGTGCGTTACTACTTGAACGGTATGTTGTTTGAAATTAAAGCTAGTCAATTGCGTACTGTTGCCACTGACGGCCACCGTCTAGCGACTAGTGTGACACCTATTGCTTTGCCTGAGCAAGCCGGTCAACAGTTGATTGTGCCACGTAAAGGTGTGTTGGAATTAGCGCGTTTGATGACCGATGAAGAAGCCACAGTGAAGCTGGTTATTGGCGCTAGCCATGTGCGTGCATTTACCCAAGATTTTATCTTTACTTCTAAGTTGGTTGACGGCAAATTTCCGGATTATGACCGCGTTTTACCGAAAAATGGCGACAAAGTTGTGCTAATTGATCGTGTTGCAATGCGTGGTGTTTTGAGTCGTGCAGCCATTCTTTCTAACGAAAAGTACCGTGGTGTACGGGTGACTTTGAGTGATACCAACCTGCAGGTTGTTGCTAACAACCCAGAGCAGGAAGAAGCGGAAGAAAACCTGATGGTTGACTATCAGGGTGCGCAAATTGAAATTGGCTTTAACGTTGGCTATGTACTTGATGTATTGAGTGTTTTAGGTAGCGAAGAAGTTAAAATGACCCTTAGCGACGCGAACTCAAGTGCCCTTTTATCCGACGGTGATGAAGGTGATGCTCAGTACGTTATCATGCCAATGCGCTTGTAATTGACCAGCATAATGCTATCCATAGAAGGGCTTGATTATTCACTAATTAAGCCCTTTTTGCCCAACATATCCCCAAACTTATACACAGGGTGTGCTTGTGTCGATTAAGCACTTAACTGTGCAGGATCTGCGCAACCTTCAGCAAGTTGATATCGAGCCCGGTGCTGGTATCAATATTATTGCTGGGGCCAATGCCAGTGGCAAAACCAGTCTGCTTGAAGCTATCCATATGTTGGCTTTAGCACGGTCCTTTCGTAGTCATCGCTTAGCTTCTGTAGTTGCTGCCGGTGAGTCTGCTTGTCAGTTGTTTGCTCGTATTGAAACTCCCAACGGCGGTAGTGTGCCTTTAGGTATGTCTCGTCGTCTTGATGGTGAGCATCAAATCCGTCTCAATGGTGAGACTCTGCGTTCTACTTCTGAGCTGGCTATGCTCTTGCCGGTACAGGTAATTGCGCCTTCTAATAGTGGTTTATTGGAATCTAGCCCAGGCGTTAGAAGGCAGTTTTTAGACTGGGGCGTTTTTCATCATGATGAGCGCTTTTATGGCTTGTGGAAACAGGCCCAGAGGCTATTAAAACAAAGGAACAGCAGCCTTAAATGTGGTACAATGGAAGCTTCTGTAAGGGCTAGTTTTGACCCGGGCTTGGTGCAAATGGCAGAACAACTAGATGGGCTTAGAACGGCTTATTTGGAGGCCCTAGAGCCACTCTTCTTTGCTAGTCTTAAGAAGATGGTAGATATCCCAGATTTAAGCCTTGGTTATTACCGAGGTTGGAACAAAGATAAGTCTTTGGCTAGTGTGTTAGAAGAAACCCTAGAAAGAGACAAGCAGCTAGGTTATACCCAGCGTGGCCCGCAACGTGCTGATTTACGTTTTACAGTACAGGGGGCGAATGCGGCAGAGCGTTTATCAAGAGGTCAGCAAAAGCTGGTCACTATTGCTTTGCGTTTGGCTCAAGGCGAGTTATTGGGTTTGGCAGGACAACGCCGCTGTTTGTTCTTGGTAGACGATTTGGCAGCTGAGCTAGATCAACAGCATTTAGGCCAGGTGTGTGAACAACTGGTAGCGATGCAGTCACAAGTGTTTGTGACCACAGTAAATAGCGATGAACTGGCTGATGTTTGGCCAGCGAATACACCCCTAACGCAATTCACATTGCAGCAGGGTAAAGTCACTGCGCAAAACCCTGACTAGTTAACAGTTTGGGGTTATGCGGTAAAAATTTATTATAGAAGCCCATAGAAGGGTTTCTTCACTTGGTAGTTGGAGCGATATTGATGAGCGAAGAAAATACTTATGACTCGTCCAGTATAAAAGTCCTGAAAGGGTTGGATGCGGTACGCAAACGCCCCGGTATGTACATTGGTGATACGGACGACGGTACTGGCTTGCACCATATGGTATTTGAGATTGTGGATAACGGTATTGACGAAGCCCTTGCTGGCCACTGTAGTCAAATCCAAGTCATTATCCATTCTGATGATTCCGTTACAGTTACTGATGATGGTCGTGGTATTCCTACCGACATTCACCCAGAAGAGGGTGTGTCTGCAGCTGAAGTAATCATGACCGTATTGCACGCTGGTGGTAAGTTTGATGACAATACTTACAAAGTTTCCGGTGGTTTGCACGGCGTTGGTGTGAGTGTGGTAAACGCACTTTCCAAAGAATTAAAGATGACTATCCGTCGCGATGGCAAAGTACATGAGCAGATCTATCACCATGGTGTACCACAAGCGCCATTGGGGGTTGTTGGTACCACTGATGGTACGGGTACCGATATCACCTTTACGGCATCCGAAGGTACGTTTAGTAATATCCTGTTTCAATACGATATTTTGGCCAAGCGTTTGCGCGAGTTGTCTTTCCTAAACTCTGGCGTGGCCATCTTGCTAAGAGATGAGCGTAACGGTCGTGAAGACTTGTTTAGCTACGAAGGTGGTGTGTCAGCCTTTGTTGAATATCTAAACACCAATAAGCAACCGCTGAATAAGTGCATGCACTTTAATACTCTGCATGCTGATGGTGTGGGTGTTGAGGTGGCTTTACAATGGAATGACTCCTTCCAAGAAAGTATTCACTGCTTTACTAACAATATTCCTCAGCGCGATGGTGGTACTCACTTATCTGGTTTTCGTGCTGCCTTAACACGTACGCTAAACAACTATATTGATGCTGAGTCGGCCCATAAAAAGGCCAAGGTTTCAACTTCTGGCGATGACGCTCGTGAAGGCCTAACCGCAGTTATTTCTGTTAAAGTGCCTGATCCTAAGTTCTCTTCCCAGACCAAAGACAAGCTGGTTTCTTCTGAAGTAAAGTTGGCAGTAGAGCAGGAGATGGGTAAGTTTCTTACTGAGTTCTTGCAAGAAAACCCACAGGATGCCAAGTC
>Ga0055584_100004384_pt1 | contig 13885 bp, 11 predicted proteins | sample OSDHelmetaG_FD_58716 | JGI IMG/M metagenome (GOLD analysis project Ga0055584, IMG submission 58716) | Pelagic marine sediment microbial communities from the LTER site Helgoland, North Sea, for post-phytoplankton bloom and carbon turnover... | ecosystem: Environmental > Aquatic > Marine >... | reverse complement strand
CCATTGATAAGATGCGTTCTACTTCACCCCCAAAATCCGCATGGCCTGGGGTATCGACGATATTGATATGGTAATCCTGCCAGTTCAACGCCGTGTTCTTCGCCAAGATGGTGATGCCGCGTTCTTTTTCGAGGTCATTAGAATCCATCACCCGTTCAACATCGGGGCCACGATTCGCCAGCGTGCCTGACTGTTGTAGGAGCTTATCGACCAAGGTGGTTTTGCCATGATCAACGTGCGCGATGATGGCGATATTGCGGATTTTTTCTAGCATGTGGCGCGTCCCAGCGTCAAAAGGGCGCGCATTCTATCACTTGTCTAGCAAAACCGCACAATCATTTTTTGTTTGCGGCTTGAGTAATGTCGCTGATGGATTGCTCTCGTTCAAAGGCGATAGTAAAAGCAGGATCTTGTTTTTGTTGGTCAATAGCTTCTTGTAAGCTGGAACCAATATATTCATTGGCCATTTCTTAGTAGCTCGTTCTTATGCACAGACGTACCATAGTATCTCCATTAGGGTGTGTTGTCACTATTTGGTCAGCTTCCCAATCAATTCGTAAGCACATTGAATCCTAAGCGCGGGCTCTTCCTGCTCGGCAAACCACTGCACTTTGTTTTGACCATTGAGTTTGTACTGTTTTGGGTGGAGCTGGATCAATTTGATGATGGCCATAGGATCAATCGGGGGCGTGTCAACAAAGGTGACGGTGCCACCAGCTTTGTGGCCTTTGATGGCGATGATACCCAGTGCGTCAGCTTGCAGGCGCAGTTCGGTAATAGCAAATAAATGCTTGGTGGTGTCGGGTAACAAACCAAAGCGGTCGATCATTTCAACTTGCAGGGCATCGAGGGCTTCTTGTGTGTTGCAGTTGGCGATGCGTTTGTAGAATTGCAGTCGCATGGGTACATCCCCGAGATAGGTCTCGGGAATGATGGTGCTGATGCCAAGATCGATTTCACATCCCTGTGGGCGCAAGTCTTTGTTGAGATCTAGGGTTTTGCCCGATTTCATCGCAGCAACGGTTTTATCGAGTAATTCCATATACAACCCAAAACCAATGGTTTGCATATTGCCGCTTTGTTCTTCGCCGAGTAATTCCCCAGCACCACGAATTTCCAGGTCATGACTGGCGAGCATAAAGCCGGCGCCGAGTTGATCCGCTTCTTGAATGGCGGTCAGGCGTTTTTGGGCATCGCTGGACAGCGCAGACCAGGGCGGTGTGAGTAAGTACGCATAGGCTTGATGGTGTGAACGCCCGACACGACCCCGCAGTTGGTGTAGTTGCGCAAGGCCAAATTTATCAGCACGGTCAATAATCATAGTATTGGCATTGGGCAAATCGATGCCGGTTTCAATAATGGTGGTACAGACCAACACCTGAAAGCGGTTATGATAAAAATCGGCCATGACTTTTTCTAATTCGCGCTCACGCATTTGCCCGTGGCCGACAATGAAATTGACATTGGGCAACCATTCTTGCAGCTTCTCTGCGGTTTGCTGAATGGTCTCGACGCTATTATGCAAGTAGTAGACTTGTCCCCCACGGGCGATCTCACGGCTGATGGCTTCAGTAATCAGGTCTTTATTGTGTTCACGCACAAACAATTGCACCGCACGGCGTTTGGCGGGTGGTGTGGCGATAATGGATAGATCACGGATATGTGACAGCGATAAATTTAGTGTGCGCGGGATCGGCGTCGCGGTCATGGCTAGGATATCAACCTCACTGCGCAAGGATTTAATTTGGTCTTTGTGGCGTACCCCAAAGCGGTGTTCTTCATCGATGATCAATAAGCCTAAGTCTTTAAACTTTACCTGCTTGCCAAGCAGTGCATGGGTGCCGATAACAATATCGATTTGGCCGGTGGCCATTTGGGCCAAGGTTTCTTTTTGTTGTTTGGCAGTGCGGAAGCGCGACAGCAATTCAACATTCACTGCCCAGTTGGCAAAGCGGTCTTGAAAGTTTTCATGGTGTTGTTGCGCGAGCAACGTGGTGGGAACCAAGATAGCGACCTGCTTGCCATTTTGTACTGCCACAAACGCGGCACGCATGGCGACTTCAGTTTTACCAAAGCCAACATCTCCACACAGCAGGCGGTCCATGGGTTGGGCCTTGCGCATGTCTTCTAATACTGCGTCAATGGCAGCTTGTTGGTCGGGGGTTTCTTCAAACGGGAAGCCCTCACAAAATTGCGCATAATCGGTTTTGGGGCAGCGATATTCCAAGCCAACTTTGGCCTCACGGCGGGCGTAAATATCGAGAAGTTCCGCCGCGACATCACGAATGCGTTTGGCGGCTTTTTCTTTGGCTTTGTCCCACTGATCGGACCCCAAGCGACTTAACGGTGCGTGTTCCAGATCGGTGCCGCTGTATTGACTGATCAAATGCAAGCTGTGGATAGGGACATAGAGTTTGTCATCTTTGGCGTAATGCAAGGTCAGGTATTCGTTTTCTTGGCCATTGAGGCTGAGCGTGGTCAGGCCCATATAGCGGCCGACACCATGTTCGATATGTACTACTGCTGCACCTTCGTGCAATTCGGTTAAGTCGCGAATGGCAATTTGTTGCTGGTCATTTTGTAAGGTCGAGGTCTTGCGGCGTTGTTGCGGAATACGATGGGGGTAGAGTTGGTTTTCATGGATCAACACCCAAGGCAAATCCTCACGCGCAAAGCTATCTGGGAAGTCGCCAGCAATCAGTCCGTATTGCACGTCGCTCTTCAGCCAGTCGTGCCAAGTTTCTAGGGTTTGCGTAGGCAGTTGCATCGCCACCAAATGTTTGTGCAAGGCCTCACGGCGACCTAGGGACTCGGCGGCAAACAACACACGTTTTGAGGTGTCTTTTAAAAAGTGGGTCAGATGCTTGTAAGGATCGGCGGCTTTGCTGTTAATCGCCAGTTCGGGCAGATCAGCATAAGGGCGATTGTGTTTAGTCGGCCCGGTTTTGCGAAGCGCATCGGGTTGCAGTTTGATTTGCTGGAAGGCTTTGCTGCGATGCAGTAAGGTATCCGGTGCGGTAAATATCTGCGTTGGTGGTAAACATGGATGCTCGCGGTCATGACGGTAAAATTGATAGCGTTGCTCGACGCTTTGCCAAAAGGTTGTCGCGCTATCGACCATGCCATCCAGATGCACAACGTGGGCGTTGTCAGGCAGGTAGTCAAATAAGGTTGCTGTCTGCTCAAAAAATAAGGGCAGGTAACTTTCGATGCCAGCAACGTTTTGTTGTTTGGCAATGCTATTGATAATCGGCGTGTCCCAGGTGTTTTCTGGGAAGGTTTCCTGCCAACGCTCGACAAAGCGCTCACAGGCGCTTTCGGTGAACGGATATTCATGTGCCGGCAATAAGTGAATTTGTTCTGTTTTTCCTTCAGAGCGTTGTGTTTCTGGGTCAAAGAAGCGAATGGTTTCAATCTCATCGTCAAATAAATCAATCCGAAACGGCTGTTTGGCCCCCATGGGGAAGATGTCCATCAAGCTGCCACGTACGGTAAACTCACCCCGGGTCAGAACTTGTTGCACGCATTGATAGCCCACTTGCTCGAGCCGACGGCGTTCTTGGTCAATAATGAATTGGTCACCACAACCATACAAAAAGGTTTGGCCATCGATAAACGCTTGTGGTGGTAGCGGTTGCATTAATGATTGCACCGCCGCAATCACTACGCCACTTTGTTGGCGAGGCAACCGATACAAGCAGGTTAAGCGTTCAGAGATAATGTCTTGATGTGGGGAAAAACGATCGTAAGGCAGAATTTCCCAATCTGGAAAGTGCTGACAGGACGTGTCTTTATCCAAAAACACCGGGCATTGCTGTGCCAATAATTGCGCCTGTTGCATGGAGTTGACCATCACCAAGACCGGGCCGTTTGCTTGTCGGGCATAGTCAGCGATTTCAAAGGCTAATGCAGCAGCGGGGAGGTTACCAATAAACGTCGTCGGCATGGGGTGAGTCATCGAAAAAATAGCTCGCGATTATACAAAGACTCTTGTCCAACGCCCAATTGTATTTATTCTTCGATTTGAGATTGATTCCAGCGTGCGCTAGTTCTATGCTTGCGGTGCCGTATAATTTATAAAAAAGGAAATATTATGATAGATATAATGCCTTGTCCTTGGTAGGGCAAAATTGAGGTGCTATCACATTGGTAGTTTTTGTGTCTAGAGGAGGTTAATTGTGACAGATATTCCTTTGATTTCATTATCTTCGGAACGCATGAATGAGGATCCTGTTCATTATTTACTTGAACAAAGATCAGTACATGGTGACATTTTTTACTTAAAGCAGGGACCTATTTTTTGCCGTGATGATGGTTGTGTGGGCTCTGTTGCTGTTTTGTCAGTGACAGGTGCACGTTTCATCCTTGAAAATTACGGCATTTTTAAGAAACCTGATTCTGCTATTATTCTTTCCTCTGGGCACACCCATGTCGGCCACAAATTATTTAACCCGTTGATGACGATTGCTGCCGATCAACACCGGCAGATTAAGCAATATTACAGTCAAATCATAAAAAGCCATCAAGCACTCTTTGAGCAGCATATCAACATCGCAACTAAGCAGTATCTTTCAAGTCTTGATAGCTTAACAACCCACAATGTTCACACGGTTTTAGAAGACATTAACTGTTTGTGTGCGTCGCTTATATTATTTGGCAATGATTCAGAAGAGAATATGTCAGTGGTTCGTTTGATGCTGCGTTTATTCAAAGCAAGAGATAAAAAAAGTGCCACACTGGAAGAAAGAGCGGCTAATCAAGTGCTAATTGATCATATTTCATTTGAGTTATATGAAAAGCTTATTAATAAGATTCATCGCTTATCACCTGGTGAATATGAAAAGACGTTATTGCATGACTTGGTATTTAACCCACACTCTTTGGAAAGGAGTGCATTGCATAAAGATGTCGTTGTCGGTTTTATTGTTCACAGCTGCTTTGCCTTAATCCAAGAAACCATCGCTGCTACAGTAAACGTAATAGTGTTGATGTGTCTTCACCCTCAATATTTTCAGCAATTATCCAATCAAACTGGTGTGCAAATGTTGAGTCAAATTGACAATATTATCCATGAATCCATGCGTCTTTTGCCACCAAATGCGATGTTAACGAGATACAACACGCAAGCTGTTGACATTGATGGTCATGTTTTCCCTAAGCATACAGAGTTTTTATTATGTCCCTTGGTCATGTATCGAATAAACAGGTGTAAACCTCATTCGTTTTATCCAGAACGCTGGGATACAGAAGAAGAAAAACGCCGTTTTCATTTTCCCTTTGGGTGGGGGCGGACTATGTGCCCCGCGAAACAGCTTGGGGTAAACCAAACCAAAACTATTTTGCATGAAATGTTATCTAGATTTCGTTTTTATATGCCTACTGGCGCAGAGATTACCTGGGCTATTCGGGGATCAGTTATTTTAAACACCGATGTCACCATGGTGCTTTCTGAGAGCGGCATTCCTGATGTCACATCAGATTTTGTCTATAGCGACAGTGCTTCCACACTCCATCATTTGGTTAACGTAACTTAATCGACAGTTTTGTCTGCCTGACAGCTTTAAAAAAAATAGCTCGAAATTATACATGAGGAGGCAAGCTGCCAGAGCTTTGTCAGCGAATTGCTGAATTACCCTAACAACTCAATCATGTATCCATCCGGATCTTTGACAAATGCCAAAATAATGGTGCCATGTTTCATGGGGCCAGCAGGACGGACCACTTCGCCACCCGCGGCACTAATGCGTTCACACGCAGCGTAGACATCATCGACTTTAATGGCGATGTGCCCATAAGCATTGCCTAGATCATAGGACGTGGTTTCCCAATTGTGGGTCAGTTCAATCACGGTGTTGTCGGACTCTTCACCAAACCCAACAAAAGCCAACGTGAATTTGCCTTCTGGGTAATCATTGCGTCTTAATAAACGCATGCCGAGTACTTCGGTATAGAAATGAATGGACTTGTCTAAATCAACAACGCGTAACATGGTGTGGAGAATGCGCATAAATGCCTTCCTTGTTTATAGGGTTAATGTTGTAAAAGTTTAATTCGCTGTGCGGCTTTGCCTTTGACTTGCAAGATCTCCATTTTTTGCCCGCTGATCCATACGCAGGTCTTGGCAGTCGGCATGGTTTGCAAATGCTCGACAATCAAGCCACTGAGCGTCTTAGCGCTGTCAGTTGGCAGATGTAGCCCTAGGTCTCTATTGATATCTCGCACCGTCATTTCACCTTCAACGATGTAAGAGCCATCGGCATGTTTACGGGTTTGTTCGTTGGCGCTGGGTTGTTCCACGCTGGTGAATTCACCGACGATTTCTTCGAGTACATCTTCTACCGTGGCAAGACCTTGTAGTTCGCCATATTCATCCACGACCAATGCCATTTCTTGCGCGTTCTGTTGGAACTCGACCAGTTGCTTTTGCAGTGAGGTACTCTCCGGCACAAAATATGCGGGACGGATATAGCGTTCAAACGCTTGTTTGTTTAGGGTTTTGGCATCGAGTAACTGCACCAATTCTTTTAAATGTACGATACCGACAATGTTGTCGATGGTATCGCAATAAACGGGGATGTGTGAGTACGAACTGTGTTGTAAGCGCTTCAGTAGCGTTGGCCAGGTGAGGGTAAGGTTCAGGCCGACGATTTTTTGTTTAGGCACCATAACATCTTCTATTGTGGTGCGTTCCAAGTCTAAGACGCTCAACAACATATGCCGGCGGCGTTGGGCAATGTCACTGGTGGCTTCGCTGACCACACTGCGCAATTCTTCTTTGCTGAGGGTATCCAGTTTTTTGCTGGCGACTTTGACACCCAGTAGGCCCAATAACGAATTGGCAATAACATTTAATAACCACACCAGTGGGTAAAGCGCTTTTTTGCATAGATTCAATCCGGGGACGACTTTGAAAGCAAAGCCTTCTGGGTGCACGGCTGCAACCGTCTTTGGCATGATTTCTGCGCCTAATAAAATCACCAGCGTTAAGATGATCGTTGCAATCGCAACACCCAAGTCACCAAAATAATGTTGCGCCAAAATGGTGGCTAATGCGGAAGCAACGATATTGGCAAAGGTATTGCCAATCAAGATCACCCCCAATAAGCGGTCTGGACGTTTGAGTAAAGCTTGGGCTTGTTTCGCGCGTTTATGATTTTGCTTGGCGAGATGGCGTAAACGATACCGGTTAAGCGACATCATGCTGGTTTCTGAACCTGAAAAAAAAGCAGAAACCGCGATTAATAGGATTAGGGCGATGAGTAAAATTATGTCCATAGTGTGTATTTGGAATTTGGTCTGTATCGCGTCATCCTGACCTGGATTCAGGGTCTTGTCAAAATCATTTATAGATACTGGATCGCAGCCCAGGTATGATCGCTTTTTTTTGAGAAAATGGCCCATGTCAAAAAAAGACCACAACCTGATTTGGATTGACCTGGAAATGACAGGCTTGGATCCCGACACCCACCGCATTATTGAAATCGCTACCATTGTCACCGATAGCGAATTAAATGTTTTAGAAGAAGGCCCGGTTTTGGCCATCCACCAGCCTGAAGAGGTGATGGCTGGCATGAATAAATGGTGTGTAAAACAGCATAACGCTTCTGGTTTAGTAAAGCGTGTGCAGGAAAGCGATGTCAGCGAACGAGAAGCCGAAAAAGCCACACTCAAATTCCTCTTCAAGCATGCGAAAAAAGGGGCCTCCCCGATGTGTGGCAACAGCGTGCATCAAGACCGCCGTTTCTTACGCAAATACATGCCAGAGTTAGAAGCATTTTTTCATTACCGTTTGCTGGATGTCAGTACCCTAAAAGAACTTGCCAAACGCTGGTCACCTAAAGTCTATGACGCCTTTGATAAAGAAGGTTCACATTTAGCCTTGGATGACATCAAAGAATCAATTGATGAGCTGAAGCACTATCGCAAGTATTTTATTAACGAAAAATTATTAGAAGATTTGTAGCATTGAAGCGAGTGTCATTAACAATGTTATAAGTGTCATCCTGAGCTCGACTCAGGATCTAATGAAATTCAGCTAATAAGATCCCGGCTCTTAGGCCGGGATGACACAATTCTATGGCTGGGATAACAAGATTAAAAGTCCCCAAACTGAGCCTGCAACACACTCAACATCGCAATAGGTGCAGTTTCCGTGCGTAAAATTCTCGGCCCCAGGGCAATGGTCTGAAACCCCTGTGCCTGTGCTTGCGTGACTTCGCCCTCGCTAAAGCCCCCCTCAGGCCCAACAGCACAGGCAATGCCATTTACCGCTGATAAGGTCGGCAAAGCATTGTTCTCACCTGGGTGTAACAGTAATTTCTGTTCAGCATCAACCTGCTCGGTCCATTGCGCAAAAGACATCATTGGGTGTACCGTTGGGACAATGCTACGTTCACTTTGTTCACAGGCACTGATGGCAACCTGTTGCCAGTGGTGTTGTTTTTGCGTCAAGCGATCACCACTGAGTTTGACATTGCCAAACTCACAAAGAATCGGTGTGATTGCCGCAACCCCAAGCTCCACACTTTTTTGGATCACCCAATCCATTTTTTCACCGCGGCATAGTCCTTGGCCAAGATGGATGCTGAGCGGCGATTCATTATGAATTGTCGTTTGGTTGTGTAGGGTGACCTCAACGGTTTTTCTACTGCATGCTGTGATTGCCCCGTGAAAATCACAACCACTACCATCAAACAGAATGACGTCATCATTTGCCTTCAGCCGCAATACCGTACGCATATAGTGCGCGAGCTTATCTGGCATGACCAATTCTTTAAGTTGGCCAATAGGGGTGGGAAAGTAAAAACGAGAAACGCGCATTAGGGATTGTCGTCTTCAGGAGGCAGTTTGGGCTGGATCGAAGACAGCATCAAATTTTGTAAGACATGATCAATGGCATCGGCTTTGTTGAGGGTGTAAAAATGCAGGCCAGGGGCACCGTTATTCAGTAAAGTCTCACATTGTAAGGTAATCACTTGCTCACCAAATTCACGCAGACTGACCCTATCGTCTTTGCTGTCATAGTACGCCAAGCGCTCGCGGATCCAACGGGGGATCTCTGCTTTGCACATGTCGGAAAAACGCGCCAATTGCTTATAATTGGTAATCGGCATAATGCCAGGAACAATAGGAGTCTCCACGCCATTCTCTCGACATGAATCCACAAAATAAAAATAGGCATCGGGATTGTAAAAATATTGAGTAATGGCCTGATTGGCGCCAGCTTTACACTTGTGCATAAAGTGACTGAGATCATCTAGCGGACTGTTGGCTTGTGGGTGGTATTCTGGGTAGCCAGCAACGGACAAATGGAAATGATCGCCCGCTTGTTCACGAATAAATTCAACTAACTCATTGGCGTAAGCAAATTCACCGTAATCCACCATGCCAGAAGGGATATCTCCTCGTAGCGCAACCAAACGATTAATGCCGGCCTCTTGATAGGTTTTGAGCATATCCAAAATCCGCACTTTGGTAGAGCCAATGCAGGAAATATGGGGCGCAGTGGGGATGTTGGTCGCTTCCATTACGGCTTTGACTGTATCGAGTGTGCGCTGTTGCGTAGAACCACCGGCACCAAAGGTCACTGAAAAAAACTCTGGCCCGTAACCGGCTAACTGTTTGGCGGTATCCAGCAGTTTTGTCAAGCCTGCATCATCTTTAGGCGGGAAAAACTCGAAACTTAGTTTGGCAAATTGTTCGGACATCGTGAGATCTGATTAGAAAAAAAGGCGAGTATAGGCGGGATGACATCTATCGGCTAGTCAACATTGATTGCCCATCTGTGATAGGCAATATACACACACAAAAGCGACGAAGCTTACAGCAACGCCAACAACATTAGCCGTTAATTGAAAAGGTTCATGCAGCCCTAATGACCAGATCAGGGTGGCAATCAAACCCAAGCCACCACTGACATAAAAATGTTTGGGGGTGATCTTTAACCCAAACATGGCCGCCAGCAAAGGCACCAGAATAATTGGCGCCCATAAGTTATAAGCATAAATTAAGATATCTAGAATATTGCTAATGGCTAAAGCAAAAACCACTGCGCCAATCCCCACCACGATGGAGGCAAGTCGGGCTAAACGTAATAGGGTTTGTGCTGAAATCTCACGTTTTTTACAGAAGGGCATAGCAATATCAGACGTAAAAGCAATAGCTGCTGCATTTAGGAACCCCGCTGCTGAAGACATAATGACAGCCAGCAGGCTAGCAATCACTATCCCTTTGATTCCGATGGGTACAGCGTGTTGAATCACATACGGAATCGCAAGGTTCGGGTCCAAATGGGGATGCATCACTAAGGCCACTAAGCCAATCGCGCCAGCAATAATAAAAATGGGCATCGAAATAATCCCCGCCCAAAAAGTAGCACGTTGCGTTTGTTTGGTAGATTTGGCCATAAACAGTCGTTGCATATAGGGCGGGACAAGAATCTCACCAAAGATGAAAGTCAGTACCAGACCACCTAATACCCATACATTATGTAAATGCAAAAAGGGATTGATCTTGCTGGCGGGGAGCGTGTTCTCAATGACGTGCCAACCACCAATATGATGCAGGCCAACAAAAAACGTCAGGGGGATACCGATCAGCAGCACTAAAAATTGCAACATGTCGGTATAGACAATACTGCGCATGCCGCCCGCTGCTGCGTAGGCAATCATGACACCAAAGCCGATCAAGATGCCAAGCAATGGCCCCATATGAAAAAAGGTCGTAAACAACGCACCGATGGCACTGACTTGTGCACCAAGGATCCCCATACAAATCAACACGGAAAATACGCCGGTAATCATTTTAATGGTTAGGCCATAGTGTTTGCCCATAATGTCACCCACTGAATGACAGTCAGTGTATTGATGCATTTTTGGCGCAATCAGCCAGGCAACAAGGATTTCTTTCAGGCTAAACCCCAGCAGACCAAAGGCATAAATCATGCCGATGGAATAGACCTTAGCCGCATTGCCCATGGTATAGCCACCGCCAATAAAAGAAGCAGACAAGGTGGCACAAATGGCAAAGCTACCAAAAGATCGTTGCCAAACGGAGTATTCACTAAAGGTGCGGATTTTTTTGCTGCCGTAAAAACCAATCAGTAAGTTAGCAACTAAAAACAAAATGATAATGGCACTATCTATCATACTGATGCTTGCATTCAAAAAGCCTATTGTGCCTACTTTGAAGATGATGTCATATGGGTATTCTCTGTTATTAGCATAAATGCCTCAGCATGCTACCAGTTTGGTATACTGCCGTTCTTTTCTAGGTAGCAAGCAATTTATGGCCAAAGCAACCACCCAATATGTCTGCAATATCTGCGGCGCTGATTTTCCCAAATGGGCAGGGCAGTGTACTGACTGTGGTGCTTGGAATAGTCTGGTGGAATTTAAGATGTCCACTGCCAAAAGCAGCAAAGGCTATGCCGGTATAAAAGACACTAAGATTCAAGCTATTGCGGATATTGACTGCACGGAAGTGCCGCGGGTTGCCACTGACATGGGCGAATTCAACCGTGTGTTGGGTGGTGGGTTAGTGCCGGGGTCAATTTCATTAATTGGTGGCGATCCAGGGATTGGGAAATCTTCCATCTTGTTGCAAGTGTTATGTGAGCTGAGTCAAAAGGTTCCGGCCCTCTATGTCACTGGAGAAGAGTCGCCGGAACAAGTAGCCTTGCGCGCGCAGCGTATGGGCTTGCCGGTGGAAAAATTGCAGTTATTAGCAGAAACCGATGTCAGTCATATCTGTCGTTTGGCAGAGCAGGCCCGCCCGAAGGTAATGGTGATTGACTCCATTCAAACTATGCAAGTGCCGGAAATTGGTTCTGCGCCCGGTGGCGTGGCGCAGGTTCGCGAAAGCGCGGCAGCGTTAACCCGCTTTGCCAAACAAACGGGCACCACAGTGTTGCTGGTGGGGCATGTTACCAAATCTGGTGAGGTTGCTGGCCCGCGTGTTTTAGAACACATTGTCGATGCAGTGATTTATTTGGAAGGCCAAAATGACAGTCGCTTTCGGGTGATGCGCGCGGTGAAAAACCGCTTTGGTGCCATCAATGAATTAGGTGTTTTCGCCATGACCGATAAAGGCATGAAAGAAGTCGCCAATCCTTCTGCCATTTTCTTGTCGCGCGAAATTGAGGATTCTTCGGGTAGCGCGGTGATGGTCACCTGGGAAGGCAGCCGGCCTTTGCTAGTGGAATTGCAAGCTTTAGTGGATCACTCACATGCGCCAAATCCCCGGCGGGTCTGTGTCGGTTTAGAACAAAACCGATTGGCCATGTTGTTAGCGGTGTTGCACCGTCATGGTGGCGTGCCGACCTATGACCAAGATGTGTTTGTCAATGTGGTGGGTGGCATGAAGGTCACCGAAACCGCTTCGGATTTGGCGGTGCTTGCTGCCGTGGTATCCAGTTTAAAAGACAAAGTGATTCCGCCGGATACCGTGCTGTTTGGCGAAATTGGTTTGGCTGGAGAAATCCGCCCGGTACAAAGCGGCCAAGAGCGCATTAAAGAAGCGGCAAAGCATGGCTTTAAACGTATTATCGCGCCCAGCAAGAATTTGCCCAAAACCGTACTTAAAGGCGTGGAATTGGTTGGTGTTAACCGCTTAAGTCAGGCGTTGCAGCACGTCTAATAATATTGCAGGTGACGGCGCTTTTTCTATTGCTACCTCATCAACCGCTGGCCGCGCGGCATGTTCGGTATAGGCAATAAAATGCTGCGCCAAACCGCAAGCAAAAATTTCATAATCCGACATGCCATCGCCGATCATAATAACAGGGTGCTGTTGCCATTGGGCGGTAATCTGTTCTGCGCCACGTTTTTTCGAATGGCTAAAGGGTTCGTCTTGGTTAATGCCGGCAAAGTGACCGTGTGTATCCCAATGCAGTTGGGCGGCATGCACGTGATCTGCTGGAATATGCAAGTAATCAGCAAAAGGTAAAATGACCTCTTTAATACCGCCGCTGATGATCCAAATATCATGCTGAGCGTGCAGTGACTGGATACACTCAGCCATCCCTTCAGTGAGCCAATATTCTGGGTCTTGGCAGAATTCGCGCATATCTTGTTGAGTGGGGGCAGCAATGTGTAGTCTTTTCTCCAAGGCTTCGGCAAAAGGCATCTCACCATTCATCGCCCGGTTGGTTAGATCCTCAATGGTCTGCATTTTGTCAGGTTGGCCATGTAAGTGTTTTGCTAACAAGACTTCTAAACTTTCACACCGAACCAGGGTGGAATCAAAATCAAATAATAAGGTTGCCATGGGGATTTTGCCTGTAGGTTTATATCAATCACACAAAATAGAACGATTATTTTTGTTGAGTTCAAGGCGTTTTTTGAGGGAGCAACGGAACGTATGAGTAATACTTGAGTAGCGCAGTGAAAAAAACAACGCTGAAATCAACAAAAAGAAGAAGTTATATTTCACCAAAAAAGTGTTGGTCGATCAGATCACATAAACAATGAATCACCACAATATGACATTCTTGCACATACGCCGTGCGGGTTGCAGGCGCGCGTACTTCCACATCGCCGGTTTGTAACATTTTTGCCATCTGGCCGCCCGATTTGCCGGTAAGTGCCACTACTTTCATGCCGCGGCTATAGGCGGCTTCCATAGCTTTGGCAACATTGCTGGAATTACCGCTGGTAGAAATGGCCAACAAGACATCGCCTTCTTGCCCGAGGCCTTTGACTTGCTTAGAAAAGATTTCCTCAAAACTATAGTCATTGCCAATGGCAGTTAATGCCGACGTGTCGGTGGTTAAGGCAATAGCAGGGAACTCAGGGCGTTCTAATTCAAAACGACCCAATAACTCCGCAGAGAAATGCTGGGCATCGGCCGCCGATCCACCATTGCCACAGCTCATGATTTTGTTGCC
>Ga0055584_100004383_pt1 | contig 13886 bp, 11 predicted proteins | sample OSDHelmetaG_FD_58716 | JGI IMG/M metagenome (GOLD analysis project Ga0055584, IMG submission 58716) | Pelagic marine sediment microbial communities from the LTER site Helgoland, North Sea, for post-phytoplankton bloom and carbon turnover... | ecosystem: Environmental > Aquatic > Marine >... | reverse complement strand
ATTCCCTTAGAAGATGTAATCGCCGTTGGGCGCGAAGCCCCAGATCGTTTTGTGCTCGGTTATATGCCGCATCCCAAGCGTCCGGATGCCATAGACCGATTGAAGGCGGCGGTGGAGATCCACGGCGTGCGCATTGCTTCAGAGTTAAAGGTGCGCCTGCCTTTTGATGATCCCGATGCCCTGCGTCTGTATCAATACTGCGGCCAGCAGAAATTGCCCATTACGATCCACCTGGACTATCCAATCGATCATGGCCATGGCATGTACCCACGTCCGAATTGGTGGTATGGTGGCAGTATGGACTCCTTTGAAAGGGCCATTATTGCTTGCCCTGAAACGGTTTTTATCGGTCATGCTCCCGGGTTTTGGGCTCACCTTTCGCGCGATGATCAATACGATAAAGTCGCCTATCCCGATGGGCCTATTGTGCCGGGAGGGCGCGTTGGCACGATGCTGCGCCAGTACGAAAATCTCTATGCAGATCTATCGGCGGGGTCCGGGCTAAAGGCACTACAGCGCGACGTGGATTTCGGTCGCCAGTTCCTCATTGAGTTTCAGGATCGCCTGCTTTTTGGCAGAGACTATTTTGATACGCGTTTGATGGATTTTCTAACGGAGCAAAAGTTGCCCCAAACGGCTTTTGATAAGATTGCCTACCAGAACGCCCAGCACCTGCTGGATGCCTACCTGAGCTGAGGTCCGCTCATTTCCCAGTCTGGATATTTAAAAAGATGGATTATACTCAAATTGGCTGGTTTGTTACCGGGCTACTCGGTTTGTATTTCGGTGCAGAGTGGATGGTTGTGGGATCCTCGCGCTTGGCCATTAGCCTGGGGATTAAACCGATTGTAATTGGCTTAACGGTGGTGGCCTTTGGCACTTCCAGTCCTGAGTTGGCCGTGAGCTTACTCGCCGTATTTGAAGAGAGCGACGGCATAGCTATCGGCAATATTATCGGCAGTAATATCGCCAATATTGGTCTGATCCTCGGGGTCTCTGCTCTCGTCTCTCCTCTTAAAGTTGAACTGAGCATTCTAAGGCGTGAATTGCCGATAATGATTGGCGCCTCATTGCTTTTTATTGTGCTACTATTAGATGGTCAAATCAGCTTCTTAGATGGGGGATTATTGTTTGCAGGTTTATTGGCCTACCTCGCGTATCACATTAGGGGGGCGATCAAGTCTGCTAGCGAGAATAAGGCGAGTGCAGAAGGGAAGGGCGGCGGTGAAATTAATCGAGCTCGCAACGCCTTGCTCACGGTCGTCGGCATGGCTTTGCTCATCGGCGGGGCCAACTTGATGGTCGATGCGGGAATTGTTATTGCTCGAACATTAGGCATCAGCGAGGTTGTGATCGGCATTGCCTTAGTGGCTGTTGGAACCTCGTTGCCCGAGTTGGCGACCTCTATCATAAGCACTTTGCGCAGCGAGAGCGATATCTCTGTTGGTAATATTATCGGCAGCAATATTTTTAACATCATGTGTGTAATTGGCTTGGTTGCTATGGTTATGCCTTTGTCTGTCAATGCCAATGAGCTTTACGTTGAGTTGGCGATTATGATGCTCTTCAGTTTTGCACTCATCCCGTTTATGAAGACCGGTTTTGTGCTCAACCGCATAGAAGGGGCCATTTTGCTCGCCGGTTATTGTATATTTATCATCTGGTTGTTTATATAAATCCCTAAAAGGAGTTTCTAATGGATCTGGGCTTAAAAGGTAAGGTGGCAATTGTCACGGGAGCGAGCCGCGGCATCGGTCGGTCAATTGCGCTGACACTGGCAGGAGAAGGAGCCAAACTCTGTATCTGTGCACGCAATGAAGAGCCGTTAAAAGCTGCAGCTGTAGAAGTGGAAGCACTAGGTGTAGAAGTGGAAGCAGTCGCATTGGATATCACCTCGACGGAGGGCGCAGATGCTTTAGTAGCTGCGGCGCAGGAACGTTTTGGCGGTGTCGATATTCTTATTAATAATGTTGGTGGTTCTGTCTGGACTCCTTTTGCTGAGATCAGCGATGATGAGTGGAATCACGTCCTCAATCTGAGCTTCCTTTCGGCTGTGCGCGTCAGCCGCGCCGCCTTTCCTCTGCTGGAGCAGCGCGGTGGAGGCAGTATCATCAATATTTCGTCGATCTTTGGTCGCGAGAACGGGGGGCCCATTTCTTATAATGCGTCAAAGGCCGCCATGATAAGCATGTCCTCGAATTTGGCGATCGAAGGCGCCGCCAAGAATATCCGCGTTAATTCGGTTGCACCGGGATCCATTCTATTCCCCGGCGGTAGCTGGGAGCGTCGTCAAAAAGAGAACCCCGAGCAGATACAGGCTTTTATCGAAGCCAATCTACCTTTTGGTCGTTTTGGCAAACCGGAAGAGGTCGCCAATGTCGTCGCTTTTCTCGCATCGGACCGCAGCTCTTGGGTGACGGGAACCTGTATAAATGTCGACGGCAGTCAATCTAAATCCAATATTTAAAGTCTCTATGGCATCGCTGCTACCATCCGCTTTCCTCGTTTTGGCATTTTTATATGCCGGAACAGCGGATGCGCAGCGGCGTGTGCGCACCGTAGGTTTTCTCAACGAACGCCTGAGTATTCCCGAGTCCGAGCGCTTTAAAGAAGCCGACTATATCGAGAGCGGTATGGGGTTGCGCTTTGGTGTAGACAAGCGTCTCAGCTATTTCAGCGGTCAATACGCAGAGGCTATAGAGCGCTTCGAGGAAGCCGTTTCGAGCTATCCCTACAAGGCAGAGATTTGGGTTTTTCTCGCTCGTTCCTATTTCTATGAGCGCAATCCAGATCTCGCGAAACAGGTGATCGAACGAGCCGCGGTCACTATGCCGGATCTGGCACCGAGTTTTTGGACCCCACTATTGGAAAGCATGTTGGGGGAAATCCGCAAGCGCGCATTGAATATGCAGACGCAGGTCGATTTTTATTCCAAAAGCCAGGACGACTTCCTCTCTCTGTTCCGTCTGTATTTATTTCTCGAAGACGAAGAGGGCATGGCGAGTGTAATTGGTCGGGCAGAGGGCAAATCGTCGAAGATGTCTATACTCGCGACAATGGTCTCGTCCGAGAGTCGCCGTCGCTATAGCGAAGAAGCGGATAGGTGGACGGCGCTAGCCGAGAAACTGCGCGGGGAGATGCTACAGAAAAATTACTCCCCACCGGAGTCTTTAACTGCGCCGCAGGGAGAGATTAGCCCGGCGATAGCAGCGGATGTAGAACTATTGGATCGGACGCGTTTTTTGCAGCTCAAAGTGGATTTTTACCAGCCGCAGGTGGAGGATTTTAGCGAACTCTTTGAAAATTATCTCCTGCTCGATCTGGTCGAGGGGGCTCAGGGTGTCATTGAGGCGCTCGATCGCGAGATAATACGAGTACAATTCCAAGCGGACACGGCTACGGATTTTGTCCAAGAGAGTCAATTTCTCGAAAAAATAGAGCGGATATCGGCCGTCAAGATCGAGAAGAGCAAACGCATAAACAGTGGGGAAGCAGGGCCGTGATCTACTTTTTTCTGGTCACCTGTTTTGCACTGTCCGCCGCGAGCTTAAAGGCCGATACCGCATTGCAGTGGCGGCGCGAATACAACCAGATAGCCGCGACTATCGATACGTTGTCGCGGCTGAATTCAGACCAAAACTTCGCTGATTTACTGCGGCAAAAGGGGAATATATTCCAGAGTGATTTTTCTTTGGTCTTAGTTTTTTGGGCCGACGACGAGGCGGAAGTATTTATCAATGATTTTCGCGTTGGCCAGACGCGGCTGACGCCGACTGAAGTGGAAATACCTTCCTTATACCTACGCCAACAAAATTATATTCGAGTGCACTGTTGGGATACGGATAAGGTCGAGAGTGGTTTTATGGCCGGCCTCTATCTAAAGGATGCCGCTGGTGGGCTGCATCCTGTGTTGGTGACGGAAGAGGGGCCGTGGCGCTCTGGTGGTGTTATGGCAGAAGTGCGCTATTATGCCCATAGCCAGCCCGATATTCCCGGGGCCGAAGTGATTTGGGGGGAGGGGCTCTTTGGTGAAGTTTGGTTGGAGGCTGAATTTTCGGCCCGAAACATAGAGCAGGCGAGCCGTCTGCCCAAGGTGGACTTGCCCCCAGCGCGCCAACAAAATATGGATGTCCACGAGGTCGTGAGCCGTATTGTGCAGTTACAGGCGCGGCGAAAAGAATTGGGCGAAAAGCTGCAGCGCGCCCAACCCGATTTAGAAGTGCCGCGCTATAAAGGGTATGTTAGCGGTCGCTTGGCCTTCACATTGGGGCGGGCTGGGCGTTTGGCTGAGAAAGAGAATAGCGTTGCTGCCGAGCGCCTTCACGCCTGGGCCGATAAATTGCCCGCAGCCGAACGTGAACTCGTGTTCCGCCCCCCCCGAGAGCTGAAGGGGTCTCAGGCGGCCATAGAGGCAAAGGAGTTCACCGCTAGCGGCAGTGACAAAGCCGACCGGAAAAAGGACTATCTACCACCGCCTGAGCGAAAGCTCGGAAGCGGTCAGAAACGCGAACCGCTAGAGGGATCCGTCGTATTTGTAGCAGGAGTACAAGGAATAGGTTGGACGCTGTGGGGGGCTTTAGTGGTACTGCTGTGCTATGCCCTTGTCTCTGGCCACCGCTGGTGGCTGTTATTTAAGGCTGAGGAGTGGAAACGGTGAATTTGTTGATCGTTTTAGTGGGCGTGCTACTGGTGTTAGCGGGTGGGATAAGCGGTAGTTTGGTACAGATGCAGCGCGCACGGCGTTTGCATTTACACGACCGCGACAAGGGTGTTAGCATTGCCCATTTAAAATATATCGCCGGTGGCATCGGTGCTCTGGCGGGTATTATTATTGGTGCATTAGCCGCCTATTATCTCTCGTTAAACCAGCACGCTGATGTCATCGCGTGGGTCGGTCGTTTTTCGTATGTGCTCATTGCCTGGTCGGCTAGTGGGCACGTGCTGACTTTGGTGCATGTGGGGTTGCATATTTTTCGCGAAGAAGAAGCCTTAAAAACGGGTAAGAGCCCGGCGCGGGCGACGCTCGTGGCGCGTAGAATACTCATGCTCGATTCACTGCGGCGTGAGCATAAACACTATATAGATTTTAAAAGTCGAGACGAGGAGGTCATGAACGACCTCGTAGGTTTTTTTGCCGAACCCTTGTTAAATGCGCGCAGAGATATGGCGAGGCTGCCTCTGTATGGTTATCTCGGCACCGTATGCGGCATATTGCTGATGGCGCAAGAGTTGGGGCAGATAGACGAGGCTTCGCAGACCTTTAAAATCCTATCGTCTATGGCGGAAGGATTGGCGCTAGCGTTTAAAACAACGCTGATCGCACTCGTGAGTTATTTGCCTTTGCGCAAGGCCGTCGACTACCTGCTACAGAGAGCCACGGCACTAGAGAACGCGTGGTTGCGCATGCGCGAGGAGGATGATACGTGAGTAGGTTGCTGCGCAAACGGGAAGAAGAATTCGAAGAGCACGATATTAGTAAGGAGCTCTTTTTGGGAATTATGATGCTCATGCTCTGCTTGGGAATCATGATTCTCAATGCGACGCAACCCGTTTGGCGTGTGCACCGCCACGATCCAGCCCCGGACGATGTCGTCGTGCTGTATACGGGAACGGGATTGGGTATTTCAGAAGATGGGTATACGATTTCGCGCGATTTGAGCGAGAGTAACTTTCGCCGGATGATACACGGCCTAGTCGCTGATCCAGAGACGGATTTGCACTTATTTTTAAAGGGGGGGAGCCGCGATTTGCTGGTGCGGCACGCATCATTCGCCGATTCGCTCCTGTCGACGGACCAAGCGGGTAACAAGGTGCGAACGGCTGTTTACGTGCATACGTGGTAGTTAAAGGCGCCTAAGAGATAGAGATAAAATAGAAGAGGGGCTAGATCGATTAAAGATCCAGCCCCTCTATTTTACCTCTGTATAGGATTAGTTTTTGACGATGGCCAAAACATCCGAACCTGTGATGAGTTCGTTGATAAAGGTGACTGTCGTCTGGCCATTGGCGATTTTAGCCTTGTAATCATCACCCTTTTTAAGCGTGCCAAAACGGTCGACTAAGGCTTCGACTTTACCTTCGACTACCAACTCATTGCCCAGGGGGACAAGTTGGACACCAGGATCTTCCGGGTTGAGCTTTTTGACGAGCTTATACTGTTTGCGAAAGGCGCGGCCAAAGGGGCGACTGGCGTCTAAATAGCCATTTTCTTCGAGGAATTTTTCCCCGGCGACATAGAGGCGCACGGATTCTTGGGCCGCTTGCAGGGTGGATACTTGGTCTTGGCTCTTGGCGAGGTCCATTTCCAAGTTGCGGATATGATCGCTCTGTCTGCGTATCGAGGTATGGGCTTCTAAGAGCACGCCGTTGAGGCTGTCGGCCTGTCCGCGCATCTGAGCAATCGTTTGACTGTCGGCCTGTTTTTCCACTTTCATACGGCGGATTTCGTTTTGCAGGCGGTCGTTTTGCTCTTTGCGCTGTTGCGCGATTTTACGAAATTCGCTGAGCGATTTGTTGAGGCGCTGCGCGTCTTTGATCAGGACCTCGTTGACGTGCTGGGCGCTGTCGGCTTGGGCGCGCATGGCGTCTAATAATAGATTGGAATCGTCCAAGGTGTAGGTCAGCGAGTCGATGACGGCGTTAGCCGAGTTCATATCGGTCTGTAGCTGGGCTAACATTTCTTCCTGTTCTTCGTTGGCACAGGACACCACTGAGAGCGCAGTGCAGAGAAGGGCGAAACGGCGTAACATGTGTACTCCTTTGGAATGGGAATTATTTCTTTTTAAATTCTTTACTGTAGAGGCTATCTACCTCGGCCATCGTCTTCGTTAGATCGTCGTAGAGGGAAGCCTGGTTACGCGCCAGTGCATCCAGTTTCTGCGCCGTTAAATCCTGTATTTCTCGCGTCGTATTGACTTTGCCGAGCAGGGTATTCTGTTTGCTGGCGATCGATGCCGTTTTTGTGTTGAGTTTGGTCAAATCGTCCTGCGTTGCACTCAGTTGCTTTTGCACGTTCTGCTGCGACCTGCGGTGGTTTTCTGCAAAATCGCGGTAGCGCTGATCTTCGTGGGCGATGCGCTCATCGAGTTTTTTGTTGATCTGCTGTTGATAGGCCATGCGCGCGCGGCGTTCAGCGTCGAGTTTGGACCCTAAAGCGGCATTGGCATCGATCTGGTTAGCCAACTCTTCGCGCGCGCTTTTGTGGTTGGTGCGCTCGTTCTGCAGATCGCGGCGCACTTCAAACTCGGATTGGGTGAGATTGGCCTTTTCTTCGAGTTGCGCCACTAGGCGAGCGCTAAGGGCATTGAGCCGGGACGAAAACTCGTTCATTTGGTTCGTCAGGTCTTGGCGGTGCTCTTTTTGACGCTCGTAGTTGGTATAGAGAACGAGGCCCATAACCGAGCTGGCAACGAGCGTTGAGTAGGCTCCGAGCAGAAAAATATGCTTGCGCTCGAACATGTCGACCACTTTGAGAAGGCCGATTATGCCGCCCCAGATCAAGACGATGCCTCCGACGACGGCCGCAATGATGATATTCACCGGTTCTATCCTTGTTTGGCAATGGTTTAAGTGGTAACTGTAGAAAAATAGCAAGGTAAGAGAAGGGGCGCAAACGAGCTTCTCTTTTCTACGGTGTGCTGAAGAGTTTGTTAATGAGGTGATTTAGACGTGATTATAACCCTATACCTAGGGCAAAAACGGAGTAGGGGCAGACGGAGGCATTTGTGAACGGAGGTGTGAATATGAGCGTGACGTGGGATGGGCTACGCGTATGGTTAAGCGTGTATCTGCTCATGGGTATAGTATTCTTGGCTGGCAGCCATGTCGAAGCCGGGCCCGTGCAATATATCGATGTAACGGAGTCTCTTGGCATTGATTTCGTTCACCACAATGGCATGACTGAGGAGAGGCGTCTGCCGGAGACGGATGGTTCGGGGGTGGCCTTTTTTGATTACGACGGCGATGGCCTTCTAGATTTATATCTGGTCAATAGTGGCGATTTGCTCAAGGGGCGCGGCGCGCATCTCAATGCACTTTATCGTAATTCCGGTGATCGTTTTATCGACCATACCACCACGGCTGGAGTGCCGGGACGTGAATTCGGTATGGGGGTAGTGACGGCCGACTATGATAACGATGGCGATGCCGATATTTATTTAACCAATTGGGGTGAGGATGTGCTCTATCGCAACAATGGTGACGGTACATTTACCGATGCAACAGAGCAAGCGGGATTGGGCAACAAAGAGTGGGGTAGTAGTGCCGCTTTTCTCGATTACGACCGCGATGGCGATCTCGATTTATTTGTCGTCAACTACGTAGATTTTACGTTGGAGAACCACCCCTGGTGTGGCCATCAGGCTTTGGAACTGCGCTTTTATTGCGATCCGCGACAACACCAACCAACGCGCGATCTACTGTATCGCAACGAGGGGGATGGCACATTTGTCGAAGTCGGCGAAAGTGTGGGAATTAGCGGGAGCGGCAATGGGCTGGGTGTCGCCTGTTGGGACAGCGATGGCGATGGCGACCAGGATATCTATGTCGCCAACGATATGGGCGCGAACTTTCTCTATGAGAACCAGGGAGATGGGTTCTTTGTTGAGGTGGGGTTACTCGCCGGGTTGGCTCTAAGTGCCGACGGAGCGGCTCAGGCGGGCATGGGAGTAGATACGGGTGACTATGATAACGACGGGGACTTGGATCTTTTCGTGACGAATTTTCAACTCGAAAATAATGCGCTTTATCGCAATGATGGTTTGGTCTTTAGCGAAGTGAGTTTCCAGTCGGGGTTGGGTGAGATCAGTTTAAATTACCTGGGTTTTGGCGCCAATTTTTTCGACTATGACAACGATGGCTGGCTGGATCTCGTGGTGACGAATGGGCATGTCCATGACAATATCGAGCAGTACGACGAACTCGTTACCTACGCTCAGAAGACCCAGTTATTCCGCAATGAGCAGGGGGATTTCACAGAGTACACCCAGGAGGCTGGTGCCGCTTTCTCGGTCGATTATATCGGCCGCAGTACGGCGTATGGCGACTACGATGCAGATGGCGACCTCGATATCGCAATAATGCAATCGGGTGGCCCCGCCGTTGTTCTGCGCAACGATGGTGGCAATGGAGGCCATTGGCTGCAGGTCGAATTAGAGGGGACGCTTTCCAATCGGGATGGAATCGGTGCGAGGGTTTATATAGAGGCTGGTTCGCTAAACCTCATGCAGGAGACGAAGGCTGGATCGGGGTATCAATCGAGTAGCCAAAAAGCGTTATTCTTCGGTTTGGGCGCTGTCGATATGGTCGATCGGCTGCGAATTATATGGCCTTCTGGACAGGTGCAAACGCTAGAGCAGATTGTGGTTAACAGAGTGATGAAAATTGCTGAGCCAGCCGGTCGATGAATAAAGCAGACGGTTAATCTATCGTTTGTAAAGAAGTGAGTCGGTGCTGGATTTGCTGGTGTAGTGGGTCATTGGTCGCGGTTAAGCCCAGGCTCTTTTCCCAAGCGCTGCGGGCTTGCTCAAGCCGACCTGCATTATACTCTCCAAGACCAAAGGCATACCAACCGCGCGGGTCGTCGGGGGCAATTTGCATCGCTTTTTTGTAGTAGGGTTGCGCCTCTGCGTTGCGATTATCCATATCGAGGACGACGGCGATATTGAGCAGGGCGGGCAGGTATTGGGGATCTACGGCCAACGCTCGTTTATAGTAGCTATATGCTTGTTCTCTGCGCTGTTGCTCGAGTAGCGTACGGCCGATGCGGTTGAGCAGGGGGGCGTCGGCCGTTGGTAGATCGGCGGCTAACGCAAATTGATTTTCCGCTTCCGGCCAGTAGTTGTACTGGGCAAAAAGAAGCCCCAAGCGCACGTAGTGCATTGGTTCTTCTGGGGCATTGAGTATCGACGCGCGCATTTTTTTCATCTGTTTGGGCACGTCGGGATCGCCGTTGCCGATGCGCTGTAAATACTGGAATCGACTTAAGCTGCTGCGCGCCAAATCGCCGCGCTTTAATTTGCGGGAGAGTAGCCCCATCCGGTAGTAGGCATCGACAAAACCGCTGTCTAGGCGAGTCGCTTCGGCCAGGGCTGTCAGGGCGGCCTCGTTCTGACCGCTTCCTTCGCGTGCGCGGCCGAGGTAGTAGTAAAGAGCAGGGGTCGAGGGTAGGAGTTGGATGGTTTTTTCGAATTGTTCGGCGGCCAATTGAAAGCGGTTTGTGCCCAGGTAGACTTCCCCCAAGCGGCGGTGGACTTCAGGTTGTCTCGGGGCTAGTGTCTGAGCCTGTAATAGGAATTTTTCCGACGCCTCATATTGCCCTAATTTGGTGTAGATGCCGCCTAGATTCAAATGAGCTAAAGCAGAGTTGGGACGCAGGTGTACGATCTGGTTTAGCGCTTCTATCGCGAGGGCATAACGCCCCTCTTCGGCGTAGGCAGTGGCCATGGTATTATAGAGGTCTACCGACGTAGAGTCTAGCGCTAAGCCGGCCTGACAAGCTTGGACTGTTTCTAGGTAGCGCTTGGCGTGTAAATGTGCGAGAGCAGATTTTAGGTAGTCAGTATTGTCCCGCTGAGTGAGCGCATTTTCAGGCGGTATATCGACCGGATCATCACTGGGCGTAGAACAGGCAACCAGTATAATGGACCATAGGTAAAGTTTAGCTACCATATCAGTGGCTCTACAGCGGTTAGCGGGTGATTTATATGAAGTGCAAAGATGTGGTAACAATAAAATACGCACATCATTTCAAGGCAATAAAGACCGGTGGCGATTTGGTCGCTACACAGATCCGCAAATGGGTGAACATGATTAAATCTAACGGTATAATAAATTGAAATATAAAAAAATAGCTTCACAGCTTCCGTGTGAGATGGCTGTGGGCCACAAAATAATAACGGGCGCAAAGATACGGATTATCCGATGGCTGGACCATTTTCTGCAGCTGGTGTCTACTGGTGGGAGGTGGGCTCGCAGATGAGTGCAAAGGAGAGGAAGCGCAAAGAAAAGGAGCGCAGAGAGAGGAGTCGTCGGCTAAGGTTAGGGCTTGTTGTATTAGTGTTTATTGGCGCTGCGGGAGGCCTCTGGCAGTGGCAACAGCAGCAAGATGAAGACGCACTGGTCGAAGCGTTGCGCAAGGGCGATGCGCTAATGGCGCAGGGATTGATAGACCAAGCGGCTTCCCATTATCACCGCGCTACCCAGTTGGACCAGGCTCGGGTAGAGGCTTGGACTAAGCTGGCTTCAACGGATGCTGCGCAGGGGCGATATGGCGAGTCTATTCCACGCTATGAGCGCGCGCTGGCGCTGGCACCAGATCATTTTGAGGCTCGTATTGGTCTGGCTATTGGGCGGGATGGGTTGGGGGATTTTCTCGGAGCAGAAAGAAATTACAAAGAGGCGATACGCCTGCGTCCAAATTTTGCCGAAATCTACTATAATCTGGCCTATCTCTACCAACAGCATAAATTGTATACCGATGCTTCTGCGCACTACGAAAAAGCCCTAGAGTTGAAGCCGAGCTTTATACAGGCTTGGGCCAATCTGGGGCGGGTGCGCGCCCTTCTGCACGATCCGGGAGGTGCCGTTGAAGCCTATAAAAAAGCGCTTGCTTTACATTCTAACGAAGGGCCCGTCTATGTGCGATTGGGCGCTAGTTATATGAGTTTGAGCCAATATGAGCTAGCCAAAGAAGCCTATCACAAGGCTATAGATCTCGGGCAAGAGCGCTGGTCTGTTTTGCACGATCTAGGCATCATCAGCGAACAAGAGGGGCAGTTGAAAACGGCGCACAACTATTTTCATCAAGCGCTGCTTAAAAACGCCTCCCAAAGCGAATCGTATTTCCGCTTAGGGGCTGTAACGGCTAAACTCGGCGATGAGGCACAGGCTGTAAAACACTATCAAGAGGCGATTGAATTAGACCCTGATCACGCGGGGGCGCACTATGGCCTTGCGCAGATTTTCTTGGCTCAGGGCAGGAGTGAAGATGGAGAGCGGCTGATTCAAGCCTTCGCTGGCATAAAGGAATATGAAGGACGTAAGAAGGCGCTGCTGCGCGCAGTAGAGGCGTCGCCACGCGATCCCAAGCTCGCCTATGATCTGGCGCTATTCCACCTAGAGTTTGGCCGTGTGCACAAAGCCGCTGAAGTTCTTGAAGGCGTGCTCAAGATCGATCCAAATTTTGACGCAGCTAAGCGGCGTTTAGAAGAGATACTTCGCGTGCGGTCCGAAAGAAAGAACGAAGGCTAATAGCGCAGCGGTCTGGAGACTTAATGCGAGTGCAAATCGAAAGGGTTTGCACCTGGGTCCAGGGTTGCGTGCTTACCGCCTTGCTCGACGACTAGCAGCTTGTTGACGGGTAAGTCTTTCAATGTGGTCGACGTTCCATTTGGCCAGCGGATATCGACTTCGTCGACCTTACTCGCTGCACCGAGGCCGAAATGCACCCGCAGGTCGCTATGAGACAGGTAACTTCCGGCCCCGTCGACGTCGCGCCACTGGGTCTGTCCGTTGGCTTGGAGGCGAATGCGGGCACCGATGCCGTCGCGGTTATCTTGTCGGCCGAATAAACGCACGGAAAACCAGCGGCCTTTATTTCCACCTTCGTTGCGCAAAAGTGTTGCTGCATCATTCAACTCGACGACAAAAATATCGATATCGCCGTCGTCATCGTAGTCGCCGAAGGCCGCCCCTCGACTGACCTTTTCAATCGCTAAAGCGGCATCTTGCTCAACCGGCTCAAAGCGGCCTGTACCTTGATTTTTGAAGAGCTGGTTGACTTGCCTGTAGCTCGATCCGGTCTCAATCCGGTCGACCTGTGGGTATACGTGCCCGTTGGCGACAAATAGATCGAGCAAACCATTGTTGTCGTAATCGAAAAAACGCGTTCCCCAACCCATGAGGTCGACGGTGGGCGCCGCCAATCCGGCCGTGGTGGTGACGTCGGAGAAGCGCACACCTTGTTCGTTGCGGTAGAGCGTATTGGTTTCGGTGAAGAAGTGGGTGACATATAAATCGGGATCGCCGTCGTTGTCGTAGTCGCCGAAGTCTACCCCCATACCCGCTTCGGTGTCCCCGTCGGCGTTGTAGGCGACACCGGCTACCAGGGCCACGTCGCGGAAGGTGCCATTGCCATTGTTGTGGAATAGGACATTGGGGGTTTCGTCGTTGGCGACAAAGAGGTCGAGAAAACCATCGTCGTCATAGTCGCCGGGGACCACGCCTAGACCGTAATAGCGATTGGCTGTGGCCACACCGGATAGAGCCGTTACATCTACAAAATGTCCCGCGCCTTCGTTGCGGTAGAGAACGTCAGGCGCCCCGACGAGTCCCTTCGGACCGCAATAGACCTTAAGACCGCCGAAAAAAGTGCAGAGTTTGGGATTTTCGGCACGGTTCTTTGCGTCGAAAACCACGTAATTGCTGACGTATAGGTCCAGATCCCCATCGTTGTCGTAATCGAAGAATGCCGTAGAGGCACTAAATTGGTCGCCGCCGACTCCCGCTTCTATCGTGCGGTCGGAAAAGGTCGTCGCTGCGCTGTTGGTATAGAGTACATTAGGGCCAAAATTACTGACGTATATATCGCGGTAGCCATCGTTGTCGACGTCGGCGATAGCCACGCCAGTTCCCCAACCTGCGTGGCCGGTGCCGGAGTTTGCGGTCTGGTCTGTAAATATTCCGCGCCCTTTGTTTAGGTAGAGGACATTGCCGGGACCCGATTGATCTTGGAAGGTCGAAAGCGTGGCTCCATTGGCGATGTAGAGGTCTAGATCGCCGTCGTTGTCGGCATCAAAAAAGCCGGCCCCACTGCCGTGGGCTTCGACAACATATCGCTTGTCTTCATCGCCACAGGTATTGTAGTATGCAATGCCTGCAGCTAAGGT
>Ga0055584_100004382_pt1 | contig 13887 bp, 15 predicted proteins | sample OSDHelmetaG_FD_58716 | JGI IMG/M metagenome (GOLD analysis project Ga0055584, IMG submission 58716) | Pelagic marine sediment microbial communities from the LTER site Helgoland, North Sea, for post-phytoplankton bloom and carbon turnover... | ecosystem: Environmental > Aquatic > Marine >... | reverse complement strand
ATATTATAAATCCGCTAATTGGAAAACCAATTTTTTCCTTTCCATTTTAAGTTGTTTTATGGATTCGCTATGCTCTTTGTTAATTATTTCCGCTTCTTTTTTTTCTGCAGTTAATATAGTGTTTTTAGCATTGAGGGAACTTACCTCCGTCACTGACTCCTTTAGCTCTTTTTTAAGTTGGGTATTTTTGTTAGTAAGTTCTCTAATGGTGCCTTCATGCAGTTTTATAGATGCTTTAAGAGAGATAACTTCTTGCAGAATATTGGTAACCTTCTTGAGGAGTTCTTTAATGTGGTCTATTTTCGTTTCCATTCCATTCAATTTAGTCATGTCTTATAATTAGAGTGTCGCCAACTTTGATGTCTTTTGAATTATTTAATTCATTATGACCAGCTATTTCTTTGTGCTTAAAACCATGCCCGTGATAAGTTTTTGAAATACCCCACATCGACTCTCCTTTCTGCACGATGTGTAAGGTGAATTTCCCATTATAATCGCTATCTTCGGTGTCATTTTCCGCACTGTTGAGTGTTGCGGTGAGTTCATCAAGTTCTGCTGTGAGCTTCGCAATTTGTGCATCTTTTTTAGCAAGTTTTTCTGCCATTTTAGTGTTATCTATAACATCGGCTAATTCTGGTGCCGGTTGCACCGTTTCGTCATCCATATACGTAAAACCCAATCCCGCCATTGCCAAAAGTAACATGAAGCCAAGTGCAAGGGCGGTTATTTTCATTGTACTACGATTTTTTACAATCACTTTAAGGTCCTTAAATGCAGAAAGATCGGAGCCACATACCGAACAGGAAGGAGCATCTTCAGAGACTTCAGTGGCTTTGCACACGGGACAACTCATACATGAAATATTTTATAAAGTAAAGATATAAAAATAATCGACAAATGCAAGTTTTGATTCGATTAACAGATCTTTAATAGGTTTAATTAAATCTACAATAATTTAACTTTAGGAGTTAAAAAGCTAACCGTTATATTTGCAAATAACTAAATTCTATAAGACGTATTCTATTAATAAATTGACAAAACTTCAACCTTTTCATTTAGCAATTCCGGTTCATAATCTTATCAAAGCAAGGGCATTCTATGGCGGTTTGATGGAGTTTGATGAGGGCAGAAGTTCTTCCACATGGGTTGACTACAATATGTATGGTCATCAGTTTGTTATTCACGAAAACAAATCAATGACGGCAGCGTCAGTATCCAACTCAGTAGACGGACATAATGTGCCAATTCCTCATTTTGGTATAGTTCTAAATTGGTCGCAATGGGAAATTTTAGCTAATAGATTAAAAGGTAAAGTTCAATTTGTTATTGAACCTTATGTTCGATTTAGAGGTGAAATTGGAGAGCAGGCGACTATGTTTTTCCTAGATCCAAGTGGCAACGCACTTGAATTTAAGGCATTTAAAGATCCAACACTACTTTTTGCAAAATGACAGAACTTTTATATTTAAACGACACATATCTATTTCAAGCTCAGGCCAATATACTTGAATTCTCTAGCGATGAATTTGGAGATTATGTAGTTCTTGATAAAACTATTTTTTACCCACAAGGAGGTGGTCAGCCAGCAGATAATGGAAGTATTAATACAGATGATTTTTCTTTTAAAGTAAGTCATGTAGTATTAACTCCAGAGAGTAAAGTAAGACATTATGGAGAATCTTCAGGTGATCTTGCGCAAGTAGAAGTGAATCTTAGTGTTGATGAATCAAGAAGAGTCCATAACGCCAAACTTCATTCTGCAGGGCACCTCTTAGATTGTGCAGTGGCAGAATTGGGTCTAAAAATTAAACCAACTAAGGGGTTTCATTTTCCAGTGGGCACTTATGTTGAGTATGAAGGAGTGCTTGAAGATGGTAATCAATACAGGAAGCCTTTAGAAGCTATTATCAATCGGATGGTTGAAGATGATATACCTATTATTGTTAAAGATCTTAACAGCAAGCAAGCGGAGGAAGAAGGTATTAAAGCTCCTGAAGGTAAATCAGCACGTTTTGTGGAGTTTTCAGGTCATGTTGGGTGCGGGTGTGGTGGAACGCATATCGGTTCATCTAAAGGCCTTGGAAGGATTGTTATCAGAAAATTAAAATCAAAAAAAGGTAACACAAAGATATCTTATGCATTAGAAGATTATCCCGTCTAGTGCCCCAATCTGTTTTTGAGATTCAGAAGGTTTTAAGATTTTATTAAAAGGTTATGATAAGAGTACTTTAACTTAAATAAAGTTGCTTGAACAATTCTCGCGTTCCTTGCTCTTCAATAGTAAACAGGAAGAAATTAAAAGAGTAGGAATAAGCGATAACGCTCGTTCGGGATTTTAATGGACATGAGAATTCTTTTTACTTGTTTACAGATCCGTTAATTATAATTGTTTCGATATGATTAGCACCAAATGAGTATGGTATAAATGAATATCCTGGAATTGGTTTAGTAATAAATAGATTTGCCTTTTTACCAATAGCAATAGACCCATGAGTAGAGCTAAGTTCCATTGCTGCAGCACCATTTATTGTGGCAGCATTTATTGCTTGTTCTGGAGTCATTTTCATTTTCACACAAGCAAGAGAAACAACGAAATTCATGTTTCCAGATGGAGTTGAGCCAGGGTTGTAATCTGAAGCTAATGCGACAGGTAAATTTGCTTCCATAAGATCTTTAGCTGGCCCAAATGGTATGCTCAAGAAAAAAGAACAGGAGGGAAGTAGCGTTGGAATTGTAGTTGATTTTTTTAATGTTTTAATATCTTCTTCTCTAACTAATTCCAAATGGTCTACAGAAATAGCATTGTGTTTCACACCAACTTGAACGCCTCCAATAGCAGTAAATTGATTGACATGAATTTTTGGTTTAAGGCCATGCTTAACACCTGCTGTTAAAATACGGTCTGTTTCTTCTGGGGTAAAGTAGTTTGTTTCGCAAAAAGTGTCGATGTATTCCGCCAAGCCTTCTTTTTCTATTACCGGAAGCATATCATTTATGATCTGATTAATATAACCGTCCCTATTTTCCTTAAATGCCTTAGGTATTGCATGGGCACCAAGAAAATTAGCTTTTATTTTCAATGGAGAAAGCTGTTTTAGTCGTTTTATTACTCGAAGTATTTTTAGTTCCGCGTCAACACTTAGACCGTATCCACTTTTTATTTCAACAGCACCGGTACCCATGTGCATAATTTCGTTTAAGCGATTCAGTGCTGAATAAACCAAATCATCTTCTGATGTATTAGCAATTTTTTCGGCCGAATTAAGAATCCCACCGCCACGAGAAGCTATTTCTTCATAGCTTAATCCATTGATACGATCCACAAATTCTGTTTCTCTAGTTCCTTCAAAAACGATATGTGTGTGGGAATCGCACCAGCTGGGAAAAACCAATTTTCCTTCAGCATCTATTACTTCAAGATTATTCCAGTCGGTAATTCCTGGCATTTCATTCATAGATCCGAAATCAACAATTGTATCGTCCTCAATCGCCAACCAAGCGTTCTTTAGCGTTGGTAGGTTTTTCATGTCATGACCCAAAACTCTGGTCTTAGGGGAGTATTCAACCTGAACAAGTTCTTTAATGTTTTTGATAAGGATTTTTTTCATACGAAATATATATGCTACAAAGAAATGAATAGTTAACTAAGTAACAATTTTAGTAAGAATTATTGAGCGCTATACTCGGCGTTACTTAAGAACGCATTATCACTGAATGTTTTTAAATAAGCAACTAAGCTGGCTCGTTCAGAAGCTGAGAGTTGCACACCACCTTGCTGTGCTTTTTTCATTAATGGGTCTATATTGGGGGATGTAGCTTGTACACCAAAACTGTAAAACTCAACAACTTCTTCTAATGTTTCATATCTTCCATCATGCATATATGGAGCAGTAAACTCTATATTACGGAGTGTATTAGATTTAAATTTTCCGTTATCAGAAGAATTACCGGTAGTGGCTCCTAAACCAATATCAGTAAAGGTTTCATCCATTCCGTTGTTGTGCCAATCATCATCTGTAATTAAATCAGTTCCATGGCAATGAAAACAATCTCCAGTTTCGGTATTGAATATTATGTATCCCTCGAACTCTGCAGGAGTAAAAAACTGAATAGCTTCTAGTCCACTTGCTTTGAATTCGTCATAACGTGAGTTATTCGATATAAATATTTGAATGAACTGAGCAAGCGCTTTAGCAGTGTTATTTAAAGAAATAGAATCAATGCTGCCGAAGGCTTTAGTATAAAGTTCTTGATATGTAACATCGTTGGCTATATTTAGTTTGATAATGGAATCTGTTGTTGCCATCGATAACGGATTTGTAATTGTACTTATTATTTTTTCTTCTAGTGATTGAGAACTTCCATCCCAGGCAAAAGAATTCTTCCATGCAAGGTTTACGAGCGGCATAATATCGCGTGTTAAAATGGTTCCGTTAATTGTTGTTTGGCAGGTGGCTCCAAGGCTAAACGATAATTCTTGCTTGTGACACGTATTACATGAAGTGCTTCCCCCGTTAGACCAAGTTTCATCATAAAACAACTTCCTGCCCAAAGCTACACCCTCAATGGTAAGCGGATTGTTGTCAGAAAAAACAGGGGTAGGGAAGCCAGGTGGTGATTGAAAATCGTAAGGAGTTGTTTCAAAATTGGCTGAGGTATCTATATCTGGAACGCAGGTTAGGCAAATGTCTTTTCTACAACCCTCGTTTGTAATTAACAGGGTGACAATTCCAAATATTGTGATAAGCAGTTTACGCATATGAAAACAAAGATACCTATTGCTTTATAATTTTTCTTTTGAATTTATTGATTTTAATCAGGTAAATTCCAGGAGGGAAATCAGTTAATGAAACCATTTGCGTAAGAGAATTAAGCTTTTGAGTAAGAATCAACTTTCCTGTGTTATTGTAGACATGGATGGTTTGGTTAAGTAAATTTCTTGTGCCATGAACCGCAAATTCTCCGTTGCTAGGGTTTGGATAAACTATGAATTTTATCTTTTTTAAATCATCTTCAGTTATTCCACTGGGTTCATTGCTTTCAATCAATAGCGGCTTGGTATACATGTTAGATTCCCAAATCCCACGACCATAAGTTGCTGCCCTGACTTTACCTGCGGTATTATTTACTTCTACTTCGTTGACTATTACATTAGGTAAACTTTCATAATATGGTAGCCAATCTGCTATGGTGTCATTAATGTAGAATATTCCTACATCCATGCCAAGATAGACTCCATTATAGCTTCCTTTTTCAGCGGCAATACAATTAGCTGGGATATTAGGTAAAGAACCAGAAATGTTAGTCCAAGTAATGCCTCCGTCATCAGAACGAGATACTTTATTACTGTCGGCGTAGTTAGAGAATGTAACCCAAATTCTAAGTTGACTTTCTGGATCAACAGCAATATCTGTTATTACATATCCGGGTAAGCTATTCGAGATTGTAGTCCAGGTGTTTCCTCCATCGTGAGTTCTTCTTAATATTGAATTAACACTCACATAAATAAAATTAGGATCGTTTGGAGCGATTGCAATTTGATCTAATGCATTTGTGGTGAAATTAGAAATAGTAAACCAGTTATCTCCACCATCAGTTGATTTCCAAAGGTTTTCGTATCCAGCATAGAGTATATTGTGGTCAACTGGATCGATATCATATGGCGTTACCCAATTGGCATTCTCCAAATCAGTCATCGTGTTTGAGATCCCGCTAAATGAAGCACCACCATTATCAGATTTTTGGAGGTTTCCATTTTGAATAGAGCCGTACATAATTTGGGGGTCGTACCAATCGATTAAAGCCTCCATGCCATCTGCACCAATAACGTGCGTCCATGAATCATTTTCCCATAAATTTGTTCCATTATCTTGAGCTCCTGCAATAATTAAGTCAGGATAAACTTCAGAACTGCCCATTCCGTAGAATTGTGTTATTTGGAGACCGAAGGTTATATCAACCCAGGTATTTGCGCCATTATTGGATTTAAAAACACCTCCATCACTACCACAATAAATTTTATCTCCAAAAGTCTCTAGTACATGAATGTCTGCGTGAGTATATCCGATTGCACTTGGATGCACCCAGTGTGATGTTATATCAAATGTTTCGCCTCCGTCATTAGATTTCCATACATTAATACCACCAATGTATATTTCTTCCGAATTGGTTGGTGAAGCTGCTAGAGCCATGTCATACCAGCTTTGACCACCATCTCCATTTCCATCTTCAGCATAAGAAAAAATGTTAGGAGAATCAGCTTGTAAATTCCATGTAGCACCTTGGTCTGTTGAGCGATATAGTCCGTAAAAACTATTATCGCTTTGGTTTCCTGCTAAAAAGTAGATGTAATCTGGATTGTCAGCTGTTACAGCAATTAACGTTGCATTTGTTAGTGAGCTGGAAGGGAGTCCTGTTCCCGAAGGATTAAAATTAAGTCCACCATCTGTAGACTTCCAAACTGAACCGTTACAAATGTAAATTGTAGAGGCATCATCAGCTTTAAATTCGATGTCGTAGACAGCTCCCGGTAACGATTGCGTCCAATTATCACCACCATCTAACGTGTAATAAACCCCGCCGTTAGTACCTGCTAATATATGGTTAGCATTACCTGGGTCCATTTCTAGGTCGTAAATAATATAGCTCGTATTACTAAAGCTTAGGCCCGTTGTGTTCCAAGTTTGACCACCATCGGTTGATTTTAAAACACCTATACTGTATGTGTCCCCACCGTCATCATCTCCTGTTCCTATATAGATAATATTTGGGTTTACATGACTTATAGCAATTGCAGAAACGCCAAGTACGGGTTGGTTGTCTGTAAGTGGCACCCAGTTATTTCCTCCATCAATCGATTTCCAGCAGCCTCCAGCAGGAGTTCCAATATATACAATGTTTTCGTCAGTTGGGTCAACCTCAATACAGTTTACTCTACCTATTCCAGGGTTCCATCCAGTGCTTGTCCATGCGCTAGGTCCCAGTGGAACCCAATGAGAAATAGGTTCTGCTCTTAAATCAGACGGATGTTGCATTTTATACTTCTCCATTTCACTCCAAAGAACACCTGCAGAAGGTCTGGTGCCATCTTGTGAAACACGTTGTTCCATAAAATATTCCCACCTTTTGTATTGTTTGTATCCTTTTCCCTTTTCATATTCTTTACCATTCCATTCGGTGTTGAAGGCCTGTTGTACATCGTAAAAATTAACAGTATGGTCATTCATCATTTCTATCCATGATTGAGCAATCATAGAAGTAGAGTATAGAAATAATGCGCTAAGAAAGAGTTGTTTCATCAGATTTGATCTTATATTTTATTCATCTGGTACGAAATTAACTCGTTTTATCCACTTTATTGGGTGCTCGATTAACGAATTGTTAGAATCACAAAACAGGCGCTAAGAAGGAGTGGTGCTATTTGAATTGTTGTTTATAGTTATTTTGAGATTTATTTCATGACTACCATTGGAATAGTATTTCATTTGAGAGGTTGTCATGTCATACCCGTAAAGCATCTGAAATACGCCCAATTTGATACCTGCAGAAAATATTAACGCATCTTGAAATCTCCAGCCTGTTCCTAGAATAAACACCTCATTGTATGTGATGAAATTATTAATATCTAATTGACTAAATGCAAAATCTGTCTTGAATAATAACGAAGGTTCTGTAGATATCATTTGACTAATGTTTACCTTATATCCGCTAGTTAAGAATAAGTGCATTTTAGATTGATAATTATCATATGTGGGCTCAGCAAGGTGTGTTGCCGATAAACCAGCAAAGAAATTGTCAGTATGATAATAAGCACCAGCGTCTAAATCGAATCTTGTTATAGGGGTATTAGGAGTCTGAGGATTCTGGTAAAGATATTGAACGAACCCTGCATTTAGGCCAGCACTAAGCGTTCCTCCGGCAAGAGCAAGATGATACGCATATTGTCCCTTAATTGTAGTAGTCGAGGAATTTCTAATATAATCCTGGATTAATAAAAATCCAACACCACTATTTATACTATTTAAAGGGATTGCGGCAGTAAAATTGCCAGTTACAGGGGCTCCAGCTAACCCAACCCACTGAGCCCTACCATCTAGGATGAATTCGTATCCATTTATTGAAGTAACAGCAGGATTAAATTGTTGCTGATTGAATCGATACAGTGAAAACTGTGGGTCTTGCTGAGCATAACCGACAGTACCAAGAACGATAGAAAGGATAGTGGCTAGTTTTTTCAGTATGGTGCAATTAGGGTTTTATATTAATTTGTCAGATTCAAGAGAGGTTCTAGTCACAATAACGCATATTTTTATATTAAATTATGTTTGAATAAGTTAGCGGTCGAATCTTAAACTATTTTAGCACCCATAAATGATTAAATGGTAAAACCAATATTACGATCAACTGCCGATGGTTCAAACACATTATATGTGGAAGACATAGATCAGTGTTATCATTCTACTCATGGTGCGTTACAAGAAAGCCAACATATATTCATCAATAATGGACTGAAATATATTTTACAGAAAAAACAAAATCCTTCGATACTTGAGATAGGTCTAGGAACCGGGCTAAATTGCTTGTTAACTTTTAATACAGTGCACGAGGTTGATTATACTGCTATTGAAAAATTTCCGATTTCAGTTGAGCAGGCAGTAGAGCTAAAATACCATTCAAATAAAGAAGAATTAGATAATCTGAAACAGATTCATTCAAGTAAATGGGAAAAACAATTGAACGTAGGAAATCATCGGTTGTATAAAATACAAAACGATATAGCTAATTATGATTTTGGAATTAATAAATATGATGTTGTTTACTTTGATGCTTTTAGCCCAGAAGCGCAACCTAAGCTATGGACTGAAGCTGTTTTTCTAAAGATGTATAACGCAATGAATGAAGGAGGAGTCTTGGTTACTTATTGTGCAAAAGGAGTCGTAAAACGCAAACTTAAATTGCTAGGTTTTAAGCTTGAACATCCTCCTGGACCTCCAGGAAAGCGCGAGATAACAAGAGCTATTAAATAATGGAGAATCCAAATAAATTTAACATTCGTGTTTACGGTTTACTTTTTAATGATCAAGGCGATATTTTGGTATCAGACGAAGAACGATTCGGAAACAGATTTACTAAATTTCCAGGTGGTGGCTTAGAGTTTGGTGAAGGTTTATCTGACTGTTTAAAGAGAGAATTTATAGAAGAGCTTAATCAAAATATAGAAGTGATAAATCATTTCTATACAACAGATTTTTATCAAAAATCGGCATTTGATAATCAGGACCAATTAATTAGCATCTATTATGTTGTTAAACCAATTGGCGTTATGAGCTTTAAAATTTCAAAAAATCCATTCGACTTTAACAAGGAGTCAGATGTTTTGCAGGCTTTTAGGTTTATACCTGTAAAAACGCTTTCCGAAAATAATTTCACCTTCCCCATAGATAAACATATTGTATGTTTAATAAAAGATACCTTTACAAAATGAATCGAACAATTTTAATAGCTGCATGCGTATTTGCAATTAGTTCATGCGCTCCATCTCGATATGTTAGGCCACTAGAGGAAGGACAGAAAGCTATTACTGGTAATTTAGGTGGTCCCTTAATCAAATTTTCCGGAATGACTATTCCATTGCCATTAACAGCAATTTCCTTGGGTTACGGATTAAAAGACAATTTAACTATTTATGGAGGTGTGCATACAACTGCGCTTTCTTTTGGTGTTATTCAGGGTGATTTTGGGGTTGTAAAAGAATTTATTAAACCTGACACATTGCTTAAATTTAAACCTGGCTTTAGTATGTCTTATACTACTAATTTATTGGTCGATACTTGGGAAAAGAATTTCAAATTTTGGCCACAAATAGATGCTAATTTATTTTGGAATTTCAATTTAAAAAGAAAGGATTACTTTTATTTAGGAGTATCTAATTGGTTTGAACTTGCCGCAAGACGAGCTCATGGTGAGCCCCAACTTAATCGTTGGTTATTCAATCCGCAAGCTGGCATAACATTCGATCAACCGAATTGGAGCTATAACGTTGAAGCAAAATATTTAGCACCAAATTTCAGTAATCAAAATATAGTTGTAGATTATGCAAAGCCCTGGGGTGAAAATGGAGGGTTGGGAATTTATTTCAGTATTTCAAAAAAATTCTAATGAGGTTTTTATTTATTACAATAGTGTTGTTTAGCTTAAGTTCTTGTTTTAGGTTAGATTCTTTTATGTATAATAATGATTCTACTATTACAGAATATAAATTAGATGATTTTGATGATGAGCAGGATTTTATTTTAGATGACAGTTATAATATTCCTGATGATAAAATTCAGTTATTTACCTTATCTGTGGGTGCTGAAAACCATGAAATTTATTGTTTGTATATCGGTAATCAGAATACTATAAATACGGATACCGTTATTTTCTACAATCATGGCAACAAAGATCACATGGATTTTTACTGGCAAAGAGCAAAGTTGTTGGCTCATACTGGGGGTAAAATGCGATATGGTGTAATGATGATAGACTATAAGGGCTATGGCTTAAGTGGCGGTCAATCATCTGAAGCAGGCTTGGTAGAAGACACTAAAAAAGCATTAAGTTGGTTATATAATCAGGGCTTGCGGAGCGATCGTTTAATTATGTATGGTTTTAGTTTAGGCACTTGCCCAGCTATAACTATTGCCGGAGACGCTTCTTCTGTTCTTGTTCCAGCGAGATTGATTGCGGAGGCGCCATTTGCTTCAACTGATGTTATGGCGGCTGATGGTGCCTTACTTGATATGCCTGGGGCTTATTATACCTCAGATAGATTCGAGAATGCAGAATATATTAAAAATGTTGAGCAACCGTTTCTATGGATACACGGCACAGCAGATGATTTCTTAAATATTAAAACGCATGGCGAAGTGGTTTATAAGAACTATACTGGTTTATATGGTCAAGCTGAGAGAGTTATTGGGGCAGGCCATAGTACGGTGCCGCAAACCATTGGTTTTTTGGATTATAATATGCTTCTCGAGAGTTTTATTACTAAGAAAATATGAAAAAGATTCTTTTTGTTGTAGTAATTTTCTTTTACACAATACTTGGAATAGCTCAAACGCCATCTGAATATGATAAAATGGCGATTCATGCTATTATGGCAGAACAAGAAAAGTGCTGGAATGCTGGTGACATTGATTGCTTTATGAATGGTTATTGGAGGTCAGATTCCTTAAAGTTTATTGGTAGAAAAGGGTTAACTTTCGGCTGGCAGCAAACGCTCGATAATTATAAAACGAGTTATCCGGATAAGGCTGCAATGGGTAAGTTAGCATTTGACATTCTTGCCACTGAACTACTCTCAAATGATGCTGTTTTATTAATTGGAAAATGGCATTTAAAAAGAGAAGAGTTTAAAGATTTAGGCGGACACTTTTCCTTAATTTGGAAAAAAATTGATAATAAGTGGTTGATAATATCCGATCACTCCTCATAAAGTGATGTGAATAATCAACAACTGACTCGTTTTCATATATAATTATTATAATTTTGCACCTCATTTCAAAAATGGATTACGATGGCAATTAGAATTATTACTTATTTGATTATTAGCGTTTTATCGGCTAACGTATTTGGTCAACTAAATATTAAAGGGGCAGATAATCTTTTGTATTCTGGCAGCTTTGAGGATGCTCTGGAAATATATCTAGAGATTCTTGAAGAAGATCCAGAGAATATGGCTGTTCATTATAAAGTTGCAGTGTGCTATTTAAATACCAATGTTGATAAGACACTATCCGTAAAATATTTAGAGCGGTTTATCGCTGAAGGAGAATTTGACAATAACGCAAATTATCTATTAGGCAGAGCCTATAGTTACTCTGGTGAATTTGATAAAGCAGAAAAAAAATTCTACGAGTTTATTGCGCTTGGAGGAGGTACTGCTTCCTCCGGAGCCGAAAGTCAAAAGCAAATTGAATATTGCCAAAACGCTAAAGAATTGATTAAATTTCCTGTTGATGTAACGTTTGAAAATCTTGGAGCTGAAGTTAATTCAAATATGCCGGATTATTTCCCATTTGTTCCAATCGATGAGTCTCTACTTATTTTTAATACTGCCCGTGATGATGGAAGTAGCTCTTATGATGATGGAACATTTGCTTCTAATATTTATATATCAAATGTTGTCGATGGTAAATTTACAAAAGCGGTTCCTCTTAGTTCGAATGTTAACGATAATGAATTTAATGAGGAAATTGTTGGATTATCTGCAGATGGAAACACGATGTTAATTTATAAAGAAGATAATGCCGGTATTGGTAATTTATTTATCACTGTGCGTGAAGGTAATGACTTTGAAGTGCCTGTTAAATTGGAGTCTACAATTAATTCTAAAAATCATGAAATTTCGGCAACTATTTCTGCGGATGGGAACACAATAATATTTGCTAGTGATAGGAAAGATGGATTGGGCGGAACGGATCTTTATATTTCTAAAAAACTACCTATTGGTGGTTATGGCCCTGCTCAAAATCTTGGTCCAATAATTAACACCGAGTATGATGAAGATTTTCCAAATTTATCTCCAGATGGTAAGGTGCTATATTTTAGTTCAAAGGGACATGTAAGTATGGGTGGTTATGATATTTTTAAGGCTGAATGGAATGGTTCAACAAAGCAATTTGAAAATGTTAGGTCTATTGGGTATCCAGTTAATACACCTTATGATGATATGAATTATCGGGTTTCTGATAATGGCAGATACGGATACCTCGCTTCAATACGTCCTGAAGGAAAAGGAGATATGGATATTTATAGAGTTACTTTTAATAAGGTAGAACCTTATTATTCAGCCATTTTAGGATACATTACCACTAATGACCCAAACAATAGAGCTGAAGATGCATTTTTGTCTATTACCGACAACAAAACAGGGGATATTGTTGGAGATTATTTGCCTAATCTTAGAAACATGAAATATATAATTATATTACCGCCAGGAGAATATAATTTATATATTGAAGCAGCTGGCTTCCATCCATTATCAGAAGATATAAATATCTTAGATAAAAGTGATTTTCAATCAGAGATACTGAAAGATTTTACGTTGAAGAAGTTATAGCGGAGTGCAAATTAGTCTTACTCTTCTTATTATAATTGTAACGGTTGCTGTTTCTATTCTTGCGTTTAATAAAAAGGAATATTTCTACCGATTTCAGTACAACCCGTATGTCGTAAAACACAATAGACAATGGTATAGGATTTTTAGCCATGCGTTGATTCACGGAGACTATATGCATCTGTTTTTCAACATGTATGTACTTTATAATTTCGGAACCATTACAGAAGAATACTACATTGGCGTTTTTGGTGTCAAAGGAATTTTTCTTTACGGTTTTCTCTACATTGGAGGAATAATGTTCGCAGCATTACCAGCGTATAAAAAGCATAATGAAAATAGCTATTATAACTCTGTAGGAGCATCTGGGGCTGTTTCAGCTGTGCTATTTGCTTCAATATTGTTTATGCCGACAGCAGGGTTGCGGATTATGTTTATACCCATAAGTATTCCTGCATTTATTTTTGGTTTTCTTTATTTAATGTTAGAAGCCTATATGGATAAAAAGAGTAGCGATAACATTGCACATGATGCGCATATTTGGGGAGCTTTGTTTGGTGTGGTTTTTACAATTGTATTGAAACCTTCAATTGTGATTTATTTCATAGAAGAGGTTAATGTTTATTTAAATAGTTTCTTTTGAGAAAGGTTCTTTTTTTAGATAGAGACGGTGTAATCAACGAAGAGCGAGGAGAACACACTTTTCGGCAACAAGATTTTAGATTTGTAAACGGTTTTTTCGATTCGGTAAAAAAGTTTGTTAAAAGTGGATACGAATTAATAAT
>Ga0055584_100004381_pt1 | contig 13887 bp, 13 predicted proteins | sample OSDHelmetaG_FD_58716 | JGI IMG/M metagenome (GOLD analysis project Ga0055584, IMG submission 58716) | Pelagic marine sediment microbial communities from the LTER site Helgoland, North Sea, for post-phytoplankton bloom and carbon turnover... | ecosystem: Environmental > Aquatic > Marine >... | reverse complement strand
CACCATGTCGGCAACCTCGTCGACGGTTTCGGGGGCGGTGAAGGAAAGACCGATGGGTTTTGTCGTGCCTGACAGGCAGGCAAAGGCGGTGTTGATGTCGAGCGTGCGGTCATCGGGCATGTCACGCGCCACGGTGGGACGCAGGAAGTAGTGGATGTTCTCGCAGGCATCGACCACGCGGGCGAGGTCCTGGAGATCACGCGCAGTGGAATCCCGGTACTGGCCCGTCGCGCCATCCAGCACCTGCACGGCGGCCCCGCCGACCCCCAGATGAACCCGCTGGTCACCGACGTTGAGGTCCCGTTCAGGGAGGAAGCCGAACACGGTGGTTTCCCGTGCTGCCAGAGCGAGCGTGGCTTCGGCCATAGCGCGGGGCAGACGGATACGGCCGTCGTCACCCACGCGCGCACCGGCCGCGACCATGGCGTCGATGCCGCTTTGGGGTGCACCGGCAAGCCCGACACGTTCCAGCAGTTCAAAGGCCGCATCGATCACCTGATCAGCGGCGTGATCGTCGAGAGGCCGCAAGGCGCCGCCGGGGAGCCCGGGCACCACAACAGGCGCTTCCTCCACGGCCGAAGCCCGGGGCGCGCGGCGGCGTGCCGGTCGTCCCTTTGAGCTGGCGGAATCATCCATGCGGGCGGTCTTTCACCTGTCGTTCGATGCAGGCTAGGGAGAGCCCTTGCATGTGCGCAATTGCATAAAACCGGTGATTTTGTGAATTTGGCTCCTCTATCGCTCCGGTCTCAGGCCGTCACGAGATAGGTGTCGTACTCCAGACGGCTGGCAATGGCGTCGAATTCGGCCATTTCAGTGCGTTTGATGGCTGAAAAAGCCTGATGCAGTGCTGAACCCATCAGTTCGGGGATCAGCGTGGAGGCTTCGAACCGTTCCATGGCGGTAGGCCAGTGGCGTGCCATGGCGGGACCGCAGGCGTGCTCCTCGCCGGGTTCGGAGACGGGGCCGGGATCAAGCCTGTTTTCGATACCATGGGCCATGCCGGCCAGAATGCTGGCCAGCACAAGGAAGATGTTGGCATCGGCCCCGGCGATGCGGTGCTCGACCCGGCGCGATTCCGGGCCACCACGCGGGATGCGCAGGGCGACGTTGCGGTTGTCATGCCCCCAGGTCGGCGCCATGGGCGCGTGGTGTCCGCCGGCGAAGCGCCGATAGGAATTGCGGTGGGGCGCGAACATCAGGAACGCGTCCGCTGCCATGATGCCCAGGCCCGCGACGGCATGACGCAACAGGTCCTCATTGGCGCCAAAGGCGTTGTTGCCGTCATCATCGACCAGGCTGGCATGGACGTGTAGCCCGCTGCCCGCGAGATCGCGAGAAGGCTTGGCCATGAACGAGGCGATAAGGCCGTGTTTGGCTGCCACACCCTTGATCACGCGCTTGAGCATCTGGGCGTCATCGGCCGCCTGCAGAAGGTCGCCACTGTGATGCAGGTTGATCTCGTACTGTGCTGGCGAGAGTTCCTTCACCAGGCTTTCCAGCGGCAGGTCCATGGCAACACAGACCTGCTGCATCTCAGAAAGAATCGCGTCCTGTTCGTGCATCAGATCGGCGCTGAAGAGCTGGCCGCCGATCTGGGTGTCGCCGTTGAGGCGCGTTGCGGGCAGGCGTGGCGCGCCATCCTCGGCGCGTTCCTCGCGGAACAGGTAGAACTCCAGCTCCGGCGCAACGACCGCATGAAAACCGTGTCCGGCCAGCCGGTCAATGGCGTTGTGCAGAACCGTGCGCGGATCGAGCGGCCATGCGTTGCCGTCTTCGTCATGCATGTGAACGATGAGCGAAGCGGTCGGGCGCGGCAGCCACGCCAGGCGCTGCAGGGAGGACATGACCGGAAGGCAGACTCCGTCGCCTTCGCGCGTGCCTTCAATGACGGCGGGAACATCGCGGCCCCAGATATCGCAGGTCGCAAGATCGATGGTCATGCCGGTGGTGCCGCCGGCCACCTCGACCAGCTTGGATGCAGGCAGCCACTTGCCGCGCACGACCCCGTTGAGATCGGTCATGACGATCTCGACGGTTTCGAGATCGGGGTTCTCCTGCAGGAACTGTCGGGCCGTATCCTGGGCGGAGCTGGCATCAAAGGGGGTCATGGTCTCATCCGATCTATGTCAAAGAGGCTTTGCCCGGATTCAGGCCGAATCGCAATCTTCGTGATAAAGTCACACGGTTTTGCAGGGACTGATTCATGACCGAACTCAATGGCATCTTTGCCGCAATGACGACACCGCTGGATGACAGCGGTGAGACCATCGACGAGGGCCGCTACCGCGATCATATCGACCATCTGATCGAATGCGGCCTGCATGGCCTGGTCTTGTGTTCAGGCACCGGCGAATACGCCTATCTTCGCCCGGAAGAACGGCGCTGGCTGATCGAGGAAGGCGTGCGCCATGTCGACGGGCGTGTGCCCACCGTTGCCCAGACAACCGAGCTGGGAACCGCGACCTGCGTGGAAAACGCCAAAGCGGCTGAGGGTGCCGGAGCGAGCGCCATCATGGTGATGCCGCCCTATCTGGAGCCGCCAGGGCCCGATGGCGTGTTTCTCCATTACGAAGCCATCGCAAATGCGGTTTCGATTCCCGTCGTCATGTACAACGTGCCCGCCCAGGCAGCGCCCCTGTCGGAGGATCTTTACCGCCGTCTGCTGGAGGTTCCGGGTCTCGACTACGTCAAGGACAGTTCCGGTGAACTCGCCACCCTGCAGGGCTTCATCGGCATCGGCGGCAAGGTGCTGTGCGGCATCGACAGCTATGCGCCCTATGCCCTGATGGAAGGCGCGGTGGGCATGATCTGGGGTGCGACGAACTTCATGCCGCGCGAATGCGCCACGCTCTATGACCTGATTGCCGCCGGGGACCTCGACGGCGCCATGGCGCTGTGGGAAAGGATGCGCCCGGTCTGCCTGTGGCTGCTTTCCAACAACCACGATGTTGATTACCTGACCGGCGTGAAGGCCGCGACCGGACTGGCCGGGCATCCCATGGGCCCGCACCGCCGGCCCCTGACCGCGCCCAGTGACGCCGCCATGCGCGAGCTGGCCCAAGCCATGGAGCACCTGAAGGCATGAGTGCCGACCTCTCAGGAAAGACGGCCCTGGTGACCGGGGCCAGCAGCGGCATTGGTCTGGCAACCGCGCGCGCCATGCTGGACGCCGGGTGCCGGGTCATCTGCACGGCACGGCGCACCACGCCCATGGAAGCTGCCTTCGGCGATGCGCCAAACGCTCTGATCCAGGCGCTGGATGTCACCGATGACGCGGCTTTGGCGGCCCTGCCCGGCAGCCTGCCGGAAGACTGGCGCGCCATCGACGTGCTGTTTGCCAATGCGGGATCGGACCTGGGTGGCCGCGCGCATTTTCTGGACGGCCCAATCGCCGATTACCGCAACACCATGGCGGTCAACATCAACGGGGTGACGGGCCTGGTCCATGCCCTGCTGCCCGGTATGCTGGCGCGCGGTTCCGGCGATCTCGTGGTGACCGGTTCGGTCGCTGCCCTGGCAACCTATGCCGGCGGCAGCATCTATGCCGCCAGCAAGCACGCGGTCCACGCCTTCTGTGACGGCCTGCGCAAGGATCTGGCCCACGACCCCGTGCGGGTGATCGAGATCATGCCGGGAACCGTGGAAACCGGTTTTGCCGCCGCACGCCGTCATGGCGATGAAGTCGAAGGCAAGGCGTTCTATGATTCCTATCCCGCCGTGCTGAGCCCGGAGGATATCGCCCAAACGATCCTTTCCGTGCTGGCCCTGCCACAACACATCAATGTCGACAGCGTGGTCGTCAGACCCACGGGCGACAAGGGTTGAATCGCGCATGACTCCCGGTCAGAAACCAACTTCGTCACAACTCGCGTGAACGCGCGCATGCAGGTCAGCCATGGGCATTCTGGAATTTCTAGCTGAAGCCAACATCCGGGACTGGTTGCAACGTCGCAAGCCATCGACGCCCAGGACTCCGACGCCGTCCGGCCGAACCAAACTCGGAAAGCCCTTCGAGCAGCACCTTCTCGACGAGATCAAGGATCTGATTGCCCAAGCGCACGACGCGGAGAAACCAAGCAGGAAGGCGTTGCTTGCCAAGGCAAACAACCTTCAGATTCAGCTTGTGGTTTCCTATGAGGCGCAGGGCCAACACCTTCTGGCCAGAAGGGCCGAGCAGTCGATCCTGCAGTTCAGAAACACGCTTGGTGCACCGGAAACACGACAGGGAAGCTCGGAAGTCCGGAAATGACCGCAAGCACCCTGAAACTGGAAGCCGAAGCCGCGCGGCGTCACACGCCCGCCTTTGCCTGGCCGACCCTTGTCTTTGCCATCGCGCTGCTTGCCGGGATGGTCGTGGTGACCTGGCTGGGCGCGGAGCGCATCCTTCCGCTCTGGCTGGCGGGCGTGCTGAACGGCATACTGATGTTTGCCATCTACACGCCGCTGCATGATGCCAGCCACAACGCCATCCTGCCCCGGCGCAAGGGCTTGATGTGGGTCAACTCGGCCGTGGGCATGGCAAGTGCAGCACCGATCTTCATGTTTCATCACCACCACAAGAAATCCCATATCCAGCATCACAATCTGGCCAGTACCGAGGATGACCCCGACCAGTACAGTTTCGTCGGATTCTGGTCGGCCTTCCTGGTGAAGATCCCGATCACGCTGCTGCACTACTTCAACCCAGTCACCCTGTGGCGCGATTGTCATCGGTTCCGCATGCCACCCGGCGAAATCGCCATCACGATGACGCTTTACGTGGTGTACGTCGCGGTCATCGCCTTTGTGCTGGCGCAGGGCTACTGGCTGGAGTTCATCGTCCTGTGGCTGGTGCCCTGGTTCCTGGGCAACCTCATCATGCTCACGACCTTCGGGTGGTTGCCGCATCAGGTGGACCGGGCACAGGGCCGCTATCACGACACCCGCATCGCGCTTTTCCCCGGTGGCGACATCCTGTTCCTGTGGCAGAACCTGCATCTGGTGCACCACATGCTGCCCATGGTGCCGTTCTACAACTACCGCAAACTCTTCACCGAGATCCGGCCCATGATCGAAGCCCATGGCGGGCGCATCGAGGGCCTGGTGCCGGGCAGCAAACCGATCGGCTAGAACTCAGGCCCGGCGCGCCATGTCTTCCAGGTGAGAAGGGCGTTGGCGCCCAGGCTCGCCAGGGGTTCGGGCGGCAGGCGTTCGGGTTCCTCGAAGGCCAGCATGTCGGCGACCATGGGATCGTTGCCGCCCCCGGCCAGTTCCGCAGCCAGCATGCCCGAGAGCGTGCCCTTGGCGATGCCGACACCGTTCTGGCAGCAGGCGCTAAAGAGGCCGGGTTCGCGTTCCCCGAACGCCGGGACACCGTTGCGCGACAGACACAGGCGCCCGCCCCAGCGATGTTCCATGGTGACGTCACCCAGCATGGGAAAACGCGCAGCAAAGCTGGCGACATGACCACGGGCGACCCGGTCCAACCGCGTCTGATCAACCTCCATGGAGGGATCATAGGTAAAGCGGTTGCGGATCAGGATGCGCTCGCCTCCCACACCGCTGACCCTGCGCACCGTGGTGCCCTGCGGATCGGCAGGCGTCGCAGCCCAGCGTGGCTCACCACCGAGTGTGCGCACTTCGTCAGGCGTGAGCGCACGGGTGAGCGAGGCATAGGTGAAAATGTGCATCAGGCGGTTTTGAAAGAACCCGAAGCTGTTGGCGTGACCGTTGACCCCAAGGATTACGCGCGGGGCGGTGACCGAACCCGCCGGTGTCGTCGCACACCAGTCGGGCCCCGTTCGTTCGAGTCTGGTGACCGGCGTGGACTCATAGAGGTCCACGAGAGCCTCCAAGCCCCCGGCAAGCCCGCGTACAAAGAGCGCGGGCTGGATCATCACAGTGCCAGGTGCATGGAGCCCGCCGCGATAGAATTCCGTGCCGGTGATGCGCCGCATCTCCTCGGCATCGAGCAACGTGTGCTCTTCACCCAGCGCCTGGAGATGGGCGGCAAAAGCCGTGTTGTTGACAAGACCCTTGTCGGTCACCGCAGCGTTCATCTTGCCCACGGGATCGAACGCTTCCTGCGGCAGGCCGTAATCCTCCACCGCCTGGGCGGCAAAGGCGATGGCAGCACGGTTCATGGCGATCTGGCGTTTGTCGCGGTCGAGACCGCCGCCGTAGCCGTCCGAGGAAATGTCATGGGGCAGGTCGATCATGAACCCGGCATTGCGGCCAGACGGACCGGTGCCGATCCGTACGGCATCAAGCACCACGATACGTTCACCAGGGCGCAGTTGGGTCAGACGCCGCGCGGCGGCCAGTCCGGCAAAGCCGGCGCCGATGATGAGCCAGTCCGCCGTAATGGCTTGGTCCAGCACTCGCGGCGGCGGCGCTGTCTCCAGCAGCGCATTCCAGCCGCTGAGGCCGGGATCGCGCGGCAGGCGTGAAACATCAGGATTGATGCGGTCGCTCATCTCCAACGCACTAACGGGTCCAGGTGTGGCGTGCAAGGCCGCACGGCAGGCGCTCCGGATTTGCCAGTCACCGGCAACAATGCGAGTTTGGACGCAGCGCGTTTGAGATTGTTGGAGTGGCACAATGTCGAACATGGCCAAGATCACGCTGATGTTTGTCGTCTTTGTCGACGTGATCGGCCAGGGCCTGGTCTTTCCCATCATCAATGCCCTGATCATTGATACCTCGTCGGGCCTCCTGCCCGCGGATACCTCCATGGGAATGCGCCATTTCGACTATGGACTGGTGATCGGCATCTTCTTCCTGGCGTGGTTCGTGGGCGTCATCTACATCGCCAAGGTTTCCGATTCGATCGGGCGCAAGAATGCCCTGCTGATCTGCCTGGCCGGCGCCCTGGCCGGGTATGCGATCACCATCGCCGCACTTTTTGTCGAAAGTCTCTGGCTCCTGATTCTGGGCAGGGCGATCACCGGGTTTACCGCGGGCAACCAGCCCATTGCGCAGGCCGCGATGGTCGACGGCAGCGTCAATGAGGTCGATCGCGACCGGAACATGGGTTTCATCGTGACCGGTGTGAGTTTCGGGCTGGTGGCGGGGCCAATCATCGGCGGCCTGCTTTCCGATTCCGCCATGCTGGGCAGCCTGGCGAGTTTCCAGCTGCCGTTTTATGTCGCCTTTGTCCTGGTGCTGATCGCCATCGGGCTTGTGATCGTCTTTTTCAGGGACGTACGCACGGAACGCACATCCTTTGTTTTCCGGCCAAGCGACCTGACCGAGAGCTTCTGGCGTGTGACCAAACATCCCATCGTGCTGCGGATCATGCCGGTCTACACCCTTTTCATGATCGCGAATGTCACCTTCTACATCTTCATCGACAACTACCTCACCAGCGCCTTTGGCTACGGTGTGGTCGGGGGAAGCGTGGCCATGCTGGTGATCGGCGTTGCCCTTGCGACCAGCAGCACCTTTTTGGTCAAACCGGCGCAGAACCGCTTCGGAAAGCGCAGCATCATCGGCGCGAGCCTGATCGTGATGCTGGCCTCGTCACTGGCCTTCGTCCTGCTGCCCGGCGCCATTCTGGTCTTTGTCCCGATCTTCCTGTTCTACTTCCTTTTCGGCGTGTCCTATCCCACACTTCTGGGTGCGTTTTCGGCCAGCGTGAACGAGGCCGAGCAGGGCTGGGTGATGGGCGTGACAACAGCCGTCTTCTGCCTGGCCGGGGGCATCATGTCCGTGATTGGCGGAGGCCTGATGGAAATCGACATCCGTCTGCCGTTCTACATCGCGGCCATCGCCGCGCTGCTTGCCGTCGTCCTTCTGGCGATGACATGGGGTTCACCGGAAATCCGCAAGGTGACGGGACGCAACAGCGAGACCTCCTAGCTTCAACGCTCCAGCGCGATGCGGCGGTAACCCAGGGCTTCGGCGATGTGGGGACGACCGATCCGTTCCGCACCGGCAAGATCGGCGATGGTGCGTGCGACCTTCTGGACGCGATGCCAGCCGCGTGCCGAAAGCTTGAGCCGTTCAGCAGCCTGGGTCAGCAGCGCCTGACTGTCGGCATCCAGAGCAGCGACGGTTTCCAGCAGTTCGCCTTCGGCACGGGCGTTGACATGGACGCCGGGGTGATCGGCGTAACGGGCGGTCTGGATGGCGCGGGCGGCAGCGATGCGGGCGGCAACATCGGCCGAGTTCTCCGAGGGCGGCGGCAGGGCCAGATCCGCGGCGGCGACTTCAGGTACCTCCACATGCAGATCGATGCGGTCGAACATGGGGCCCGAGACGCGGGCCTGGTAGTCGGCGGCACAGCGCGGCGCGCGGGTGCAGGCCCGCCCAGGATCGGACAGCCAGCCGCATTTGCAGGGGTTCATGGCGGCGATGAGCTGAAAGCGCGCGGGATAGGTCACGTGGTGGTTGGCGCGCGCCACCAGCGTTTCGCCGCTCTCGGCCGGGCCACGCAGGGCATCGAGCACGGGGCGCTGGAATTCCGGCAACTCGTCGAGAAACAGCACGCCGTTGTGGGCGAGCGAAACCTCGCCCGGGCGCGCACGCATGCCCCCGCCGGTCAGCGCCGCCATACTGGCGCTGTGGTGAGGATCGCGAAACGGACGGCGGCGGCTGAGCTTGCCGCCCTTGAGCTCGCCCGCGACCGAGGCGACCAGGCTGACCTCCAGCGCTTCTTCAGGCGTGAGCGGCGGCAGGATGCCGGGCAGGCGCTTGGCAAGCATGGACTTGCCCGAGCCGGGCGGGCCGATCATCAGCAGATTGTGGGCGCCAGCCGCGGCGATCTCGAGCGCGCGTTTGGCGGCTTCCTGACCCTTGATGTCGGCGAGATCAAGCAGCGGACCTTCGTCGGCAGCCAGTTCGGCCTTGGGCGGGGAGAGAACCTGCGTGCCCTTCCAGTGGTTGATGAGCGCAATCAGGTGATCGGGCGCCAGCACCGGGGCCTGACCAGCCCAGGCGGCTTCCGAACCGTTGGCCGCAGGGCAGACCACACCACGCCCCAGCCGTCCCGCAGCAATGGCGGCGGGCAGGACACCGGCCACCTGGCTGATGCGTCCGTCGAGCGAGAGCTCACCCAGAATGAGGTTGTCGGCGCCGACATCGGCGGGCACCGCGCCCAGCGCCAGCAGCAAGGCGACCGCAATGGGCAGGTCGAAATGGCTGCCTTCCTTGAGCAGATCGGCAGGCGCCAGATTGACCGTGATGCGCCGGCCCGGCAGGGCAAGACCGATGGCCGTGAGCGCCGAACGCACCCGCTCCCGGCTTTCGCCTACGGCCTTGTCGGGCAGACCGACGATGGTGAAGCTGGGCTGGCCAGGCACAAGCGAAACCTGCACCTCGACCGGCAAGGCCTCGACACCCGACAGGGCAACAGTGGTAACCGGTGCAACCATGGGGTGAGGCTAGCATTGTCTTGATCGGATGGGAGCCATGTTTTCCAGGGTCATTGTAAAGGGCTCACAGACCAGGTTTGCCGCCTGCCTAGGTTGCTCGGGGGGCATTTTCCGCATGGGTCAATCGTCAAAGCCGGTTTCCCAATCCCGCCCGGATGGGAAGATGCGCAGGATTGTGACTTCGACATCATCCACGCAGAACGCAATGGTGATACGGCGCTCGAAGCCGACAACCCGAAGCCCTGGCCGGATATCGTCTCGAACTTGACCCCGCCGGGATGCCAACGAAAATTCGCGGCAGTAAACTTCGAGGCGCTCGAGGTAATCCAGAGCCGTGATCGGACCTGCGCTGTCAGCGATCCAGTCGTGAAGACCTTCAAGGTCTGCGCTTGCCTCCGGCGCGAAGGTGACGCGCCGTTCCTTCACGCTTTTCGCTTGACCCTTTTTGCGTGGCGCGCACGAAGACCATCGAAAACATCGTCAATCGCGAGGCCGCGACCAGGATCTGCCTTCATCGCGTCATAGGCGGGCGCGACTTCCTCGCGCAGCCAGCGGTCCACTGCGTCATCGCGTTCCTGGAGAGCACGCAGTCCGGCACGCACGACCTCGCTGGCCGAGGCATAACGCCCGGACGCGACCTGTGTGTCGACATAAATGGCATGTTCGGCAGGCAGGCTGATGGTGCGTTTCGTGGCTGATGACATGGCACGTTTCCCGGACCGTCACGATAGTAGTATGATCAATTCATACCATGGTCCGTACTGACGCTCAAACACGACAGGCCTACACCGCCACCCTGGAGCAGGATTACAGGACAGGTCCGGGTGGTGGCGATGGACCCTGGTTTCAGGAGCCTTCAGGCCAGACGAAGTCCGGGCGCAGGCCTTCATGGACCGGGCGGTCGTCATCGGGTTTGGGCACGCCCGTGGCCGGGTCGTAAAACGCGTGATAGGTCGCAGGCATCGCCGCGGCATCGAAACCCATCAGGTTGGGCACCACGGCGCGGATACGGCCCTCCTTGTCATCAAGCATGATCGGTGTGCCGCATTCCTTGCAGGTACACAGCTCCAGCGGGCCGTCAGGATTGTTGGCGTTGAACGGCTGGCGATTGAGGCCGTCGGGCTTGTCGACAGTGAGATCGCCATGACCGAAGAACACGACATGGGTGGTCGGCTGGCCCGTGACGCCCTTGCACACCGAACAATGGCAGGTGTGGTTGTCGATCGGGTCCCTGGCGGCATGGGAATGGACGTGTTCACAACCACCGGCATAGGTCTTTGACATGAGTCCCTCCTATTTGTTTTGCGATACCTGTCCAGCCGCGGGGAACGATAGAATGACAACCTGCGGCGACCTGTCAGTGTAACTGACAATTCGGTGCAGCGAAACGGCCTCTTCGGAAGACGCCACAAAACGGGAGACAGACGATGAGCGATGTTGCACGGCATGACCGGGGATCCACCGACTGGCTGGGCGCCTTTCAGTTGTTTGCGCTGGCCGTGGTGGGTGTGCGGTTCGTCCAGGGCTTCATCTTCTGGGGCGGGGCAAGTCGGCGCATGATCTATGACTGGCACGAGATCGACGGGGTCGGTCATGCGGTCAAGCTGGACATCGATGCCATGGGCTTCGTTGCCGACAAGATGACCCATGCGCTGCCCGGAACTCTGTGGATTCAGGATATTCTGGAGTGGACCCTGGCCAATCCGGACCTGCTGCTGGCAGCCGTCTGGGGCTGGACGCTGGCGGAGCTTGCCGTGGGCATCGGCCTGATCGCCGGTGTGTTCACACGCTCGCTGGCGGCGGTGAGCATCTTCCTCAATCTCAATCTCATGCTCATTTTCGGTTGGATGGGCTCGACCTGCCTGGACGAGTGGACCATGGCGGTCTCAGGCGTCGCGCTTAGCGGCATTGTCGTGATCTGCGGCGCCGGCGCCTTTTCGCTGGATGCCGTCATAGCGCGGCGCATGCCCGGTCTTGCGGCCTGGCGCTGGTTCCCGTGGCTCGCCAGCGGGCCATTGTCGACCGGCGCGGTCAAACGGCTTTCATGGTCCCTGGCGGCAATCTGTGTCGTCTTCACGGTGGGGAGCTACCACATCCTGTTCGGCGCGGTAGTCTCGCCGCTGCATTCCAGGGTCGCCTATCACACCCATCATGTAACGCTGAGCGACGTGACGATCAGCGCCAACGGCGCGGTGTCGTTCCACGCCTATGTCGATGCGGGACCCGACACCGGTGAGGCCTATATCGTTTCGGCACAGCTGGAATCCGCCGGCGGCACGGTGGCAAGCTGGGACGGAGCCATGCTCGCCAGCCTGGATGAAACCGCGTTCGACAACCGCTATCCCTATGTCTGGGCCTCACGGTTCGGGACCGAGACCGTCGGTTTCAGCGGCATCACCGGGGCGCAGGCAACGGTCAGATTGCCCACGCCCACCGATGCTCCGAATCTCGCACCCGGCAACTACACGCTGGTGCTCGAAGCGATCAACGGCCAGCACTGGGAGGCGACCGGAGCGATCGGCGACTGACCGGCGCAGGCCCGTTTATCAGACACGCCAGTCCGAACAGTTCCAGCCAAGTAGCGCCTCGATAGCGTCGGTTTCGTGCGCGTAGAAGGCAAGCAGGCGTTGGCGGATGTCTGCACTCATGGCCTGGTTGTAGGTGTTGGCGAAATAGTGGGGCTGTTCTTTCGGGACGACGCGGCGCACGCCCAGGAAGTCGCAGATCCCGATGAGATGCGGGCGCGCGTTGGTGCGGAAGTCTTCGGACTTCACGACATGGAGCTGATCGCGCGGGAAGAGCTGCAACAGGCGGGCAAGCTGACCGGAATAGAGCCCGCGCGCGACATAGGCCTTTTGCGCGCGACGATAGGGTTTGCGCGCTTCCAGCTGGGCAAGGTCTGCCGCGACGGCGTCCTCGAACGTCAGGGATTCGCGCCCGCGCGTGCTGGCCATGGTCCACTGGGAATAGGCGCGGTCCACAGGATGGCGCAGCAGGACAAGGAACCGCATGGCCGGATTGTAGGCGCGGATGCGCGGCAGGGCCGGTGGCCACCACAGGTAATCGGGGGTGGCTTCCCCGGTCATCGCGGTATCGGGACGCTCCGGGAACTGCGCGTGATAGGCCGCGTAGTCCGGCTGGCTCCGGAAGTTGGCTTCCGAATCAAAGAAATGGGGCTCCTTCACGCTGCACAGGGCGAGGTCGGGATGCTTGCGCAGCACGGCGTTGAGCGCGGAGGTCCCGCCCTTCTGCGCACCGGCGATCATGAAGGTAACACGCGGCGTCATGAGGTCTTTTCGCCCGGACCACATGCCATGACAAGTTCAGCGGATGATCAAGACGTTGTCACTCCGATTGTCAAATCTTCCGTTTCGGCGTAAGTGCGAAAGGCAGGTCGCATACCGCGGCCTGATGGAGGCGGACAGAGCGCATGAAACGCGTCAGGCGCATCCTCATTCGCGTGGTCCTGATGGTCGTGATCCCCGTGATCGCGCTGTGGATCGTGGTCGAGGCATACCTTTCCGGCGGTCGCTATGTGACGGCCGATAACGCCTATGTGAAGGCCGACATCGTCAACATCGGTTCGGAAGTCGACGGGCGTGTCGTGCAGGTCTTCGTTAACGACTACCAGCACGTTGAATCCAGCCAGCCCCTGTTCGAGATCGATCCCGAACCCTTCGGTATCGCGATTGCCGCCGCCGAGGCGGAAATGGCCGCGGTCGAACAGGAGGTCGCGGGCCTGCGCGCGCTTTACCGTCAGGGAGAGGCCGAGATCCGCGCGGCCGAAGAGGATATTCGGTACCTGACCGGCGAATTCGAGCGCCAGCAGGAACTGGTCGCCCAGGGTGCCGGAACCCAAAGCAAGCTGGACGCCGCCGAACATGCGCTGGCAGCGGCCAAACGAGACCTTTCCGTCCTGCGCGAACAGAATGCAGTCGTGCTCGCCGATCTGGGCGGATCCCTGGACTCCCCGATCGAGGACCAGCCGATGTACCGCGCGGCAGAAGCAATGCGCAGGGATGCCGCGATCAAGCTGACCAACACCCTGGTGACGGCTCCCATGAACGGCACGCTTTCCCAGGTCCTGCTGGAAGTCGGCGAATACATTGAAGCCGGCGACCCCGTATTTGCCCTGGTTGCAACCGGCGAGCCCTGGATCGAGGTCAATCTGAAGGAAGTCGATCTGACCCACGTGATCGAAGGACAGACCGCCACCGTGGTGGTCGATGCCTATCCCGATGTCGTGTGGACCGCCGTTGTCGATGCCATCTCTCCTGCGACCGGTGCCGAATTCGCGCTGCTGCCGCCACAGAATTCGACCGGCAACTGGGTCAAGGTCGTGCAGCGTGTGCCGGTGCGCCTGCGGCTCGAGGAGGGCCACGATACCGAACTGCTGCGTTCGGGCATGACGGTCACGGTCTCGATCGACACAGGTCAGGAGCGCACCTTCGGCGGCGTTGTTGACGGCGTGCTGGCCGACGTCCTGCCGGGTCAATGATGCCAATGGTCACAAAGCCGAACCCATCGGTTCGCC
>Ga0055584_100004380_pt1 | contig 13888 bp, 17 predicted proteins | sample OSDHelmetaG_FD_58716 | JGI IMG/M metagenome (GOLD analysis project Ga0055584, IMG submission 58716) | Pelagic marine sediment microbial communities from the LTER site Helgoland, North Sea, for post-phytoplankton bloom and carbon turnover... | ecosystem: Environmental > Aquatic > Marine >... | reverse complement strand
ATCCCGGATAGGCCGCTGACCAAAACAATAGCCTCTGTCCCCATATGCTATTCATACTCGCCAGCGGCCTCTTTCTTTAGGGGCTATTGAATTAGGCTACGAGATAGTGGAGAGGGGCTGGGTTTAAGGCTTAGGAGTGATCATCAGGCGAATGATATCAACCTTGTCAGGCGGGTAGATCATCGACGTATTGATTTGAATGGATTCGCCAGGATTTACTTTTTGGCCTGCGGTAGGTTCAATCCAGAATCGAATAAGACTACCTTTAGCGTCGAATAAATTGACTCTGACGTTAGGGGTAACAAGAACCTCATTACGCAGGTTTTTCAAATGGGCCGTAATGAGTAACTCTTTATCGCCGTTATCGCGTTCTTTCCAAACGTTGGTTTGATTCATCAAAGCGAAACCTTCAGCTTGATTGGAAAGTGGCACACCGAGTAGAGCGTAGAGGGCCTGTGACTGAGGAAAGCGCTCTGCGATGTCGTCTTTGGCAAACCAAAAAACCAATCCTGCGGCCAATAGAAGAATCAGAGGAAAACCGAAAATTCGCCCAAAGGTCCGAAGCGATTGATTTGATGTACCAAGAGAAGTGGTGTCATAGATTTCTTTATCTGAGGGAGTGGAAACTTCGTCTGCCGTAATGTTCGGATAATAGGAAGGGGGCTCTTGGTGACGGGCGCGTTCTTTCTGTTCTTCCCGCTTTTTTTCTGTTGAGTTTTCCTTCTTAGCGCCAAATTTTTCTGTCCAAATATGGTGGCAGACGGCACAGCGAACACGTCGTGCGGTTTTCTCACCGATGGAACTTCGGTCGACTTTGAAAACTGCATCGCATGAGGGGCAGGTGATATGAAGAGAAGGTGAGGCCATTTTTAACTGCTGTTACGTGACTCCGGTGCGCCATCTGGGTTATAAACCTGATTCTGTTCTAGGGAGGAACTAAAAATTCATCCCAACACTGTGTTGACAAGAAAAGGCCCCTCATGATCGAGTTTGAATCGGTATCGCTGCGCTACGGCAATGGGCCTTTGATCCTGCGCGATGCTTCTTTTCACATAAAACCGGGCAGCTTTCATCTTGTGACGGGAGTGTCGGGGGCTGGAAAATCATCTCTGTTGAAATTGATCTATTTGGCAAGCTTCGCCACGAGCGGCAAAGTTAAGCTTTTCGGGCGCGATGTACTGACGCTTTCTTCTGATGAGTTGGCTTTGCTACGTCGCCGTATAGGGGTGGTTTTTCAAGATTTCCAGTTGCTCGATCATCTCTCAGTGAGAGACAACGTGTCGTTACCGTTGAGGGTAACAGGTAAATACGGGGACAAAGAAAGAGACAATGTCGCGGAACTCCTGGCTTGGGTGGGACTGGGGCAATATGTCGATCACTTACCGGCGCAGCTCTCTGGTGGCCAACAACAAAGAGTAGCGATAGCCCGAGCAGTGATTGCACGCCCGGCCATTCTTCTTGCCGACGAGCCCACAGGAAACGTCGATGATCACATGGGGATCCGATTGGTTGACCTCTTTGAAGAACTCAACCGCATCGGAACAACTGTGATCGTGGCTACCCACAGCACTACACTTGTTTCCGAGTACAATTTCCCAACTTTGCGGTTGAGCAAAGGAGAGGTCACGGACTTGCCGCCGCGTAAAGGCAAGATTGGACGTCGGGGGGTCAAAGTAGCAAAAGGTAATGACGCTCAAAACTCAGGTGTAAAGGGTGAAAGCAAATGACGGTAAAGCCTATCGCCCTGATTTCTGCTGCTAATGATCCCATTACAAAGGCTTTACCAAAAGTCATTGCTTTGATTACATTCGTTATGTCTTTGTTGTTGTTAATGACATTGTCGGCGGCGATATTCTTAATGCAGCTCAACCGAGACCAAGTTAATGAATTGACGGTTCAGCTTCCGGCAAGCCAAGACAGTGCATTGCAGCAAAGAAAACTAGACGGTTTAGTATCTGTGTTGACTGCATTTCATTCTGTCAGAGAAGTGAGAGTGCTATCGAAAACGGACGTGGCTGGGTTGTTACAGCCTTGGTTGGGCGATCAAGAAACGATTTCAGATCTACCTTTGCCATCGGTCATCGCAGTGGAAGTCACGAAAGATCAACCGTTCAATACCGAGATTTTGTTACAGGAACTCCGCGCTATGACACCTGACGTCATATTGGATGATCACCGTGATTGGTATTCTTCTTCATCACGTTTTTCTGGAAAATTGCTCGGGTTGCTCGGGTTGTTGTTGGTCGCTGCTTCTCTGTCTTTAGTCGGATTGATCGCCTTTGCCCTCAAAACCAGCCTCGTGGTCCATAGCCAAACTGTTGACGTTCTCCACATGGTGGGAGCGAGTGACTATTTTATTGCTCGGCAATTCAGTCGGATGGTTTTGAAGCTTTCTGCTTTGGGTGCTAGTGTTGGCGCGATCACAGCTCTTTTGATTCTTTGGTTGTTTCAGTTGTGGGTTAGCGGAGACAATACGGAGGCCGACACACTTTTGAGCTTTTCGTTCTGGTATCTAATTCCGCTTGTGATCTTGGTTCCGATTATTGTTTGGCTAGCGGGACTGGTGACTCAAAGGGTCGTCACAAAACTTATCCGCCGTCAAAGAAAGGCAGCTTAAAACATGGACAATAAAAAATGCCCAAGCTGTGGCACTGAAGTCCACTTCGACGATGATGTTTGTTATGCTTGTGGGGCTAACGTCCCACGGTCAATACCCTGGTTGGCTTATCTTGTTGGCGGTGTAATCGCCGTTGCATTGTTTCTTGGGCTCGTCGACTGGTCTTATTGGATCGACTATTTTTCTAAGTTTTGAGCCCTAACCTGGCGGAACAAAGATTGTAGGCGCAAGTCCGGAATGGAAAGCTTGTTAAGTTGCTCTATTGTGCTTGCTAGATAATCGTAATTGCTACCTCGGCCGCCGATGGCTTGAGCAATGGTTTCACTTTGTTCATCGTAGGACAATCGCGGCGCATAGTCAGGTCCATTGCGGTTGATAACAAAAGACAATGCTGGCCTTATTTCCGGTCCACACGCCGCTTTGACCCAACGAGGGTGGTAGGAATCGCGCAGCATTTCGCGGTCGAAGAGATAGTCTAACACTTCGTTAGACGTATCTTTGGAAACCTTAAAGGCAACACCATGGCAGCAACCGCCGCGATCTAAGCCTAGGACTAATCCAGGCCGTTCCACGGTGCCTCTGTAATTTCTGGACCGCAGACAAAAACTACGATGATAGCCATGCACTTTTGCGATTGTCGAATCGAGATAAGAAAATCCCGGATTCCACATCAAAGATCCATAGCCAAAGACCCAAAAGTCCTCATTAAGGTTAGAAAAGCACGAGCGGGTGAGATTCATATTTCAAATTGTTATTCTGGCGCTTTCTGCGCTATGAAAGAAGCTGGTGAGATGTTCACCCAAGAATAACCCTTTTCTGATTTATTGAAATAGACCACATGCCTCGCTCGCTAAAAATTCTGTTGATTGTTCTTGCTGCATTCAGTCTTCTTTATGCTGTGTATTGGTTTGCGGCTGCTTACGTCATTGAAAGGCAAATCAAAACAGAAATTGCGAAGCAACAGCGTGCTGACAGAAGCCTTACTCTGGGCAAGATTGACGTGTCCGGTTTCCCTTTACGTTTCAACGTTTATCTCCATGAGATTGAGTTCAGTGATCAAGGCGACGGCCTGACGTTTGTCAGCGACGGGCCGTTGAAAATAAAAGTGCCGTCTTATGCGCCTTGGAACTTCGAAGTCAAAACGGGTGGTGAACACAATCTCTTTATGGATGGTCCTTCCGGTGAACAAACCTTCAGGATCGAAGGCGCTATAAAGTTTCACGGTCAGATTGGGTTTGATCAAAGGGTTAAAGAATTCTTTTTGGATGCCAGCGATTTGAGAGTCCACAATGAGGAAATCGGAATGACTCGGATTGGGCAGCTTGAATTGGCTCTTTTCCCAGAAGAAACGGTGACGGGTTCTCGGTTTGAATTGCGGGCAGGGCCTCTGTCATTACCCGCAACCCTTAATCCTGGATTAGGGTCTGTTGTTGAAGCCCTGTCAGTTGACGGAATTGTAACCCCCTTTATCCCGAAGAACCTTAATCGCGGCCATCTTAAAGTATGGGCAGCTGAAGAAGGGTCGGTTCTACTGGAAGCATTCAAAATGACTTGGGGTGAAATAGATCTTTCAGCAAATGGTAAGATCTTTTTTGATGATAAAATGTTGCCGGTCGCAGCGATGGATCTGTCTGTCGATGGTCACAAACAAGCATTGAAACTCTTCGCGGATCGCGGTCTTATCCCGCCAACAAAGGCCGCGGTTCTCAAGTTTTCATTAGCTGCGTTTACAAAGCCCAAAGAGGATGGTAGCGGGCAGCGGTTCCTCTTCATACCTTTGTCGTTGAAAGATCTCTTGCTAAAGGTTGGTCCTTTAACGCTTAAGCTGCCGTCTAAGATAGCCAATAAGTTGCGGGGCCTTCAGTAGTCTTCTGGACGGGCATTAATAGAAGGATTTTAATAGATCGATAACCAATCGGGTTGGTTCTCATTTGAGGCTTCTGTCGGTGAGAACTGCCCCGCTTGTTTTGCATCGATGATCGATCGGCGAATGGCGCGTGTTCTCGTGAAGTGTTCTTCTAAGACATCGCCCTGGCCGTGGCGAATAGCGCGCTGTAGAGCCGTCAGATCCTCTGAATAACGTTGCAGCATTTCTAGCACGGCTTCACGGTTATGCAGAAATATATCTCGCCACATAACGGGGTCCGAGGCTGCTATGCGTGTGAAATCACGAAAGCCAGAAGCAGAATATTTAATGACCTCTTCTTGGGTGCTTTCCTCGAGCCCCGTTGCAGTGCCAACAATCGTATAAGCAATGATGTGAGGCAAATGGGAAGTTATGGCTAGAACTCTATCGTGGTGATCGGCATCCATGATTTCCACCATTGAGCCACAGGCTTCCCAAAGCCGTGTCACTTTATCAACAGCGTCTTGATCACAAACCTCCTCAGGCGTCAGAATGCACCATCGGTCTTCGAATAGTTCAGGGAAACCAGCGTCGGGCCCTGAATGTTCGGTTCCAGCGATGGGATGTCCAGGCACTAAATGGACGGTTGAGGGTAACGTTGGTTTGAAGGCATTGATCACAGATTTCTTAACTGACCCAACATCTGAAACAATGGCCCCATCTTTCAAATGAGGTGCCAGCTGGTGCGCCAAATCCTGGTAGGTGCCTACAGGCGTGCAAACCAAAACGAGATCCGCATCTTCGACACAAGCTTTGAGATCATCGAAAACCTGATCAACCAAACCCAGCTCTTGAATGCGTTGACGGGTCTCGGCACGCCGTGAAAAACCGTGAGTTTCTCCAGCGATGCCATCTTGTTTTATGCGCAGAGCGAGAGAGGAGCCGATCAGGCCTAAGCCGACAAAGGCAATCTTGCCAAAGAGTTGGTTACTCACGAGACAAATTCTTTGAAAGCAGCTTTTACGATTTCCATTTCTTCTTCGTCCCCAATGCCAACACGAAGGTGATTCGGCAGTCCATAGGCAGCAACACCACGCGCCAAAATGCCCTTTGAGCGCAAGAAAGCATCAGCTTTTTCTGTAGGCTCAGAAAAATCAATGATGACAAAGTTACCTTGGGATGGTTCGGTTTTCAGGCCGATGGAATTAACAAAATCAACAAATTCGGGAAGCAGCCTGCTGTTCAGACTGATAGTTTTGTCTAAGTGCTCTTTGTCTTTTAGTGCCGCGATACCGACTGCTTGACTGACAGCGGACACATTGAACGGACCTCGAACGCGATTCAGGATATCAGTGATCTCGGGCGAAGAGTATGCCCAGCCTAACCGCATGGCAGCCAAACCAAAGACCTTGGAGAAGGTCCGTAGCATGACCACGTTGTCGGCTTTGTTAACCAGTTCAATACCTGGTTCGTAGTCAGAAGCTGTCGCATATTCCGCGTATGCCGCATCGATCACTAGAATGACATCATTTGGCAAACGACTGTGGAAATCTTCCAGTTCCTTCTGAGAGATGTAGGACCCTGTCGGATTGTTAGGGTTAGCCAAGAAAACCAGCTTCGTTTTGTCCGTGACGTGATCCAACATCGCTTGGCAATCGGTTCTAAGATTGCTTTCCGGCGCTGCAACTGGTGTTGCACCGCAAGCCATCGCTGAAATCTTGTACATCAGGAAACCATGTTGGCTGTACAGCAGTTCGTCGCCTTCCCCTGCATAAGCTTTCACCAACAGTGAAATGAGTTCATCGGATCCCGCACCGCATACGATTTTGGCGGCATCAACGCCGAAAGTGTCAGCCAAACCCTTCCGCAGTTCGTCCGAGCCACCATCAGGATATCGGTGAAGGAGAGGGGCGATGTCTTTACAAGCAGCCATTGCCAAAGGACTTGGCCCCAACGCAGATTCGTTTGCTGCCAAGCGAATGACACGGTCAACGTCTGCAAGTTGTGATTCACCACCCACGTAGGGTTTGATGGAGAGAATTCCTGATTTTGGACTAAGCATGGTTTGTGTTCTAAATTAGAGTTTGAGGAAGGGTTTAGGACAATTCTATCGGTGCAGCATAGGCTCCGTAGACTTTGACCTTTGTTAACATTTCATGGCTTTCGCTGGGTAGTGCGGATTGAAAGCTTTGCTCGGTATGAAACCCGCTGAGAGCCAATAAGGCAAAACGCTCATCTGTAGACATTAGCGACAACGCAGAGCCTTCGGCGGGACGCCAGTTTGGGTCCGTCAATTCCGCAGCCAGAAGCGTGTAGTCATCTCCACTCTGCTCGGGTTGACCACGAGAGATGACAAAGCATTCAAGGCGGTCACCGCCGTCTTTTGGCCAGATGTTACCGGCGCGCGCAAAAGGCAGGCGCATGATGACCGAAAACTCATGCCGTTTGGCAGAAAAGTCGCGCCACCAAAGAGCTAATTCAGTATTCGTTGGCGCAGGTATGACGGTGGCTGTGACACCACCGGTCTCCAAAAGTGAAAAGGCTTCATCAGGGCTGGCTTTGCTGAGCAGCGGGATCGCTGAACCAAACTGATTGGAAACCAGATTTGTAAACCTGTCTGGTCGATCACCAGGATAGAAAGATGCTTTGAGATCTGTTTGCAGGCTGGTCATGCCATTAATCATTTCACGCCACATGCGCAGCAGTGAAACCAAGGGGAAATTACTTTTATGACGCTCCCAGAGGCGGCGTTGAATGTGCGCCTCTCTACCTGGCCGCAAATAGAACGCTTGATCCGTAGAGGCTTTCTTGGCAGCCGCGATTGAATCCATCAATGCAGCACGCTCCATGATGAGGTCATGAAGTTCGGTGTCAATCCGATCGATATCTTGCCGGAGTTTCGACAGGTCAAGTTGTGAAGTAGCTTTCGTCATGATGTGGGAATAGCGGCTTCTCCTAGGACAGTAAAGAAAGAAGGCATTATGTTGACTTCACGCGTTGGAAGACTCTCGCTTTAATTCCCCCCTGGGGTGGCGGAATGACGAGTCTTTTGATACTCTCTCCAAAAATCACTCCACCAGCCAGTGGCATGATTTTGCCGCCAATCGAGTCCAAAGCTGAGGAAAATTTGATGGCTGTTGGTCGTTGGCTGGGTGGGAAGAACAGACCGTGGCGGCTGCGCAAAGGTTCAAACTGTGCATCTTCCAAGATGGAATTGAGTTGAGAGCGGCTAAAGGGGCGACCGAAGGCAAAAGGATTGTTCTCAACCCGAGCCCAAATGGATGTGCGATTAGGAGCAATGACCAACAAACGCCCTTCAGGTTTTAAGACACGCCAGGCTTCTCTCAAACTGGTTTGCAGGTCCACAGTGTGTTCAACCAAATGTAACATAACAAAGCGGTCAACCGATACGTCTGGCAAAGGAAGGTATGAGCTTTCAACCATGGCCGTCAGGTTGCCTCTTCGGTCATCTTGAACTGTGCTGTCGGAACGCTGCCAACGGCTTGCCCCTTGCCTTGCTGGCATAAATGAAAGAGTTCGTTCTGTACCTTCTGAAAGAGAGGGCAACACAGGCAACGGAAAGCCTAATCCTACCAAACTCAAATCATGATTATTTGGCCACCAATCCTTTACTTGGATTTGGAGCGATTTTGCTACTCTCTTTCCTAGGGGACTGTGATAGAACTTGTGTAAATGGTTTATGGTTGGTCGCATGAAAAGCAGACTAGCGGAATATGACCAAATTCTTAAGAGCTAAGTTGAGGGAAAAGCATGGCATTGAAGATCGATCTGGTTCCAGTCTTGAGTGATAACTACTCTTACCTGATTTACGATGAGGGCAGTAAGAAAGCGGCTGTTGTTGACCCTGGTGAGGCTGGTCCGTTGTTGGTGGCGGCTCAGGAGCGCGGTCTTTCTATTGAGCACATCCTTATCACACACCATCATGGTGACCACGTGCAGGGCGTCGGTGAGATTGTCGCGGCTACGGGCTGTAAAGTAACTGGCCCTTCCTATGAAGCAGACAAAATCTCTGGCCTGACAGAAACCGTTAAAGAAGGTGACAGTCTAGAAGTGCTTGGTGAGAAAACCGAAATCTTCCATGTCCCAGGACATACTCAAGGACATATAGCGTTCTGGATTCCTTCCGCGTCTGCGCTGTTTTCTGGTGATTCTCTTTTTGTCCTTGGGTGTGGACGCCTGTTCGAAGGTGGCCCCCAAGACATGTGGCCAGCACTGCAGAAGTTGAGAGAACTGCCCGATGAAACACAGGTCTTTTGCGGGCACGAATATACTCTGGCAAACGCTAAGTTTTGCGCGACTATTGAACAACAAAATGCTGCTCTGGATAAACGGATTGCTGAAATCGAAAACTTGAGGTCCCGTGATCTGCCAACCATCCCCTCTACGATAGCTATTGAAAAGTCCACAAATCCCTTTATGCGTGCTGACCATTCAAGCGTCGCAGAATCGCTCGGCATGGCTGGAGCAGCCTCGGTTGAGGTTTTTGCAGAAGTACGCAGCCGTAAAGACTCATTCTAAGTTAGTAAGGAAAATCAAAATGAAACTATTCTCCGCTCCTGTCTCTCCCTTCGTCAGGAAAGCCGTACTGGCTGTTCATGAACTCGGCCTCAATGACAAAGTAGAAATCGTGAAGGGTGACTATAACGACGAAAGCTCAGACCTTTTCAAGTGTAGCCCGATTGGGAAAATTCCTGCGATGGCTGCACCGGATGGCATAAATCTTTGTGATTCCCAATTGATCGTCGCTTACCTTGATGCCCAATCTGATCAAGCAGAGTTGTTGCCAGCCTCTGGCTCTGCACGTTGGGAGGCCCTCGCCAGCGAAGCACTTGCTGATGGTTTGATGGATGCAGGCGTTGACGTCATGCGTGAAGTCCGCCGTCCTGAAGGCACAATCTCAAGCGAGATTGAACAGAAGTTCCGGGACCGCGCTGTCGCAGTACTCGATCGTTTTGAGCAAGAAGCAGCGTCATACGGCGACGAGTTTCATGTTGGCCGGATCTCCTTACTTTGCGCGTTGGATTATTTCTCATTCCGTTTCGCCGATATGGAATGGCAGAAGGGCCGTCCTAATTTGGTGGCTTGGCATGCTAAGTTTACTGACAGAGCTTCTGCGAAAGCTACACATCCGGCGACATGGACTCTTTAACTGCTGAACAAGTCATTGATCTGCTAGGCCTCCAGCCTCATCCCGAAGGTGGGTTCTTCACTGAAACCTACCGTGATGAGGCTGGCACAGGGGCTCGCGCTCACTCGACCGCGATCTATTTTCTCTTACCAGAGGGGATAGAGTCTGCTTGGCACCGTGTTGATGCTGCTGAAGTCTGGCATTGGTATGCAGGGGCGTCACTGACGCTTTCAGTAGCGAAGGAGGGCGGGCCATTGGATGTGTTGACTCTTGGTCAAAATCTTGTCGATGGTGAACGTCCACAAGCCGTAGTGCCCCCTCATGCATGGCAGAAAGCAAAGAGTCTCGGCGCTTGGACATTGGTTGGCTGTACGGTTGCTCCGGGGTTTGAGTTCTCAAGCTTTGAACTCGCCGAAGCAGGATTTGAACCAGGTAGTGGCGAATGATTGGAATGCCGCCGGATTTGTGATAATATGCCGTCGATTTTATATTTTGAGTTTCGGCTATGTTTATTATTTTAAGGCCCTTTTTGTTTCTGCTGTTGGCAGCACCTCTTCTGATAGTGGCATCTTGCTCTAGAGAACAATTTGGAGCAACGGGAGATCGTGCGCTCGAAACCTTTGGCTTGGACACTGAATTTGAAGTGTTGAGGCTTGGCCCGGGCCGTTTCGATATCATCTATGATCGTAGCCGAACCTCCAAAGGCAGAGTGTTGACTGTCGCTAAAGAAGAATGTCCGGGACAGTTTAATTCGGCGGTGTTGGTCAAAGCGCATATCAAAGAACCGAGGGTACGAGCTGAGTTCCAATGTACGAAGAAAGTGCCGCAACCGACCCAAGAGGGCAGACTGCAGCAAGTAGAATTGAAAGAAGATGCTTTTGGTCGCTTCTTTGTTTTCTTTGACCGCCGCATTCATACTTATGGTGATGCAAAGCAAAAGGCTTTCTTCTACTGCCAAGCTCAAGGTCGCAGAGCACAGATTGTCCGTCCACCAGCGGCGTTTAACGGCACGACCATGCGGGCAACTTTTATCTGCCGCTAAGAAAAGTATCTTTTCAAGAGCTCTACATAGACTTCTGTTAACGTTTCGAGATCTTCAAGAGAGGCCCGCTCGTCTGTGTTGTGCATGGTTTTGCCGACCGCACCAAACTCTGCCACAGGGCAATAGTTTTTAACAAATCTGGCATCGGACGTGCCACCCGATGTGGAATATTCGGGGCGGCGTCCGGTGACAGTTTCACAAGCGTCGGCGATCAATGATCCCAGTTCACCCGGCGGGAAAGAAAACGATTCGCCGGAGCAACTGAATTCTATTTCATAACTGTGTCCAACACGATCCAAGCGTTCTTTCACCCAACTTTCCAATGAGGCTGCAGTGTAGATATCGTTGAAACGGACGTTGAAGGTTGCTTTGGCTTGAGCCGGAATAACATTGTTGGCTGGGTTCCCAACGTCGCAAGTCACGACCTGCAAGCTTGAGGCCTGGAATAGTTCGGTGCCTTCATCCAACGGTTCTGAAGTCAGGCCATGAAGCATCTCGATGAGTGGATGGATAGGGTTGTCCGCACGGTGAGGATAGGCGGCGTGCCCTTGTTTCCCGTTGACTGTCAGGTAGCCCGTTAGCGATCCCCGGCGACCAACCTTGATCATGTCACCCATTGTCTCTGGGTTTGTTGGTTCACCGACAACACAGTGATCCAATTTCTCGCCTTGTTGATCCAACCACTCGAGAACTTTAACGGTCCCATTGACAGCCGGTCCTTCTTCATCTCCTGTAATGAGGAGAGAAATAGATTGGGTTAAGTCGGCTTGCTGCAGGTAGCGATCCACGGCAGCTATAAAACAGGCAATGCCGCCCTTCATATCAGTAGCACCACGACCCCAAATCTCTTCGCCGATGATGTGGCCGGAAAAGGGCGGATGAGACCACAGTGTTTCATCGCCCGTTGGCACAACATCAGTGTGCCCAGCAAAGCAGAAATTCTGGCCGGAAGTTCCTAACCGAGCGTAAAGGTTATCAACCTCCGCGAAAGGCAACCTTGTGCAAACAAAGCCGCGTTCCTCAAGCCAACTTTGCAGGAGATCCAAAGCCCCGCCCTCATTTGGTGTAACGGAGGGGCATTGGATGAGTTCCTGTAGCATTTTGACGGGATCGCCGACATGAGATCGATTGGTCATATTGGCTACTCCGTGTTGCTAGCTTTCTAGTCTCTCAATAGATCGTTGATAGATGTCTTAGAGCGCGTTTGTGCGTCTACGCGTTTCACGATGACGGCACAGTATAGGCTCGGTCCTGGCGTGCCATCTGGCAGTGGCTTTCCTGGCAGAGAACCAGAAACAACGACAGAGTAAGCTGGTACACGACCGATGAAGACCTCGCCGGTGTGGCGGTCGATGATTTTAGTGGATGCTCCGATGAAGACACCCATGGAGATCACAGAACCTTCTTCGACGATAACTCCTTCAACAACTTCTGAGCGGGCACCAACGAAACAGTTGTCTTCGATAATAACCGGGCCAGCCTGAAGCGGTTCCAAAACACCGCCGATACCAACGCCGCCGGAGAGGTGAACGTTCTTGCCGATTTGGGCACATGAGCCAACCGTTGCCCAAGTGTCTACCATTGTACCACTGTCAACATGAGCACCCAGATTAACGAAAGATGGCATCAATACAACACCAGGCGCGATGTGCGCGGAGCGACGGACGACGCAGCCAGGTACGGCTCTGAAACCGGCTTCGCGGAAGCGATTAGCGCCCCAGCCGTCAAATTTGCTTGGTACTTTATCCCACCACGTTGCTTGGCCTGGGCCGCCTTCAATAACATCCATATCGTTAAGACGGAAAGAGAGGAGGACAGCTTTCTTAGCCCACTGATTGACATGCCAACCGTCCGCACCCTTTTCTGCAACACGGAGGCTACCACCGTCCAGAGCCAAAAGAGTTTCTTCAACGGCGTCGCGAATTTCGCCTTTGGTATCAATGCCAACGCTATCGCGGTTTTCCCAAGCGTTCTCGATTGTGGTTTCTAAAGCTTGCAAGTCCATTTAACTGCTCCGAATCTAGATGATGCCCACAAAGAGGCATCTGTAGGTTATGCGTTTGTGCATGGGATGTAACGAAAAGAGATCGTTAAAGCTATGCAAAAGTGGCTCAACCCAAGTGCTGAGTGATTACCGTTTCCAGAAAGCCTTCTATTTCCTCACAACTGTGATGGATGAAATCAGCGTCGTCGGGTGCCTGTGCCCACAGACTGTCGGTCAGAACATGGACCGTTGTCATGCCCAATTCGTGTCCAGTTTTCAGGTTTCGTGCGCTGTCTTCAAAGAAAGCCGCCTTTGTTGGATCGACGTTGAATGTGCTGAAAAAATCCTCGTAAGGCTTCTGTTCGGGTTTGGGGATGAAGTCTGCGTCGATTATATCAAAATAGCCCTCGAAATGATGGGTGACGCCAAGCTTGTTCAACACACGTTCGGAATGGTGTCGATCGCCGTTGGTGAATACCAACTTCTGACCGGGAAGGACTCTCAGGGCAGCGTCCAGCCGTTCGGATACTTCGACGTTACTATAGTCGATGTCATGACAGAAGTTCAGGTAGTCGTGAGGGTCGACACCGTTGACCTGCATCAGACCATTTAGTGTCGTGCCATACTCTCTAAAGTATTGTTTCTGGATAACTTTGGCATCGGCCTCTGTGTCTAACTCCAAGAATTTTTGGACAAATAAGCCCATTCGTTTTTCGATCTGATCGAACAAGCGGCATGAGGCGGGATAGAGTGTGTTGTCCAAGTCAAACACCCAGCTTTCGACATGTTCAAAGCCACCTCGTTGAGGAAATGCTGCACTTTCCATATTCGCTACCTTCTTCAGTTTTTTCGCATTTTGCGAATCTAAACGAGAAAAACCAAAGTTTTCCCCAACCGAGTCGAATCAACCCGCCTACTTCTAGCAGGGATTGGCGGTCCAGTGCAAAAAGAAGGTTTTTATCGATTCGGTCTTTGCACTATAAATTCGAGTCGGGAGCTGCAAAATGCAGGCAAAATTTCCGGTAAGGTTTTATCGGTACATGAGGAAGCAAGAGGTCGATTTAGGCGCTCTAAAATGTAAGGTGGGTAGGCTGTGAAAGGCTGGCAACGCTTTGCTCTGCCTATGGCTGCGTTGGTGGTCCTCTTTGTCATGCTCTTCTTCGCTTTTATTGAACTTAGAAGAGAGAACAGTGCTGTGTGCGGCGGTGCAAAATTAGTCCACGGTAGCGGCGGCATTGTGTTGTCGCGGG
>Ga0055584_100004379_pt1 | contig 13888 bp, 10 predicted proteins | sample OSDHelmetaG_FD_58716 | JGI IMG/M metagenome (GOLD analysis project Ga0055584, IMG submission 58716) | Pelagic marine sediment microbial communities from the LTER site Helgoland, North Sea, for post-phytoplankton bloom and carbon turnover... | ecosystem: Environmental > Aquatic > Marine >... | reverse complement strand
CATGGGTATTTCTATCGGATCTACCTTATAATCTGCATTCAATTGAAAAAACAAGCTTGTATTGGGTAAATAGGGGTCATAATAAATAACCTTCATTCCCATGCCTAAAGCAATATGTGCACAAGCTTGGCCAATTCTACCAAATCCTACAATTCCTATGGTTTTACCATTTAGCTCAACACCCTTGCTACTGGCCTTTTTCAAATTCTTGAATTCAGCGTTTCCTTGCTCTGGCATAATTCGATTGGTACGATTAATAAAACGTGCTCCAGAAAGTAAATGAGCGAATACCAATTCGGCTACCGAAAGCGAACTTGCGGCCGGTGTATTTACCACTGCAATCCCTTTTGAACGAGCATACTCTACGTCTATATTGTCCATTCCAACACCCGCTCTACCAATTACTTTCAGATTTGTGCACACATCAATCAATTCTTTTCGAATTTTAGTGGCACTTCGAACTATAATTGCCTCAAAGTTATTGATCTCTGATGGCAAGTCAGCCTGCTCAATGGTATCTGTAATCACGGTATAACCCGCTTCTTCCAATAATTTTTTACCTGCGGGATCTATACCGTCATTTGCTAATACTTTCATTCTATTAAAACTTTTTCATTACATCAACCAGTACTTGCACACTTTCAAGGGGCAATGCATTGTACATACTCGCTCTAAATCCACCTACCGAACGGTGTCCCTTAATACCGCTACATCCGGCTTGGGTTGCCGCTTCCATAAATGCTTCATTTTTTGTTTCATCAACTAACTTAAAACAAGCATTCATATGGCTTCGGTCTTCTTTTTTTGCTGTTCCTTCAAACTTAGGGTTTGAATCTATTTCGTTATAAAGCAAAGTAGCTTTATTTTGTGCTCTTCGTTCCATTTCTGCTACGCCACCTGATGCTTTAACCCATTTTAAATTTTGATACATGGCATAGATTGGAAAAACAGGTGGTGTATTAAACATACTCTCCTTATCAATATGTGTTTGATAATTCAACATAGTGGGAATTCCGTTTTTAGGATTCTCTAACAATGACTTTTTGATAATAACCACGGTCACACCAGCTGGACCCATGTTTTTCTGAGCCCCGGCATATATCATATCAAAATTAGATACTTCTATCGGTCGGCTAAGAATATCTGAACTCATATCACAAATCATAGGAACAGGACTATTCGGGAATTCTTGAAATTGGGTACCAAAGATGGTATTATTAGAAGTAATATGAAAATAATCTGCATCACCAGGTATAGTGTAGCTTTTCGGTATATTATTAAAATTATCTTCTTCAGAACTCGCTATAACATCTACTTGTCCAAATAATTTAGCTTCTTTAATCGCTTTTTTACTCCAAGTACCTGTATTGATATATGCAGCTTTTTCTTTCAATAGATTGTAAGCCACCATACAAAATTGCATACTTGCTCCACCTCCTAAAAATATAATATCATAGTTGTCGGGTATATTCAGTAAATCTTTGATTAAGCCGCGTGTTTCATCAACAACTGCAACAAACTCCTTGCTTCGATGCGAAACCTCTAGAACAGATAATCCTGTATTTGCAAAGTTCTGCAACCCTTTAACACAGTTATCAATTGTTTCAGGAGCCAAAATTGATGGTCCTGCTGAAAAATTATGAATCTTCCCCATAGTGCTTGAATTAGACATGCTGCAATATTACATGTTTTACGATGTTTTTAAAATAATGAATGACATGTTTTGCATTAATAATTTTAAACACCTCAAAATGATAAATTTACATGTTTAACACATTTGTTACGCTCATTTTGTCTTATTTTGTGAGTATGCTCAAAAGCACCTTATTTCTTTTTATTTTGTCCCTAAGCCTTAGTTCGGCTTTTTCACAGGCTTTAAAACCAATTTCATTTGTTAAAAATGGTCAAGAATACGTATTCGGAATTGCTGACTTGAAAGATGTATCCGATCTTTGCGTATTAAAAGAGCAAGGTATGACCATCAACTCAATCAACGGTGATGTGATTACATTTCAAATTCCAGCGAACCGAATCAATCATTTTACTTCTTCTACCTATTTTAACAACATGGTTATATCGAATATTAAGAACAGTTCGGGTAATCAAAATTTCACGGCACTCAAACAGAGTAAGGTTGACAAAGTAAATCAAGGAACTGCAAACCAACTTTCTTCAAATTTTTCGGGCAAGGGCGTTATTATTGGAATTGTTGATATCGGATTTCAAACAGATCATCCCACATTTTTCAGTTCAGATGGTAAACAATATCGTGTGAGTCGATTTTGGGATCAAACAGATCAAACGGGCACTGCCCCAACTGGGTTTAATTACGGTAAAGAATGTGCAGATAGCCTAAGTATTATTAGTCAGATTGATAATGATGGCAGCCATGGAACGCATGTAGCTGGAATTGCTGGTGGATCTGGTTATACAAGTACGAATTTAATACACAAGGGTGTTGCGCATGAGGCTGAGTTAGTTTTTGTCAAAATACTGCATACCAATGACAGTTTGGGCAAAAGCGCATTAGGTGATGCCATAGTTGCAAACCCCACGATCATAGATGCGTATAATTACATTTTTAATTATGCCGCAGCGCAAGGCAAACCGGCAGTAATTAATTTAAGCTGGGGATCGCATACGGGGCCTCATGATGGCACAAGTTTATTTGACCGTGCAATTGAGCAAATGGTTGCTGAACCGGGTCATGTGGTTATTGGAGCCAATGGAAATAATGGAAGGGATGAGATGCATTTTAGACATGATTTTTCTCAATCATTTGATACAATTCGCACTATACCCTATGAACGTTCTAGAGGCTGGCGAAGCACAGAATCCGTTTATGTTGACATATGGGGCAGCGCAAATAAACCCTTTCAAATGCGGGCACATTTTTACGACTCCGCCAAAAACAAATTGTCGTCAACACCACTATATAACACTGCTACTGCTCAAAATACATCGAGTTTTCTACATTCAGGCACAGATACTTTGCGCTATACCATTGAAGTAAATGCGAATTATACCCATAATCAAAAACCCAATATCCTTTTTTACAGCAAGCATCCCAATCCAAAGAAGTATTTTGTGGTATTAGAGTTTGTTGCTACTGATGGAAGGTTGGATGCTTGGAATTCTGGGGATGCCTATCGCTGGGGATCTGGTGGATTTTCGCATCAAATGGGTAACGCCAAATTTGGTTCTACGTATAAAAAAGGAGATGTTACGCATACCATGGGAGAAAATGGCGGCACAGGCAAAGGAACCATATCAGTTGGAGCATATATAAACAGAGATGCCTGGGTAAATTTTGACGGAAAACTATTTGACAAATCCAATGAGTTTAAAGCAGGCGATATTGCAGGCTTTTCAAGTGAAGGTCCAACTGTGGACGGAAGACTGAAGCCAGATATTTCTTCACCCGGACAAGGCATTATTAGTTCGATTAATCGTCATGCTTACAACCCTAATTTACCACAGAACCGCACCAACCTAATGGACTCAAGCAATTTTGATGGCACAGCTAATTATTGGTTAATGCAAAGTGGAACCAGCATGGCGGCACCACAAGTTTGCGGTATAGTGGCCTTAATGCTCGAAGCAAACCCTCACTTAACTTCCAGTTCAATACGTAATATTCTGCAAGAAACTGCGGTGCAAGATAGCCTCACAGGCAATGTACCCAATATGAAATGGGGTCATGGCAAAGTGGATGCTTTAGCTGCCTTGAAAGAAGCAGAGAAGAGTTTAGCAATCAGTAATTTATCTGAGGCAAGCACGATAATTTTCCCTAACCCAGCCAGTAATGAAATCCATATCCAAAGCAATATTGTATATACTGAATACATTATTCATGATTTGAAAGGTGCTGAGGTTAGCAAAGGGAGCATTCAAGAGAATCAAATCGATTTATTAAACCTAACTTCAGGTTTATATATGCTCAGGCTGATTGGTCCAGAAAAAAGCCTTGTTAAGCAAATTGTAATTAGTTTCGGTAATCTTTAGCTTGCTTAGAATGTTTGTAATTTCAATCCAGCTTTAATCTACACGTTTTAAAGCCTCTAGAAAATAATCCCAAAACTTTTGAACGGAACTTATTTGTACCTTTTCATCAGGTGAATGTGCACCACGAATATTTGGCCCAAAACTCACCATTTCAACGCCTGGATAGTTTGTCCCCAAAATACCGCATTCTAAACCTGCATGACATGCACTTACTTTAGGTTCACTCTTAAACATCTCTCGGTATAAATCAGCCATCATGTTCACAATTTTACTGCCATGAACCGGCGCCCATCCTGGGTACGAACCATTGTGCTTGGTTTCTCCTTTTAAACTCGCAAAGCAAGCGCTTATGGCATCCGCCAAATCGTTTTTCTCAGAATCTATTGATCCGCGTGTTAGGCACATAATGGAGAAATCGCCATCTTTTACCAAGACGCGTGCTAAATTATTGGAAGTTTGCACCAATCCCTCTATATCGCTGCTCATTCGGTAAATACCCACTGGGCACGCATAAATAGCATTTAATAATGCATCTTGAAAACCCTTGTTCATTCCTCTGGGGAATGCAAGTATTATTTTAGAGTCCACAGCTAATTCAGTATCAGTTATCTGGTATTCTCGCTTGAGTTGTTCAGTTATGTCTTCTAAAATGCCTTCTGCCTGTTCCAGTCCACGGTTATCAATAGCAATTTGCGCATTTGATTCGCGTGGAATTGCATTGCGCAGCCCTCCGCCATCGATACCATTGATAATGATAGGTACTTGTTGATTTAGATTCCATAATATTCGGTTGATAAGCTTATTCGAATTACCTAAACCCTTATGTATCTCCATTCCACTATGCCCACCTTGGAGCCCTTTTACGCTTAGATTGAAACAGGTATATCCAGAAGGAATATCTATTTCTTCATAAAGACCTTGAGTTGTAACATCTATACCGCCAGCACAGCCAATCGTGATTTCATCGTCATCTTCTGTATCTAAGTTCAGTAAATATTTTGCTTCTAACAACCCTCCTTTGAGTCCCATAGCTCCGGTCATGCCAGTTTCTTCGTCTATGGTGAACAATGCTTCAATAGGTGGATGAGGAATGTCTGTGGAAGACAAAATAGCCATAATAGCAGCCACCCCTATTCCATTATCTGCTCCTAAAGTAGTGCCTTTAGCCTTTACCCAATCTTCTTCAATAAACATTTCTATGCCTTGAGCGTCAAAATCAAAATCAGTGTCATTGTTCTTTTGATGAACCATGTCCAAATGAGATTGAAGCGCAACAATCGGTTTGTTTTCCATCCCTGCACTTGCTGGTTTTTTAATAATAACATTGCCCACATGATCAACCTTGGTTGGCAATCCCAATGATTCGCCAAATGCCTTTGCAAAAGCAATTACACGTTGCTCTTTTTTGGATGGTCTAGGAACCGCATTTAAGTCCGCAAAATGATTCCATAACGATTTGGGTTCTAAATTTCTGATACTCATGATTTTCTTCTTTATATAAATTGTTCTGGCAAGGTGTGCTTTCTACCTTTGTTTTGTTCCTTCAGCCAAGTCATTAATGGTGAGAAATAGTTCACCATTGCCTTAGCACTCATTTCCTGACCAAGATGCTTTTTCAAATGGTCTTTCCAATCACAATTGGCTCCATCTTTCATTAATTCTTTAAGAAACTGGCCCGTAGCTTTGCTTCCATAATAATTGGTTTTATGGGGATCTTGTTTTAAGATCTTAGTCGCAATATGCTCGTGAAATTGGAACAACAAGATATTGCTCATTGCATAATCGTAATATTGCGCTGGATCATTGTTGATATGGGTTTTACTTGCTGCATCACAGTACTCCTCGCCCCGTTCAGCTGGAGGAACAATGCCCTGATATTTTTTCTTTAGCTCCCACCATTTTTTATTGAACTCGTTAAAAGGCAAGTTCTTGGCATATAAGTTATATTCAAACTCAGTCATTACTCCAGCACCCCATGGAATAAGTACCACGTAGTCCATTGCTTCTTTTAACAAGAGCTGCATTTCGTCTACTTGGACATTTTTAGGCATTAAGCCCACCCCTTCTAAAAACGGTGTTTGCATACTTGCCATTCCGATTAATGTCCCCATGGCCTCATGGTAAGCACGGTTTGCACCTCCTCTCAGAATAATAGGCACTTCAGGCCTAGAATAGGTCTTAAAATAATAAATATGCCCTAGTTCATGCAATACAGTGCCCCACCATCGGGTGTTAGGCTCAACGCTCATTAGACTTCTTACATCATTGGCATTATCCATATGCCACGCACTGGCATGGTTGTTTTTACTATAATCAGCATCATTGGGTAAAGGATACAAGCTGCTTTTCTCATGAAACGATTTGGGTAGAGCTGGAAAACCCATGCTCATCCAAAACTTTTCTCCTTCAGAAACCACCCATTCTGCTCCTTTTGTTTGAAGGGTACTATCAAGATTCACCCCTTTGGTATCAATTAGCCCACTCCATTCTTGGCCCCAACGATTCGGGAGCCAATGGGCAGGTAGATATTCGGGTACCTCTTGAGCATATTTTTCAGCCAACATATAGCGTGTCCATGTATGCAATTCACGATATAAAGGCCAAATCTCTTTATTCATTGATCGGCATACCGAAAGTAAGTCATCCGAACTATAGCCATAATCAGAAACTTGATAGTGGAAATAGTCTTTATAGTCCAATGCCTGAACGGTATTGTTGCGTAAATCTCTAAGATTAGCTAAACCTGCTTTGAGTCCTTTGCCCACTTCCTTACTTGCCTTCCAAGCATTCAATCGTTCATCCAAGTCATTAGAAGAGCTCAAAATTTCATCAATTTCATTGGTGCTTACTTTTTTCCCATTGAGCATATATGCAAACCCGAACAAATTGGAAGTTTGCTCATTTTCTGCCTTGATTTTTTGTTCAACAATATCAGATACCGTTGCTGGACTACTTGCTGCACCGTATAAAATGGCCTTAAGCTGCCTTACCTGCACATCTGAGAGTTTCTCTTTTTCAGCTAAATAACGCTTCGCCATAGATATATTAAAGGCAGATCCTGTAAAAGCTACCAAGGCTTTCTCAGCTTCGGCAGCATTTTGTTCTGTTACCGTATCCCCTTCTTTGATATATGTATTTAACCTCCATGATGCTTCTGTTGATGGAATCATTAATTGCTGAAATGTATCATTATACCCTTTTAAATAGGCATTCGCTTCAGCATTTAATAAATCAGAATTGTTTTTATTATAATTGTTACAAGAGGCAACAATGAGTAGCATTAATGCGAGAACTAATTTATTCATTTCTCAAAAGTACTTAATTTTGACTTCTAAGCGGATAGTTCTATTGAAAAATTGCAGCTTTTACAATTAGCGCATTGGTACGATTCTCAAAAGGCGTTAATGAGGCTACACGTCTTTCAATTTCATTGGTCAACAATTCAATTTCCATTAACTCATTAATTTGATGAATCATGTTTTCAGCATTATCCGCAATATAACAAAGCCCTTCTAAGCCCGTGTCTTCAACCATCGGAGAGTTAACCAAGCAGTGCCTTCCTTTGAATAGCGCATTGAGCAACTTCAGCTTGATTCCTGTTTTTTGAAATGTAGGCAACACATTCACTTGTGCATTTTGAATCAAACCAATAATTTCTTTGCTCGAAATATTTTCTGATAGTTGCACATCGTTTTCAGCACATAATTTGCGCAAATGCTCACTGGCATTATTTCCAGCAATAATGCATTTCGCATTAACGTTTGAAAACACTTCATTCACAAGATACTCGGCTGCGTGATTATTTTCACCTACTCCTAAATTACCATGATATAGCACATAATCTCCCTTACCTGGCAGCACATCTACCACTTCTGACTCGTGAAATGCTGAAGCTGCTATGGTATTTGGATTAATTTTAGCGAAATGAGCTTGGTCAAATTGCGATATGGCCAATACGCCTGCTGCATCTTTTAGAATAATCTCATAAGCTGCAAGTTTTGCACTTTCTATCCGAAAGAATCTGCGTTTAAATATACTGCGCTCTACCGACTCCAATCGCTTATAGTACTCATGCTCAATATTATGAGTTCTAACAAAGCAGCGTGAATTATCAATACGCTCATCCACTAATGGATATGAGGTGTGCAGACCTTCTAGTAGAATTGGGTGATTGTCTTTAGCTAGATTTGCAATAAGCTGTTTATGAATCCTTGATTTTACAATATATGGAACGGATGAGATAAATGGGTTGATGTAACGTTTTCTCCTATAATAATGCACTTTGCTACAATACCTTTCCAACTCAATAGCTTTTGCCCTGCCATATTCAAAGCAATGCAATTCAATTTCAATACCCAGCTGATGTAGATGTTTGCATTTGTAATACACATCGATTACACCTCCATAATTGGGTGGAAATGGCACATCAAATGAGACAATATGTAATTTAAATGTATTGCTCATAAATTTCAATTAGCTCCTCTTCCACTTTTTCCCAGATAAATCGTTTTTTTAATTGTAGAATATTACCGTAAAGTTCTTGATATTTCACTCCATCATCAAGTAATTTTTTAATTTGTTTCGTTAAATCTAACATTTCAGTTTTAGTCTCGAGCGCAAATTGCAGTGGCGTATTAATGCGTGTTAATTCTTTTGAATTCGATATAATCTGAGGGATTTCAGACTGGATATAATCAAATGTTTTATTAGGAAGTGCGCCATTATAACTTGCTGATGTGTTATCCAAAACATTGTAGCCAATCCTTGCCTCACAAGTTAATGCGTGCAAGTCTCGTGGGATAATACCACCCATAAACTCAATGTGATTAAAGTTTTTATATTGGCTTTTCAACTTTTCCAACAAATCCCCCTCACCGCATAATCGCAGTGTGAACTTTTCTTTGGCACAAACTGCTAATAATATCTCGAGACATCTTCCCTCATTGATTGCTCCTTGGTAAATAATATCTACTTTCTTGTCTTGTTTAGTAACAGGAGCCTCAGATTTAGGATAATTGGGGATGATCTGTAGCTCAAATGCTGAAATTCTATCATAGTATGTTTTTAAAGTTTCAGATACCGTGTAAGCGGATCTCACGGTTTTAAAACCCTTTCTCTCAGCCCATTTCCAAACTAAACGTTTAACTGGTTTGCCTTTTAGCTCGGGCACTTCGGTAAACCACTCATGTGAATCGTGAATATGAATAGCTTCCATTGTTTTAGCAATTTTTGACGCAGCCAAGATGGTATCACTATCAACGCTTGATATAATATCCACTTTTGCTAACCTTTGAACATATTCAATTTGCCGTTTCATAAGCATGAAATAAAACAACGGCCCGTGATAATAGCTTAATTCCAGTAATTGCAGTTTATAAGGGGTTTGTTGAGCTTCACCCTGGATGTTCAGTTTTCGACCCACTACTAGGACATGATGCCCTCTATTGTGCAATGTAAGACAAATGCGCCTCATTCGCTGATCAGTGCTGTGATCATTCGAAACTAAAAATACTATTTCGAGCTTTCTTTCCAATGAATCTTCCCTTTATCTCTATATACTATTTTGCGTTCAATCAATTCTTGCAATACTAAGGTATGCAGTGGTTTATTCTTTAATTCCAACAACAGGTTTTCTCTATTGTTGTCCATATCAACCAAATTTTTAAGCTCCAGTGAGATTTTACTAAACTCATGCTCAAATGTCCTTGATTTTTTAAGCTTTTTGCAATGATCGCAAACACCACAAGGAATATCTTGATGAACACCAAAATAAGATGATATCATCTGATTGCGACAACTATGATCATCTTCAATATATTCTATCATACCTTCATAACCCATCTTTTTCTGCCCTTCAAGCATTTTTAATTTGGCTTGATCTGGTATGAAATTCCGAATGCGGTCTTTTAGGAATAAAATGGTATTCTCATTCTCATAGGCTTGATAGGTAATTAGCTGAAGGTCATTTAATCGAACAAGATACTGCTTGACAACGCGTTCTGGAAGTGAAGCTTCTTTGGCAATAAAGCCTTCATCTATTCGGGTTAACCCATTATACACCCCGGCATATTTCCGAACGATGATCTGTGTAATTCGTTTCAATGGCTCATTATCCTTTTCAAATCCCTCCATTCCCAATTGGTCAGTTAATATTTGAATAGAAGAAGTTGACTTAAAGTCTTTGCTGAAAGATATAATTTCATGCATACGCAATAAACTCAATGCAGTGTGCCAAATATTCGTTGAATAAGGCGATCGGTCAACAAGCTTTTTCGGACTAAATGAGTAGGACAAACCCTCCCCAACTCCTTCGCCTATCTGAAAGTAACTGTACAGGTCATCGTATACTTTTACCAATTCATCAGACTTAATCTGCTGATTCAAGTATCGTTTTTGTAAACGAATGATTTGCTCTGAATTATAGAGCAGTCCCGCATATGATCTTTTACCGTCTCTGCCTGCTCTGCCTGCTTCTTGATAGTAATAAGCTAAGTTTTCTGGAGGTTCAGCATGTAAGACAAAGCGTACATCTGGTTTGTCAACTCCCATTCCAAATGCACTCGTGCAAACCATAATGCGAATTTCATCAGACATCCACATTTTCTGCCTTAAGCTACGTTCCTTTATATCCAATCCAGCATGATAGTAATCCGCATTCAAGTCATTAAATTTGAGCAATTCAGATAACTCTACACACGCTTTTCTGCTCCTCGTGTAAATCAATCCCGAACCTTCAATTTTCTTGCAAAGCTCAAGCAGCTTAGCATGAATACTTTCTTCATTAAGCACTGCATAACGTAAATTTCTACGGCTGAGCGAGACCCTTTTTACCTTCGTATGATTAAGGCCCAATTCATTCTTAATGTCCTTTATTACAAGATCAGTTGCGCTGGCAGTTAAAGCGATGCAAAAAATGTCTGGAAACTTATTAAGTACTTCCCCTATCTTACGATAGGCAGGCCTAAAATCAAATCCCCACATTGATATGCAATGCGCTTCATCAATAGCAATTTGGGCAATGTTCAATGATTCTAAAATTGAAATAAAGTGCTCTGACAATAGTTTTTCAGGTGAAACATAAACGAATAGATATTTTCCATTGATGATATTGTCAATTTCAACAAAGTACTCCTTTTGCGTAAGTCTAGAATGAAGCGCAATAGCTGAAATCCCTTTACTTCTTAGCGAATCAACTTGATCATCAATCAACGATATGAGTGGCGAAACCACTAAAGTCATTCCTTCAATTATAAGTCCAGGCACTTGATAGCAAAGCGACTTTCCACCGCCTGTTGGCAATATGCCAATCGCTGATTTGCTGTGCAACAATTCTTTTATTACAGCTTCTTGAGCTGGACGAAAACTATCAAAACCCCAATATTCTTGAAGCGTTGGTATAGCTTTATTCCATAAATCCATTATGACTTAGAAATTAAACCGTCCTGCATATTCAAACATCGATCCGCCATATTAGCCAACTCTTGATTGTGCGTAACAATCACAAAGCTTGTATCTAGCTTCTCCTTCAGGTCGATAAACAACTCATATAATTCCAATGCGTTTTTTGAATCTAGATTCCCTGTGGGTTCATCTGCAAATACCGCCTGTGGCCCGTTTATTAATGCTCGAGCAACGGAAACGCGTTGTTGCTCGCCTCCAGACAAAGCATTGGGCTTATGATTCATTCGGTTTTCTAAACCCAATATAGTTAGTATATTTTTGGCGCTATCTGTGGCATTCTTTTTAGATTCCTTTGCTATTAAGGCGGGTAGCATAACATTTTCAATTGCGGTAAACTCTGGTAATAAATGATGGAATTGAAAAACAAACCCCATTTTCCGGTTTCGATATGCCGCTAATTCGGAGGTGCTTAAAGTGCTGATATCCTTTCCTTCAAACATTATTGACCCAGTATCAGCTTGATCTAATGTTCCTAAAATATGCAGTAAAGTAGATTTTCCGGCACCTGAATCGCCTGTTATGCTAACAATTTCATTGGATTTTATCTGAATATCGATGCCATTTAACACATTTAGTTTACCATATTTCTTCTTTAATCCACTGGCTACAAGCATTGCACAAATTTATTCTTATTCTGTTAATATATTCAGCTTTAAATATTTTTTCAGTCTAAAAAAGCAAATAACTTTGCGCCACGTAAAACTAGATTCATGAACATACACGAATATCAAGGAAAAGAAATTCTTAAGTCGTTTGGAGTTAAAATTCAAGAAGGCATTGTGGCAAATACACCTGCAGAGGCCTTTGCTGCTGCTAAAAAACTACAAGAAGATACCGGAACCGACTGGGTTGTAATAAAAGCACAGATTCATGCCGGTGGCAGAGGAAAAGGTGGTGGCGTAAAACTTGCCAAGAATTTAGAAGAGGTTGAGCAACGTGCCACGGATATCATTGGCATGCAGTTAATTACACCTCAAACAGGAGCTGAAGGTAAAAAAGTGAGTAAGGTTTTGGTTGCTCAAGATGTATACTACCCTGGAGCAAATGAACCCAAGGAGTATTATATGGGCGTTTTGTTGGATAGAACAAAGCAACAGAATGTTATCATGTATACTACTGAAGGCGGTATGGATATAGAAGAAGTTGCAGAGACACACCCTGAAAAAATTCACAAAGAGTGGATTGATCCTGCCATTGGATTGCAAGGGTTCCAAATGCGTAAAATTGCGTTTAACCTAGGATTGTCTGGTGTTGCTTTTAAGGAAATGTGCAAGTTTGTTAAAAGCTTATATGCCGCTTACATCGGATCCGATGCAGATATGTTCGAGATTAACCCAGTCCTAAAATCCAGTGACGATCAAATCATCGCGGTTGATGCAAAGGTTAATATTGATGACAATGCCTTATATCGACATAAAGATTACGCGGCAATGCGAGACGAATCTGAAGAAGACCCTACAGAGGTAGAAGCCAAAAAGCATAATTTAAATTATGTAAAATTGGATGGTAATGTGGGCTGCATGGTAAATGGTGCAGGATTAGCTATGGCAACCATGGATATTATTAAATTAAGTGGTGGTGACCCGGCTAACTTCCTTGACGTAGGCGGGTCTGCTAATGCCGAAACGGTTGAAGCAGGATTTAGACTTATCTTGAAAGACCCTAATGTAAAAGCTATATTAATCAACATATTTGGTGGTATTGTGCGTTGCGACCGCGTTGCGCAAGGCGTAGTGGATGCATACAAGGCATTGGGCACTATCCCAGTTCCCGTAATCGTAAGGTTACAAGGTACAAATGCTACAGAAGCGAAAGAATTAATGGACAAGTCAGGTTTAGAAGTGACCTCTGTTATCTTGCTAAAAGAAGCCGCAGAAGCGGTAGAAAAAGCTGTCTCTTAGGTTTTTATAAGTCCAATGTACTTGTTGGCATAAAAATTTTTAACTTTGGTATGAACCAAAATTAAAAAAAATGTTAAAAGAATTTAAAAATTTCATCATGACAGGAAATGTCATCGATTTTGCCGTAGCAGTAATCATGGCTGGAGCCATTGGGTTAGTGATTAACGGTTTTGTTAATGACATCATTATGCCTGTAATCGGCCACTTTGCGGGAGGTTTAAATTTCGCAGATATGGTTAAGGAATTAGATCCTGCCGTTCTAAATGCAGATGGTAGTGTTGCAACACCAGCCAATGTAATTAGTTATGGTAAATGGATTAACACTATTATCAACTTAGTTATTGTTGGATTTGTAATGTTTATGCTTGTAAAGGCCTACAACAAAACGAAGAAACCAGTAGTTGAAGAAGCTGCTGGCCCATCAGAACTTGATTTATTAACTGAAATCAGAGACGCCCTTAAAAAATAAGAACAACAACTATTTAGAAAATGTGCCATACTGAAGAGTTTGGCACATTTTT
>Ga0055584_100004378_pt1 | contig 13889 bp, 8 predicted proteins | sample OSDHelmetaG_FD_58716 | JGI IMG/M metagenome (GOLD analysis project Ga0055584, IMG submission 58716) | Pelagic marine sediment microbial communities from the LTER site Helgoland, North Sea, for post-phytoplankton bloom and carbon turnover... | ecosystem: Environmental > Aquatic > Marine >... | reverse complement strand
GTGTTCTCCAGAAACGTGGCCGGCGTGTGGTTGCTGGACTTTGCATGCATGGAATTCACGAACGCGATATCATCGGAGCACGATGCGAGGTGAGGGAAGAGGTCGGAGATGGGGACGCCCGCCTGTCCGCAATTTCGAAACCCCCAAGGACTCTTGCGAATGCGGCCCGGTTGCCCAAAGAACGGATCGTAGCGTGCATCCTTGTATTCATCGCCGTGCCGCTTCGCGAGTTCGGGCTTCGGATCAAAGGTGTCTACGTGCGAAACGCCGCCGGTGCTGCAGATATGGATCACGCGCTTGGCTTTGCCCGCGAAATGCGTCTGCTTGGCGGAATAGGGAGATGTCTCCGCCAAGGCGTCGCGCTGCATCATCCAAGCCAGAGCGGTGGCTCCGAATCCGTTGCCGGAATGCCAGAGAAAGTGGCGACGTGACAAGGTGGGTCGTTCTTCGTTCATCGCACGTACATGAATTCGTTGGAATTCAACAGCACCCAGCAAAGTTGCGCGAGGCCATGTTTCCGCGCATACGCTTCGACTCGCTTCGACTCGGTCAATGAGGGCGAGCGACCAAAGGCCAGTCGGTAGGCGAGTCGGATCTGGTTGCGAAGGTTGCTCCCCACGTCCCCGCGCAGGCGTTCGGCGAAGAATTTGGCCTGTCGCTGAACAAAGGAATCGTTCATCAGGGCCAAGGCTTGGATGGGGGTGGTGGTGACTCCGCGCACTGGCGTCTTGGTTGAGAGATCCGGGCAATCGAGCGAGTCGAGCAGCGGTTCCCGCAGAGACTGCACGCCGATACGGTAGATCGTACGGCGATTGTATCCGGGGCCAATCTTGTCCTTCGTGTGATAGAAGTGCGAATTGTTGATCTCGAGATCGAATGGCCGATAACCGGGGCCGCCCATCTCCAAGTTCATCTGTCCGCTCAACACCAGCATCGAGTCTCGCGCCGTTTCCGCTTCGAGGCGCTTCGGAGTGAAGCGCCACATCAATCGATTGTCCGCGTCCTTGTCCGCGGCGTTCATGTTGAAGCTTGAAGTCTGCAGATAGGTGGCGGAATTCAGAATGCGGCGATGCAATTGCTTCAGGCTCCAGCCGTCTTTCACGAACTGCCCGGCCAGCCAATCCAACAGTAGCGGATGACTCGGGCGCGAACCGCTCACACCGAAGTCACTGGGTGTATCCACCAATCCGCGTCCGAAGTGGTAGTGCCACACCCGGTTCACCATCACCCGTGCGGTCAACGGATTGTCCGGATGCGTCATCCATTCGGCGAATCGACGACGACGATCGGCCTCCGGAGAATCTGTTCGCAATCCCAGGTCGGACTTCAGTGAGGCCACCGCGACCAAGGCGCGGGGTTTCACTATTCCACTTTTCTTGGTGATCTCGCCGCGAATGAGAAACGGTGTTGGCTGCGGTTGTCGCGGACGGGCCGCGTAGACAAGCGGACGTGCAGACGCAGACGCAATCTCACCCGCGAGACTCTTGCGTTGAGTTTGCAGCGACTGGAATTCGGACTTCTCCCGATCAGTCATGGCCGAGGCGATCTGCTCCTTGGAATAGCGGGCTGGACCGTTCTCGAAGGACCTCCGAATTTCGCCAGCTGTCAACGCCTGATCATAGACTCGTACCTCTTCGATTTCGCCCTTGAGATACCCGCCTCCGGTGCGGCGTCCGAGGTAGATGAGCGCCGTGTTTTCTGCGAACTCGACCAAGGGATTTCTGGCGGTGTAGGAACCAATGAGGCGACCGTTTCGGTAGACTGAAATCTGATCCTTGTCCGCATACGTGATCGCGACGTGAACAAGTCGATCGGTCACCGTCTCCGTGTTCTTCAGATCGGTCGTTCGTTTGAAAAAATCGCTGCCCGCCATCCAGGCGCGTCGCTTCCGTTCACCGAACACGAGGGCGTCGAAGACGTTTCCCGGACTGTGATGAATCGAGATCAGTGCACCGGCCCGCTGGTCCAGATCATCAAGTTGCACCCAACCTTCGAGGGTCTTGTTCTGCAGCGCTTTCGGAAGTTTCGCAGTGACGACGTGGGCCCGCTTTCCATCCAGGGTCAAACGACCGTTGTGAATCTTCGCTCCGTCGCGCAGTTGCCCCGTCAATCCTTGCATCAGGTCGGTCGCGTCCTCGTCGAAGGTCCAGTGCAGGTAGGGCGTGGGGGAGGTTGTGGCGATTTCGCCACGCTCGGCCAAAGCCTTGAGCGAGGCGAGTTTCAATTCCCGATGGCGTTGGTTTGCTTGCGTGAGCGTAGCGCGCAGTTTGCCGGCCGCCGTCTCGCGTTGCTTGACCTCCGTCGGTGTCAGATAGGTTCGCGTGCCGTGATACACGCCCTCAAAAATTGCTTTTACGGCGTAGTAATCCTGCTGGGGAATGGGATCAAATTTGTGGTCGTGACAACGTGCGCAATTGATGGTGACACCAAGAAAGGTCTGACCGACCGCACTGATGACATCCTCCAGTTCCTCTTCCCGTACGATCATACGCATGAGTTTGCTCTTCTGACCGTTGCCAACCTCGTCCCACGGACCCGCAACCAGAAATCCGGTTGCCATGATCGACTCCTGCGTGACCGGTTCGATCACGTCACCGGCGATCTGCTCCCGGACAAATCGATCGTATGGTTTGTCGTCATTGAAACTGTGAATGACGTAGTCCCGATAGTGCCAGGCGTCCGGTCGGATCTTGTCGCGTTCAAAACCTTGGCTTTCACTGAATCGAGCCACGTCCAGCCAATGCCGCGCCCAACGTTCGCCGTACCGTGGTGATTTCAATAGACGGTCGATCAGATTCGGGATCGCGTCGTTGGAATCGTCCGCAAGAAATGCGGCGACCGCCGCCGGACTCGGTGGCAATCCATGCAGATCAAACGTCAGGCGTCGGATCAGGGTTCGACGATCCGCCAGCCCGTTCATCGAGAGTCCAACCCCCTGCAGACGTGCAGAGACGAACCGATCGATGTCACCCTGTTCGATCTTTTGCGGTGGATGATAGGCCCAATGATCGGCGTTCTTCAGCCCCTCGGCGAGAGCCGGACAGCTGATGCCAAGGCACGTAAGCAGAACACAGATCTTTCGGATCAGACGCATGGATTGGTTGGAATCCTACCGCCCGCCATCGGCCGGTAAACCTTTTTCCGGTCGTTCGATCGGTTGTTCCCGCGTCCCGGATAGTCGCGTTCAAAGAACGCTTACGTTGGTTCCCAGGACATTGGCCTGCTTCGAGGCTGGTTGAGTATTCTTAGGATGGAATTCGCGGCGGATTCATTTTGAAGTCCCTGATTGGGAAATCGGCAACCGAAGACTCTGGATCACGGGAATCCAGCCCGCGATTCGGCCTCTATCCTGCCGTCGATAAGGTCCGGACTTGTGAAGGCTTCCCGTGCCCACTAGCCTCGCGCCGATGTCGAGGTTGCCTTTCGAATTGCAACTGGCGCTGCGTTACCTGCAGCCCAAGCGCACGTTCGTTTCCATCATCACCCTGATCTCCGTGATCGGCGTGATGCTCGGCGTCGCGGTGTTGATCATCGTGATCAGCGTGATGAGCGGATTTCACCATGACCTGCAGCAGGCGATCCTCGGCTTCAGCGCGCATCTGCACGTGGTGGAAAAAGGGCGACCGATGACCAACCACGTTCAGGTCGCGGGATCCGTACGCAATCATGAGCGCACGCAAGCGGTTTCCCCCTTCGTATTCGGCAAGGTGATGATCGAGTCGCACAGCGGAAACGGGACCTCTTCAACGGACGCCGTTCTCGTTCGCGGCGTGGATCCCAAGCGGGAACATGAAGTCAGTGAATTGCCCGGCAGCATCAAGGAAGGCGAATTTGATCTGCGTGGCGACGGCGTGGTGGTCGGCAGCGACTGGGCCTACAGTCATGGCGTCGGCGTCGGCGACCGTCTCTCCGTGTTCTCGCCCACCAGTCTGATGCGGATGCGCGATTCACGGAAAGAAGGCGAGGAGGAGATAATTGCGCCCGACGAATTCACGGTCACAGGAATCTTTGACCTGGGCTACCACGAGTACAATTCAACCATGATCGTACTGTCGTTGGTGAACGCGCAGGATCTTTTCCAACTGGGTGATGCAGCGCACGGTCTCTTCGTCATTCTCGACGATCCCAATTACGCACACTACTCAGCCATCGACGTCAACAAGGCCTTGGGGACAAACTATTACGTGAAGACTTGGATGGAGACCAATTCACGTTACCTGGAAGCCGTAATGGTCGAGAAGAACGTGATGTTCATCATTCTCGTCTTCATCATGATCGTGGCCTCGTTCTGCATCGTTTGTACGCAAATCACGTTCGTAGTGCAGAAGACTCGCGAGATAGGCGTTTTGAAATCCATCGGGGCGACCAATACCCAGATCCTGTTGCTCTTCTTCGGGCAGAGTTTTGCGGTGGGCACAGTCGGGGTGGCTTGTGGCTTGGGATTCGGACTTACAGCGCTTCACTTCCGCAATGAATTTCTGATGGTCATGAGGAAATTCACGGGCATGCAGCTGTTCCCGGCCGAGGTCTACGGTTTCTATAAATTGCCGGCCATTATCGTCCCCGGTGACATCGCCTTGATTTGCGGGGTATCATTGATCATCTGCCTGTTCGCCAGCCTCATTCCGGCCATCAAGGCCGCAACCCTGCAACCGGTGGAGGCGATGCGATATGAGTAGCATTGGGCCACTGATCAAAGGAACCGATCTGGCGAAGACCTACAAGATCGGGCCCCGGGAGTTGGAAGTTTTGAAGGGTGTTGATGTTGAGGTCGGACGCGGTGAGTTCATCGCGTTGCGAGGTGCATCCGGCGCGGGTAAGAGCACGCTGCTTCATTTGCTCGGCGGCCTCGACAAGCCAAGCCGAGGCACGGTCGAATTCGAAGGGCGCGATCTCAAGGCGCTGGGCAATGCCAACCTGGCCACGCTACGCAACCGGCGGATCGGTCTCATTTTTCAATCCTACCATCTGCTGCCGGATTTCGATGCACTGGAAAACGTCTGTCTCGCGGCGAGCATTCAACGACGCGACCCGTCCGCCGCCGCTCGCGATGCCAAAGAACTGCTCCGCAAGGTCGGACTGGAAGACCGAGTGGATCATCGTCCGGCAGAGTTGTCCGGCGGGGAACAACAGCGCGTGGCCATCGCCCGTTCATTGATCAATCAACCCGCCTTGATCCTCGCAGATGAACCAACGGGCAATCTTGATTCTGCCACGGGCGACGAGATTTTGGACCTGCTCGAGAAACTGCGCGAGGAGACAAAGGTCACGCTTATCATGGCCACTCACGACGCAGCGGTCGCCGCTCGAGCTGGGCGGGTGATCGAACTCAAAGACGGCCACCTCGCCACTTGACCGCACGTCGAACCGGGGCGGCGTGCGTGAGCGAGTGGATTCTCGATCTTGCCTGATGACCGAATTCAATCAACCAACGCGCAAACTACGCCACGCGTATAAATTGATGCGCAAGGCGCACGGGCATCAACATTGGTGGCCGGGGGATACGCCATTCGAGATCTGCGTCGGCGCAATCCTCACGCAAAACACCGCTTGGACGAATGTCGAGAAGGCCATTGCGAACCTCAAACGCGCCAAAGTTCTCTCATCGCGCAAAATGTCTGCCCTGCCGGAAACCGAACTGGCGGAACTGATCCGGCCCGCTGGCTATTTCAACGTGAAGGCAAAACGCCTGCGCAACTTCCTCGCGGTCCTCAACGAGGAATTCAGTGGCAGTCTCAGCAAGATGTTCAGGGGTCCAGCCATCGAAGTCCGCGAGCATGTTCTAGCCATCAACGGCATCGGACCGGAAACAGCTGACAGCATGTTGCTCTATGCGGGCAATCATCACAGCTTCGTGATCGACGCCTACACCAAACGCATCTTCCAACGTCATTATTGGTGGAAAGGCGTCGGCCGACAGGCGAAGGCAAAAGCCCATACTGCCGATGAATATGATTCGCTCCAGCGCCTCTGCGAATCAGCCTTGTCACAAAAGAAAGGCGAGGCACGTCTTGACTACTGGCAGGATTACCACGCGCAACTGGTGGTGATCGGTAAGGATTTCTGCAAGACGAAGAAACCTGATTGTGAGAATTGTCCGTTGAAATCATTGCTACCCCACACCCCAAATCCAGTTGCCGCTTGACGATCAGGCAGGTGCGAACGTCAACTCTCGCCCATGTCCCAGATACTTGGCTGGTCCACAAATCTGTTTCCCGTGTGGGTGGTCATCGCCGGTGCGCTGGCCTTGTTGCAACCGACGTGGTTCACGTGGTTCGACAAACCCAAGATCATCTGGGGCCTGGGAGTCATCATGTTGGGGATGGGTGTCACGCTCACGTTCGCTGATTTCAGAAAGGTGGTCAAAATGCCCCGGCCGATCATCGCCGGGTTCACCGCGCAGTTTCTGATCATGCCGATCCTCGGCTGGACGGTCGCCTACGCCACCGACCTGCCACGTGAATTTGCCGTGGGCCTGATCCTGGTCTCGTGCTGTCCCGGCGGTACGGCTTCGAACGTGGTCACGTTCCTCGCCCGGGCCAACCTGCCGCTGTCATTGCTCATGACGATGGTTTCCACGTTCAGTGCCATTCTCATGACACCGCTGCTGACGAAGCTGTACGCGGGTGCGATCATTGAAGTCCCAGCGGTAGGATTGCTGATGACGACGGCCAAGGTGGTGTTGCTGCCGCTGGTTCTGGGAATCCTCCTGCATCACCTGTTTCCGAAGACGGTGGATGCGATCTCCGACGTTGCACCCCTGATCTCGGTGATCACCATAGCACTGATCTGCGGCAGCATCATCGGGAGCAACGTGGATCCCCTGAAGGAGCATGGTGCGTCACTCGTGCTGGCCGTGGGGCTTTTGCATGGACTCGGCTTTCTGCTGGGGTATGTCTTTGCGAAAGCGCTGGGCTATGAGGAACTCGTCAGGCGAACGGTGGCCATTGAAGTGGGAATGCAGAATTCCGGTTTGGGCACCGTCCTCGCGCAGAAACATTTTGCGATCGAAGGCATTGCCTTGGCGGCTGTGCCTTGCGCGATTTCAGCCACTTTTCACTCGGTGATCGGCAGCGTTCTGGCCGCATATTGGCGCAATCGCCTGCCAGCATCGGAAAATACGCGGGACGAGAAAACAGGGTCCCAGACCGAAGAACGCCGGTAGGACTACTGGGTTGGAATGCCCTCGATTTCCAAATTGGCCTTTACCTCGGCAAGCTTGGTCTCGAGCTGCTTCCGCTTCAGGCTGGACTCCGTGCTTTCCAACGCCGCCTCGAGATATTCCTTCGCCTTGGCCAGATTCTTTTCGACACCCGTATCGCCCTTCATGAACTTGTCCGCCAGTTGCTCTTGGGCAGACGCAGAACCAGATTCTGCTCGAGTCAACAACGATTCCAACCGCTTGCGGTCGCGGTCGGAAACCTTGCTCCCGCCAGATTTGGAGGAACCCGCAGATTTGCTGTTCGCATCCGATCCTCCAGCCACCGACTGTCCTGATTTCTTCGAGGCAGCCTGCGCGTCATTCGCCCGTTTGTAAGCCAGTACCAAGGCGTTCCATTCGACATATTGCGACTGATCGATCGCCTTCTTGCCTCCGAGCCCGGTCAGATCGTAGAAGTAGCGAAGGTCGTCCTCATTGGTCCAAAACTTGTCCGGGCCGGCCGACCAGATTTCGAATCCGTTCTTCTGCACATCGGCAACAATTCGGAAGGGCATTTCCCACATGTCCTTGGTGACATCACGAGAGCTGCCGCCCCCTTTTTCCTGAACATTGTCCCGGAGGAACTGGGGGAAATTACGCAGCGGAAGTCGCTGATTTTCTATGTAGCCGGCCGCGACCGCATCCGCGATCCCACGCATCTCCAGACCTGACGTCGCCGCCACCTTGGCCTGCTGAATGAGACCCAGATTCTCCTTGAGCACATCGGAATTCATCGCGCCCACTCCTGCCAAAGCCGCCAGTGGCAGCAATTTCGTCATTATGCTCATTTCAACCCTTCCACTTCGTCATCCCGGCGGTCGGCTTCGCGATCCAATGCGAGCGCCATCACAAAGTCCTGGCTGACCAGATCCAGGAAACTTTCCTTGTCGAGTTTCAGGGCCCGGGTGTCGCGGGCGGCATTGACGTCCGCGTTTGCCGCCGCGCCTCGCAGCAGGCTGATTTCTCCGCAAAAATCACCTGGCCCCAATGAAGCAACCGCCTTGCCATGATTGCTCACGGTAAACTCACCCTCATATACAAGATAGAAGAACTCGTTCTGATGCCCCTCCTGAATAATTGAGGCTCCGGCTTCGCAATCCTCGAAAGCAAACTCGTTCGCAATCTTGATAAGCGCCCGTGACGGCCAGTCGCTGAAGAGTGGATTGCGCCGAAGAAACGAGCACACCTGAATGAGCTGCTTCACCTTGTCCGCGCCCAAGGAGTCCACGACCAAGGCTTCGAAATTCTTCCGATTCATGGACAACAGGTTGCAGTTCGTGACCGCCTGCACTGAGCTGGTACGGGCACCCTTGTTGAGCAGTGCGATCTCGCCAAAGACATCGCCGGGACCGAGCCGAGCCACAGAGTGATTCACCCCGGCCTCATCTTCCTTCAGAATCTCCACTTCACCCGTGTGCAGCGCAAAGAACAGGTCGCCACGATCATGCTCCCGAATGATCAACGTCCCTTTTTTGACCGGGATGTAGCTCATCGCAGCCGCAATTTTCTTCATCGTCTCGCGCGGAAGCTCAGAGAAAAGTACGATGGCTTCCAGAAATTCCACCAGATGATCCACATCCGGTTTCCATGATTCACGTGCGGATTTCGAAACCCCGGTTTCGACCGAAGAAATGGATGGGGCGGCAACTTTCCAGACGTTGCGAGAAGTCAACCAAAGCGCATACGCCAGCGGCGTGAGCACTACAACCCCCAACAGGATGACGGTAACCAACGCTTCGGGTTCCTGAAAGACCATGCTCACCTGTTGCTGCAACAGCATCGATCCGAACCGGAAAACACCGCCCAGCCAAACAATCGCATATGTGGAAAACGCGATAAAGTAAGACTCCTCGGACAATTGCTTGCGGAAACTGAACATCTGCGCCAGCAGGCGGTTCTGCATGAACTGGTCGGCGTTGTTGGGAACGACGTGAGAGCGACGGAACAAGGCGTGTAGCAAATTGTGAGCGGGGGCGTTCCCGAAAGGCGCACTCAACAACAACGCCGAGATCCACCCCGCGAGTATCAACGGCGGATGACCGAGATACCAACCGATCAGAATCATCGCAAATGGTCCGGAGAGAATGTTCAGCGCCACCACGGCTTCGCAGGCCCGGCCGCCCATGAAGGCGTCTCGGGTATTGACCGTGAAAAACGGGAGACAGAAATCCATTTTGATCGCCGCGCCGTACACCTGCCGGCCGAAAGCCCGCAACGCGCAACCGGCCATCACGTAGGAGAAACTCAATGTTGCGCAGACGTAGAATATCACCAGCAACCAGCCGGGCAGCGACGGCACCAGATCCGCATCAGTGAGGGCAATGGTCGTCGCTCCCATCATCATCAACAACAGCGGCAGGACCACCGCGGAAAAGGGATTGCTGCTGACCGGCCAGTCGGAACCGGGGCGCGGAGATTCGGTCGGTTCCGTATCGCCGTGATACAGAAAACCTTTTTCGGTCGCATCGAAGACTAGATCATAAAACTCCTTGATCTTCGGACGTTCACCAGAAACTAGCATTTCGTGAAATACCTCTTGGACCGTATGTGCTCCATCAAACAGCTTGAGAATATCCACATCATCCTTGCCTAAAGCGAGGTATTCACCAGTGCGTCGCTGCTTGAGCAGACGCGTTCCATCGAGGAGTTCTTTGCGCTCGATGTCAGCTGAGACTTTGAGCGCCTTGTCGTTTAGCGAGTCCATTTGGGTCCGTTGGTTTGGAATTTCCGGGGTGGTTGGAAATCTGCTGGTTCTTCGAGACGGGATCATTGACCGGTCAGACGAGATTTTAAAGGGAAACTTTAGGTTCCCTAGCCACACCGTGGTTTAGAGATTTGATCACTCAACAGACTGCAGGGCCAATGCTCCAAGGCTTAGAAAGAAGAAGAAGCCAGCCACATCCGTGACGGTCGTAAGAATGATACTTGACGCCATGGCCGGATCAATTTTGAGCATCCTCAGGCCGAAGGGTATCATCACTCCTGACAAGGCGGCTGCCAACTGATTCAGAACCATCGCCCCACCTGCGACCAAGCCGAGTTCCGGACTGTCTTTCCAGAAGTAACCCACCAGACCAACTGCGATGCCGATGGCAATACCGTTGATGAAACCGAGGAATACCTCCTTTAAAAGCGCCTTTTTCCCATCCCCCGGCTCCAGTTCGCCCAATGCCATGTCCCGAATGATTACCGTCAGGGTTTGCATTCCGGCGTTCCCACCCTGACCGGCGATGATCGGCAGAAAGACGGCCAAAGCAGTCCACTTGGCAATCGTTTCCTCAAAGAAACCCACCACAATCGCGGCCAGAAACGCGGTGCAAAGGTTCACGTACAGCCAGGGCAGCCGCCGCTGAAGAGAAGTCTGCCAAGGCGTGGAAGAGCGTTCTTCACCCGACAGACCGACCATCAACTGCATATCCTCCGTCGCTTCCTCCTGCGCGACCTCAAGAGCCTCGCTGGCATGAACCACCCCGACCAGCTTTCCCACCTTGTCCAAAACCGGCAGACCGAGATACCCGTAGAATTCAAACCGCCGGGCCACTTCTTCCTGATCGTCATCCACTCGAAGACACTGCACTTCCCGAATCATCACCTCCTGAACCGTGGCGGCCGGACTGGCGAACACCAGTTCGCGCAATGGAACCACTCCAACCAATCGCTCGTTCTCATCGAGCACGTAGAGATAGGAAATGTCGTCCTTTTCGCGATCCGCCGTTTCCCGCAACCGCTGCTGACAGGCCTGTACGGTCTCGGCAGTGGAAAGCGTGATGAAGCGGTCACTCATGATGCCGCCGGCCGTATCTTCGGGATACTGCAGCAGCTCCTCGATGGGATCGCTGACCTCATCCGGGAGCGCTTCGAGAAGTTCTTCCCGCTTGTCCTCCTCGATCTCACCGAGGATGTCAGCCGCGTCGTCGTGCTCGAGTTCTCCAACCAACTCAACGAGACGGTCCTTGCCCAGACCCTTGGTAACCTCCTCGAACTGATCTTCGTAGAGTTCCGCGAGTGCGGCCGCCGCGTGTTCCCGCGGCAGGTGGGTCAGCAGTTCGGCGCGTTCGGACTCGGACAAACGCAGAAGCCTGTCCGCCAAATCCACTGGGTGGAGTTTGACGTACTCCTCAATAAACAATGGCCCCTGTTTGTCCATGTTACGTGGCCTTCCATCGTGGTCCGCGCCGAGCCGCAAGTCTGCGTCATTGAAGCTGTGCCGGTCAAACCCGGAGGGGTGTAATCGACGCTTCGTTCAACGATTGTAGGGAACGAACCGAAGGTGCCGGCATTTTCCCTGTCGGATTTGCCGGGTGAGGTGCAGTGTATTTGTTGGAGTGGCGATTGGGCCGCTTCAAACAACGCCCCATGGAAGACCAGTCATTGTTGAATCAATTCGCACGTTCCGGCTCCGAGGATGCATTCCGGGCGCTGGTGTCACGTCACCTCGGACTGGTACTGACGGTAGCCGAACGTCGAACCGGCAACCGCAGCCAGGCTGAGGACATCGCCCAGAACGTATTCAGCGCCCTCGCCGGCAAAGCCCAACGCCTGCGCTCCCATGCAACCATCGTCGGCTGGTTGCATCGTGCGACCATCAACGAATGCGCCCTTGTCCACCGCCGCCAAAATGCCCACTCCCGCAAGATGAACGCCTTTTCCGAACATCTGGTCAACGATGCCGAAGGCAGCAATGTCTGGTCTGACGCCCTGCCCGAACTCGATGCAGCCATCAACGGTCTCGCCGACGCCGACCGTGAACTCATCCTCTTGCGATTCTTCGAGCGCAAGAGCTTCCGCGAGATCGGCGATTCCTTGGCCAAGTCCGAATCCGCCGCCCAGAAGCAGGGCGAACGGGCACTCAATCGGCTGGGCGACATCTTGCGCAACAAGGGGGTCGCCATCACCGGTGTTGCTCTGACTAGCGGACTTTCATCCCAAGCAATTCCTGTCGTATCCGAACGCCTCGTGACGGCGATCAGCTCCGGCGCTTTGAAAACTGTTTCCACCCTGACCACACCATCAATCCTCACCGAACTCTTTCGAGCCATGAACCCGATGCAAAACACCGCCGTCCTCGTCGTGGGCGCCATTGCGGCCGTCCCCCTCGCAATCCAATGGAAATCCAACCAGGATCTCAAGGCCCAGCTTGAAGCGCTGGCCAACCGCCCTCCGGCTCCAGTCGTGCAAACCGCCGCGCCGCCCAAGGCATCGGTCGCCGTCGCGAAACCCAGAATCCCCCGCCAATCGGAAACTCCGACAGCCGCTGCAACCGTCACGCCTTTAGGTATGCCCGATCAGATTGATACCTGGGAAAGCGCCCTCTACGAACAGGATCCCGTTCGCCGGGCCCAGCGCATCGGCCAGCTCTTGGCTGCGCTGACCGCCGCCGATGCCACCAACGTCGCCGCCGCGTTTGCCAACGCCCGCAAGTCCGGCAAACGCTTCTCGGAAGAATACCGTCTCTTCCTGCGCGCCTGGGGACGTCTCGACGGCAAGGCGGCCATGGACTTTCTGGTCGCTGCCAACGGATTGAAAAAGGCCAGTTCCGACATGATGGCTGCGCTTGCCGGTTGGTCTTCTTCCAACCCCTACGCCGCCACCGAATGGATTGACGGACTCCCGAAAGAATTCAATCCGGAAAACCTCATCTACGGACTCCTGGACGGTTGGTCGATGGTCGATTTCTACGCCGCTGCGGCTTACGCCGAAACCCGGCCGCGCAGTCCCAGCCGCAACCGTTTTCGCAAACTCCTGCTCCAGCGTAGTCTCGACGCCGGCGGCATCCCGGCGGCTCAGCAATGGTTCAGCAACATCTCCAACAACGATCACAACAGCCTCTACAAGCAATACGCCTTCGACGAAGTGATCCAGGCCATGCTCTATCGTGATCCTTCGGCGGCAGCCCTGTGGATTTCCCAGATGGGTGAACAAAAATACATCACTTCCAAACCCGTTATCCAGACCGCCGGCGCACTCGCCAAGACCGCTCCGTTGCAGGCCATGCAATGGCTCGAAAACGTCAGCCTGGAAAAGCCCGTTGATTCCCTGCACGGCAAATCTCGCGTTCTTAATCAGTGGGCGGCGAGCGATCCCGCCGGCGCTGGTGCGTGGTTGTCCCAACAGCTCGCCGGCGCTGGATACGATCGAATGGCCGGTGAATTTGCCCGGCTCATCGCAGGGACTGATGCCACCTCTGCCGGCGAATGGGCCCGCAGCATCGGTGACACCCGGGTGCGGGAGAACGCTGAAAAGCGAGTCGCATCCGTCGTCGCCCGCAGTCAGGACGGTGAGATGGCATTGGACGCAGTCGGTTTATCCGGCGGGGTCACAGAGCTAGTCCTGAGTGATCTCGGAGAGAGACCTGCCTCAAACCAATCATTTGCCTTCACGCGAGCGGCCGGGGCAAGCGGAGGATCAACCGGCATTGCCTACCTGGGCACAGGTGACGCCAATTACATATCCCTGCGAACTGACAACAGCGGAGCTTCCGGCCTGATCAAAGCACCGCAAGGCGAAAACCCTCACGGAAACGCCTACGCAAGTACTGATTGCGCATCCTGCCACGCCCAATCCAGGACCGCCGCAAGGAATCTTGAATACTCAGCCCTCCAGGAAAAGCTGGCTGTCGAAAACGCCGGCAACGTAATTCTGCTCAAGACAGATGATCTCGGGCAAGCCCCGGTCCCTGCAGAGAGCC
>Ga0055584_100004376_pt1 | contig 13893 bp, 10 predicted proteins | sample OSDHelmetaG_FD_58716 | JGI IMG/M metagenome (GOLD analysis project Ga0055584, IMG submission 58716) | Pelagic marine sediment microbial communities from the LTER site Helgoland, North Sea, for post-phytoplankton bloom and carbon turnover... | ecosystem: Environmental > Aquatic > Marine >... | reverse complement strand
CCCGTCGCCGGTGAACCCGCTGCAACCCAAGACCCGAACATCGGGCTGCACCGCTCTCAACGCCCGCACCATGGCCAACCCGTCGATGATCGGCATGACGACATCGGTCAACACCAGATCGATTTCCTCCTTGCGACTGGCGTAGATCCCAACGCCCTCGGCGCCGTCGCCGGCGGTGATCACCTTGTAACCGTTGCGTTCGAGTGCATGACAGAACACCCGCCGAACGCTTTCCTCGTCATCGACCAGGAGAATGGTCTCACCGTTCCCGCGCGGTGCCGCGAATTGGGGAATATCAGCGTCCTCCTCGGGCTCATTGGACGCCGGCAGGTAGACTCGGAAACGCGCCCCCTTGCCCACTGCAGAATCGACCTCGAGCAGGCCACCGTGGCTGCGGACGATGCCGATGGAGGTCGGCAATCCAAGCCCCGTTCCCTTGCCCTGCTCCTTCGTCGTAAAGAAGGGCTCGAAAATGCGCTCAATTCGGCTTTCAGGTATGCCCGTGCCGGTGTCCTCGACCGTCACACAGATGTAGTTTCCAGGTTCGATATGGCCGTCGAGAAAGGTCAGGCCTTCGGACAAGGTCCGGTTGTTGCCGCTGATGTTCAGTCGTCCACCACGAGGCATGGCGTCCCGGGCGTTCACGGTCAGATTCATGAACACCTGATGCAGCTGGTGATCACCAGGACGCCCGTCATCATCAGCAGCAAGGCCAATGACCTGCCATCGATCATGCGACGTTGATCACTCATGTCATCCTGAGCATCTTGCGCACGGCGATTCCAGAGTCAATTGTCGAGCCATTGGCACGAGGGCAGATTCACACATGGCCGGTGATCGGGATAGTCAGCCCTTGTCGAGAACCGGTCGTCAGTTGCTCGCCGCCAACGTCGACGCAGATGGGTTGCCGCCCCGTGTTGGTGATGCAGTAGTGAAGAAGGATGTTCTCACCGAGAAAGAAGGACTCCTGATCGGCGACCAATCCGATCGCGACGTTCGCGGGAATGCTCTGCTGAGCTTTCGTCGTGGCCGGGAGCAGAAATGCCACGACTATCAGAACAAAGATGGAACACTTACGGCTGCTCGTGATGAGACTATGACACGCCCCCGCCGGGAATTCTTAGGGGAAACGACAAGTGCGAACACGACGGGTCTACAATCGCCGTGGAATCCGGTCTAAGCCGTAATGTTGCAGTCGAAAACTCGGCGTGTGCAAGGAGAGCCCATCCTACGGTTCCGGGCGTGAATTCAACTGCATGGATACGGCTAAGTCAGACGGGCAAAGTGGGTGTGCTTCACCGGGCCCCCGATGCGTTGTGCGATGTCATTCTCGGCAATCGCGTCCGCAAGTTCACCGAAGACCTCGTCGAGGGCGGCGAGATAGGCGGAGACGTGGCGGGGTTCGTGGGCGAGGGTGGCATTGAAACCGCCGGCTGCGAGGAAGCCGCGCTTCAGCATCCGGGCGGTCGTCAAGGTGGTCAGTGCGGCGGACTCCGGATGGTCAAAGGCGAGCAGGGCCATTTCCGGGCGGCCCGGCGTGATTACGGGCAGAGAATGTTTGCGGCCGAGACTTTGCCAGCCTTCCGTGACCAGTCCGCCGATCTTAGCCAGGTGAGCCGGCACATCGTGCGCCATCATCTTCCGGACGCAGGCCAGCGCGGCGGCGGGTCCGATGCCCTCTGTCCAGAAGGTGCTGGAGATGAAGGATGACTGGGCGGCCTGCATCGTATCGCGAGTGCCGATGACAGCGCCGATGGGGAAGCCGTTGCCGAGTGCCTTGGCGAATACTGCGAGGTCCGGATTCACGCCGAACTTGTGATGAGCGCCGCCGAGTGTGAGCCGCCAGCCGATGGAAATTTCGTCGAAGATCAGGGGGATGCCGAGTTGGTCGCAGCGTTCACGCACGCCTTCCAGAAAGCCCGGCTGGGGATCGGTGTGGCGGGTGGGTTCCATCACGATTGCGGCGAGATCATTGCCGTGTTGCGCGATGATGGCGTCGAGATCAGCGATTTGGTTGTAGCGAAAAGTGTGGGTGGAACCGGCCAGGCCAGCGGGAACGCCCGCGGGATCGAGTCCCGGGAGCAGATGGCTCTTGAGGCTGTCACCATCATTTTCGTCAAGATTTGCGGCGAGATACCAGTCATGCCAGCCGTGGTATCCGCAGAGGGCGACGTGGTTCCGTCCGGTGAGGGTGCGGGCGAGGCGGACGGCGGCGGCCATGGTCTCGCCCCCGGCCCGGGTGAAGCGGGCCTGTTGTGCCCACGGGTGAATCTCGAGCAGCAGCTTCGCGAGTTCCACCTCGTCATGCGTCTGCAGGGTGGACATCGAGCCGAGATTCACGCGGCGAATGACCGCGGCATTCACGTCCGGATCACTGAAGCCGAGAATCGTGGAAAGAATGCCATTGAGGCTCATGTCGATGAAACGGTTGCCTTCGAGGTCGATGACTTCGCAGCCCCGGGCTTCCCGGTAGTAGGCGGGCCATTGATCGGGTGCGAACATCTCCGGCCGTTTGCTGAGCAGTTGCGTGCCGCCGGGAATGATCTCCTTGGCTTCCCGATAGGCGACCTGGACATCCGGCACTTCGCGAGTGAGCGGCAGACCGAGCAGTCGGCGCGCACCGAGACAGAAGATCTCCTCCACGTCACCATCGCTGAGATGTTGATTTCGACAGGCCTGTTGCAAGGCGAGCAGGGATTCGACTCCGAGCAATGCAGGGCGGGCGAAGCGGGAGCGGCCAAAGTCAGGACGCACTTCATCCAACCATAGGAATCCGTCCGCCAGATTCACGCAGCGACTGCGCATTTCCGTGACGCAAAAGTCCGCGCCAAAGAAGAGTCGGGTCGGGCCGAAGACTTTCAGTATTGCTTCGAAGGCCTCGGGTTCACAGACGGCGGAGGTATCGAAGAACACGTTGTCGAGACCGCGTAGTGATTCGATGCCCTCGACCGTGTGACGACCACAGAAGCCCCGGGCTGCGTGGGCGAGGATCAGCTTGGCCCGGGGATGGCGCTCGCAATGAGAACGGATGTAGCTCTGGTTCTCGGGTTCAGCGAGCGCGCGCGGCAACACCATGTGCAGCATGATCACAAGACCGCGTTGATCGGCGAGTTCCCATGCCCACTCCGGAATGAATTCTTCCGTGGGGGCAAAGAGCGTGTCCTGCCGGTCGGCGAAGAGGTGGTAGACCTTGAACCCGACAAAATTGTCGTCGATCACCTGGCGCTCGACCGCCGCCGGATCCTGTCGCGGCGTGCAGATCATCAATCCGCGTGAGTGCGGATCGGTCTTCATCTGGTCTGCCAGAAACCGATTCGCGGCGTCCACGTCCAGCGCGCGTGTGGGGAAGGGAAAAAACAGTCCACCACTCGGCAGACAATCGGGCATCCACTGTGAAAGCCGTTCATCATAGACGGCTCGCGTCACTTCGGCGGGGCCGGCGGCGGCAAGCGGAGGTGTCGGTTGACCCAGATCCGCGACGCGCCAGAGGTGGGCGTGGGCATCGAAGGAATTGGGTGGTACGAAGTTCTTGAGATGTTGGTCGAAGAGCGCGCGGTCCTCATCGCCGATGGTTGCCCAGACGTAGGGATTGGAGTCAGTGCTCATGTCATTCTCCGATGTAGATGGCGTAAACTTTCACGTTGCCGGCCGATGGGTAGGTAACTTTAACGGCGAGCTTGCGGCCGATCGGGAACGGTCGCTTCCAACGGACTTCTTGACGCGTGCCGGAACGAATTGCTCTTGCCGATTCCTGCCCGGAGAAACCGGCGAGGGGGTGATCGAAATCGTCGAGCAGTTCGATGCTCAACGGTTGCCGATCGGAAACGCCTTCCACGTTCAGGTAGAGCCGGGCCTTTCCGTCCGTTTCAAATGTTGTGGTGACGAATTGTGCCCGAGAGTTGGAGATGTTGCGGGAGAGATGGGCGAAGCCGTCGCGGCGCAGGGAGGCCAGACCGATCTCCATGTTGCGCAGTTTGCCGCCGGTGTCCCAGTGCGAATACCACATCAGCGTCCGGTCGCCGACGTTGGCGAAGGCATGGCCTTGCAGCAGCGCAATGTTGTCCCACTCGTTTTCCCCGCCGAGCGGGATGACCGGGTGATCGGGAACCGGTTCACGAAAATGAATGCCATCGTTGCTCACGAGCAGGCCGAGATCGATGGTGACTCCGGTATTCCAGTAGCGACCGTCCGCCGGTTTCTTCTCGGCGTCCTGCCAGCGACCGTAGAGTCCGACGATCGCGTTGCCGCGATTCCAGAGTCCGGCTCCCATGTGCGTTTGCTGCCCTTTGATGGGCGTGGATGCCAATTGGCCGGGGCGGGCGAAGGAGGTCGCTTTGGCCCCTGACCAGTTTTCGAAATCAGCCGACCGATAGGTGAGCATCACGCGACCGATCGCACTTCCGTCCGCGCGCCAGGCCCACGGGTTGATGAGTTGTCCGGGGGCGTAGTAGAAGTTTCCGAAACGATACAGACCGGAGACCTCGTAACGTTCCCCGCCGGCGTTCATGGGCCGGTCGCCCACGACTTTCCAACTGAGACCGTCCGGGCTCGTCGCGCAGATGAACGCTCCCCAACGGCGTTCATTCGGACCGATGCCACTCCGCCCCCCGCGAACATCGTCAAACGGCGGGTGTGCAATGTAGGCGCATTTGTAGCGACGTTGCGGATCCGGATCGTTCGGCTCGTACATCACGCTGAGGAAATCATTCACCTTGGCCAGGGCCGGAACTTCGGATTCGACGAGGCAGATGTTGTTCTGCCGGTTGCCGTTGAATTCCACCAGCCCCAGGTCGGGTTTCGTCCAATTCACACCGTCATCACTCTCCGCGTAACACATCGGCCGCCACCAACCGGGTGCCTGACCACTCTTGAGATCAGTCTCAAACATGCCGAGATACCACATGCGAAATTTGCCGCCGATCCGCAGCACACTGCCATAGAGAATCGCGTGGCCGTGATCGGGCGCGCCTTTGGGGCCCCGCCGCACGACCGGATTGGCCAGATGTTTCTCCGCGGTGATGGGCGTCACCTTGAGGTTGTCCCGCCATGGGATCGAATGATCGTCGAATGCGAAAAGGACGGCTTCTGAGACCTGTGGGCCGCCGTTCACCGACACCTGTGCTCGGGAACTTGGTCTTAGTTTATCAAGCGACGCTTCGTTGGCTCCCGTCTGCGCAAACGCAACCTCCGGACCCCATTTCGATGCTTTGTCACTGCCGGTTAGCTTCCGGAAGTCGTCGAACGTCGGTTCCTTGAACCGGGTATGCTTCACCCGCAGATGATCGACATCGTACCGGTTGTGGTCGCCATGCCACACGGCGTTGTCGTAGAGCATGACATGCTTTTCATCGCCACTGACAAGGCAATGCCGCAGCTCGGATTCCGCGCCGGGAGTCAGCGTGATGTTGAGTCCGTGCACCGAGCAGTGATTCGCCTGCAGCTTGCCCCGAATGCCGATGCGCATTTCCTGCGGTCCTCCCACGCGGCGCAACACCACATTGCTCATTGACAGCGAGCAGCTTTGATTCTCCGGCAAGTGGCGGCCATCCAGCCAGAAGGCCCGGTCGGCGCGACTTTCGATCAGGGCGTTTTCGAGCGAGTGCTGGAGGCCGATGAAATACAGGTCGAAGCCGAGGCAATCCTTGATGAAGACATTTCGGTAGTCCGTGCGGCTGCGTCCGGTGTCGCAGATCCCCGTGGCGTTGCCGATGGAGGCGAAACCGTCCACGACATATTCTGCGGTTTCGTGGGCACTGATCCCGTCATCGCCACACTCGATTGCCCGAATGTTTTCAAAGCGCACGTCCTCGCAATGCCCGTGGATGTTGAATCCGTCGTTGTAAACATGGGTGGCCGTAAGATTGCGGATGATCAGGTGGGCATTGTAGTTGGTTCCGGACGCACTGAACTGCACACCGGCGGAACGAACCGGAACGAAGATCTGGGCTTCACTCAGTTTTTGTCCGGACGGAAGTTTCAAATAGAACGATCCGGCGATCTGCAGGGGCTTGGGCATCTTGCGACTCGGGTCCTTCACAAAGGTCCATTCACCAGGTTTCAAATCCTCCGGTTTCTTGAGCGGCTCACTTTTGCCTTTCGAGACCCGCCCCATGCGGTTCATGTGCCCGTCCCACAGAAAGTACCAGCGGTGAATGATCGCGTCGTCGACGTAACGCAGGAGGTCGTCGCAGCGGAACAGGCCGGGCTTCGTTTCGGTCCACTGTTTGGGATCCAGTGGTTCCGAGCCATCCAATGTTGCTCCGTGACCAGCGAGGATGATGGGCTTACCCGGCGCGCCCCGTTTGCCGTAGAAACCCGCATAGTCACGATACACCCGTGGTTCCAGATGAATCGTATCGCCCGCCTGCGCCAGCTTGATCGCCCGGGCGATGGTCCTCACCGGACCGGTTGCCGAGGAGTCATCGCCCGCCGCCGGGTCCACGTGGATGTCACGGCCGTGCGATTGAAGCGTTGTGATGAACAGAATGAGCGATGGAAGATAGCGCGAATACATGGCGGAGATACCCTGCAAACTGGGTAGGATCCGGCTTGGCCGCAAGCCGAATCCGAGCCTTCGCCATCATCGCCCAATCATTACAACATTGTAATTCGTTCAACGGCTCAGCGTTCATGGACCGGCGCTTTATTGGAGGTGTGAAAGCTATCCTACTCACCCTATTCGTATTCGCCGCGGTGCCTTCGTGCTTCAGTGCCGATTGCGCCAACAAGCAAAACAAACAGAACGGTCAGAAGGTCGATGGCCAGCGTCAGAACGGTCAGAAAGCCGATGGTGTCCAACGTCAGCGTGGCAATCGGCAGAACGGCCAGCAGGGCAAGGCTGAACGACAGAAAGACGGCCAGCAACGCGCCGCCCGCCAAGCCGGCAATCAGCAACGGCGTTCCGCAGTCGGGAATGGCAACCGCCAGAACGGCGCCAAAGGTAATCGCCAGCGCCGACAGAAATAGACGCCCCGTTCGCGGGAACGAAGGCCCGCTCTGGACGAGGGCGTGTTCGAAAACAATCGAAGACCAGCAAGTGTTGTTGCCCACAGATTCAGAAGTTCCACAGATTGAGCCGAAACTAATCTGTGGAATCTCTGAATCTGTGGGCGAAACAGGTTCTCGAACACACCCTGGCCGGAGTGGGCTTGGGCTACGGTCCGCCTTGGATTCATCTACGGCGCCGCGGCCTCGTTCATTCGGCCATGGACCAATCCGATCGCTGCTCCCACTCCGGTGAATTGAATGATCTGAAATGCGGTCCCCAGAAAGACGAAGTCGGCGACGGGCTCGATCTTGAATTTGGCCGCCGTGGCAAAGACCATCACCGTCCAGACTGTCATTCCCAGAAAGAGCCCGAACTGAATGCCGCGCAGCAGTGGATTTCCTCCGCCCCGATGGCGGTAATAGAGCGGATAGAAGTAGGCGAATACGACCGCCTGCAGGACGATCGCCAACATCCCAAAGGGCATGATTGGCTGTCCCCGGGTGAACGCTCCCATCGCCACGTATATTTCGTGGAATAGCAGCATGTGCCATGGAAAGGCGGTTGCCATGGTGACAACAAAGTAGGCGACAACGGAGAGCAGGAATTTCTTGTTCATCTGACGAATTCTAATTCACTTGTGTTTTGCAAGTGAATTAACTTTAGCCAACGTCCTTCCATTTGCAAGCAGCCGTTCTGCGTCTTTTTCCATGGTGGTTCGTCTATCTAGGTGAACAAAGAAATGAAAAACACCATGAAACAAAATACTGCAGTTCAATTCCCTGGAAGCAGTCGCCTCCATGTCGCCTTGGCGGCCACCGATCTCGCCCGTTCGCGGGCGTTCTACGAAACGCTCTTGGGCGTCGCACCGAGCAAGGAGCGTCCGGGCTACGTGAAGTTCGAACCGGCTGATCCGTCCGTGAACCTGACTTTGAATGAAGTCAAAGAATCTGCTGGCGCCAGCGGGCTTCCGGCTCACTTCGGCATTCAGGTGAAATCCACCGGAGCTGTCGCGGCCGCAATCGAGCGCTTGGAGCAGGCCGGTCTCAAGACCACGGTCGAGGAACAGACGACCTGTTGCTACGCCGTGCAGGACAAGGTCTGGGCGACCGATCCGGATGGCAATCAATGGGAAGTGTTCGTTGTGCTCGAGGCCGATGCAGATCAATGTAAGGACGAAGATTCGAGCTGTTGTGTCAGCGAGGGAACCACCGAAGCCGTCTGCTGCTGAATGAGCAAACAATCCACCTCAACCGAACAGATATGGGAGCTTCTCAGCGATCGGCTGAGGAGCTTTCTGCGCCAACGCGTCTCCGACGAACAACTCGCCGAGGATCTCCTGCAGGAAACGTTCCTCCGTATTCACAAGCGTCTGAGGCAGTTGGACGATCAACAACGCATCACGGCCTGGGTGTTTCAGATCGCCCGAAATCTGGTGGTTGATCACTACCGTTCCAGCGCCCGGGCACAAGGTGAAGAGTTGCGTGATGATATCACGATCGAGATGGCTGCGGATGACAATCTGAACGAATTGGTCAGTGGATGGCTGCCTGCCATGATTGCGCAACTCCCCGATGGCTATCGTGAAGCGGTCGAACTCTATGAACTCAAGAATCAGTCCCAACAAAGAATCGCCGATCAACTTCAGATCTCCTTGTCCGGAGCAAAGTCGCGAATTCAACGGGGTCGTCAGAAACTGAGGACGATGCTTTTCGAATGCTGCTCTTTTGATCGCGACAGCCACGGCAACGTCATCGATTTCGAGCCGTTGGATGCGGGCACTTGTGAAAGTTGCGAGGGAGATTGTCAGTAAGGTTCATTCTGCCGATCGCAGAATGTGATGAGTGAGCGACCTGCGTGCCGTACCGGGTCCAATTGAAGAGCCCACCGTGACGGGGCAAACCCGATGAACTGTCTTCTGCTACCCTCTACCCCGACCCGCCGCGCTGAGTTCAGTTCGGCGGCTGATACCGCTTTTCGACGCGATCTCGGAAGTCAGAGTCAACGAACGGGTCCTTCGTCCGCTTCTGCCATTTCTCAAGTTGTTCTCTCAGTCGGGATTGGATCTGCGACTGCGAGGGGTTTCCGGCGAGATTGTTGAATTCAACGGGATCTTTTCGCAGGTCGTAGAGTTCGAATTCCGGCGGATTATAGGCGCGCTCCATCGCCATGCGGACCGGATCATTGGCCGGCAGAGTGCGGGCAATGCTTGGGGCGATGTCACCATCCACACTTGTGAGCGCCGGAAGTTCGCCGGCGCGAAGATTGTGGATGAGCTTGTATTGTCCGTCGGTGATGGCCCGGCGCGGAAAGAATGGGGTGTGCCCGTGATAGTGAAATTCAGCGACGAGCGTCCGACGCCAACTGATCTTGGTTCCACGATGCATCGTCGGACGAAGAGATCGACCGTGAAGCCCATCTGGTCGCGCAATTCCTGCGGCATCCAGAATGGTCGGGTAGATATCGATGCTGCCGGCAAGTCGCTTGGACACATGGGCTCGTGAAACGCCCGGCCAATTCACGATGAAGGGCACCCGCAAGCCCGCTTCGTAGCAGCTGGTCTTGCCGCGAAAGAACGGCGGGCCGTGGTCGCCAAGAAAGATGATCAGCGTGTCGTCAGCGTGATCGGCTTCCTTCAGTTCCTTCATCAGCATCCCGATCGCAGCGTCGATGCGCTGCACACAGTTGTAGTAGCCGGCGATCTTCTCCCGCTGTTCCGGGGTGTCGATCTGTTGCCAGGGCCACGGCGGAACATCCGCCGCCCGCAGGACCTTCTTCGGCAATCCCAGAACCTGATCCGGAAAGTAACTCGGGCCACGTTTGCGATTGGGCAGCCGCTTGCGAGCGACGTGCGGATCAAACATGTTGAACATCAGGAACCAGGGTTGATCCCCCTTGGCATTGAGAAATTCGCGCGCGAAGCCGATCTGTTTGCGGATTTCGCGGCTGCCAAAACCCTCGTTCCGACGCATGTCGAACTTGAAGGCCTTTTCCGGATTCACATGCAGCTTGCCAATGATGCCCGTGCGATAGCCTGAGCGCTTCAACACATTCGGCAGCAGCTGGTCGATCAGTTCCTCATGCACACGGAAACCGACATTGGCATTGGCCAGCCCGTAGTGACCGTTCCCGTGCGGATACAGTCCGGTGAACATCGTGGAGCGCGACGGACTGCAGGATGCCTGGCTGACGTAGGCGGTCTGGAAGCGAACGGAACGTGCCGCCAGTTGATCCAGATGCGGCGTCTTCGCAATCGGATCTCCGTAGCAGGACAGTTGAGTGCCCAGATCGTCGGCCGTTATCAGCAGGATGTTCCGGGTTTCCGCCGCCCACAGGCAAAGCGGGCAGAGGAATGTCGCCATGAATAGCCGTAGTCGCATTCCCAAAACTGGGCGATCCCTCGACTGGACGAAAGCACGATTTCGTTTCTATTCCGCCGGTCGATGGATGATGACCTGTTCGATCTCGATGGCGCCTGAACGCGGGATGACTTCCAAAGTATGCGGACCGTTCTTCAATTGTTGAACCAGCGTGATCTGACCACCGGGATTGGACGAATCCACCGGCCGGCATTCCCACTCATCAAGCGAACGGTTGTAAGTCTTCCAAGTAACCTTGAAGGGAGTTGGGATGGGCTTCTTCTTGATGCGGATGGCGTCGGAGAAGGTGAACATTTTCGGATTCAGTTCGATGATTCCATCGGCAGAACGAAATACATCCGTGTGGGATCCGTTTCCCTGAAAGCCGCTCTTCGATCCCTGCAATGCGTAGTCGCAGTTCCGACCATCTTTGCTCAGCGGATTGACGGTGAGAGTCCACGTCTCGGCGACCGGAAGACCGGGCAATCCGATCCGCATGATGGCGGGGCGATAGTCGATCGGAGTTGAGGATGGAAGCGTGGCGGACCAGGTCTCCGGAATTGCGGTAGGGCGTTTGCCGTCGATGCGGATGTCCGCCTGTCCGTTGCCCGAACGACTGATGACGTCGACGCGCGTGCCTTCAAATTCGATCCGCAGGGGTGATCCGTTCTCCGTGGACCGCAGGCCGTTCTCGGATTGGATCCATTGCTTCGGCTTGAAGACGACGCGGCCGAGCTTGCCTTCCCTGGATTGTCGGAGATCGATGCGGGTGATACGTGATTGCCAGTTCTGAGGATCGGCGGGCTGAACCTCGAAGTGACGTGCCTGCAGCGCGCCCCAAAGTTCACCGCCGTGAGTGTTGTGATGGACGCTGTCGCGCAGCAGATCGGTGGCTTTTAACGCATGCTGCTTGAGATAGCGCCGCCAGTTGCCGCGAATCTCGACCAGTTCGGAACCGTGTTTCTCGGCGAGTTCACGGCGTAAACGCGACGCGGCATCCTTCTGGCGATCGCGGGCTTCGCCATAGTTGCCGAGATGATGCGTCGCCACGATCAACTCGGCGGTCGTGTAAGTGCGGACGTTCCTGATGATCTGCTCGTAGCTGCCGTCGCTCTCGCCGCCGTAGACATGGAAAACAACAAGATCCGGTTGTTCCGGGATGAGTGTGTGAAACATGGTGTGCACGCTCTTGGGCGATTGGTAGCCGCCGATCGCCGGGTTCAACACCTCGAGTTGCGCGTGCGGGTATTCGGCCCGCAGCTTGGCTTCGATGATTTTCCGCGAATAGTTCTGTCGCGTGATGGACTGACCGTAGAAGAGGATCCTCACCTTGCTCGGTCGCTCTTTCGTGCTGGTCGACAGCAGATGCATTGTCCGTCGGATGCGGTCGCCGTAACCGGTCGTGGAATCCTTGGGCGTAAGTTCCCGCAATTCCTGAAACTTGTAGCCGCTCACTGCGGCGTTGGACGACGTCACCATGGAACTGAAAAGAGCGAAGATGGAAACAAGGGCCAAACGCATGGTGCTGAACGATGGATTCATTTGTGGCGGATGAAAACTTCGGAATACAGGAGCCCCAGAGTTTCCCGGTTGAATAAGTGCGGCATTTCACACGTAATCTGTTTCGTAAAGTGTTTATGAAGTCTCCCGAAATTTCTCGTCGCCGATTTGTCCTGCGATCACTGGGCGCGTCGATGGCCTTGCCCTGGCTGCCCTCATTGCTGGCGACTGATTCGACCGTGCGTGCCGTTCGCGGTGCGGGTGAAGGCGCCCGGCGGTTCATGGCAGTTGGCAACCTGCTTGGTTTTCAGCAGAAGAGCTTTTTCCCGGAGACGACGGGCGAGGGTTATGAATCTACCACGTTGCTGAAACCGTTGGCGGCGAATCGCAAGGACCTGACTGTTTATCGCGGATTGGACCATGGTCTGAAAGGCGGGCATTTTGCGGTGCATACTTTTCTCTCCGGCGTGTTGCATCACCAGGCACAGGACATGCCGGATGGCAACGTGACCATCGACCAGTTCATTTCCGAGAAGATCGGACCGCAGACGCGCTTCCCATCCCTGACCGTGGGCTCCGAAGGCGGGATTCACGGGGGTTGCCAGATTGCGTGGACGCGTTCCGGCGTTCGCGTGCCGCCCGTCACGGGACCGTCCGCGTTGTTCGACAAACTGTTCGTCAGCGAATCCAAGGATCGGCAGGCGCAGAAGGTCCGACAAAACCGCCTGCAAGGTTCCATCCTCGATGCCGTGTTGGAAGACGCCAATCGTTTGGCCGGGAAGGTGAACGGCGAGGATCGCGCCAAGCTCGATGAGTATTTCAATTCGGTGCGCGATGTGGAGAAGCGATTGGAACTGCGCGAACGCTGGACGGATCAGCCGAAACCGGAGGCTCCCTTCGATCGTCCCGCCGACAGGAATACCGTGGAAGATCTGCCGCTCTTGTACGAACTGATCGCCTTGGCCTTGCAGACCGATTCCACCCGCGTGGCGACCTTGGAGGTCGGCGGTTCTTTCCTGCCGCAGCATCTGGGGATCGACCGCAGTTATCACAGCATGTCGCATCACGGGAACAAACCGGATACGGTCGCCAATCTCGTCAAGCTGGAGACCTATCAGCTTGAGCACTTCAGCAAATTCCTCACGCGTCTCGCCGGCATTCGTGACGGCGAGCAAACCTTGCTGGACTCGACGGCCGTCCTTTTCGGCAGCGGCATGGGCAACGGTGCCTCTCACACGAACACCGACCTGCCGGTCATCCTGGCCGGTGGCGGCTATCGGCACGGCGAATTCAAGCAGGTTGCCCGGAACGGCAAGCGTCGCGTGCCTTTGTGCAATCTCTTCCTGGACATCGCCCAAGGCATGGGATTGGAAGTCGATTCCTTCGGCACCAGCACGGGAACGATCTCCTGAGCAACGAATTCACGATTGTGTTGTCCCGCGGCTTCATCATTGCACTGCTGTCGGTCGTTGCGCAGACGAGCGCATTCGCCGACGTCACCAAATTTCTCAGTCGCTATTGCTACGACTGCCATGATTCCGATTTGCAAAAGGGCGAACGCGAGTTCGAGAGTTTTGCACTGCCGCTGGAGAAGCTGCCGGATCTCATCACGGCCAAGGAGATCATCGATCAGGTGACGCTCAAGGAAATGCCGCCGAAGAAGTCGGATCAGCCGAGCGACAAAGACCGATTGCAGGTGGTTCGCGATCTGCGGAAGGCCATCCAATCCGCGCGCGGACGTTTCGCGAGCAGTGGCGGTCGCACGGTGATGCGCCGCCTGACCACCCGCGAATACGAGATTACCCTGGAAACGCTGTTCGGACGGCGCATCGACACCCTTGGTTTGACCGAAGAATTTCCGAAAGAGAAGACGAGTCGCCACATGGACAACATCGGCCAGACGCTGGTGACGTCCGGTTTCCTGCTGGATCAATACTTCCAGGCCGCCGATCGCCTCGTGGAATTGCGCCTCAACCGACCGGCCATGGAGCCGAAGTCGTGGCACTTCAAGGGCAACTTCAAACAGTATGAAGAGCTGACCGGTTCACA
>Ga0055584_100004375_pt1 | contig 13894 bp, 11 predicted proteins | sample OSDHelmetaG_FD_58716 | JGI IMG/M metagenome (GOLD analysis project Ga0055584, IMG submission 58716) | Pelagic marine sediment microbial communities from the LTER site Helgoland, North Sea, for post-phytoplankton bloom and carbon turnover... | ecosystem: Environmental > Aquatic > Marine >... | reverse complement strand
CCCGTCGGACTCGTTTCCCGGACCGGCCCCAGGCGATAGGATGGCGCCCAGGCGCGTGGGCTAGCCCACGGGGAGGCATAGGATCGGCGTTAACGAGCACGTGAGTTGGCTCGGTCGCGGATCGAACAACACAGAGGTGAGTCAAAATGAGCGATGAGTGGGACGTTATTGTTGTGGGCGCCGGGACCGCCGGCATTCCGACCGCGATCTTTGCCGGACAACGGGGCGCCAATGTTCTGCTGATTGATGCTGACAATCGGATTGGCGGCACGCTGCATTGGTCGACCGGCCAGATGACGGCCGCCGGCACCAAGCTGCAGAAGAAGCTCGGCATTGTCGACGATCCGGAATGGCACATCGACGACTGCCAGCGGATTTCGGGCGGTGAGCTGCATCCCACACTGGGTCGCCTCGCGATCGAAAACGCGGCCGACAGTTTCGATTGGCTGACCGACAATGGGTTGGAACCAGCACCGGGACTGGACATGCCCGTGGCTGGATGGGGCCACGAGCCGCATCGCACACGGCGGTACGCCTGGGGCGAGAACGGCGGCATTTCCGTCCTCGAGGTGATGGAACCGTTGCTTGACCATGAAATTGGGCGCGGCACGGTGACCCTTAGCCTGGAAACAAAAATGACCAAAATCCTGACCGAGAACGGCGCAGTGGTCGGGATCGAGGTCGAGGCACGCGATGGGACCAAGGCCGAGGTCCACGGCAAAAACGTCGTGCTGACGACCGGCGGTTATGCCGCCAACCCTGAACTGTGGAAGGAACTGACGCCACAATATCCGTTGCGCTCGTACTGCAATCCGTACTCGCGTGGCGAAGGGCTGATCGCGGCGCGCGAAATCGGAGCTCGGGTCAATGGTGGCGAGAAATTCTTGTGTTCGTTTGCCGCCGTGATGCAGGACCCGGACGATCCGCTGTCGGCGCGCGGCGGCGTCAAGCTGAACCCAAGCTTCCGTCCGCCTTGGGAGATTTTTGTGAACCGCGCGGGAAAACGCTTCGTGCGCGAAGACCACCCTAGCGTCGATCACCGCGAGCATGCCCTTCTTGAGCAAGACGGCATGGAAATGTTCATCGTGTTCGACGAAGGCATCCGACAAAACTCACCGCACTTTCATGCCGAGATTGAACGCGAGCATGCAGTGAAGCTGTTCGATACGCATCCGTCCTACTTCAAGGCCGATACGATCGCCGAATTGGCTGGAAAGATGGGCGTCGACGCCGCCAGCCTTGAGGCATCGATTACGTCCTACAACGCCGCCGTGGAGGCCGGCAAAGACGCCGAATTCGGACGCGAGTCGCTTCCGCGGCCGATCGACACCGGCCCCTACCTCGCCATTCACGCGGTCGGATTCACGGTGTTGAGCCCGGGCGGGCTCGACCTTGATGACGATTTGCGGGTGGTCGACAACGACGGCAAGCCAATCCCCAATCTCTATGCGTCGGGCGAAGTTCTGGGTAAGGCGCGGCTATCGGGGAAGACCTATCTGAGCGGCATGTCGCTATTGCCGGCGGTGACGTTCGGCCGGTTACTGGGCCAGAAACTGCTGAAGTGGGAGGGTGCCCGCGAGGCCGCGGAATAGCACTGCACCCCACAATCTCATCCAGCGATGGAGTTGCGCTTCACGCAACCGAGTGGGGAGCGCTTAGAAACAAAAAATTTACGTCAATGATTGAGCAAATTCGAGAGAAGTGACGCCCGTCACAGTGCCACGACCGTCGCATGGTCCACTGTGGGTGCGGCGTTCACAAGAACGCCTGCAAAGATGACTCCAGGCCGCCGAAACCATGAATTATTCGCACAGCCGAACCGCGCGCAGAGTTGGTGCGAACCGCGCCGGTCATGACGGTACGAATTCGGCGCGTTGGTTCACCAGCTATGAGACCTTGGCCGCTCTACCCGACCGCACGGCGCTGATCACCGATCTAACAACGGCATTAGACGCCGCAAGCGAACACGTTATCCATGTGCTGGTTGTCGACGTGGGCGAGCGGTCGGGCGCGCACAAATCTCACAGCCCCCATTTTCGCGACGAAGCCCTGGTGCGCATCGCCAGGATTCTCGGGTCGGTCGTTCCTGGGGAGAACCTGGTCTATCGAGTCGGCGATAGTCGATTTGCCGTTGCGCTCGAGAACGCCAGCGACAATCACTCGGGCGCGATTGCCACGCGCCTCATCGCCAAGGTCGATCAGGCAACGACGGGACCACGCCAATTGCGAGTGGACGTCGGCATCAGCACAACGGAAAACCAACAATCAGTGGCCGAGGAACTCCTGCGGCAAGCCGAAGCGGCTGCCATGGCCCCCCAACCCAGCGCGCAGGATCAATGGTCGCGTTACTCACCGCACGTCAAAGCGCCGCACGCCGGGACCAACATCACGGCCGACCGTTTGGCCCAGGCGGTGGACCGAAACGAATTCTCACTCCTGTTCCAAGGCATCTTCGACGCCCAAGACCTATCCTGGCGCGGCGCAGAAGCGCTGATCCGGTGGAATGCCCCCGACTTCGGCACGGTGCTGCCGGGAGATTTCCTCCCCTTCGCCGAGAAGACCGGCCTGGTCTCGCCGATCACACGCAGTGTGCTACCGGAACTTGGCACTTTTGCGCACAAGGCACACAAGCTATCGCAGCGAGACGACTTCTTCATCTCGCTCAATGCATCGCAAACGCAGCTCCGCGACACGGCGTTTTCTTCAGACCTTCGACGGGCTCTGGCTGCGGCAGCGTTTCCCTTTACGAATCTTGTGATCGAAGTGACCGAAGACTTTTCGCCCCTCGAGCCAGACCGCATGACAGCATTCACCGATCAGCTCGGCACACGCGATGCACGATTTGCACTGGATGACTTCGGCAGAGGCAATTGGTCGTTGGATCACCTTTGGCGATTGCCGTTCAGCTTTCTAAAGCTCGACCGTCGTTTGATCGCAAACATCGTCAAGTCACCCGATGATCGAAAGCTGCTTGAAGAACTCCTCGTCCTTGCCGGCGAACACGAACTCCGCACGATCGCCGAGGGCGTTGAGACGGCGGAACAGGTTGAGCTTCTAACGCGCATGGGAGTCGACGACCTGCAGGGCTACCAGCTTTCCATGCCTCTTACCGCGACCGAGTCGCTAGATTTGATTACCGCGGCGGCGGCTTAGTCGGTCACGAGGCGCCCGCGCCGCGGACAGAGTGTCGCGCAACCAATTGGGCCGCCGCGTCCTCCATCATATTGGGGTCTGGGGGTGCAAGCCCGAACCCCTCGCTCAGCCGATTCATGAAGTTCATTCGGCAACACAAGACGACCATCTCGTGATACGCCCGCTCGTCCCAGCCCGCGGCGATGACGGCGTCGGCGTCGGCCTGCGTCATCTTCGCGGGCTCTAGGGTTAGCTTGCGGACAAAATGAAGAACGGGCTTTAGGGCGGCGGGCACGTCAGCGGCCCCGATATCTTCCATGATCGAGTCGAGGACCGCGCCGTCGATGCCCCAGGCCTGGGCGATGATGCTGTGCGAGCCGAAGCAATACTGGCACGCGTTCAGCGCGGAAACGTAACTCACAATAAGCTCGCGCTCGCCGGGACTGAACGCCGAGGGGCCACGGTAGAGCCGTTCGCCGGTTTCGGACCAGCCCTCGAACAGATCGGCCACCGTGTCGAAAACCTCGCGGACACCCGCATCGGGCGCGTAAGATTTCAAGAACGGCATGGAACCTCCCGGCTTAACGTTGACCGGGTCCTGTATAGCATTAGTGTCAGAAATCGAACGAAGTGAGACGCAGGAATACGTCATGCATGACATCGTTATTCGCGGCGGCACGATCGTCGATGGCAGTGGTGCGGACCGGTTTACGGGCGATGTCGCGATCGACGGCGAACGGCTCACGCAGGTCGGCGGCAAGGCCGGTCCGGGACGCCGCGAAATAGACGCCGCCGGGCAACTGGTGCTGCCGGGGTGGGTCGATGTTCACACGCACTATGACGGACAGGCCACATGGGACCCGATGTTGGCGCCGTCGTCGTGGCATGGCGCCACCACGATCATGTTCGGCAACTGCGGCGTCGGGTTTGCACCCTGCCGTCCGGAAGACCGCCCCCGTCTGATCGATTTGATGGAGGGTGTCGAGGACATTCCCGGCATTGTTTTATCCGAAGGCTTGAAGTGGGATTGGGAGAGTTTTCCCGAGTTCCTTGATGCGTTGGAGCGTCAATCGCGCACGATCGATATCGCCGCACAGGTACCCCACCATCCCGTGCGGGTTTTTGTGATGGGCGAACGCGCCCTCAATCATGAACCGGCGACGGCCGAAGACATCACCGCGATGCGAGACATCGCCGAAGAAGGTTTGCGTGCCGGCGCCTTTGGCTTCACGACATCGCGCACCGACTTCCACCGCACCTATAGCGGCGACAACGTGCCGGCCTATTTCGCCCATGTGGACGAGTTTCTTGGGGTCGGCGCGGCGCTTGGGGCGGTGGGTCGTGGTGCTTTCGGCATGTTGTCGGATTTCATCGACGAAGATCTCGAGTTCGATTGGATTCGGCAGCAAGCGCGCGAGCAGGGCCGCCCGGTTTGGTTTCTGCTGACGGATCGAATGAGCGATCCACATCGGTGGTCACGACTCATCGCGGGAGCACAGGCGGCGCAGGACGACGGGTTGCCGGTGGCAGCCCAGGTCGCTTGCCGACCGGTCGGCCTGATCCTCGGCCTTTTGACCTCGATGACCCCGTTTAGCGCCAAGCCGAGTTTTGCCGCCCTGGCCGACCTCGACCCGGCGACGCGCCTGGAACGGATGAAGGATCCAGCCGTGCGGGCGGCGATCATTGAAGAAGAGTCCGCGCAGCATCTGCTGGACCCGCTGTCGCCGCCGCATCGCAACGCCATGACCCGGTGGGATCGGCTCTATGTGCTGGGCGACCCACCCGACTACGAGCCCGATGAAGACCGCAGTATCGCGCATATGGCGGCTGCCACGGGGACCACGCCGGCCGCGTTCGCCTACGACTATCTCACCGCCGGCGATGGCCAGCGCACATTGTTCTTTCCGGTCACCAACTACGTGACCGGCGACCACGAGCCGATTCGCGACATGCTCACCGCACCTGGGACCTTGGTCGGTTTGAGCGACGGCGGCGCGCATTGCGGGATCATTTGCGATGCCAGCATGCCGACCTATTTGCTGACCCATTGGGCGCGCGACCGAACGCGCGGCGAGCAACTGCCGCTCGAATGGCTCGTCAAACGGCAGACCGCGGACAACGCCGCGTTCTTCGGCTTTGACGACCGCGGCCGATTGGCGCCGGGACTGCGCGCGGATATCAACATCGTCGACCATGCAGCGCTCCAGCTCCGGCCGCCGGAACTTGCCTATGACTTGCCCGCCGGGGGCCGCCGCCTCATCCAGAAGGTGGACGGTTACTCGATGACGGTGGTGGCCGGCCAACCGGTGTTCGAGCAAGGCGAACACACCGGCGCCCTGCCTGGAAAGCTCGTTCGCGCGGGCTAGAACAGATTCTTGATATTGGCTGATACCCTCCGGAACGCGACGGCCTGATCGCGCATTGCGCTTGGCGCAATCAATGGGCCGCGCGGTGCACAAATGCGCCGTTGCGCCGACCAATTTGACCCGCGCAAGCGATCCACCACACAGTCGCGATGGCCACCTTCACCGAGGGGAAGCGCATGCACGATGTGTTGATCAGAGCGGGCCGCATTTGCGACGGCACCGGCGCGCCGGCGTTCACGGCGGATGTCGCCATCAAAGATGGTTTGATCGCCGAAGTCGGCAATATTTCAGAGCCCGCCCACCGCACCATTGATGCCGAGGGCTTGTTGGTGACGCCAGGGTGGGTCGACATTCACACTCATTATGATGGCCAGGTCACGTGGGACCCGTTGCTGACGCCGTCGATTTGGCATGGCGTGACGACGGTGGTGATGGGCAATTGCGGTGTCGGCTTTGCACCGGCTGCGCCCGAGCGACGCGACTGGTTGCTTGGCTTGATGGAGGGGGTCGAAGACATTCCCGGAAGTGCCCTCGCCGCCGGCATTCAGTGGCAATGGGAGACATTCCCGCAATACCTCGATGCGTTGGAGACCATGCCGCGCGCCTTGGACGTGGCCGCTCAAATCGGACACGGCGCGATTCGCGCCTACGTCATGAAAGATCGTGCACATGACGAGCACGCAACCCCGGACGACATTGCCGCCGAAGCAGACTTAGTGCGCGAAGCGCTGGAGGCCGGGGCCGCGGGCGTGTCGACGTCACGCTCCTTGCTTCATCTAGATACGGCGGGCGAACTTGTGCCCGGCACCTTCGCCGACGAAGAAGAACTCCTGGCCTTGGCACGCGCGTTGGCCGACGCCGGTCACGGTGTTTTCGAAATGACCATCCGCGGCATCAGCGGCTTTGATGCGGCCGGGCCGCCCAATGAGATCAAGTGGATGCACCGTATCGCCAAGGAGACGGGCTGCCCGATTACTTTTCTGCTAGGCCAGGCCCACGACTATCCCGAGGTCTGGCGCACGGTCCTCGAGGCCTGTGAAACGGCCGCGCAAGACGGTGCGCGAATCTTTCCCCAAGTGTTCGGTCGCCCCACCAACTATCTGTTCACGCTGGAGGGCATCCATCCGTTCTTTCGCTATCCGGCATTCGTCGAGATCGCCGACCTGCCGCGCGAAGAGAAGGTGCGGAAAATGCGGGACCCGGCGTTCAAAGAACGGCTGTTGTCGCAAACCGACTCCAACGACGATGCGTTCAACAACATCCTCAAGACGGCGTGGGCCGGCACCTATCCGCTCGCAGACCCGCTCGACTACGAACCGGACCCCAAGAACAGCATTGCCGAACAAGCCCGCGCCGCAGGGGGCGATCCGGCAGAGGTGGGATACGAGCACTTGTTGGCGGATGACGGCCGGGCCGTGTTGTATTTCACCGCCTTCAACTACGCGGCCGGCGACCTCGAGACGGTGCGCGAAATGTTGGTGCATCCGCTATCGGTGTTGGGAGGCAGTGATGCCGGCGCCCATGTTACATTCATCTGCGATGCCAGCGTGCCGACGTTCATGCTGGCCCATTGGGCACGCGACCGGCATCGCGGCGAACGCCTTCCCCTTGAATGGTTGATCAAAAAGCAAACGCTGGACAACGCGGCGCTTTATGGCTTTAGCGACCGCGGCGCCATCAAGCCCGGGCTGCGGGCCGACCTCAACATCATCGACTATGAGGGGTTGCGCCTTGACGTACCGTTCTTCGTGCACGACCTCCCCGCCTCGGCCATGCGCTTGATGCAAAAGGCGCGAGGCTATCAAGCCACGTTTGTGCGCGGCGAGATCGTCCAGGAGAACGGCGAAGAAACCGGGGCACGGCCGGGTCGGCTGGTACGCTCCTCGCCCCACGGCCCGCGCTAAAAAACGCTACGGGGTTGCCCGGCGCCGCTATTTCCGAGCGGTCAGCATGTAGCGGTATTCGTTGCCCTGGTCGCCCACTTGAAGCAAATCCCGCCGGTCGTGATCGGGGTCGGTTGTGCGTTTGAGATATCCATCCACCGCGTCGCTGAAACCAGCTGCCTTCACCATCGCAACAAGATCTAACGCGCAGACGGCATTCCAAAACGGTTCGCCATTGTAGTAGGTCTGCCAGCCACGCATGACCTGGTCGTAGAGGCTCAAGTCCTTGTAGCGGACCGGAACCTCCATGTGACAAATCGCGCCACCATCGCGCAGGATTCGTCGGCACTCGGTGAAAATCCGGGGCGCGGCGGCAAGCGAGGTCTCGTGCATCATGTTGCTGGAGACGACGAGATCGAAATAGTCGTCGGGGTATCCGGTGTCTTCGGCGTTGGCGGCCTTGAAATGAATCGGGCGGCCCATTGCCTCGGCGCGGGCACGGGCATAGCGCACCATCGGCACGCCAAGATCGATCGCGTGCACCTCCGCATCGGGGAAGAAATCGACCAGCGCCGTTGTGGCATGGCCGACGCTGCAGCCCATGTCGAGAATGCGGCGCGGCTTGAGATCGGGATAGCGCGTTCGCACAAAGGAGACGATCAACCGCCCGTTGTCGTCCATCCCACGCTTGCCGTGGTGGTACATGAACGCGCCACGGTCATAGATCGCGCCGGCACGCAAATCCTGGTCCCCGGCGTCGTCGCAGTACCCGCCGGGCATGGTGTGAACATCGACCGCCTCGATGTACCGCGGTGGCTTGAACCCCTTCGGGATCGTGACGGAGCCACGACCTTTGTCGACCTTCCTAGCCTTGGCTTCGAGCACCTCGAGTTGACGATCGACGGTATCCTCGACCGACTCCCACATCAGTTCTTGGCCCAAACGCATCAGCGATCCCCACACCTGGTGGTGGGGCGCGCGTTCCATCGCCGCGCGAAGTTCTTGGCGCGACGCCGGTTCCCGGCCGTGGGCCTTGCGAAATGCCGGCACGACGCGATGGGTCATTTCGACCTTGTTGCCAGGTGTCATCTGGCGCGCGACGTGGCTCTTCAGCGCCAGCACATAATCCTGGCGAGACGCCTCATCATGGGTGGAAACCGGCATCATGGGGTGGATCGGTTGTGCCGCCATTTGTCCCTCCATCGCGCCGGTCCCTGCCGTTTTCGCGATCGCGGCGGGCACTTGCCACCGGCCACATAGCGCGCGGTCCGACTGCTGAACGGCAACGGTATTGATTTCCTCGGCGCGGAGTCAACGAAGGACCGGTCGGCCCAGGTGGCAAAATCAGCGGGCGACCGGTGACGAGGCCATGGCCCGCTTGGCCAGCGTGCCGAAGATAAGACCGATCCCGGCCCAAAGAACCAGTTGAACGCCAAGCGCAGCGACTCGGAAGTCCCAGAGAACGGCTGCCGGAAAATTCGTCGGCACATCGTTGATGGCGGGGAGTAACACATGGGCAACGGCGACGACGATGACGAACAAAGCAGCGCCGACAAGGGCGCCGTTCCAAGCACCGATGCGTGCCATCAGCGATCGGCTGACCGACACCGACGACGCCATCGCGCCAATGGAGACCAACACCATCACCAAATAGACGACCGTTCGAAACCCGATTGTATCGGGATCGCCCACACCCGGCGGCGCCGGCGGATACTTGATTGCAGGAACGAGATTGACCGAAAGGAATGCAGCGAGCGCCAACAAGGCGGCCGTACCCCGTGGACCGATCGCCGGCATACGCCCATACACAAATGCGAACACAAGCGAGAGCAGCCCACCGAGAGCAACGCCAAAAAGCACCGTGACCGTCATCAAGCCAATGCCGGCTTGGGTTGCGCGGCTAACCTCCGGCGCTTCACCGGCATGATCGTGGGCAAGTTCGGTCTCACCATGGCTATGCCCACCCGAATGGGTTGCTTCAAAAGCAATGGCTTGGTCGAGCGCCGGTTCGCCGAACGTTCGCGCAAAGCCAAAGGCAATGAAGCCAGCGAGCGCACCCGCCAACAGGCCGCGTAGAAACAGCCGTCCAACCATCAGCCGGCGCCTTGGTTAGTGGCAGGGAATACCGATCAGATGGCGGCCGTCGTGGAGGAATTCGTGGATCGGGAGCCCTGACAGAAGAGACATGGCACCTTCTTCAACACCGACGAAATAGACCAGCGCGAGCATAAGAAGACCGCCCAAAACAATCCACGGCAGGGTCTCGCGCAGAGGAAGAGGTTGGCGGGTCGTCTCAAAAACTGTGTCGGTCATTTACTGGCTCCTTGGGATCACGCATCCCGATGGGCTACTTCGCAACCAAGAAGGGCCTAGCTATTCTGTGATGGAATGCTCCAAAACGGCCAACCATGGCGCAGCTCTGCCGACATCTCACCGGCTTCTTCTTTCCACATTATGCTCGCGAACGATAGGAGTGCGGTGCCCTTAGTGTCAAGATTCCGAGGCCCGTGCTGGCGGCGGCGTCAGAACACGACGGCGAAAACGTGAGCGGTAAGAAATGAGTATTAGAATTAGTTTGGTTTCGCACGCAACGACGGCGGGCCTTCGCGCGGCACGTTTTGCGGCCGACGACCCCCTCGATGACGTGGGCAGGGAGAAAGCGACGGCGGTTTCCATGCCCACCGCCGAGCGCGTCGTCTCTAGCCCCGGTCGCGCAGCGCGGGACACGGCTGACGCCGCCGGATTGGAGCCCTTGCCGGAACCACTCTTGACGGAATGTTCTTACGGGCGTTGGACGGGGCGCCGGTTCGAGGAGGTTGCGACACAGGAACCCGACGCGGTGGCGCAATGGATGGGCGATCCGACCGCGGCGCCCCATGGCGGAGAACCCTTAGCGGCCCTTCAGGCGCGGGTCGTCTCGTGGCTCGACCAGGCCGAAGAGGGACATACGCTCGCCATTGCGCACCCTTCGATCATCCGCGCAGCCGTCGTCCACGTCTTGGGCGCGCCCTTCCGTGCGTTCTGGCGCATCGATATTGCCCCCCTTACCCTGACGGACTTACGCAAAGATCAAGGCCGCTGGTTGCTGCGCGCGACGGGTGTCCCGCTCTAGCGACGGTTCGCGTGCGGCCTCAAGAAGCGCGACGCGTAGGCAGATCGAGAGACACTTCTTGGAGGGATGCTGGGGAGGAAAAGAAACGAGCCGCAAACCCTCTCAGGTTCGTAAATCGGTCCGGCTGACGCCGCTGGCCTAGCGTGGCATCGACGGCACGTGGTCGGGGTCGAGTTTTAGGTCGATGAGCAGCGGCCGGCGCCGCTTCGGGATCGCCGCGCAGGCGGCCTCCAGGTCCTCTTGGTTGCGTACCGTGTACCCCTCCCCGCCGAGCGCGGTCGCGACCGGGCCAAGGTCAGGCCACTCGAAGCACGAGATAGCGGGATTCAGGTTTCGATTGCGGAACTGAATGTGCTCGGCGCCGTAGCTGCCGTCGTTACATACCACGACGATCAGGTCGACATTGTGGCGCACCGCGGTGTTGAACTCCGTCAGTCCGCCCAGCATGAAGCTACCATCCCCAGTCACGAGCAGCCCTGGCTTGTCTGGGGCCGCATACGCAGCGCCGATCGCATAGGACATGCCGAGACCGATCGAACCGAAGTGGATGCTGAAAACGAATGACCGCGGGTCTTCGACGCTGAAGGTCCGCCACGTCTCAATGATGAAACGTCCCGCGTCGGTCGTGTAGAGCCGATCTTGTGGCACAACCTCTTCGAGGCGACGCAGCGACCGCGTCAGGTCCACTGTCGTTGCGGTCGACCGGTCGGTTCCCGTCTCGTGGGCGTTGTCTTGGAGCTGCGCCTTGATCTCCGCTGTTCGGAACCCCGAGCCGGGGATCTCAGCCTCGTCGAGCCAGCGTACGAAGAGATCTGCGGTCAGCGCTGCGTCTCCAACGACGCCGACGGTCGGCGCCGCAAAGCGGCCGATGTCAGCGCTGTAGAGGTTGCATTGGACGATCCGCTTATCCTTAACCAACGAGCCCTTGCCCGCGGTGAACTGGTTTAGGCTCGCGCCGAAGGAGACGATGCAATCGCTCTCCAGGAGTAGATCGTTCGCGACTGGCGTACTGAGCGTACCGCACACGCCGAGGTCATAGCCGTGGCCGCGAAACAAGTCCTTCGCCTTCAGCGTTGTCGCCAGCAGTGCGTCGGTGCGGTCTGCCAACCGGACCAACGCGTCTTTCGCGTCAACCGCGCCGCGGCCAGCCAGGATCACAGGCTTTTTCGCCGCCGCGATGACCCCTACCGCGTCGTCGAGGTCACGGCTTTCCGGGACCACCGCGCGGTCATCGTAGACGCGGGTGTCGATGGCTTCGTATTGGACGTCGAGCCACATGTATTCGGCGGGCACGTTGAGGGCGATCGGCCGACGTTCGAGCACGGCACGGCGGAGCGCCGTGCGCAAATCCTCAAACACCGATTGCGGGGTGCGTACCTGCTCGAAGCCCGCACCGGTGGCGACGATAAGCTCGCGTTGCGCCACGTTCTGGAGGCTGTGCTTGTCGTCGGCCGCGGTTTCGCCGCACACCAATAGCAATGGCACCTGCGCGCGCACGCCCTCAATTAGCCCGGTCATGGTGTTGCTCACCCCGGGCCCATGGGTGACCGTCGCGACGCCGATCTTGCCGGAAACCACCGAGTAACCCAGCGCCATGACCGTCGCACCAGCCTCGTTTGCAGCCGCGACGTAAGTACCGTCGTAGTCCTCGACGTAGCTGCGCACCATGAAGAGATTGCCGTCGCCAATCAGCCCAAACATCGTGCTGTTGCCGCTGTCGTACAGCGCTTTCGCCAGCGCGGCATGAAAGGTCATTGTGGTGCCGTCCGCGTTTGCCATGGGTGTCCTCGGTGCTAAGAGCCAGAAGTTCCTATGAAAGAGTGCTGGCAGCACTTGCGCAAGCCGGCGGGGTATGGGGTCACGAAGACGGGACTACGATCTCCTCGCCTCTTGAACAATCATTTCCATCCGGTCTAGGAATTTGGACCGATCGGTTTTGCTAAATGGGGGAGGCCCGCCTGTCATTTCGCCGGTTTCGCGCATCCCTTCCATTATCTTCCGTGTCGCAAGTGCCATACCGATATTGTCGTTGGTATAGGTGTTGCCGTTAGGTTTGATAGCGAACGCACCCTCTTTAAGACAACGTCCCGCAAGCGGAATATCGTTCGTCACGCATATGTCCGCCCGTCCGATATGGCCCGCGATCCAGTCATCGGCGGCGTCGGCACCCTGATCAACAACGACAAGTCGTATTAGTGGATTCAGCGGCGGTCGGATTCCACCGTCACAAACTAGATAGGTTTCAATCTGGTGCCGTGTCGCAATCCGCTCGACCTCGTCTTTAACCGGACAGGCATCAGCGTCGACATAGATTTTGACCATTGTAGAAAAACCCGCCCCCAAGACTGACGACCAAAACCTAACCTACAACTGCAATAGGTGTTTCCAATATCATTCCCCTGGGGTCGCCCAGCGACCACCGTTGCCTAGGGTTTTCCAAATTTTTTCCAGAGCCGCACCGCCGCGCGCGCGCACTTCGGACTCGTCATCTACGACAAGATGACCATCGAACACTTGAAAGCGGCCCGCCGTTGCCACGTGGCGCACCGACAGGCCATTGGCATATAGAAGATTGTGGAGCGGTTCTGGCGGCAGCGCCCCGCCGCCAACGAGAAATCCGGTTAGATCAACGGTCGTGAAATCCGCAAACGCCCCCGGCGCGATACGCCCAAGGTCGTCACGACCGAGCGCCTTTGCCGCCACTGTGGTTGCGCCTGAGATCGCATCTTCGATGGTCGGGAGCCTGACCGGCCCCTGATGGTGCCCGTCGATGAGCCTGCCGCGCGCGCGACCAGCAATGACCGCGAGCTTCATGTTTTCCACATAATCGTTGGAGTGCGTATCCAAGCCGATATTGACGTTCATACCAGCGCCAAGCGCTTCGGGGTAAGGCTGGGTCGCCCCCCCAGCGCCACCAGCAGAAGGGCAATGAACGTACACAGCGCCAGCATCATTCAAGATCGCCGGATCGGTGCGCCAGTCAAGCGCCATCATGTGTGCACCAAAAACAGGCGCCTCGAACATGCCGAATGTCTCAATCCATTCTACCGGCGTTTTTCCCCACATTCGGCGTACCCGTTCCGTCTCAACATCGGATTGCGCTATGTGAAAGTGAATACCGGTGCCGAGTTGATCGGCAGCAACCTTCATCGCGCGCATCGTTTCCGGCGTATGCGTGTCGGTCGCGTGTGGCGCGAGCATAGGTTTGATGAGGCCACCGCCGGCATCCATGTAATCGAGCCCGAAGCGGCGGTTCGACTCAATTTCGGCAAGCGTATCGGGGACCGAATTGAGAAGAACATCGTCATTTGCACGAGCCCAAATGGCGTCGACGCGCGGCGTGCCCGGAATCATTCCCCCAGGGTACCCCCGAACACCCCACTTAAGGGCCACGCGCACGT
>Ga0055584_100004374_pt1 | contig 13896 bp, 15 predicted proteins | sample OSDHelmetaG_FD_58716 | JGI IMG/M metagenome (GOLD analysis project Ga0055584, IMG submission 58716) | Pelagic marine sediment microbial communities from the LTER site Helgoland, North Sea, for post-phytoplankton bloom and carbon turnover... | ecosystem: Environmental > Aquatic > Marine >... | reverse complement strand
GGTGCGGCATGAAGCTGGCGCCGCCGAACATGGTTTCGGTGATGATCGCGGCGATCTTGCTGGCCCCGACGCTGCGGATGATCTCTTCGGTTTTGACCAGTGACGGCAGCGGGCCGGTGCCCTGCCAATCGCTGTGTTCGGGTGCGGGGATGGCAAGAAAGCCCGAACCGGGGAAGCCCGGCACATCGCGATTGTCAGTGGTATCCGGTCCGGTCGAGAGGTTGCCGCGGTAACCCGCGACCTGCGTCGCGCCCGGCACCAGCCCGTGGTAGGAGCGTTCCTGGGTGAGGACGATGGGCTTGTTGGTGTAGAGCCGCGCCATCGTCATGGCGTTCTCCACCGCCTCGGTGCCGCTGGACAAAATGCGCACGCGGCCCGCCCAGCCATCGGCGCCCAAGATATCGTCGATTACCAGTTTGGCGGCGCGGGCGCGGTAGTCGGTGCCAAAACCAAAAAACACATGGCCAAAACGTTCCATCGCGCGGCTGAGCTCGGCATGCACGCGCGGATGGCGATGGCCCATGTTGTCGGACACCAATTGGCTTTGGAAATCCAACAGCTTGTCGCCACCGGCGGTGTAGAGGTAGTTGCCGTCCGCGCCTTCGATGCCGGCGAACACATACTCTTCTTGTGCCGCGACGTTGTGCAGGTAGTAGGCACGGTCCCACCGTTCGATCTCGGCCCAGTCGATATTGGGTTTGGTGTAGGGCAACGCAGCGTCGCTCATCGCGGTCTCCTTAAGTCTGGGGTGGCGTGTAGGCGTGCGGGGCAAAACAAAGCTCAAGTTTGAGCCCGTCGGGATCGGCAAAGAACACAGCATAGTAGTCGGGCGTGTACTGGTAGTCCGCCGGCGCGTCGAGAATGGTCGCGTTGTTCTTCACCAAAAGGGCGTGCAACGCGTCGACCTCGGCGCGGGAATCGGCCTCGAACGAATAGTGATGGAGGCCGGGGGCGGTACGGTCGTGCGCTTGGTCTTTTTGGGCGGTGTAGAGCAGCACAATGCCGACCCCGGGCTTTTTCCACTTCGCCTGACCGTCGACAGCGGGCCAACGGGCGTAGCCCATGAACCCCAGCACGACATCGTAGAATGCCGCGGAGCGATCGAGATCGCTTGCCGTGAATGCAATATGGCTGAGCGCACCGAGCGCCATGTCCCCTCCGGTTGCGTCATCGCCGGTTGCCCATCATCATCCGCCAGAGCCAGCGAGGGAAGAGATGAGCACCGCAAAACCGAAAATCGAAGGGACCTGCGACGCGCGCTTTGCCGGCGTCAAAGACGTCTTCATGGAGAATTTCGCCGAGCATGACGAGCTGGGCGCAGGCGTCGCGGTCTATCTCGACGGCGAACCAGTGGTCGATATGTGGGGCGGGTTTCGTGACGCGGCCCGCACCAAGCGGTGGACGAAAGACACGTTGTGCGCGGGGTTTTCGATCTCGAAGGCGTTTGTCTCGGTGATGGGCCACATGCTGATCGATCGCGGGCTGTTGGAGATCGACAAGCCGGTGGCGCAATACTGGCCCGCGTTCGCGCAGAACGGCAAAGCCGATGTGACGGTCCGCGACATCTTCACCCATCGCGCCGGTCTGGTTTACGTCGATGCCGATCTGAAGCCGGGCGACCTTTATGATTGGGAAACGATGACGACGGCGATGGCCGAGAGCGCGCGCCATCCGCCGTTCGATGCGCAACCGACCTATCTGAACCTGACCTACGGCTATTTGCTGGGTGAAGTCATCCGGCGCATCGATGGTCGAACAATTGGACCGTTCTTGCGCGACGAAATTGCCAAGCCGTTGGGTGTCGATTTTGCGTTTGCCTTGCGCGACGACCAGATCGCGCGGTGCGCGGAGATTGTGCCGGAAGCGCCCCCCGCCGATGCAGCAATGCCCGCCGACATGGCGGCGTTGACCAAAAGCATGCGCGGGCTGGCCGACGGCGATGGGCGCTTCAACCTCGAAGTGTGGCGCAAGGCTGAGGTGGGGGCCGGATCGGGCCACGGCACCGCGCGCGGAATTGCGAAATTTTTTGCCTGCCTGGGCGCCGGCGGCAGGCTGGGCGGGACGCGTTTACTGAAACAAGCGACGCGCGACCAAGCGATCACGTTTAGCGGCGAGAGCGTCGATGCGATCCTGGGGCAGCACAATCGGTATGCGGTTGGGTTCTTGATGAATGATCCACCGGGCGCGCCGATGGGCCCCAACCCCGAAGCCTTTGGCCACCCCGGGGCAGGTGGGCGCACCGGCTTTGCCGATCCGGTTGCGGGTCTTGCGTTTTCGTACATGCCCAACCTGATGTATGGCGGGGCCGGGCTCAGCCCCCGCGGGCGACGCCTGATCGACGCGGCGTACGCAGCGCTTTAGGGCGCAGGCTTTTTCTGCGGCATGGTGGCCCAGATCAACAGGGCGACCCAGGCGAGAATCGTCCAGGCAAACATGCCGTTGAACAGCGCGATGAGAAACATGCGCGGGTGTTTGCGCGAGATGGCGAGCAGCGTGGGCAGCACGAAGACCGGGCCGAGGATGCCAAAGCCGACCAGCATCGACACGAGTTGCCAGACGCTCATCGTCTAGGCCCGGCGCCGCGCGCCGAGGATGCTCAGATAACCCCCGATGCGGTGGCGATAGTCTTCACCGCCCTCGCCGTCATCAACGCCGGGGACGTAGAGCGGCAGATCGCCGTTGGCGAGTTCGTCTGCCGCAAAGCCCGCTTCTTCCATCAGCGCGTCGGGATCTAGGCCATGCATCGGGCCGACAAACGGTTCGTTATTGAAGTAGGTATCCCAATCGGTCTGCGATTGTTCGAACGGCGAGAGACGATCATCGTACATCGGGGTTTCGCAGTGCACGGTGACCCCGCCCGGCTTCAACAGCCGACGACATTCTTTGAGGATATTGCGCAACGCCTTTTGCGACGTTTCGTGCACTACGATGTGGGTCATCACCAAATCGAACGACGCATCGGGGAAAGTCGTGCGTTCGGCATTTTGTTGCGAGAAGTGAATCTTGCGACCAAGCGCTTCGGCGCGGGCATGGCCGTAGCGCAACATCGGGGCCGCGACATCAATGCCGTGAATTTCCGCATCCGGAAACGCATCGGCGAAGGGCACCAGACCCGCGCCGATGCCACAGCCCATGTCGAGGATGCGCTTGGGTGCAAAACCGTCGAACGTGTCTTGAACGTAGCCCACCATCATCTGGCCCAAGGCATCACCGAGCGGCCCCATGCCGCCCATGATGTAGATGTAGGCGCCGCGATCGTAGACGGCCGCCGCGTAGACATCCCCGTCGTCGGCGACCTCCTGATGGAAATTGCCGGGCATGCAATGAATGTCGACTGCAGAGAGATAGGGCGGGATCGTCACAGCGGGATCGAGCGTGAGTGAGCCCAGGGGATTGGATTTCGGTTTGGCGGCAGCCTTGAGCTGATCAAGCTGGCGCAACGCCGAGTGACCCGGCGAATCCCAGATCATTTCCTGGGTGGTGCGGATCAAAGAGCTCCACGACTGATGAAACGGGTGGCGCAACATGGCGCGGCGTACTTCGTGCCGATTGGCAGGCGCGCGGCCATGCGCCTTTTGGTAGCGCGGCGCGACGTCGTGCTCGAACGCCATCCGATTGCCGGGCGTGAGGTGGGCCGAGATATGGCCCCGCATGCTGATGACGAAGGCCTGAAGGGCTTCTTCATCATGCGCGGCTTGGGCCAGGACGGGATGTTGATATTGGCGAGGCATGGGGGCGCTCCTTTGCGTGACTTTACGCGGGGCGGCGGGCGAGTGCCAAGGCGCGGGGGCTTTGCTATGGTCCGCCCCGCAATTCATGGGAGAACGATATGCGTGCGGTGATCTGTCGGGAATGGGGTGAGCCTTCGGTTCTGAAGCTAGAGGATGTGGCGCCGCCGACGGCCGGCCCGGGCGAAGTCCTGCTGGACGTCAAAGCAGCCTCGGTCAACTTCGCCGACATCGTGATGACGGAAGGCAATTACCAAACCAAGCCGGACTTTCCGTTTGCGCCAGGGCTGGAGGCATCGGGCACCGTGGCGGCCCTCGGGGAAGGGGTGACCGCGTTTGCCGTCGGCGACCGGGTGCTGGCCAAGCTGGCGTATGGCGGCTTTGCCGACCAAGCAACGGCCCGGGTGCAAGACACCTACCGGGTCCCGGACGGCATGCCTTGGGACGTCGCTGGGGCGTTTTACGTGGGCTATGTGTCCTCGCATGTGGCGCTGCGCTGGCAGGGCGAAGTGAAAGCCGGGCAAACGGTTTTGGTTCTGGGCGCATCGGGCGGGACCGGATTGACCGCCGTGGAGATCAGCAAGGCGATGGGCGCCACGGTGATTGCCGGGGCGAGCAGCGCGGACAAGTTAGCGGTGACCGCGGAACACGGCGCCGATCACGGGATCAATTATCGCGACGAAGACCTTAAAGGCCGGGTCAACGAATTGACCGGTGGCGAGGGCGTCGATGTGGTGTTCGACCCGGTGGGGGGCGATTTGTTCGACCCCGCGCTGTCATCGTTGGGTTGGGGCGGCCGCTATTTGATCTTTGGATTTGTCGGCGGGATGCCGAAGATCCCGGCGAACCGCCTGCTGGTGAAACACCGCTCGGCGATGGGCAGTAGCTTGCGGTACTTCACCGACAAAGCGCCGGAGAAATTGGCGATCAGCATGGATGAACTATTCGGCATGTATGCCGACGGCAAACTCAAGCCGTTGATCTCGGCGACCTATCCGCTGGAACAGGCCGTTGAGGCGATGGAAGAATTGCGCCAGCGCAAGGCGACGGGCCGTGTCGTGGTTACGGTGAGCTAGCCCACACCCGATCCTAACGATGGTGCGCCCATGACCGCCGCCCGAGACACCGACAATGACGCCGTGCTGCGCGATCTGACCGCGCGGGCGGCGGATTTGGTGCCCGCGTTGGAAGCCCGCGCGCAGGAAACCAATGCGTTACGGCGGCTGCCCGATGCGTCGGTGGCCGACCTGAAAAAAGCGGGCGTATTTCGCGTGCAGCAACCGGCGCGGTGCGGCGGGTATGAACTTGATTTTGGCGCGCTAGTGCATGTCTCGGCGAAGCTGGCCGAGGGCTGTGCCTCGACGGCGTGGATCGCGAGTGTGGTGGCAAGCCACCACTGGATTGTCGGGATGTTTGCCGCCGACGCGCAGGATGATGTGTGGGGCGCGGACCCTGACGCCATCGTGTGTTCGGCCTATGCGCATTCCGATGCGACGGCGGTGCCGGAAAACGGCGGCTACCGGATCAGCGGGACGTGGCACTACGCGAGCGGGATCGATCATGCCGACTGGGTGATTGTGCTGATCCCGGTTGATGAAGGCGGCGGTGCGCCGCGGATGACCACGGTCCTGGTGCCCAAGCACGACTTCAAGGTGCTGGATACCTGGCATGCCAGCGGCCTGAAGGGGACCGGCACGAATGATGTGCGCATCGATAGCGTGTTGGTGCCGGGCCACCGCGAACTGGGGTTCGACGAAGCCAACCAGGGCACGGCGCCGGGGACGGCGGTGAACCAGGCGCATATCTACAAGCTGCCGATGATGGGCGTGGGCTCGTTCACGACGATCGGGCCGTGTTTTGGCGTCGCGCAAGGCGCGCTGGATGCCTACCTCGCCTCGATGCAGGGGCGGATGGGTGTGTTGTCGGCCGAGAAATTGGCCGAGCACGCGCCGCTGCAATTGAAGATTGCCGAAGCCGCGGCCGAGATCGATGCGGCCCGGCACCTAATTGCTGCCGACCTCGACGAGATCAACGCGACGGGGCGCGCCGGTGGCGTCTTGGACCGGATGCAGCGCGTGCGGTTTAAGCGCGACGTCGCCTTTGCCGCGCAGCTTTGCCGCCGCGCCGTCGACCGATTGGTGATGGCGATGGGCGTGCCGGGACAAAAGGACGATCACCCTGTGCAAATGCGGGCGCGCGACATGAATGCCCTGGCCTCGCACGGGCTGATGTCGTGGGAACCCAACGCCCTGCCCTATGGCCGCGCCAGTTTTGGGTTGGAATCCGGCAACCCCTATTTCTGAGCCCTGGGGCTGCTAGGATGCCGCCATGGCACCGCCCAGCACTTTTCGTACGGCCACCCATTGGGGCGCGTATGACGCCGCCGTTGTCGACGGCAAGCTCACCGCTTTAACGCCGATAGCGGACGATCCCGATCCGTCGCCGATCGGGCCGGGGATGGCGCACGCCATCCAGGACGATCTGCGCATTCGCCAACCGATGGTGCGGGCGGGATGGCTCGATAATGGGCCCGGCGATGCCCAAGGCAAACGCGGCGCCGAGCCTTTTGTGCCGGTGTCGTGGGACCGCGCGTTTGAGCTCGCCGCACAGGACATCGAGCGGGTCTGCACGACGCACGGCAACGAATCGATCTACGCCGGCAGTTACGGGTGGGGCAGTGCGGGGTGTTTTCACCACGCGCAATCGCACATGCGGCGGTTTCTCAATCTGATCGGCGGCAACGTGAAGTCCGTGCAGTCGTATAGCTTGGCTGCCGCCAACACGATCGTGCCGCACGTGGTGGGCGATTGGAACTGGGTCTATCAACACATGACATCGTGGTCGGTGATTGCCGAACACACCGACCTTGTGGTCGCGTTTGGTGGCATTCCGCTGAAGAACGCGCAGGTCGATGGTGGCGGCGTCGGTCGGCACCGCACATCCGAATGGTTGAAGACGTGCCACGACAACGGTGTGGCGTTCATCAACATCGGCCCGGTGCGGGAGGATGTTGCCGGGTTTGCCAATGCCGCATGGATGACGCCGCGCCCGAACACCGACACCGCGGTGATGTTGGGCATCGCGCATACGCTGATTGCCGAGGGGCTGCACGATCAAGCGTTCCTCGACCGCTATGCCACCGGGTTCGACAAGTTCAAACCGTATGTGATGGGCGACGGCGATGGTGTCTCCAAGAGTGCCGAGTGGGCCGCCGATATCTCGGGCCTAGCGGCGGACGACATTCGCGCGCTGGCGCGGCGCATGGCGGGCGGGCGCACGATGCTGACGGCGGCGTGGTCGTTGCAACGCGGCGACCACGGGGAGCAGCCCTATTGGATGCTGATCACGCTGGCGGCGATGCTGGGACAGATCGGGACACCCGGCGGCGGGTTCGGCTTCGGCTATGGCGCGGTGTCCAACATCGGCAGCGTCGAGCCCAAGATTGCGGGGCCCCATGTGTCGTCCGGTCAGAACCCGATCAATCGGTTCATCCCGGTATCGCGCATCGCCGACATGCTGCTGAACCCGGGCGGGGTGATCGACTACAACGGGCAGAAGGTCACGCTACCGGATACGCGGCTGATCTATTGGTGCGGCGGCAATCCGTTCCATCACCACCAAGATCTCAATCGGTTGGTGAAGGCGTGGCAGCGGCCTGAGACGATCATCGTCAACGAACCGTGGTGGACGAGTTTGGCGCGGCATGCCGACATCGTGTTTCCCGCCAACACGCCGCTGGAACGCAACGACATCGGCAGCGCCTATTCCGACAAGTATTTGTTTGCCATGCAGCGGGCGATCGAGCCGGTTGGTGAGTCGCGTAGCGACTTTGAGATCTTCGGCGGGTTGGCCGAGAAGTTTGGCGTGCGCGAGGCCTATAGCGAAGGTCGCGATGAAATGGCGTGGCTGCGCTATCTCTATAACCGTTTCCGGCAATCGAGTGCCGAGCGGGATATCGAACTACCGGAGTTCGAAACGTTCTGGGCGACCGGCGACTATGAGCTACCGGTACCGGATGTGGCGATCACCTTGCTGGAAGACTTCCGGCGCGATCCCGATGCGGCGCCGCTGACCACGCCGAGCGGCAAGATTGAGATTTTTTCGCAGACCATTGAATCGTTCGGCTATGACGATTGTCCGCCACACCCGGCCTGGCTGGAGCCGGTGGAATGGCTGGGATCCGCCAAAGCCAAAGACTTTCCGCTGCATCTTGTGTCCAACCAACCGCGCACCCGGTTGCACAGCCAATACGACAACGGCGGCTATGCGCAGGCCAGCAAGGTCCAGGGACGCGAGCCGGTGGTGATCCACCCCGAAGATGCCGCCGCGCGGGGAATTGAAGACGGGGCGATTGTCCGGGTGTTCAACGACCGTGGCGCGTGCTTGGCGGGGGCGGTGATTTCCGACGCCGTCCAGCGATCGGTGATTCAGCTACCAACCGGCGCGTGGTACGACCCGGTCGAGCCGGGCGGCCTAGACGCACACGGCAATCCCAACGTGCTGACGCTCGACAAGGGGACCTCGAAGTTGGCGCAAGGACCGAGCGCGCATTCGGCGCTGGTGGAGGTTGAGAAGTTTGAGGGAACGCCGCCACCGGTGCGGGCGTTTACACCCCCACCGATGGTGAGCCGGTTGCGCAAGGCGCGTTAGTAGGGCGACTTACCCTGGCCGGTCTCGACGTAGGACTTGATGCTGCCGAGAAACATCTGCCAGCCCTGATCGTATTGCGGCAAGAACTCGGGCGCGCCCGCGAAACCGGAATGATCGAACGCAAGACGCGTCCCCTCGCCTTCTGGCGTGATATCGAAGGTGACCGACGTTCCGATCCAAGACGGGTGTTTTGAGTTTTGGGTAATGGTCCACGAAACGCGGCGATCCTCGTCAAGCGCCGCGATATCTGCGTCGACTTCCATGCGGCCGTCCGGCGCGTCGAAGGCGAAGTGGCAGGTGCCGCCGACATCTGGGCTGATCGTGCATTGCTTGGTCCACCAACCGGCGACGCCTTTGTAGGTGGAAACGGCTTTGTAGACTTGGTCCGCGGTACCGCCGATTGAAATGGCGTTTTTGATATCGGGCATGATCCTTCTCCCTCTAGGTAGCGCCGGACGTTGCGAGGTGCCGACGTAGGTTTTCAAGAAATACGATCCAGCCGCCAACATGCGCTTCTGCCGTCGCTTCGTCGGGCAGGCGATTATGAGTGAGGGTCAGATGGGTCCCGCCATCGCGGGCCGAGAGTTCGATCGTGACGACACTGTCCACGACCGACGAACCGTGGCGCGTCCATGTAAAAGACCAGCCGGTGTGGCCGTTCGATTTCAAGATAGGTGCCGGTGTGCACGACATCGCCATCCGGTTTGTGCATGACGAGGCGATAGCTACCGCCGACCTCGGGTTGGGATTCCGCGGTCACGCCTTTTTCCCAACTCGGTACCCGCATCCAATCGGCCAGACTGGTCGGATCAAGCCAAGCGTCAAAAACGTCTTCGATGGGATAGTCGTAGTGTTGTTCAGCGCATGCTTGGCGATTGGCGACATTCACGACTTGGGCACCTTCTTGGAATTGGGCTCGGAAGCCCGTCGCCGGAGAAACGCATCCAAACCGGCCAATCGTTTTTTCCAGAAACGCCGATAGAAATCGATCCAGTCGCCGGCCTCCAATAGCGGGTCACCGACAAACGAGAGCCGGTGCTCGCGGCCTAGGACCTCGCGCTGAATGAGTCCGGCTCGTTCAAGCAGCCGCACATGTTTCGAGACGGCGTTCAGCGACATGTCGAAGGGCGCCGCTACCTCGGTCATGCGCGCGTTGCCTTCGGCCAATCGAGCAAGAATGGCGCGCCGCGTGGGGTCGGCCAGCGCAACGAGCGTCTTATCAAGCGAACTTTCCGGGAGCGACGGCATAGCTAATATTCAACCTTATCGTTTAATATTAGGGTGCTGGATTAGGTTCGTCAAGACCCCCCCTACCGGTATTCGGTGGGGCTTTAGGCGCTGACAGCCTCGAGCGTGGCGGGTGAAATCAGCACGCCGAAGGTTTGGCACCAGATTACGATGGACTTGTAGTCGGCCAAATTGACGTCGGCGGGGATGGCGTAGTTCTGGCTGCCTTCGAACGCGCGGAGCTGGCCGAGGTCGACCCACTTGCTGTTGTCGACATCGCCTGCCGAGCGAACCTCGGCATGATCCACCAAATAGACATGAAGCTTGGGCCCCGGACCGACTTTGAAGTCGCCCTCTAGGTGGACGAGCGTGGCGCCGGTTTGATCGCGAAACACCGACGCATTGCCTTGGCCATAGTGCACGGGGTCCGACGGATTGGCGTGAATGAAGGTAGCCCGGGCAACCAAGGTTTGGCTGTCCATGTCGGCGACTTGTTCGTTGGCCGCGGGCGGTGGGAAGAGAATGGGGAAGAAGAAAATGCCGCCGGCAAAACCGGCGCCAACGCCCAGAACACCGCCGACAAAAAGCGGGATCAACCACCGTGAAATCCGTCGCAACATTGACTGTCTCCTCTTGAACTAGACTGTGCCGCCGACCCTAAAGCAGCTGATTACTAGATTACGTGGGGTGTGTTTCTCACAGAAAAATCACGCGGGATCACGCTTCGAAGGGCGGACCCCTTGCGGGCTACTCGGGCGGCTTGGTCATCTGCCGCAGGGCGTCGCGGTCGAGCATCCCGTCCGTCCAACCGGTGGTGCCGTCCTGCATGAGCTCTTGGGCGGCGGCCTGCAACTGCCCGTAGGCCGCCAAAAACATGGCGCCGCCGACACTGACGCGCTTGACCCCGGCGTCGGCGAGGTCGCCGACCGTGAGGCCGCGCCCGTAGCGGCCAAGAACGACGTTGAGCGGTGCGCCGACGGCCGACACGAGTGCGGCGATTTCGGCCTTGTCGCCCATGCCCGGGGCATAGAGCACGTCGGCCCCAGCGTCGCGGTAGGCGGACAGTCGACGGGCTGCTTCGTCAAACGGCGATTCGTGTTTGGTCAGATAGCAATCGGTTCGTGCGGTGAGAACGAAAGGCACGCCACTTGCGTCGATGGCGGCGCGCGCGGCCTGAATTCGCGCGACGGCGAGACCGGTGTCGTAGAGCGGATCGCTTTTGCGTCCGGTGTAGTCTTCGATGTTGCCCCCGGCCATGCCGGCATCGATGGAGCCGCGAATGGTCTGGGCCACGTCTTCCGGGGTGTCACCGTAACCGTTCTCGATATCGCCGTTGCAGGGCACGGCGACATCGGCGGCAATCTCGCCATAGATCCTCAGCATGGCGTCACGCTGCCCACTGCCGTCCGCCTGCCCGGCCGAGAAGTTGACCCCGGCGCTTGTGGTTGCCACGGCTTCGAAACCCGCCATCACCAACAGGCGCGCGCTGGCCCGGTCCCACGCGTTGGGCATGACGAAAATCCCGTCGCGTTCATGCAAAGCCTTGAAGGCCGCTGCTTTGTCCGCCGCCGCGTTCATCGTGAGATCCCCCATGGATGTCGGACCGGGTCGCCGGTCCGCGCAGCAACGTTATGCGCCGAGAAAGCGTGCGTCCACGCGCACCCCGCGCAGTTACGGTCGCCGACCGTGGAACGCCGACTCGAGAAGGACGCGGACACCGTCGCGGGTGACAGGCGCCGGATTGGGGTAGGGCTTTGCGACGGCAAGGTCGGCAGCGCGATCGAGACCGGATTCGGGCATCCCGATCGCGGCGAGGCCCGTCGGTGCGCCGAGGTTTTTTGCGAGGTCGTACAGCCCACCGGGCGCCTCCGACACCCCCAGCGCCGCCGCAACACGCGCCAACGCGTCGGGCGCGGCGGCGGCGTTGTAGGCCGCGGCGTGCGGCAAGATCACGGTATGCACATCGGCGTGTGAGAGATCGAAGGTACCGCCCAGCGTGTGACACAGTTTGTGATGTAGACCGATTCCCACGGTGCCTAGCACGACGCCGGCGAGCCACGCGCCGTAAAGCGCATCACCGCGCGCGTCGAGGTCGGCGGGGTCCGCAACCACACGCGGCAGGCCGCGCGCCAGCGCCGCGATGCTTTGTTCGGCCATTGTCGAGGCGATGGGATTGGCGTCGGGCGCGTAAAGCGCTTCGACGGCGTGGGCCATGGCGTTCATGCCACTGGTCGCCGACACCCCAGGCGGCAGGCCGACGGTGAGTTCAGGATCGTAGATCACCGTGCGCGGCAACACCTTGGGATCGCGCGCGGTGGTTTTGACGCCGTCCTCGGTAAGGCCCCAAATCGGCGTCATCTCAGAGCCTGCGTAGGTCGTTGGCACCGCGACGACCGGCAAGCCGAGATCGCGGGCCACGATTTTGCCCAGGCCGACGGCCGAGCCGCCGCCCACCACCACGATCCCGTCTGCGTTGATGCGCGTTGCCTCGGCCACCGCCGCGGCGGCCACGTCGGCGGGCACATGCATCTTGGCGTGGGCGTGGAGGCCAGCGGCAAGAGGGCCTAAGAGATCGACCAAGCGTTGGCCAAGGGCGTGCTGACCCGGTGTCGACAGGACGAGGACGTTGGCGAGACCGAGACGCCCGACTTCGTCAGGCAGCTGCGTCAGCGTGCCGGCGCCGAAGACCACCCTAATCGGCAGCGCGTCGTAGGTGAAGACGCGCATCGCCGCGCCCGCCTACCAGCTGTTGCGCAGCTCGCGCAGTTTGACGAAGACCTCTTGCGCCGAGGGGTCGGCGGGGAGATCGGGATAGGCTTCGCGCAGGCGATCGACCACGCTGGCGCTGTGCAGGCGGAAGAAGGTGTTGATCTCTTTCTCGAGCGCGAGGGTGGTCACGAAGGCTTGGTTCAAATCTTGGCCTTCGAGTTCGCTTAGCATTTCTTTGGCGCGCGCATTGTCGGGTTCGCGGTCGAGGGTGAATTCAAGATTGTTGGCGATGTAGTCGTGGCCCGGATAGATCAGCGTTTCGTCGGGCAATTTGTCGAGCTGACCCGTGAACGTGGCGTAAAGCTCCACCGGGTGCCCGCCGCCTTTGCAATTGCCGGCACCGGCGTTGAATAGGGTATCGCCGCAAAACAAGGCGGGCTGATCGGTATGCGACAGCAGACACACGTGGCTCATGGTGTGGCCGGGGGTGTCGAGCGATTCAAGCTCGACCGTCTTGCCGATCTTGACCACGTCGCCCGCGCCCAGCCCGATATCGATATCGGGGATCTTGTCTTTGGCGTTCTTGTGCGCGAGGAGTTTGGCGCCGGTTGCCGCGACGACCTGCTTGTTGCCGCCGATGTGATCGCCGTGCTCGTGCGTGTTGAGCACTTGCGTGATCGTCCAGCCTTTGTCCTTGGCCGCTGCGAGGCATTTTTCATGGTCCAGCGGATCGATGGCCATGGCCTCACCTGTTTCAGGGCAAGCAATAAGATAGTTGAAGTTGCGGTAGTCGTTGGCGGTCCAGATTTGTTCGACAATCACGGCGGTGCGTCCTTTCGGTTTGGACGCACCTTACCGCGCGGCGCCGGGCGGGTGAAATCGCTACTGGGTGAGCTTGGCCTTTTGGCCCGGCCAATTGGCATCCGCTTTCTGGATGTTGCCGGGGATATCGGCCCGCCACCACAAATGCACGGCCTTTGAGTTGTTGAGGTAGAGCTTGCCGCCCTCCACTTTCCACGCGGTGGGCGTGATGTCGGCGACGTAATTGCGCGACATCGCGTAAGAGCAATAACCGCCATATTGCGGCGCGTACTTGTCGGGTTCGGCTGCAAAGGCATCACGGTTGGCGGCTGTGGAGAAGAGCCATTTGACCCCGCTCCACATATGACTGTGCTCTTCGGACCCCTTCACCGCATCGCTTTGGGTGAAATAGGCGACGGGGTCGTAGCCTTTGATGGCCGCGCCCTGGCTTTGGTTGAACGGGCTGCCGTCAGCAAAGGCGTTGGCGGCGCCAAAAACGGTGAACAGGAGCACGCCGAGAACGGCGGCCAGTCGGCTGATGGGATGCATGATCTCTCTCCGGTTCTTTTCTGGCTCTAGACCTAGGCGGAGAATCTCACAAGACAATCACGAAGGGGATGACCGCTTAGAGACCTCCCGAAATGTTGATCACGGCACCGGAGGTATAGCCCGCTTCGGGCGAGACCAGGTGGCCGATGAGGGCGGCGACTTCTTCGGGCCTGCCGAGGCGACCCAATGGAATGGCGGCCATCGACTCTTTCATGCGCTCGGGCGGATGGGC
>Ga0055584_100004373_pt1 | contig 13901 bp, 13 predicted proteins | sample OSDHelmetaG_FD_58716 | JGI IMG/M metagenome (GOLD analysis project Ga0055584, IMG submission 58716) | Pelagic marine sediment microbial communities from the LTER site Helgoland, North Sea, for post-phytoplankton bloom and carbon turnover... | ecosystem: Environmental > Aquatic > Marine >... | reverse complement strand
GCGCGGCACGTATTCCACCGGGCGTGACGTGCTTAAAAAGACCCGCATGAGGCTGGGTTTAACCGCTCGCACCACGTCGCGCACTTTGGTGGCCACGACCTTGCTGCGGCCATCCTCGTGGCCGATATAGACCTGCCCATCGTAGTAATGCTGTGCCTTTATGCGCTCGTCGCGCAGCTCTGCCTCGACAAATTCAACCGCCTCTTCAACGGCGTTTTGAACGATTGCCTCTATTTGCTCGCGGGTCTTTGGTTCTGTTTGCATGTCGTGTCCTTACCGTGGCCCGCTTAATAGACCTTGAGTTAATGGCGCTGAATAATCACCCGCCGGCCCTGCAGCCGTGACTGTTGATGCGCGAGATGCGCCACGCGTTACCCGCCCTTTGTTTCGTGAGATCCAATCTTGCAGTGCTGCAACGCCACCGTCATCTTGCAGCGCCCGCCGAACCAAATCAGGGTTTTCTGACACAAGAATGCGCGCAACGCGTGCGCGGTCTGCGTCGCTTAATTCGCGCGCAAACATATCTGCAAACTTACTGCCGACCTGCATAATTGAGCCGATTTCCCCGCGCGCAACGCCTAGCATATCAACCGCTGACAAACCTGACCCCTCGCGCTTTCCGGCCATCATTGTTTCGGCGGTTTGCGTGTTTTTTAAAACAACGTCCGCTGTGTTTTGACTGTCTGTTGCAGTCTCTAAGCGCTTAATAACCGCGTCAATTTTATCCTCTGGCACCAACGCCCGCAAAATCATGTTTTCTTTTGATTCTGGATTGGCAAGATTGCGCATCATACTGGCCCGCGCATTTGTTGCGGCGCGGCCTTGCAATAACGATAAAAACCCGGTGCGATACGCAGCCAGCTTGTTAGGGTCCGCTGCCAAATCGCCCAGCTCTTCCATGCGCTCGTAAACGTCGCCCTGCAGTGCCTTGCGACCCGCCGTAAACGAATCTCGCTCATCGCGCACTGCCTTAGCCTGCGCCCGTGCCGTCATTAATTCGGGAACCTCAAAGTCCAGCACGTTGCGTAAATTTTCCTGCACGTCGTTAACGGCTTCACCGGCACCGCCTTGCCCGCCTCGGTATAGGCTTGATGCGCGATTTCCGACTGCGCGGCGCACTTGCTCTGCCTCTTCTACTGTCGGCAGTCTGGCAAATTGGACCTCACCATCAACCTCTCTAAACAGAGGCTTTGTGCCGGTGCGCGCTTGAAATTGCTCTAACAATTCCGCGCCCGCTTTTGGCACTTTTTGCAGCGTACCGGCCAGCTCTGCAAAAACCGTTGGTGATACGGGTTGCGTTTTAAACGGCTCGTATGCTTGGTTTTCGGCTTTCTTGGTCAAAATCTCCGACGCCCTGCGCTCTGCAAGTATAGGTGCGCCTTGGCCGCCCTCAGTCAGATTGCGCTGTAGTGCGCCCATTGCCTCGCCGCGCGTTTGCTCTGGCCGGCGCTTTAGCGCGCCAGTAATAATACCCGCCGCCGGTCCACCCTTGCCGCGAATAGCCTTTACGGCTGCGCGTATTGTCTGGTTTTCCGCAAGGATTTTGCCGTCAAATATGTCTTGCGCAATTTCATCAACGGTGCGACCCGTTTGCTCTGCAAGCCTCTGTATTTCATTTTCTACAATGCTAGACCCTCGCCGGCCTACTATTCTGCGGGTTGCGTCAACCAACGCCTCAACCGCCGATACGCCGGCTTGCGCCACCTTTCCGCCAACAACGCCGGAAACGCCGCCAACCGCTGCGCCACCTGGCACCCGTGACAGGCGTTCTTTTGCGCCGCCTTCGCCAGTGCCAAACGCATAAGCGCCGCCCTCGGCAGCGCCGAGTAAACCCATGCGCAAAGCCGTTGCGGGGATAGAACCGCCGCCGGTAAATGGTGCTGCCGCTAGTGCAGGCAAAATTGCGCCGCCGCCCTCGTATAGCGCCGACTTAATTGGCTCGGCCTTTTGGTATGCTTTTAACTTTTCGCGTATTTCGGCCAATACCTCGTCATATGGACGGCCTGTTAATAATGACGTGGCGCGCGCTTCAATCTCGTCAGCCCCGCCAAATGATAGCCCTTGCGCCATAGCCCTGACGCGCTGTTTTGGCACTTCAGCATTAAACCTTTCAGTGTAATCAGCCATCTAAGGCAACCTTCCGTTTTGTCTAAAATGCTCTTTGTCCTCGCCAGACGCTCTGCTCCAAAGACTTTCCCATTGTGCTTGCGTCATGGGCTGGCCATTAACAGTGTCGCCAGTTGGCATTGGCGGAATATCGCTGCTCCCGTCTGTGACTTCTGGGATTGCGATTTCACCGCCAGAATAACTAAAGTCAGGAATGACCTGACCGGGGTCCAATCCGGCGTTTTGTGCAAATCCGCCATATTGATCTGCAATTGATTGATATTGTGACTGCGCGCTTTGATATAGTTTCGTGCCTCTTGTCACAAAGTCTGCGCGCTGCGTATCCGAAAGTCGCTTGCCGTTCAAAATGCTGTTATACGTGCTGCGTATTCTGTCGCTAACGCCACCGGCATTTTGTGCATTGGCGACGTCGCCCTCCATAACGCTTGCCCCAGGATCAAGCATTTTCATAAAATTAAATATCATTGCCAAATCGCCAGCGGCGGATGGGTCGCTTGAAGAGGCTCCAAGCCTTGAGTAAGAAAACGCCACATCCGAAAACTTTTTAACCCCCGGCAAGGAGGTAAATTCTTTCCGCGCGTCCATAATTAGTTTTTGCGTCTTGCTGGAGTCAGTGCCAGCCATGCTTTTCTGCATAATCGCGCCCAACACAGCGCTCGCCTGCAGTTGGCCCGCCTCAATCATGTCGGCGTATTGGCTCATTCCGTTGGCGCGCAGATATTCCACCGTTTTATTCCGCGCGTTTTTCTCGGTGCGCTGGTTGCGCACGTCGGCCACCATGCCCGCCAGATTGGGGTCAGGGTTTAATCGCAGCGAGTTGAACGCCAACGCCATGCGGCCCGCCGCGTCTTTAAAACTGTCGCGCTGGTAAAACTTTTGCCCCGTTTCGCCGGCGGCACCGGGTTGCATTTTCTGCAAGCCGAATTGCTCAAGTAGGCCGCGCGGCCCTTGCTGTTGTGCTGGCAGCATCGGGGCGGCCTCCTGTTTTGCGTTTGCTGGGCCATAGGCTGGCCCTTTGTATCCGGCCCACGCGCCGGTGCCTTGCTTGTCGTAAATATAGCGGCCAATGCGGTCCTGCAGTGCTGGCGTCATTAGCTCGTCGCCGCGCAGCCCAAGGCCGCGCTTGGCCATTTTTAACGTGTTGCCAACCACCTGATAAGCGCCCATCGGCGTGGCATATTCGCCTTCTGGGTTGGCCATTTTAACATAGTTGCCATAGCCGGATCTGGGCTGCGCAAAGTCCAGCGCAGCGTCTACCGACATGTCGGTAATTTTAACATCGTCAAACAGGCCGCCGGGGCGGTTCTGATAGTTGAACAGCGCGTTGTAATCGCCGCCGCTTTCGCCGCGAAAAATATCCCGCTTGATTATGTCGAAATCGGGCCTCATAACGCCATCATTGCCCCAACGCTCAACAAATCAAACAGGCCAGGATTGCGGCTCGTCGTGGTGCTTGTGGGTGCCGGCGTAATGCCGAGCGCGCTATTCATTGCGCCGAGGCTTACCATTGGCGCGCCGGTGTATCCCGCGTAGCGCTCTTTCGCCGCGTCAATCAGAGCTTGCTGCAAGCCTTGCCGCATCATGCCGTCGCGCATTTGGTTGGTCTGGATTGCCTGACCAATGTTAAACGCTTGGCCGCCCAAACCCGCCATTTGATTAGCCGCGCCAAGGCGTGTCGCCATTGCGTTATTGCGGTTACCCACATCAAACTGAGCGGCACCGAGCGCCGTGTTAAAGCCTTGATTTCGCAAGCCGCCGACGGCGTCAATTGCTTTTTGCGCGTACAGTCCGCGCGTTTCTGCGCCCTCAATGCCGTGCCTCGATCCGCCAAAGGCGTTGGCCGCGCTGGCTTGCGCGTCGAGCTGGTTTAGCGATTGCGCTTGCGCTGTGCCAAGGTCGCGCATTGTGCGGTCAACAACTTGCTGCTCGTATGGATTTTGATACGACCCCATAAGATTAGCCGCTTGTATTGGCTGGTACTGCATGCCTTGCGCAGTCGTGCCCATTGCGCCTTGCAATGCGCCGGATGCCGCTTGATTTACGTTAAATGGTTGGCCGCCAACGCCGCCTTTACCAAGGCCCGCCGGAGCTGTGCCCGTGCCATTGTTTGCCAACGTTGGCTGTCCGCCGCCGTATCCGCCTGGAGCTGCCATTATACTGTCTCCGCTTTTCGTTTGATGAACGTCTTGCCTATTGCCAGACATAAAGGCTCACCAATCGCCATGATGAATTTGCCGAATAGATTTCCGGCGTGTTTTTTGGGGCGCATTTCGTGCGCCATTTGCTCTGCCCACGCTCTGACAATCGGCCAAAGCATTGCCCGCAACGCCTTGCTTAAAATGCCGTTGCGCTGGATAAAGCGCGCGATTGGCGACGCCCACAGGCGGTATCCGTCCAATAGTTCCGGGCAGGATCTTGTCAGTTTTTCGCCGTACCCGCGGTCCAGCGTCCAAATCTCGTCTGGCAAATAGCCGAGATTGCAATACGCAGTGCATAGCACTGTGCCGTCACCGGGTGAGCCGTGACCCTCGCGGCCATCGCCAATGTTTAACGCGCGGGTTATCACGTTGCCGGCGGGGTCGATATTGACCGGCCCCAACTCTGGAATTGCGTTCAACGGCTGATTAAACTGATAAGGCGTTGGCCAGCTATCGTCCTGCATAGTCTCGTCGCCACCACCGCCCGCCGAGGTGGCCGGCCCAGCGTATTGTATGGCTGGGGCAGGGGGGCTGTAAGCTTCAACCGTATTGCCAAATAGCGCGTTATATTGCGCGGCCTGATCTGGGTTAGCCTCAGTGTAAGCGTCAACCGCATCTTGATAAATAGGCTGAGAGGAATAGCCCCGCACGCCATTGGCGTACTCGGTTGGCGCGTCCATTAAGCTGTTTTGCTTCGGCACCGCCATGCCAAACGCATTAGCAGCGCTGGCGTTGTTTTCCATCGCCGTTTCCTGCAGCGGCGTTAGCGCCGCCACATCTGGGCCATAATATGGTTGGTAGCCAAGCTGCGCCACTTCTGCCGCGCGGTGTAAATTTTGTTGCGCGTAATGATTAATATACTCTGGTATTGTCGTTTCTTGCGTTTCAGTGCCGCCCTTGCCACCACTCATCTTATATTTCCTTTACATAACTTTGGTGAAGCGGCCTCCAGCCGTGTTTCGCCAGTGGTTTTTTCCAGCCAAATCGGCCTGTCATTGTTAACGCACTGCAGCCTTGGTATTGCGCCCACTGCACAACGTCGGGGTGCATGCCCATGATTTCATCAAGTGTGCCACCGCCCAAAAACACGTTGCACACCTTTGTGCGCGGATAGGTGATAAGCTCAGTCACCAAGCACGAATCTTTCGCCGGCCAAAGCTGCATGGTGCCCTTGTAAATACCCTCGCACACGTCAATCCAATCGTGCGTGCCGCCGCTGTATTGCAAGGCGGCCTCAATCCAAGGTTTGCAGCGCTCCAGCTCGTCTTTCACCAAGCACCCCCAGTTAGCGCGGCGCGCGACCAAATATTCGTCGAACTGTCGTACGCCGCTGTGCAGACGTAAATATGGGTTGCGCTGACGGCCACCATGCCAGCGGTATCGCCGGCAGCGCCAACGCTCGACGTTGGAACGGCGCGCTTAATGATTATCTCGCGGAATGCGTCACCCGCCGAAACGACGGGATAACCAGCGCGCGACCACATCATAATGCCGTCATCCTTGGCGCTTTCGTTGCCCGTTTGTTGCACCAGATTTGACTTGTTTTGGATTAAAAACGCAGTCACACGGTTGGCCCAAATGCGCCAATCAGATCCGTAGGGTTGCGGAACGCGATACTGTTCCATTAACGGCGACCCCCAGCAACAACGTCCAGCCGGTTGATGCCAACGCGCCAATCAGCCAGACGCGCGCCGGTCAGGCGCATCCGCATTTGACGGCCAGTAAACCGCAGGCTTGTCGGGTTGCTCATACTGTAGGGGCCATACGAGCGCTCTGTACCATTCGGCGCGAAGCGCGTTTTAAACGTGGCCGTGACGTCGCCTTGCGTTTTCTCGTCGGGCAGCATTTCGGTAACGCTGGCGACGTTCTCGCCGGACCCCAGCATAATCGGGCCAGTTTCGGCAAACGGCGTCAGTCCGCTGTACGCAAAACTTATCTCATGCTCGTATATTTTTTTATCTGCCGGGTCGCACATCATTGGCAGCGCAAATGCGCCGGCGTCAGCCCCGGCAGTCCGGGCGATCTGGCCAATATACCAAGTATTCTCAACGTAATTATAGACAACATATCTATCATTTTCGGTGCTAGACGCTGACGGGTAAAACCAAAATATTTCGCCAAACCCCTGCAGCGGCATGGCAAATGTCTTGCTGATTTGTGCGCGGTTAATATCGCTAAACACATAATCCGCCACGTCGCAGGGCAGCTCTTGCACGTTATTCCCAGTGAATGCGTAAAACGAATTTAACCCCATCCAGAACACGCCAGCATCAACGCTGGCATAAGCCAAATGCGCGGCCAGACCGCAGCTCGTGCCAACCTGGTCTATGCCAAAAACGTAAGGCGGCCCCAAATATGTTGCACTATGGGCATCTGTGCTTGTAAGGATTAACGTCTGGCCCTGCGCGCGAACGCCGGCCATAATTTTGCCGGTGGTCTGCAGCGTTAAATCGCCCGCCTCGTTTGTCGCGCTTGGCGACCAAACTGTATTATTCTCGCGGTCACACCACTGCACTTTGCGGCTGTTGCCGCCTGCGCCGAGTGCCAATAAAAAGCGTTCCTCAGTCACAACAATACTTTGATTGTTAGTTGGGGCGTTGCTTAACACAGCGGCCACTGCACTTGCGTTAAGCTGCCATTCGTAAATCTTGCCGTCATCACGATTGCACGCAACGAGGTATTCGCCCCACGGCTGCAGCGCCCAGCTTGTCGCCGGCTCAATTCGTGTTGATTCTAGGCGGGGTGTGCCGTAAAATTCTTGTCCATACAGACCACCGCCGTAGCCGGTTGTCGCCGCCGCATCCTCGCGGCCTGCGGATAAACCCGCCGGGGTAATATCTGATTGAGCGCCCAGCAGATTATACACGTATAATTTGTTGTATGTGCCTATCGCAATGCGTTGGTCCGTACTATTGTCCGCCCATGCCATCATGCCGCGCACTTTGGCGGCGGCAGCGGTGTCAGATCGAGTGCGCCACCCGCCGAGCGGCCGCATTGTGCCGTCAACCCAGCGCACCAGATTAGTGTCGCGCCAACGGCCTACGCTCTGCAGATCTGTCCCGTTACGATAGACGCCAGGCGGTATATTAATGTCAATTAAAGCCATAGGCACAACATGTTGTTACAGACGCGAAAATATTACCACATGTTGTAGGCAATGCCAAAAAAGCGGCTATGGCTTAGTGGGCCATGTGATGCTGTTTGGGGAGCCTGCGCTATTTTGATCGGCAAAAACATGCTATCTCAACTCTGCCCAGCAGCCATGTGTTAAGACCCCACCAGTTGCCTTGTAATAGTGATTGTCTGGCACAATCGCTTGAGATGCATTAGTGTCGTTGATGCCTCCGTGGCTGCCCAAAGTACCAACGTTGATCCACGACGAGCCGTTGGTACTGACCTGCAGAAACACCTCTGTGCTAATCGTTGTGGCGACAGACACCATGATGGCTCGGCCTGTGGTGTTCTGGTAACTTGTGCCAACGCTGCGACTACTCGTCATATCATACCATTGCTGACCGTCGCCCACACCAGCGGATATGGTCGTCCACGTAAGATCAGTGCCATCACTCTGCAAGACCTGCCCAGCCGTTCCGGGTGCAAGCGCAACAGTATTGCCGCTGGAATTGCAGTAGATGATTTGACCGCGCGTCAGGGTCGGCACCTGTGCCCCCCAACTTATGTCAGTGCCGTCGCCAGTAAGTACGCCTGTGCCTGCTGGCAAAGCTGTCGGGTCGCCGTTTGCATCGCCATAGATAATACTGCCGCGCGTTAAGCCTGTTAATTTTGCCAGCGTTATAGCGTTGTCCTGGACGTCTGCCGTTTGTACGGTGTTGTCGGGGAAGCTGGGCGCAACGCTAAACGTCACGGCCCCACCGTTTGCAATCGTCATTGCTGCGTCGCCGTCACTAAACTTAATTTCCGCCGTTTGGATGACCGGCGAGGTCAAACTTGTTGAACCTGTTAGCGTTGTGCCCGTTATTGCGGCAGGCGTAGCCCCACCGATTACCGCGCCGTCGATTGTGCCAGAATTTATGTCAATGCCGGTGATTGCCGTACCGCCGCCTAAAATCGAGTCAATGCTGTCCAAATCGGCGTTAAGTTTGGTGCCCCAAGAGTTTTCACTGGCTCCAACCTCTGGCTTGACCAAGCTGTAATTTGTTGTGTTCGTATCGGCCATTTTTTTTACCTCAATTTATGCGGCAGTTTGCCATATGCCCGCCGGCGTCTCAACATTGCCGCCGGATTGCGGGGCCCAGATGTCAGCGTCAGACACGGCAGAAACTTGGGTCCACAGATATGACCCGGTTGCTGTCATTGACGCATTAGCCTGCAACGTTGCCGAGCTATCAACATTTGTTCCGCCAATTGCGCTGGTTGATGCCGCCGGCGCGATATTCGCCGCTCCAGCATATAACATATTGGCCGCGCCGGTGACGGTGGCGGTCCCTGCAATTTGCGCCTCGCCGTTGCAAATGCGGAAAGCTGTGGCGGCAGCCGTTGCGGCCATTGCCGCGCTGGCATTAACCTGGCGCAGCCTGACTGCGGCACCCGTCGCCGTGGCGGCCAGACTTGCCGACGCAGTGGTAGGTCGTACGCGCCGTGGAGTGGCGCTGGCCGTGCCCGACGTTGCTGCACTTGCAGCGCCGGCAAAGATTGCGCGCGGTGCCGCTGTGGCCGCAATCTCAGCGGTGGCAGTTGCACCTGTTACGCGAACGGCAAACGGTGTGACTGTAGAGTTTACGCTTGTATTCGCCGTGGCCGCGCATTGGCGCAAACGCGCTGCGCTGCCAGACGTGGCTGCCGATATGGTCGCAGCGGCGCTAGTTGGGCGTAATTTTTGACAAACGGCGCTTGCAGTGACGGCGACGCTGACCGTGGCTGATGTGTTTATCGAGTCTCCGGCAACCGTGGCGGTCCCGGCAATGACCACTGCCGCTAATGCCTCAACCGAGCGCAATCTGCTTGCCGTGACTGCGGCTGTCGCCCCTACGCCGGCAGTCGCTGAGACGTATTTTATAGCGGCTGGGCCGACGCTGGCGGTCGCAACAGACGCCGTGCGATTTGCAGCCGGTATCGCGCCAGTGAGCAGCAATTTATTAGCATAATTAAGCGGATCGGGCAGTATCGTATTTGAGGCGGTGACGGCGGTTGACGCTGATATTGCGCCATAGCGGATTGCCATTGCTATGGCTGTTGCGGTGACGGTTGTCGCAGCGGTGGCTGTTGTACTGCGCTGGCGGGTTGGCGTTGGTGTTGATGCTGTGGCGACAATATTAACATCGGCTAAAATCGGGTATTGGATTGAACCGGCAACGGCAGTACCTGTGACTGCGACAGCCGCTGGCGCGGCTGGATCAACGGTGCGTACCCGATCCGCGCTTGCGGTTGCCGTGACGGCGGTTGCGGCGGTCGCAGCGGCTGGGCGTATTAGGCCAGCGGATGCCGTGGCGGTGACGGCAATAGACGCGCTAATAGTGGCGTCTGTAGCCGCAACAACTTGTGTGATTGTCGCGCCAGCATCGCCCAAGGCAGACGCGCCAAGCGGCAGAGTGTCAACAATATAAGCTGGCGCGGCTGTAGTCGCTGAGGGTAAACTTGCAAGCGGTCCTGCGACGAGTGGGCTAAATCCAAGCATATCAGTTAGGCCATATCCGTGCCATAGATATTCTTGTAGTAGTTGTGTAGCTGATCCATTTCAGCGTTGGATAGGTTTCGGTTGTAGAACAAGATTGCTCTGAAATGGCCGACAGCGGCTAGACTGCTGCCGCCGAACACACGCACCCCACTAACGCCAAAATCGACATTTGTAATTCCAATGGAATGCAGCCGATCAGTGTAGCTGTCGATTAAAGTATCATATGCTGGGTTGGAGCCTGCAGCGGTTGGGTTTGGAACGTCAGTTTTATTAACACGCAGCACCGCATTGGTTGTATGTGAGTTTGAGAAGCTCATCGCACTGAGCGACGATGCCCCGTGATTTCGCAATTGCCAAAGAAGGGCGTTGTTTATATAACCAGCTTGGAAATCGTTGGTGTATTCGTTTGACATAATTAGATACATCGACCCAACTCCAGAGCCGCCAGAATAATCTGCATCATCGAAATCAATGTAACCACCTCCTGTTCCGGAGTACAAAGAAGGCTTGGATGCAAAGCCCGTTGCGCTGTAGACTGGAGAATTTGCGCCAAGGCCCACGTTGTTGTTATTTCCAGAAACGTCACTAATCGTGGGTTGACCGCCTGACGTGCCTATAGTGCTGGTCGCAGCGTCGTACCACCCCGTCATCCCGCTCGTTGGGATAAACTGCAATTTGACCTCTGTCGTTTGAGTGGTCGTGTTTATGCCGTCAGTTGCGCGGGATCTGTGATAATATGTGCCAGCATTGCTGCTTGTCGATGACCCGACCAAAGACGTGACGCCAGTTGATTGGTTAATAACTGGGGCTGAGGCCAGTTGTGGTGGCAAGGACGAGGCATCGAAAATCGTGGACCCCGAAAAGCCATCCCACGAGTACCGGACGGGAAAGTTCTCATCGACTGCAACGCCTGTCAGCGTCACGGCTGTTGAGCCATCGGTTGCCAGATCAATTGATGTGGCTGGCGTCGTGGTCCATCGCGGGGCTGGGTTGGCCTCGAAATCTTGTGCGGTAATACCGATCAGCACTTTTGCAGAGGATGTCAGGTCCAGCGCATTGTTTGAATTGCTGCTTTCCTCGACGGTCCTAGCCATCACAGTTGCCGACGATGACATCAGGCCAGTTCCGATCTCCCACGCCGTGCCATCTTCGATTATGTACCTGATTACATCCGTATCGACTATACCTGAAGCTGCAAAGGTTCTGTACCCTGCAACTGCCGCGTTTAGCGTGACATTGCCCGTGCCGGTGCTGGAGATTGACATTTTGGCCCTGTTGGCAAATTTAGTCATTAGTTGTCATCCTTTCCATCATACGTGCGCAGCGAGGGGTGCAAATCCCAGCATTATTTATAGACCTGCACTTTGCCAACGTGGCTTGTGTAGCCACTAGGAACGTGCTTCTGGGCACCCGCAATCAGCGTACCGCCTCGCCCACAAATAGAGAAACCGAGATTATCTTCCGTTTGCGTGCCAACACTGGGCCAGTGGTTGGTCAACGTGTACTCTACCCCATCGGTTAGATTAAATGCACGCAAACGACCGTTGTTGGTCAGCCCACCGCTGTCGTATCCTGAATCACCGCTGTAAACATAATTGCCAATAATTGCAGTACTATTTCCGGTCGCGGTGTGCTGTCTGAGTTGGCTGTTATCTGACAACCTGACAATTGTTAGTGCACCGCCGGATCGATTGTCAGAGATTGACGCATAATCGCTGCTCAGTGCGACACTCCATCCGAAACTTGTCGCTGGCGACACTCCCGCCAACGGCCAAACACCTGAGTTGACCTGTGAGCCATCCGACAGATTGTAGAGATACCCCTTGCCGTAACTTCCGTCGGCGGTCGCGCCGATCAAAAGCCGAGTGTCGGACGTCGCTATTGACCACCCGAATCTACTCCCACTAGCTCCTGTAAAAGTGTGAATTAAATCGCCCTGCGTGCGGCTTGTACCGCCCGAATCTGTAAAGGTTTTCGCCGCGTAGACATAAACTCTGCCTGTGTTTGAGCTATAGCCCCAATTCGCCACCGCTAAATAATTTCCGTCCGGAGATAAATTAACTTTGGTGCCAAAATAAGGGACATCGCTTTTAGTAAAGATTGGCGTGGTTGACGTCAAACTGTATAGTTTTACTTGGCCTGCAGTTCCGCCACCCACTGCAAGATGTGTATCAGAAAGTGCGACACCTTGGCCGTAAAAAGCATTTGTTTGATCAAGCGGCAGCAAAGGGTCAAACCCCGCGACCGCGGTGCCATCGATTGTTCTTAAATAGATATTTCCAGCGTTTTGGGTCGCTGAAGTTGCGCCTACATTCCCGCGTGGCACACCGACCGCAAAATGTGTGTCGCTGCTCGCAACGGACTCTCCAAATTGCTGGTAGTTTGCTGTGCCAGCCTCCGTTACGCTTATATTTGCGGGAACGAATGCGAGCGTAAATTGACTAACGACTGAGCTTGCAGTGTTTCCATCGCTTGCAGAAAACGTAACAGAAAACACGCCAGAGTGTGCGGAATCGGTCGAGGGAGTCAAAGTAAACACGTTTGAATTTTGTGAAAGAGTTGCGGTGCTGCCAAGTGACCCAGTTGTCACGGCAGATGACCACGTTATGCTCAACCCCTCTGGATCAGTTGCGGATAGTGTGAGAACGATAGGTGTGCCCGATTGGGAAAAGCTGTATGTAGAGGATGCGCCACTGATTGCGCCGGGGCTTGCGTTTGTTAAAGTGCCAACCAGCCACCAACCGCTAGATGTATACATCATTAGATTTTTGTTGGCCTCAATAAGCGCCATATCACCAGCGACCATGCCGGTCTGCGCCAGCAAGCTAGTCACAGTTGAGTGGACAACTGGGCCGATATCGGCGGCGGCGGCGGTCAAAAACACAACACTATCTGTAGTAGCAGTGATGGCATTGTTACTGTTGCTGCTCTCGCTAGGGGAACGACTTAAAGTTGTTCCGCTGGCCGTATATACGCCAGCACCAATTTCAAAAAGGTCGCCCGGACCTTCAATTGTGTACCGCACAGTTTCGCCATTTGCCACGCCAGCATCGGCAAACGTGCTAAACCCGCCAGCACTTGCCGCGCCAAGGGTCAGCGTACCTGTGCCGCTGGTTGCCACCGCCGTAATTGTCATTTTCGCACGATTTACAAGTTTCATTTTCGTTATCCTATGCGGCCACTAAGGCGATATCTGATGCGGGTATGCGAATAACATCTTTGGCGTCAGTTGCCGTGATGTCGCTGCCGAATGTTCCACGGAATAAAAGGTTGCCGGTCTGTGGGGTCTCAGCGTCAAAGATGCCCCAGCCTGTAATCGTGCCGTAGTGTTCCCCTGACGTTGGACTGTAGCTTCCGTTGATAACTCCCGACCCTGTCAGCACAGACCAGCTATCGATTGTCCGGTAACCTACGCCTGAGCCATAGGGCGGCGTGGACGCAGCACCGACGACTGGGTAGCTGTTGCCTGCGATGGGAAACTCAACGCGGTCGGTCCACTTGCGTAGCTCAGTTTTGCCCGTGTTCTGGCGACGACTGTTGGTGCTGTCCCAGTTGCTGTTGCGGGCAGCAGTGTTGTCCCAGAGACCATCGTCGCGGGTGATCGAGTAGGACAAGGAGGCCGAGCCGTTGCTTGCAGCGTCATAGACCAGCCGACAGCGTTGATAGCCTCCATAGGTCTCTGCGGACCCATTGATAACTCCCGCTCTTACCCGCGCATTCTGCTGATCGGCAGTACCCGAACTGCTATGCGTCACTGTTCCAGTAGACCAGTCATGCCAGCGTGGCTCATCAAAACTGCCGCCAAGCGTTGAAAACGAGGCAGAGGCCGGGCCTACGGAAGACCCAGTACGGTCGAGCGCCAAATACAGTGCTGTCGGCATTGACCAAGCCACATTGCGCAGCGTAAGGTTTGACCAGTTTTCAAACGCATAACCCTGCAT
>Ga0055584_100004372_pt1 | contig 13901 bp, 7 predicted proteins | sample OSDHelmetaG_FD_58716 | JGI IMG/M metagenome (GOLD analysis project Ga0055584, IMG submission 58716) | Pelagic marine sediment microbial communities from the LTER site Helgoland, North Sea, for post-phytoplankton bloom and carbon turnover... | ecosystem: Environmental > Aquatic > Marine >... | reverse complement strand
CACGCCGATATGTTAAGGGCGGAATTAACTAATTCTTTTCCGATCGATTTTATGGAAAAGGAAGAAAATAATACAAGTAGTGGCAACTTTAGAGAAATAATAACTCTCTTGAAAAGGGCTTTGACAATATATGTTCATGAAGGCCAAGAGAGAATGAGAGAGGAAGAAGAGTATAAGCTGTATAGAGAACAATACCCTTCCGAGGAATATTTTTACTTCGAAGAAAAGTTTATCTTCGAATGGAAATAAAAAGTTAAATTTGCCTGAAAAACTATTTTTAGGTATGTAAAGATCAAATACCTCCTTTCTAAACATATTTTTATGGGAAAGCCATTTTTAAAATGGGCAGGGGGGAAACGTCAGGTTTTAGATGAGATTAAGTTGAATTTACCTGAAAATATGGACTCAATTAACACATATATTGAACCATTTATTGGAGGAGGAGCTGTACTTTTCTATCTATTAGATAATTACGACTTTGATGAGGTACATATCTCTGACTTAAACCCTGAACTCATACTTTGTTATGAAATCCTCAAGACCGATGCTGGGAAAGTTATTGATGAATTAAAAACAATAATTGAAAGATATCCTGATTATAATAAATTAGAAGAAAGGAAGAAATTTTACTATGACATTAGGTCTAAATGGAATAAATCAGTTGGTATGATTAATGATTTATCTAAATCAGAAACAATAAAACGAGTATCTCAAATGATATTCTTAAACCGAACATGCTTCAATGGTCTTTTTAGAGTGAACAGAAAAGGGGAATTCAATGTTCCGATTGGTGATTACAAAAAGCCTTCATTTCCAAGTTCTAGTCAACTTTTAGAGGTACAAAGATCGTTAGAGAACGTCACTATACATCTTTCCTCGTTTGAAGAATGTATATCTTGGGTTAGGGATTCAACATTTATTTATTTCGACCCCCCATATAGGCCAATATCTCAGACTTCTCAATTCATTTCATATTCAAAAAATGATTTTAATGATGAAGATCAAAAGAAGTTATCCCATACATTTAGAAATTTAGATAGTGAAAATGTAAAACTATTACTCTCAAATTCTGACCCAAGAAATACAGATATTGATGATTTATTTTTTGATGAACTATATCATGGTTTCAATATTTTACGTATTGATGCCAAAAGATCAATTAATAGTAATCCAGAGAAAAGAGGGAAAATTACTGAATTATTGATTAAGAATTACTAATTTTAAGATTTAAAAATAAATTTTTATTCTATCCAATAGACCCAATCCCGATTTGATTGACCTCTTAATTCAGCTCTTAAATTTACCCACCAATCAGATTTATGATCTTTTCTATCTGGACTATTTCTAACAGCATTTCGTACCCAACGATTCCATCGAGGTCTGTTTGGTTCGGATTTAATTGGTTTTTTAGATTCCTCAGAAAAGTAAAAATTTGAAACTGGCAATAATTTAATTAATTCATTAATACTATATTTTCTACCTGGAACCATGATTAATGATAATGAACTAGCGACTTCAAGCTGTTTACTCATATATATCAATACACATAGTAGTATAAAAAGCCTAGATAAGAATAATGTTAACAGCATAGATCTAATAACCAGGGATGTTCACGCATACATAAGGAGATAATATGCTAACTTCAATTGATCTATTTTCTGGATGTGGAGGTATGAGTAGGGGGCTCGAAAATGCAGGTTTTCAATGTTTAGCGTTTAATGAAATTAATAAGAGTGCGGCTGATTCTTTTGAGCTAAATTTTCCAGATGCATTAAGATTTGATGGAGACATAAGAACAGCTCTTTCAAATGAAATAATTGAAAAAGAAATTTTTCCGTTAGTTAAGAATAGAAATATTGACCTTGTTTGTGGAGGCCCTCCTTGTCAAGGTTTTTCTGGAATTGGCCATAGAAGAAGCTATGCCATGGATCGCAAAGAAATACCTACGAATCATCTATTTTATGAAATGATTCGTGTGATTAAAAAAATTAAGCCAAATGCTTTCCTATTTGAAAATGTTAGAGGGATATTATCTTCTAAATGGACCGAAGACGGAAACAAAGGTGAAATTTTTAGGGATGTTTGGAATGGTTTCAAAGAAATCGAGGGTTATCAGGTACAACCTACATTATTACATGGTTACGGATTTGGAGTCCCACAAAATAGACCAAGGATTATGATAATGGGGGTAAAAAACGAAATTATTAGCCAAAATAATTTCAATGTTACTGAATTTGATGAGACAAAAAAAGCAACTACCTTCCAATCACAACTCAAAAACAATGGAGGATTGTTTCCAATATGGAATGGAAATCTAGCACCGGATATCATAGATGTATTAAGCGATCTTGATTTTGAAGGTTGGACTCAAGAGAAAGCAAGGCATAGAAAGAAACCAAAAACTATTTTTCAAAGAAAAATGAGGGAGAAACTGGGAGAGAATTGGAGAAAACATGAACTACACGATCATAGTTTTTCAAATCATTCAGAGAGAGTGGAATTAAAATTTAAATTAATGCACGAGAATGATGGAAAAATACCAGAAGAAATGAAGACGAAGAAATTTAGCCAGAAGATAATACCGAAAATATGGGGAGACAAAATGCCATCGATTACAGTCACATCAATGCCGGATGATTATGTTCACTATTCAAAACCAAGAACTCTATCTGTAAGAGAATGGGCAAGGTTACAGACCTTTCCAGACCATCATAGATTTTCTGGAAAAAGAACCACTGGAGGTATGAGAAGAGCAGGTAATCCAAGAAAAGGGATTTGGGATAGAGAAGTGCCGAAATACACTCAGATAGGAAATGCTGTACCTCCCATGCTTGCTGAAGCTGTAGGTAATAGAATTTCTGAGATCCTAAATTATCAAAGCAATGATGGTTCATGATCGTAGATTTCTAAGAAGGAAGAATTATCTTGTATCCTAACAATGAAGAAAAGTCGAGTACCGACCCCGACATATTTGCCTAATTTATAGGGCCAAAAACGAGGTTCCGGACTAGTAGAGGACCTACGCTTCGGTATAAAAAATGACACCTTAGTCAAGAGAATCTGATTTTTAAGATATATTCTACAAGGAATCATTCTCTTCTCGCCGGGCTTGATCAATGAATAATCTATAAGATTAGAATTTTTAAATACTTCACGAACTAATAAGTTAGCATTTATTGTGCTCTTATTAATCTGAGTCTGTGAAATATGAAGACAGAAACCATTTTCTGTAAATTTTTCATAAAAAGGTAATTTTTTAGTATTTCTGATAATTACTTCTGTATCATAATTTAGGTTTTTTTTTGAAATGTCTTAGGCCAAAATTCCTCTAACGCAGAAATAATTTCATTGGTTCTAGGTTTAATAGACTTGGCAGGGAAAAATGTTGCAGATGACCTTTTAATTTCTTGGAATATTTCTGTCAATCTCGTAGTCTCAACAGTTGTATTTGCATGTTTCTTCATCAATTTAACTCTTTCTAAAGGATCTGTGGGATATTTTTTGATATCACTGTCCAGCTGATTTTTCATTAAGAACCAATTTCCAATCGTACTAGATACTGAGCCATGTTCTGCTTGTTCCGGTTTACATTTCCATGGAGGCGGCGCGGAAGTTGGCATCAGTTGACAGGAATTACATATATTTGTTCTCATATTAGGCCCGGGGTCAAGTTTCGAACCTCTAATTGCGTGTAAAAGAACTGTAGCCTGAGACTCAGAAACCTTAGCTGTGATTAAATGAGTAAAACCTACAATCTCTGCTTTGTCCAATAAAGATTCTAATTTTTGAATAAAATCGTCGAGCCAATCATCTATTGGTGTACCTTCAATGCATTTTTTAGAAGCCCAAGGATAAATATTCTCTACCTTATTACCTCTCAGATTATAATATCGAAGTGATATCCATTCAATTGATCTCATAACTGTTATTACGTCTGAACGTTTGTACAAGTTTTTTTCCTGCGAAAAGAGTAAACTGCTGTAAACTAAAGAATGAGCCGCATTCCAACTATTACCACCAATAACTCCAAGAATCCTTCTATGCTGAATCCAACCATCTGGTTTATCTGAAAGAACATTACCCTTCCTTCCTGTTTGATTAATCGATGTAAATGCATTAACATAACCAATTAATTGAGTTATCATTTTATTGAAATCACTATAACTCTCAAAATTCTTTATTTCACTTTCCATCTCATCAGCTACATTAGACTTCTCAACATTCTTACCAAGGCGAGATTCCATCCAATACCTTACAGAGTCAGAGATTCTACCATCAGCAGCCTTTTCCCCTGCTACGGTTGCTAGTAGGTTCATTTGTTTGGTCAATTTCTTAATATCTTTAGACACCTTATTGTCAAAACCTAACTCATGAGATTTAGCTATTAATAATCCTCTAAGAAGATCATAATTATTCAGTGGCATAGACTTACCATTCACAGAAACAAACATTTGGAATGCCATAGACATAGTCACAGTTTTTGTAAATGTCAAAACTACTCTTTCTCTAATTACATTGTAAAAATTCAATATTAAGTTGAGTTGCTCTTCATCATTATGCTCTTCATCAATTTTTTCTTGAATAAAATTATGAAATACTTTAAGACAATTGATTATTTTTACTCCTGACGTTTCCTTTGCAACGAGTTTATCATTAGTGGATGGATCAATTCCATTTGATCTAATCATTAAATTTATCATTCTAACAGATTCGTCTGTTTTTGGTTGTAATTTAGCAGCAACATTATTTATATCGTCAAAAAGAAAATCATCTTCTAATTGATGGATTATTTCTTTAAGATTTATTCCCTCAATAGATTGAGAAAAAAATCTTTTCTCGAATCTTTCTAGATGAATCTTTATTGCAGACATTAAAGCAGTAATTGTTGTTATCCTCTGTTGCCCATCCATAATTTGTAGTGAACCATCATTATGTCCTGAATAAACAATTACCGTCCCTAAGAAATATTGAGGGGATATTTCATGTTTGGTTATATTTGAGTATTTCCAAAGATCCTCGAATAATTTTTTCACTTGGTCTTTAGCATCCCATGCATAATCTCTTTGAATTTCTGGGATTGTGAATTTTGAATTGGAAAAAAGTTTATTTAAAGATACGGTTTCACTGACTGTTGACAATTAAATCACTCCATTCATCTAAAAGGTCTATCCAATCAAAGGGTAAAAAACGGATATTTTCCGAGTTCGCACCAAATAAACAGATAGCCTCAGTATGTAGTGGTATGTCATCTAATAACTTAACTGTTCCTACAGATTTACTTATTCGGAAGTTTTCCATTCTATAGCCATTATGATCATAAAAAACTAAATCAACATTTTCTGGATTTGGGATAATTATTTCATTAATTTCACCTATATCATTTTTTGGTATGCGATATATTTGATTGGGGACGGGAACATCATGCCAACCATTAGTTATCAATTTAGGATTAGTATGAGTGAAATTATTTTCTATTCGAAGATTAATGTTATCCGAAGCCCAGATAACTCCTTTGTCATCTAACAAACTCGGAAAATGTGTTTTGGCACAAAAATAACATGGTATTACAGATAGCTTAGAATTATTTTTGTTTTGATTGATTAGTTGGCGACAATCTTTAGTTTTATCTATAGCTCTGCCGATAGCTGGGGAGAATCCTAATCTCAAACATTTTCTTTCTTTGACCATTTTAATAAATTTTTTAAGCTCCTTATTACCCATCTTATGTCTTTCTTCAAGACTTTTGTGACCTTCTTTTAAGTATCTTATCAGATCATTCCAATCAAATATATTCTTATTAATTTTAATTAGAATCATACGCTCTTGATTTGAAGGAGTTGTTATAAAATTCTTATGATCGATACTTTTGAGAATGCGTAAAACTTCCTTATGGCCTCCTTTTTTGATGGTATCTTCCAAAGTCCACTCTTGCCCAGTAGATGTATTCTCACAAAGTATCTCTGGATAAAAACCCATTATTGAGATAGTATTATTCCTTTGAAGACAGGATAGTGACCACATCCTAAAACTTAAATTAGAGAATTTTTGTTTTGTTACAGCTCTCTTAAAACGTTGTTCACCTTGCTCAAAATTCCAATTGTCTAAATCTAGATCTGCTTCAATATCTTCTAAGTAATTACTAATTTCAAGCTTTGGTTGGTGCCAAAGTGATGATTCTAATTTGTCAAGAGAAGGAGTAATGACATATCCTTCATCAGATAGAATAACTGTTTTTTTGAGATTAAATAATGACCATAGTCTCTCTGCTGCTAAAGATAATCGAAGTTCTGGATTAAACGGCCGGAGTTTGGAATCTGGTATTGTCGCTATACAAACACCTCCTCGGACAGGATTTGTGTTCTTCTGATCCCAATTGCTACCTCTGGCTGCTCTACCAAAACCCTGGTATAATGCTTTCAATGTGAAAGGTAAGCCCATATAATAGATCATCCAAATATCGGGTTTATCAATACCCATGCCAAATGCACTAGTGGCAACCATGGCATCAATCTTATTTTCTTTGAACTCCAAACGTCTAGAATTCTTTGTATTAGTATCAGCAGTGTATGTTTTAACTTTATTAAACCCATTAGACTTCAAAGAAGGAACTATTCTATTTTCTGCATGACCCTTAGTTGCTGAATATATCAATAATGGAGCACGCCCCTTATCATTAGAATCTTCAAATGGAGAAACCCATTTGCCGGGCATATCTTCATAAATTTCTGAAATAATAGAGACATTTTCTTCATAGTCAATTGTTTTTGTACCGCTATCAAAAGATTTGGGAGTTTCTAAATCGACCCTGAAAAATAAGTCTGGCCTAGTTTCTTTTACCTCAATATCTTCTAATTCATACAATTCATCAAATAATTTAGATAGTTCTTTTCTTTCATTTGTAGTGATTGTTGCCGACTGTAAAATTACTCTTAATTCGGGATTGAGTTCTAATAATCGATTTTTTAATTCACCTAATAATAAGAAATCAGATCTAATAGTTGCTCCCCAATCTCCAATTAAATGTGCCTCATCAACGACCAAAGTTGAAAATGGATTCTTCATTCTAGAAAAGATCTCGATCCATGACATTTGAAAATCAGGTTGCATTAAATGTTCAGGAGAACAACAAAATAAATCTAATTTATCATCTAATAGATCTTGAATAATATTATCATAATCCTCTATCTCAGGGGTAAGAAAACTAGAATTAAAATGCCTCGAAGACATTTTAAGATCATTAAGAAATGCTTCCCTCTGATCGTCTCTTAAGGCAATTATTGGACTTATCATAAGAGTTGGACCTTTATCATGGTCTCTAAGTATATTAGTGACTGTCTGAACTATCCTAGTCTTTCCATAACCAGTAGGCAAGGATATCACTTGCTTGGAACCTGTATATGTGAGTATCTGCTTTATTGCTTTTTCTTGTTCCACCCGAAAATCTTGAGAAAATATATTTTGTGCATGAAAATTAATATGAGTAAGATACGAATCTATAGATGGATCTTGAATAGAAATTGGAAGAATTTGTGTTCCAGTTGACTTTTTAATTTCTTCAGAAAAAAAATAAGCGCTATCACTTTTTTTACAAATTAGAAGAGGTTCGTCATGAACAATTTTATTTTCAGGTACCAATGGCACAAGATCAAGGCCGAAATTTACAAAAAAAGATTTATATTTTTCATAACGATCATTGATTTTAGTAATCTTTGACAAAGATTCTGCAGAGATATTGGTTAATATCTCCAGTGATTCAGTTTTCCCTTCTCCTTTGTACCTACGTAAGTTAGGCATCCTAGTTAATTTAGACTTATTTAACAAATTAAGAATAGACTGGGTAATATCTTCTGCCTCAATGATTGGAGGAGAAGAATTAACAAAACCAGGAATTGGATTTAATTTATCCCCATCTGGAGACCACCTTAATTTTCCACAATTTAAACACCTACCAGTCCAACCACCATACAAATTTTCATCCGTGAAACATCTCTTACAACTCAAAGAGTCACCTCTACAAATCTCCCATTATCTACTAATTCATCGATATAACTTTCTAGATCTAAACATAAATCTGTACTATGAGTAACTATTCCCCATTCAACACTATTTTGCATTGCATTCCAACTTAAATTAGCCGAACCAAGATAACAATGATTATTGTCAACAGTTATTGCTTTGATGTGGAATAAACTGCGTTTGACTTGTTTATCGGTTCGGCCAACTGTAGGGGGATTCCATTTGAAGACTCTTAAGTTATTATACCCTTCATAGTTTTTAAAATTCTCCTTAAGACCTATCATTTGTTCCTCACTATTGCCATATACTGATACCTTACATTCCTTTCCCAACTGATTGAGTATTTCGTCATTAATAATAAAGTCTGCACCATTGGTGAATTCACAACTACAAATTATGATATTCTTTCTAGCCTTTTTGATTAATTGTCTGATAGATTCTACCAAAGACCTTCCCCTAATTGGTGTTCCCAATGATTGAGAATAACAGAGCTCGATTTCTTCAAGAAAAATTTTAATCAACCCCAGTTTCTATCTAACATATAATTTCTACATTCACAACTACTTTCTGGCAAAATTAGACAGGTGTGGCATGCAGCACCGTTTGGCTCAAGATCCAATGGTTTATGCTCCATACATACAGGATCATTTGAACAATTAATACGGGAATTATTTACTGAATGATTAATAATTCTTTCAATTTTATCTATAGTTGCCTGACTAGAAAGGCCACCCAAAGTTCCGTCTGATGATGGCCCTGATGTATAAAATACTAAGGAAGATTGTTTAATCTTACCACTCTCAGAATTAAAATATATTCTTTCCCTAATTGAACCAAGAGAATAACCACTTTCTTTACTTAGTTGTCTGATTATGAGATGACTTAGGGAATGAAGGATAGTGAAGGCATTTCTATTCTTGGGATCTTCGAGAGAAGATATTTGAAGTCTAATATTTCTAGGAATACGACCGGGTTCAAAACATTCATTCATTGAAGATTTAGTACCTAAATCCTTCTCTCTATTATCTGCTTGTTTCTGTAACCATTTAGGATTGATATCAATAAAAATTCCTTCTCCAAAATTATACGAACCGATGCCAAACCTATTATCGTCTGATTCGTGAATTGTGATCTCTGGATTTGAATCAAGAATTCTTGAAATTCCGGTGATAAAGCTTAATTCTGTTAATCTATCAATTCTACTCAATTTCTTAGCTACAGAATCAACATCTTGAAGCCATTTCTGAGTATCTATTGGCGTTATCTTGAAACGTGAATCTTTAGATTTCTGCATCAACATACCAGACCTTTCTCTGTTGCGTACATTATTAAGAGTTAATGGACCCTTATTTTTAGTAGAATTGTAGTCAATTAGATCTTGGAAAAATTCGTCAATATTTTCAGCAGTATAACCTTCTTTTTCTATTTCAATATGAAGATTTTCTGTATGTCCCTTCTTTTTGAAAAAATTATATGTCTCTTTCATTTCTTCTAGACTAGATTCTTGTTTATAATGATGAACTTCTCTATTATTTGCAAGATTCCAAGATACATCAAGAGGTATGAGCATTATACTACTCCTTTGATTATAAGTAACTGATGCTGCACCTATTTGCCTGTGAACTAATTTCTCTTCACAACGATTTCTTTCACTCCAGTTATTTTCTAACCAAGGTTCGCCATAACTACCACAATTCATAGCATCTCTATCATTTTCACCAATTGAAGCTGCTCTTTTCATATCTCTAGTAGCTCCGCAATTAGTACATTTTAGAAGCCACGATTTAAGTGAAATGGAATGATTCTTTCCTAATATTAGGTTGATCTTGTGTTTACTACATTTGCATCCATTTTTATTTCTCTGTTGAATCCACCAACCATAATTAAAATCATGGAGGTGCCCGGCTGCACAAATACTGACAAATCTCATTTGTGAAGAGTGTTTATTGCAGCCATCTCTTTGACATATGGTCGGTTCTCCTTCAGAAATATTCTCAGCTCGAACTTTCTCTAAATGACCGTCTGAACAATAAAATGTTAGAGGAAATGGAGTGTAAGAAACATGCCCATGTTTACGTTGATCTGTAGGTAATATACGTAAAGAATCTACATTACTTCCTAATAAATTCGAAGAATGATTAAGTTGATCTTCTTCTATCAAACAACCTCCATTTATTACAGGATTTTGCATGGGAGGGGGATTCAATTCATCATGATTTTGCCAAATATTAATTCCTCTTGTTAAGAAACTACTACCGTTTTTCTCCCAAATAGAACCCGGGGAGGCATGGCTAAGTAAATGAGATGCGGGGAGTTTGAAATTTTTCACCCAGTAACCAGGATTAATAGCAAGACTTCTAGCAGCTGGAATTTCATCAGCAACATCTCTCAAAGATGAGATTACTAATTTGGCATCTGAAGAGTTATCATCAAACCCTCTACTCCATGAAATCTCCCTATTTTTAGGTGTTTTGACAGGAGTCCAGCAACATGTCGCGTCTAATTTATTTATCCTTACCCAATGTTGGAGCTCATTCCAGGATCTTTGAATTTCTCTGACTATCTCTTTAATATATCTTTTATCGTTTGTATTAGATGATGATGTCTGTTCTAAACGATTCTCTATTGATTTGGTGAAATCTTCTATTGCATCATTAATCGGATTAATAACTGTTCTATCATGGCCATCAATTATCTGGTTAAGACTATCTCTATAAGATAATTCTGGACTGACTAGACGTATTAGAGCCATTAAAGTAGTATCCAAAGCTCTATCTAAAGCTCTATGAGAAAAAGGAGTGGTAGAAGTTCTATCTACATGACGATAGATTTCTTGATGGAATGCTCTATGCATTTCATAATGAGACTGGTCTCTTGGAAAAGTGGATCTTAGTAGAGAAATAACAAGTCCAGGATACTTCCTACCAACTCTTCCAGAGGATTGGATGTACTCTGAATTACTTTTTGGCTGACCGTTAATTACCATCATACCCAATCTTTCTATATCAATCCCAACTTGAAATAAATTTGATGTAACTACAACGTCAACAGCTTCTTCAGAAGAAAGATCCAGAGGCATCGAAAGCGAATGTTTGGTATTAATTAATGTGTCTTGAGAAACTCTAGAAGTTAATTCCTTGACATTAGAAATTTCTCTTGAAAAATCTGGATCCGTGCTAAATAAAGGAATAAACTCAGACTTTATTCTTCCGGAAAGAGATGATTGGGCTCCTCCAAGCTCTCTAAGGCTGTTATAATATGCAACTAATGTCCAATATTTATCTACTACGCTTTCATCAAACTTTTTCGTTAATTCTTGAACAGACTGAAGCGCTGATGCAATTGGTTGATCTCCAAGAGTTCTAGACTTTTTCGGGGGACCAAGAATGGACAAATGGATCCTCCCTGGTTCTTCTGAAATAGACGATTCTTGAGCAAAGAAATTATCACTTGCATAATTTACTGGAGGAGGAAAAATGTTCATATCTCTCCCAAACATTAGTTTTGCGTCTCTCTCAGCTCCTCTGATTGTTGCTGTCGCAGCTACATACTTGGGTCTATGATTCAAAGATTTTTTCCAGGCAACATCTATGGCTGTTTCCAATAAACCTGCCAGTGAACCTAATGGGCCAGTAAGTAAATGCAGTTCATCTTGGATCACAAGGTCTGGTGGTCGTGTCTGACCTCCATTAAAGCCAAGTAAGTTGCGTGTGTCTTGTTTAAGCCCGCCATTATATTTATCACTAGATTCTCTGTTATAAGCTACTTGAACAAATTTATCAGCTGTCGCCAATAAAATACTAGGAGGATTATTCAGAATATCATCATCAATTGGAGTGAAAGGGATCCCTTCTTCACAATTGAAAATACATCCATTTTCTTTACATCTTCCACGTAATGAATTACGACCATTCAGTTTCGTATCATGATGCCAATTATTTGCATCTCTAATCGATTCAGAATCGCACCATGGACAATTATCGAACATTATTACTCGCGATGAGGCTTTTCTACCCTCACCTTTTCTACTTGAAATAAGAATACTCTTAGCATCAACTTTCTGTCTATCTCCCTCTAAACGATTAGGACTAGCAGATTTACCTACCCACATACCAACTCTAAAACTAATAGCATCGGTAATTGATGATGGTAATCTTTCATCCTTAGAAACCTCATTCATTGCACCGACAAGCCTAACTAAACGCTCAGCTTGATCCATCGTTAATAGGCGAAGTGTATACCTCATTATTGCATGTACACTAGGGTTTTTTTCCTGTTCTGGATATCTGAGCCGACGATAAAAACCTATTATAGCTATTAAACCAAAATAAGCCTCTGTTTTCCCACCACCTGTAGGAAACCAAGCTAAATCGATAATATCTCTCTCATCGTAATAATCATCATCAATCTCTGTTGAAATAAGACCATTCAAATTTAATAATTGGAATGCGATTTGGAAAGGGCGCCACTTAAACTGACCTGCTTCTAAACCTGATTTACCTGTGGGCCCTTCTTGAGATTTCTTAATTGATCTATTTGCTAGAACAAATGCCATCCTAACCATGTCATTAGATCTTAGAGTTCCAATTCCATCCCTCATTCGTTTAGAACAATTTTCAGCATTAGCTATATGTTCATTTACCCTAGTAGTTAAATCATCATTATTCCGATTAATGAGGCCTGAGATAATATCTTTCTCAAGAGATTTTTTTGCCAAAATAATCCAATTATTATATTCAGATATTAAATTTTCAAGTGCGTTCAAGCCTTGATCAAGTGTACTAATATCGCATAATAGATCCATTTCAGGTATTTTATCATCAAGAGAATCGTCGGAAATCATTCTTGGAATCTCGAAACTTGGTATATGCTCGGTCCAAACTTTATTATCATCCCAATTAACACCAATATTATGTCCAAATGCCTTTACAACAGATTTTCTGTAAAGAATTGACATTGTAGGATCTTCTATAAGATTAGATTCGGATCGTACATCCAAAAAATCGTCTTCACAGTGAACAATTATCTGCGGTTGAAAGATTGATGACAGAGCAAGACTATTTCTTTGATCTGTCTCTTCTCTATCGTTTACTAGTCTAACAGTAATAACTTTCTTCTGAGGAAAAAACCTGACCTTAACTAATAGCCTCAATCCGTCATCTGGTGAGAGTTCGATTTCAGTACTTCCCTCTTTTAGCATAACTTTTTCTTTCCAAATGTGATGAGCTCTTTTCCATTCTCCTGATACTTCATTCGTATAAGTCCCCCAATTAATTTCAAGATTAATGAAACTAGAATTAGTGGAGAAAGTCATTCCCAATGAAGAGGGAGATAATAATAATTCTGATTCTGTTGATTCTGAATACGAAAATTGTTCAGAATCTTCGAAATCTATGAGATTTTTTTTATTTTCAATTACTATATCTTCTGGTAAATCATCAACATGCTGTCTTGGTTTATTTGAAGGTTCAAGAAAGCCACCGAGATAGTATCTTGTAGGATTGGAATCATCCAATTGTAAAACTTCTTCAAGATTAGGCTGATTAGTTTCTGGATTCCATGAAGGCCCTATGATATCTCTACGTATGCTACTAATTAGAAATTCCCGAGCGGAAACATGTTCAGAATACTTATGGGCCATGCAAATCGTATCCAATCCTTGTGATACAGACTAAATAATAATGATTATGTATACTTTACATTATTTTTAATACTATTTGAAATAGGAATGGTTTGTCGGCTGAATCATGAGTGACATGCAAACAACCTATATCATGATCAAACCTGATGGCGTGCAAAGAGGACTTATTGGAGAGATAATCACGAGATTTGAACGAAAAGGGCTACGTATGGTTGGTCTTCGTCAACTAACTCCTTCAATGGAA